>MTKX01038419.1_pt1 | contig 75002 bp, 66 predicted proteins | sample 1042771 | NCBI WGS metagenome assembly MTKX01 (sample SAMN06212183, study PRJNA360534) | anaerobic digester metagenome | biome: Wastewater treatment plant; material: sludge; isolation source: anaerobic digester fed with sludge from wastewater treatment plant | place: Denmark: WWTP Randers ...
GTAGTCTTACCGGCATCGATATGGGCCATGATGCCGATGTTACGCACTTTAGAAAGGTCAATTCTTCTAGTCATTGTCTATCTCCTTCTTAATAGCTATTCAGCGAAAAGTGTAAAGCGAAAAATAAAGCCTTATTATAATAAGTAAATTCAATAAATCAACTCTTTTTTTAAGTTTTTTAAAGGTACGGAGTTTTAGGCTAGTTTAAAGAGGAGTTAATATTCCTGTAGTTTTAATTCCAGATTTTTCTCGCCATCATTTAAAATAACCTTATTTCTCTGAATATCGACTATAACATAATTACCGATTTTATCTTCGCGTTTAAAAATCTCTTGGTTTATAACTGCTTGCGGATCAACCTCATCCCAAAGAATACCGCTTAAATTTAAGTTAGATACTCCATCTTGGGTGGTATAGAATTTGCCCGAAAAGCAACACCTTACCCAACTGATATCATCAGCGGTACTTTTGCTATTAGTATCTCTTGGCATAGCTGAAGCGGTCTTCGGTTGTGCTAAAGGAATTGCGCTATCTTTTTTGAAGGCTATATCCGTAGCTACGGATACTTTTGACGTTGTTTTTTTCTTAATGGCTTTAGCTGCTCTAAGACCAACAAAAATAAAAATAATTACTAAAATTATAGTAAAAATTATCTCAAGGCGTTTTTTATCCATTTTATAGTTATTTTGATAAATAAGCCGATATTTCCAATAAAACGTTTAATTTTGGCTTTCCCTCTCCAGAACCCTCGATATCAACTTTATTAACCTTAGTTAAAATAGGAAAATCCCCCTTTAAAGCTTCTAAGTATCTGCCGATATCGCGATACTCTCCGCTTAAAGCCATTGATACGGTTATCTGTCTAATGCTAATACTACCCTGCTGGTATATAGTTTCATCTTCTTTGGAAACATCGATACGTTTAATCTCAACCCGGTATTTTTGGGCCTCTTGCGATAAATTTTTTATAACTGCTTCGTCCTGGGAAGGTAATTTTCGTTTAAGATAGTTAAGCTCAACTCCTAAATCATGCGCTATATCTACCAGCTCTTTGCCTTCAGTTATCCCAATAATATCATTGATATTTTCTTCAGCAGTTTTTAAATTATTTTTGATAGTGCTAAATTCACGGCTACGTGGCAAATAGATAAAAAACCAAAATAAAAATATGGCAAAGGCAATTATTATAGTTAGATAAATTATCTTTTTTTGCTCTTTTGTCAGTCTCATAGTTATCTATATTTAAGGTACTTCGAAATTAAGATTAAATTCAGTAATTTCAAAAGGCGGTTCTTTTTTTTTCTTAACTGAAGAAATTTCTACTTTGCTGAAATAATTACTCTTACCCATACGGTCCGCAAAATTAGCCAATATGGCATCAGGATTGTTTTTCGTACTCTTAACAAAACCGTTGATAATTCCGCTTTTTGTTTCAGAATCTAAAGTAAATTTATTAAAGAAAACTTCCCGGTCGGAAATAAAGCTTAGTACTTTTAATAACTGACCTACCAGAGGTTCTTTAGCTTTTAAATCGCTTATAAAATTACTTATTTCGTCCCTATCGGTTTTCATTTTCTTCACTTCCGATATTACGTTTAAATGCAGCAAGGCATTATCTAACTGCCAACGATAAGCTCTAATTGCTACTTTAGTAAAGAAATAAGAAACAATTAAAAATAGAGAAATAATAAAGGTTATCCAGCGCAGAGATATTTTTTGAACTTTTTCGATATCTTCGGTACGAAATTCGTACGGTAAAATATTTACCCCTCTCTTATAGTCTAGAATAATGCCTAAAGACTCGATATTATTGAAACAATCTTTACGATTTATCGGAGACGATATTTTAATTTCTTCTGCAGCCGTAATTATATTAGTATTTAAAGCTAGCTCTTGGCTTAAAAATACTTCTAAATTAGGTATGCTTTTAGCTTTTCCGCCTAAAAAAATACTATTTATTTTCGGTAATTTAGGCCTTAATTCACTTTGATAATAGTTCAAAGAACGTTTTATTTCCTGAGTAAGGCGTTCTAAACCCGGCCGAAGCATTGCTAAAATTTGAGTTGAATTTATCCTACCCTTATAAATGGCTTGGCCTTGAGGTATTCCGATATCAAATAATAGTTCTTCGGCCTCTTTCTCGGAAAGAGAAATTTCTCCAGTTTCTAAAGCTAATTTACCGCTTAAATATTCCTTTAATTTGCTAACTGATAAAGGCAGCTCCCGATAAAACTCTAGTTTATGATTATAGCTAATAACTATATAAGATTTATCTTCTCCGATATGTAAAATACCGAAGGGAGTATTAACTTTTTCTTTACTATATTCGGATATAAATTTTGGATAGATAAAAGCGCGGGGTATCGCTGCTACGCACTTTAAACCAAGCTGACGCAATAACAAAACTTGCTCTTTCAACTCCCCTTCTTTAGCTAACACACAAATAACATCAAAAGTATTGGCGGTATCAGACTTAGCTTCTTTATCGATAATTTCATAATCTATGGTAGCCTCGGCTAAATCAAAAGGACAATCTTCTTTTATTTCCCATTTTAAAGCATCTTTCATTTCTTCTTCCGGCATGGCCGGTAACTGTAATCTTTTTATAAAAAGAAATTCTAGCTGAGGTATTAAGTAAGTATTAATGGAATGGATATTGATATTTTTTATAAAAGCGGTTAAAGTTTCGGTTATAATTTCATTTTTCTTATCAGTCGGAATTAAATTTACGACTTGGTAATTTTTTACCATAATTTTATCTAAAAATGAAACTTCCCATAAAATCAATCTCGTTTTATGGTTTTCCACTATTATTGCCGAGTCAACTATCTTAGAAAAAGATAGTACTTTCTCTAAGTTTAAGTTTTTAAATATATTAGGTAAGCAAATTCTATTTAATTGGGTTTTTAAATCCATAATTATAATTATATCATATTCTCTAAGTTAATATAGCTATTTAGCAAAAAGAATGCTTAAAACCTATAAGCCATCCCGGGAGTTAGATTCCACTGTAATATAATTATCAAAACCGGCAGGTAAAATAGCGGGGATACTTGCAGAATCATAAGTTATCGTTGAACTTGCAATCCGATTATTATTATATTGGCTGGCTACTATAGAACCGGTAATATTAGCGCTATTAAGTTGGGTATAGCCGGAAGTACTGCCCCAGTGATAAATAAGGCCGCTTACCGAAGCATTATTGTTTATAATTAAACCCGGATTTCTACCGGAAACGCTAATTATGCTACCCGATACTAAAGTGCCGGAATTGGTAATCTGTAAATAATTATTAGTATCTGATACATCACTAACATAAAGAGTAGAGTTTAAGACTTGAGAGCCATCCTCTACGATAATCCTTCTATTAGCAATTATAAAAGCAGAATTAATATTAGTATTAGTCGAAGAGTATTTTCTAATTCTTACTAATTGGTCAGTAGCAGTCTGGGCTCGGGAGTATAAATAAACTCCGGGATTCATAGTTATATTAGTATCACTTTGAGTAGAATTAACCGTAAGACTTCTACCAGCTAAAATATAGATATTTCCTCCCGAAGGAGTTATAGTCAAGGTACCTGAAGCAGCATTAGTTGAATGTAAATTTACGTTTCGTGCGGCTACAATGTAACCATTTCCTGATATGGTGATATTACCGGTAGTGGTAAAATTACGACAACCGATAACATTGCCATTTAATACTAGGTTGGTATTCTGAGTTAGATCTAAATTAGTACCGTAATTATTGATATAAGAATTAAAAGATCCTATAATATTATTATAGGGCACTTCGTCAATCTGCGGCATCTCTAGATAGGGTGAGTTAACCTGCATTTTAGTAAAACTGCCAGAACCGGTTATGTCTTGATTATCCGGACAATAAGCAAAACCGGTTACTGATGAGCCGGATTGTACCTGGCTGTTTCCCCGCGACCAAAAGTCACCGTTAATTGTGCTATTATTTCTTAATTGTAAGGTAGAGCCGGTGTTTCTACCCCAAAATAAAGCAAATTGAAAAGCCGATGGCATTTTCTTGGCCCGGGCAGTTACGAAACGTTCACGATTTCGGCCATCTGGGCCTAAAACAAAACCAATAGATTTTATATCTATACTAGAAGAAGTAATATTTGATACTTCGATATTAAAAGTACCGTTAGCAAAAGATTTGCTTTGATTGGTTTCATCGGTCCAATCACTATCATTGACTAATTGTTCCAAATACCACTCTAGGCCAGCATTAGCTAAATAAAGAGCTTGGGTCGATTCTACTAACCCAATGGCAGTTTGATTAGTCTGAGTGCCTAAAAGAGAAGCTGAAACTACTGCGAATAAAGCTAATACAACTATTATGGCTATAGCAGCAATTAAAGCCTGGGCTTTTTTAATCTTACTGATAAAGGTTACACTTTTCATAATTCAAAGTTTAATTTACTCAAAAATATCCTAAAAACTACTTAAATTTATACGAAAGATGCCGTAAATTACGGGGACGTACTTGCGATTGATAATTTAGTTGATAATTGCCACTTTGCAAAGTTAAAAGAATCTTAATACTTCTTATATTAGTAGAAGTACCGATACCTAAAGTAGGAGTGGCTAAAACATTACCATTATCATCATAATAAGTAAAATTTATATTGCTTACATTGCCGGCCAAGATATCGGTATTACGCATAAGGTTATTACCGTTTAGATAGTAGTTAATATCGATTCCGTTAACATCAAAAAACCTAAACTGATTGCTATTGGTATCAGCATGCATGCTCTCATCATTTCTTAATCTTCTTATTTCATTTGCCATTCGGCTCATCGCTAAATCAGCGCTTTGATCCATGCCAACGCGTAAAGTCAAAAAAGCTAAAGCATCGGCAGAACTTAGCATCGAAACTACCCCTATGCCGGATATTACGCCTAAAACTACGACGACTACGATTACCTCAACTAAGGTAAATCCTTTTCTTTCTTCTACTTGCTTCATAATTTTAACCTTTACTTAACGGTGACAATTGTCACTAAATTTACTGTTACTCCAATCGAAGAATTAGTTACTTTTACCTGAAGTTGCTTATACTGGCTCATAGCTGGATCATTAGCCAAGCTTAAAGAAACCGGGCTAACTATTGTCTGATAGGCATAATTGGGAAAATCACTGAAAATCGTCGGGCCACTGTTGACTATGCTAGAGAATCTTTTTCCGGCTTCAATTTCCATTTGGCCTTCGGCTAAAGCAGTTGCTATCTGGATAGCTTCGGGAGTAGCATGCTTAGCCATTATCTGGTAAAACATAGCTCCCACCGGAGCAAGAGAAATCCCCAAAACAACGATAACTGCTATCAGCTCAATTATGGTAAATCCTCTAAGTTTACGGATATACATCTTGAATATTTACGCTCCCGGTTCCTTGCTTAACAATTATATACTTTCTATTATTGTTTAAAACTATCCCGGCCGGATTCGCCAAAGGCGTAGCATTAAAAGGAGGTGCTGGCTGGATACTATAAGGAACACCGTCCCGGTCAAACATCAAAGCATAATTAAGATTATTAAAAACTACTAAGGTAATATCTACTCCCAAAAAATCTACAGAATTTAATTGAACATCAAAATCTTCTTGGGTCAAAGGATTCTTAGCTTTAACTGATACGCTCCAATCACTAGCTCCATAGGTATTCTCAATATAGATACTATAATTATCAGCGGCAGCGTTAAATAAAATTGCCGTTCTTCTTTGCAGCTGCATAGCTAACCTCTGAGCATAACGGATATCAGACTGAATCTTATAGGCCGCTTGGGCTATACGCATACCTTCTAAATCCGGTATTTGGGTTATTGCCACTGCTGATACAATGCCTATAACTAGTAAAACCATAACCAACTCTAAAATGGTAAAAGCTGACTTATTTATCATAAATATCGTGGTATTTTTCTTTGATTTTATTCAAAGCCTCATAAGCTGGAAAATAATTTTTATCCAATTTTAATACTTCTTCATAGCAAGATTGAGCTTGTTTAATATCTTTTATCTCTTCATAAACTTTTCCTAAATTATACCATACATGAGGTTGATTAGGATTGACCATTAAGTTAACGATACAATAAGCAATAGCATTTTTAATATCTCCCATTTTATAATAAGTAGCAGCTAGATTATTGTAAACCGTATAGCCATCCGGAAAATTATTAATATTAGTTTGCCAGTAAGTGATGATATTGTGGTATTCATAATTACGCTTAAAAGTCAATATAGCATAAGAAGTTAAAAAAAAGCTAAGGGCAATAACGGCAATCTTTCTAAAAAAATTCCGGTAGTATTTTTGTTGGTTAATAAACTCCCAGGCCTTTAAAAATAAAGCGGCGATAGCAATTGAGAAACCAACCGAAGGTAAATAAAGATAGCGCTCCGAAATGATATTAGCGACAGGAATAATATTTGAATAAGGTAGATAAGTAATAAAAAACCAAATAATTCCGAATGATACCGGAGCTATCTTACGCCGGCATTTAAAAAAGCTTATAATTAAGCCGATAAAAATTGCTATTGAAAAGAAAAGAGCCGGGCTTAACTCCTGAATTTTGGTAGTATTAAAAGCAAAAGGATGATACAACCCTCTTTGATAAGGTAAATAAAGAATCTTTAAATAGTAAAGAAAAGCTTTGGCTGCTACGATTAGATAGCTATACCCGCGGTAATAAAAAATCATGTGCATAAATCTATTTTGATTAATAAAGAAATGCAACATGACTAAACTAGAAAGAAGTAAGATGAAAGATAACAGTATTAGCCTAAATTTAATTATGGATTTATCCTCTGATTTTTTTTCTCGAAATAACAAATCATATAAGATGAATAAAACTGGCAGAACTACTACCGAATTACCGACAAAAAAGCAAATAATAAAAGCTAAAGCGGCTAGGCTGATATTAAGAAAAGAGCGGTAAGACTTTACATAGAAAGTAAAGGAAAACATAAAAAATAAGCCGGATAAGGCGTAAGAACCGCCGGAAATCCAGCTAACCGCCTCAGTATGTATAGGATGCAAAGCAAAAATAATAGCAGATAAAAATGATAAGCTTGTTTTATGAAATAAAATTTCACAAAGAATAAAAAGTAAAATTGCGCAAAGTGAATTTGTTAAGACGTTAAAAAGATGAAAATAAAAGGGGTTATCCGGGCTAAAATCCCAAATTAATGCCCGAATAACTTCATTAAATACATTATGGTGAACGCTAAAGTGCTTAGAAAAATATGTTTTTAAATCGTGGATGCGCTCTTCTTTTTGGATAGTTCTAATATCATCGACTAAAAAATCACCCCAAAGTGAATTGGCATAAATAGTGAAACTAATAATAAAAAGCAGCCCTATTAAAATTGATTTTGGTATTCTATCAAACTGCATACTTAAAATTATCAAAACTAAAAAAAATATGGCTGACTCTTCATTAATGAAATTACCTTAATGAAAAGCCAGCCATTATTTATAAATAAAATCTTAAAATTAAATTACGTTGATTTAAAATCCTGATCCTTGCGTCTCATCAGCTGAACTCCAAATACGGCCGGTATTAGCATCATAAATCCATCCCGCCGCGCTATTGGCAGCCTCGGCAGCACCGGCAACAATGAGATTAGATCTAGTGTAGGGATTCTCTGGAATTTGTCCGGAAGCCATAACGCCACCGGTCGTAGCTGTCATATTTGCCAAAGTTGGCCAGCCAGCTGTACCAGAAGCAGCTTCCTTAGCATACCATATAGAAATGCCGCTGCGTAATCCGCCTAAAGCTCCTTTTACTGCCGCTACCTGGGCATCTCCTTGAAGATTAAAAAAAGTTGGTATAGCCACAGCAGCTAAAATTCCTAAGATAACAACAACCATGATCAACTCAATTAAAGTAAAACCTCTGTTTCTTAGCATACTAGCGCACCTCCTTTGCTATTTTTGCTATTATTAAGTAGTAATTTTAACATAATAACTTGGTTTGTAAAGATAAAATTTAGCTAATTACCTATACCTGTTTGAACAACTGCATTAGGTTCCACATTGGCATAAATATTCCCAAAGCCATAATTAGAACCATAATCCCCAAAACTAAAATAAGTAAAGGTTCGATATAAGTAGTTAAATTTTTGATCATATAACTACTTTCTTGGTCATAATAATCCGCTACTCCCATCAATAGTTCATCGATATTACCGGTTTCTTCGCCGATAGAAACCATTTGAACCACAATAGGCGGAAATAATTTAGAAACTCGCATTGGATTAGTTATTCCTTTGCCTTGGCTTACACTTTCTTTGATATGCTCTATAGCCCGGGTGATAGTAATATTTCCTACCGAATCAGAAACTAAATCTAAAACCTCTAGTATCGGTATGCCGCTTTTTATCAGAATTGCGCTCACTCTTGAGAAACGCGACATCAGAATCAATTGCAATAATGGTCCGAATACCGGCACTTTCAATTTAAAATTATCCCAAAGCGGCCGACCGCGCCGGGAATTAATAAAGCGTTTAAAAATAAAAACTGCTAAAGCTGCTCCTAAGATTAAAAGATACCAAAATTTATGAATGACTAAATTAGTAGTTATCAATAAACGGGTCGGAAGAGGTAACTGCGTGCTATATTGAGCATAAAGAGAAGCAAAACGGGGAACTACAAAAGTAATTACAATTAAAAAACCTAAACATAGAGCACAAAAAGCAATGATAGGATAACGAGTAGCGGATTTTATACTGGCTTTAGTAACTATTTCCTGTTCGATCAGATTAGAAATTCTTTCCAGAACTTCGACTATCCTGCCGCTAGCTTCGGCGGCTTTAATCATACCGATATAAATACTATCAAAAACCTGCGGATATTTTCCTAGAGCTTGAGAAAGGCTACAACCGCCCCGGACATCGCGTAAAATCTCCTCTATAATTTCCCGTAAATACTTGTTTTCGGTCTGAAGAATTATAGCCTCTAAGCTTGATACAATATTGACCCCGGCCTTCTGGAGCGAGTAAAGCTGGCGGGTAAAAGTATTTATTTCGTTAAGTCTTACCCGGGTAATTCTTTTCAAAATCTTATCGGTAGTTATTTGCGGGGCTTTGCTTACTGCAATCGGGCTATATCCCATACTGCGAAGTTTATTGGCAGTATCTTCTTCGGAATCGGCAGTAATTACTCCACTGATGAGTTTAGCAAATTTATCTCTGGCTTTATATTTAAAATTGGGCATTTTAAAAAGAGTTCGCTAAAATTTTATCGCTAAATACTCTCGGTTACCCGTAGCACTTCTTCAATAGTAGTTATTCCTTCTTTAGCTTTTTGTAAACCGTCGGAAAAAAGAGTACTCATGCCAAAACTTAAAGCTTTTTTCTTAATTTCGCCAGCTGAAACTTTAGCCATAATCATTTCCCGGATTTCTTCATTAATTACCAATAACTCATAAATTCCGATTCTTCCTAAAAATCCGGTTTTTTTACAATGCTTACATCCTTTACCGCGATAAAAATCAACTTTATCGGTTATTCTCAAATCTTTAAGAGTATTTTCGCTTAAATTATACTTTTCTTTACAATTAGAGCAGTTAACTCTTACTAATCTTTGAGCTAATATAGCAATAACCGAAGTAGCTACTAAAAAGGGTTCGATACCCATATCAATAAGTCTGGTTAAAGCCGAAGCTGCATCATTAGTATGCAAAGTAGAAAACACTAAATGACCGGTTAAAGACGCCCTTATAGCAATATCGGCTGTTTCTCTATCACGGATTTCGCCTACCATAATAATATCCGGATCTTGACGCAATATGCTTTTTAAACCGCTAGCAAAAGTCAAATCAGCTTTAGGATTAATTTGGGTCTGACGGATTAAATTCAATTCATATTCAACTGGGTCTTCTATGGTAATAATATTCTTATCGACAGAGCTTATTGCCGATAAAGCCGCGTAAAGAGTGGTAGTTTTCCCGGAACCGGTAGGACCTGTAACTAAAATTATTCCGTTTGGCCGATGAATTATTTTTTCAAAATCTTTAAGATTCTTATCGGACAAACCCAGTTCTGCTAAACCTAAAAGCACCGAAGATTTATCAAGAATACGAGCCACTATATTTTCGCCGTAAATAGTAGGAAAACTAGAAATACGCAAGTCTAGGCTACGGCCTTCCATTTTAAGCTGAATCCTTCCGTCTTGAGGCTTGCGAGTTTCGGAAATATCCATTTTAGCCATAACTTTAATACGTGAAGCTAAAGCACTCTGAAGATGCTTAGGTATACTATGGGCCTCATACAAAACACCATCGATACGATAACGTACCAATAGTCTGTCCTGCTGAGGCTCGATGTGAATATCGCTAGCTTTATCTTTAACGGCTTGCATTATGAGTAAATTGACTAATTTTATAACCGGTGCATCTTCGGCTATTTCAGCTAATCCACCAATATTTTTTTGGCGTTCCTCTAATTCTTCTTTAGATAAATCTTTCATTAGTTCTTCTACATTACCCATAACGCTGTAATACTGATCGATTACCTTTTGAATCATCTCTGTTGTCGATAAAACGGTATCTATGGCGCCGACATTGCTCTTTTTACGAATTTCATCAATAGCATTGATATTCTGGGGATCTTCCATAGCCACCGTTAAAGTATCTCCAATTTTAAATAACGGTACTACTTTGTAACGTTTGGCAATATTTTCAGGAATCAATTTTATAACTTCCGGATCAACTAAATAATCGCTTAAATCCATAAAAGGCACACCGATAGATTCTGCTATCGCCGCAGCAATATCAATTTCAGAGATAAACCCTAATCTCTCAAGGGCTTTTTCCAAAGTAACGCCCTTATTACGGCATTCTTCTTGAGCCCGTTCAATCTGCTCTGCGGTAATTATTCCTTTTTTGAGCAATAAATTCAAATTTGACTGGCGCAAACTATTTCCTCCTATTCATTATTTTAATAAATCCTCTATTTTTTTTAAGAGGACTTGCGGATCGAAAGGTTTAGTAATATATTCATTAGCTCCAACTTCTCGGCCTAGCTTTTTATCGGTTTCTTGGGCCCGGGCAGTAAACATAATAATCGGAATATTTTTATATTTTTCGTCAAACTTTAACATTCTACAAACAGTAAAACCGTCTATTTTCGGCAGCATTAAATCTAAAATTATTAAATCCGGTTTTTTATTACGGGCCATTTTCAAGCCCTCTTGGCCATCGCTAGCTACTAAAACTTCATAATCATTAGCTTCTAATCTTATCTTTAATAGTTCTACCAGTTGCGGCTCATCGTCTACTACTAGTATTTTTTTTGCCATATTGCCTCCTTAAATCCTCTTTGGTCTAGCAAAGTAACTCTGATAAAAAACAATTATCTAAAGAGCTATCGAGTCAATAAGCTTTTTAATAATTTTTTTATCGCTAGGTTTAAGATTAATAAATTCTAAGCCTATCTTATATCTGTCTTCGGAATTAGCCGAAGATTTATCTGTTTCTGATAGCCAAGCTATTCTCCCTCTTACGGATATTGGTTTCTTTGATTTAAGCAAACAAAGTTTTACGTCTACTTTAGAATCGATATTCAAAGGCTTATTACTAAAAAAGCATAATCCTCCGACTGAAATATCAATGGTTTTGGTGCTTTGAATGTTCTCTTTACTTAAAACAGCTTCAATATTAGCTTTATAATCAACTCTTTTAAAACGCCTGATTTCTGAACCGATATATATTTTCTTTAAATATAAATTAGCTAAAAGCTGCTGGGTACTAGTCACTGAATCTTTAGGAGTATAAGAAAGCATACCTAAGTTAATAAAGACATTTTTAATTCTTTTGTTTATAAAGTATTTTTGCATTTCCTCTTTAAATTTTTCGCACAATCCTAGGACCGATTCCTCAGTTGCTTTAGGAAAAATAATACTGACCTCTCCGTTGTGGTAATCACAAAAAGCAATTTGCGCTTCTCCTTTATTTATTTTTAAAAATTCAGACAAAGTATCATTTATAATTACCTTTAAATCCTTAAATAACTTATGGGGGTTAATTTTAGCCCTGGTTTTAAATGTTAAAAAATTGACAATAAGCAAATTAATCAAATATAAAGGTATTCCTTTGTATAATAAATTATTAATCTGATCTCTTATCGTTTTATTCAGAACGCTTTCGGTGTAATAACGCGGCAGAGTAAAATAAAACTTACTACCTACGCCCGGCGTAGATTCAACCCATATCTCGCCGCCGTGTTTTTCTATCAAGTCTTTTACTATAGAAAGGCCAAGCCCTACGCCTTCTTTCTTTTGGCCATTCGATAAGGTAATCTGGCTGAATTTACGAAAAAGTTTCGGGATATCTTGCGAAGCAATTCCGACACCGGTATCTATTACTCCCACTCGAACTCTATCTTGCAAAATTCTTACCTCTATTTTAATTTTTCCGTTTTTTTCGGTAAATTTTATGGCATTATTAATCAAGTTGGCAAACACCTGATTAATTCTGTTAGCATCAATAAAAATATTAACTTGTTTTTTAGGTAAAGAATAAGTTAATTCTAATCCTTTTTCGTTAGCTAGACGATTAAAAAAGTCTAAGGAGTTCATTAGCAAATCATTGAGATTTACCAATGAATAACGAAATTTAACTTGGCCGGACTCAATTCTTGAGATATCCAACAACTCTTCTACGATATTAACAAGACGTTCTATATTTTCAACGGCCTTTCGAAGCAAATTTTTTTGTTTTTCATTTACTGTACCGACAATCTCATCCAATAATAGCATAATTGCTTCTTTTATTACCGCCAAGGGGGTTCTTATCTCATGCGAAACTACCGAAACAAATTCTGATTTCATTTTGTTTATCTCTTCTAAGACTTCGAGCTTTCTCTCTAAACGTACCCGGTCTTCTCTTAAACTTTCTAATTGCATACGATTGGTAATATCTCTAGTAATGCCAATTAAACCGATAATCCGTCCTTTGTTGTCATAACGCGGTATTTTAGTAGTACTTACGTAATTATCTACGCCATCGGCTCGGGTAGCACGCTCTATTTTATCAATTATAGGCTTACCAGTTTTAATTACATACATATCATCTTTGGCCATTTTTTTGGCTCTTTCAGCCGGAAAGAAGTCAAAATCGGTTTTACCAACCACCTCTTCCGGTTCCAAACCTAAACCTTGAGCATGAGCTTTATTGACCATGATAAGCCTTCCCTTGCAGTCTTTAAAGTAGATTACGTCCGGGACATAACCCATAAGGTCAGATAAAAGCTTATATTTTTCCTCTGAAAACTCGCTATTTTTAGCGTTATTTCTTTGAGGCTTAAGTTTGGCGTTTTTCTTAAACTTATTGCGTACTTTCATAATTATTTATTTTAGAATTATCTTATATAATACTACAGACTCTGGTTAAGTCAATTTATCGTTCCTATCTTTGCTGATAAAGATTTTTTCTTATTATATCAAAAAATAAGGTAAACTTAACTTAAAAATTAGTTTTTTAACCCAAAATCACTTTGGTAGATAAATTATTTTTAGAAGAGTATAGTTTATTTTTTTAGACGGCAACAACAATATTACCATAGTAGTGTCGTTAAAATCACTTTTAAATACGCTTATAGCATATTTAATCTCATCAAAAACATCTTCTGAAAAAAGGCTTTTTATATTTTCTATTTCTAAAGGCATTAACGGTGGGCCAAAAATTTCATTCAAAAGATTAGTAACCTTAGCTAAATTTGCATTATTAATATTTACCTTGTTTTTATTATTTAAATAACGTTTTATGTAATTTACTAAAAATAATTTAGTATTTGCCGGATTGTCCTTTCTTTTAAAAAGCCAAACTTCTTCGGTATTGCTAAATTTTTTATGCTTAATCACTGTTAAATTATTTTGTAAAAAATTTAAAAAATCTAAATCATGGTCCATCTCCTTTAAATGTACGCGTAGATACCAAATATAATCGTAATTATCTAAAAAAATAAATAAGGAATTTAAAGGATTAACTAATGGTCTCCAAGGACCTTCGGTGAGTTTTATTTTCGTAGGTAAGCCGCTTTTTTGAAAATAATATTTAAAACAGCTTCTCGGTGCCCCCCAAACAATAACCCGAGAATTTCGATAATATTCGTAATTATCGGTAACAAATTTAGTTGCTTCCCGAAATCGTTCTTTATAAAAAGAAGAGTAATAACTTCTATGGAAAATTAAATGGCTTAAGGCGAAAATAATTATACTTATAGTGACAATAGCTTTATATCTTGCCCGGCCGGGTATTTGCATTAAAGAACGAGAAAATAAAAGATAAAAAGCCGGTAGTGATATTATTAAATTGCGGCTAGAAAGAACGGGTTTCCAAAAAACTGATACCAAGTAGGCTCCGATAAAAGGAATGATAATCCATAATATAAGTATTAAATTAGAGTGCCAATAAATTGCTTTTACGTTTTTACCGTGTTTAATTTTTGAATTCTGAATTAGGCCTTGAAAAAATAAGAAAGCAAACAATAAGTAGGCTAATGAGCTTAAAACTAAAGAATTATTAAATATAAAGAAAAAGTAATTGTTAAAATTGAAAGTTAATCCAATAGGTTTTCTCATCCAATTGTTTAAAGCTAAACGTTGCGAAACTAAGTGTTCTTTTATGCCTGGCAACCAAGGTAGATAAAACATTAATATTGATAGATAAATAAAAAAAACTATTTTAAAAGCTTTTGGTTTAGTTACCAGAAGTGTTAATAAAGCTATTCCTTGCAAGACTATAAAATAAAGACCAAAGTAATGAGTATAACTGCATAAAGCCGCTGTCAAAATATAGAGAATAAAGTTAGACAAAGGTATATCTTTTTCTTTTTTGAAATGACCTAGGATTCTAATCCAATAATAAACAGAAAGTAGACTTAATAATAATAATAAAGCATAAGGCCGGGCTTCCTGGCTAAAATAAATTGGGGTATAAAAAAAAGCCATTAGACAAGAGGCTATTAAGCCTTCGCGGTAAGAATAAAGCAGTTGTCCTAAAAGAAAAATAACTAAAACTGACAAAACTCCGAAAATAACCGAAGGTAACCGTAAAATTACCTCGGTATCTCCAAAATATCTGATTACAAAATGTAAAAGTAGGTAATATCCGGGAGGATGGCCATCATTACGGACAATACTGTGGCTTAATAAAGATAAATCTTTTTGCGAACTTCTATGCCAATTCAAAAGCTCATCATACCATAAAGATTGTCTACCAAGGCCGAATAATCTTAAAAAAGCGCCGACAAGAATAATTACAGTTAATAAGATAATTATTTTTTTTCTGTCTAAATTACTGCTTGAAGTTAGCATCCTCTAATCAAAATTGGAGTAAATACCGCCAAAGTTAATTCCGCTAATTATTTTTGAAGTATATTTATTTTCTAAAGAACGTTTAGCAGACTTTAGGTCCTCGCTTTGAATTCCGTTCTTAAGAGAAAGGTGGGCTTCGATAAAAGCTGCCAAATCATCGATAGCTTTTATTAACTGGCCATCGCGTTGTATCAAGCCTTCGGAATCGGTTAAATCACTAAATTCATTTTCGGTATAAATATTCATTTCCTTATGCCAATTCAAAGGCAGAAGTTTATAAATTTTTCGTTCCATCTCTTCCTTCTCATACTCTTTAATTAATTCCGATAAACCTTCTACCGACCGCTTAACGGGATTTATTATATCTCTGGTAAGGACTTCCGGTAAGTCATGGAATAAGCCGGTAAAGTAATTATTAATGCAACGTTTTTTATCGGCATTAATTGCCAAAGAAAATAAATAAGACAGGATAGCAACGATTAGCATATGGCCAAGAACCGAAGTCTTTGGCACCCGCGGTAAATGGCTCCAGCGAATTTGAAAACGTAACTGCCCAGCAATATTTATAAAATCGCATAAAGACTCCGTATGCAAAAGTTTTTGCATGCTCTTTAAATCGGTATATTTATTTTGTTTAGATATTAAATCTTCTCTTATCTCTTCTCTAAGATAACCCTTAGGACTGGCACGCTCAATAATATCAAATTCCCATTTAGTAGCATAAAAATGAGCAGCACTAATGATTCTCCTATTGACATTACGCTCTGTAGAAGTTAAATAATTTTTAAAACGGCTGCAAAAATCCGAACCTAATTCTATAATAGCCGGCTCTATTTTTTCATAAACCCACTCATTAACCAATCGATATTTTTCCTTGTCTTCTTTTATACGGTGAAATAAAGGAGGCTTTAAATCAGTAAGTACTATTCTTTGTAAAAACTCAAAAATTCCGGCTTCGATTATCTGAATCCAATCTAAATTTTTATTCTTATCATCCTCTTCGCACTTGCCTAAACAATAAGCGATAATCATCTTATGCGACTGTTTATCTAATTCTGTCAATTCTACGGTGCGAATTTGATCATTCCACCGCTGCATACTGGCAGCTTCATAAATCTTTAAAAAGAGTTGTTTCTTAAACATAAATATTTATCCCTGAATTTTTATTGCCTCAAGTATAGTTTGCATAACGTAAGGATCGTTTAAAGTGAAAAAATGTAATTTTTTAACACCATTTTTGATTAAATCTTGGCATTGTTTTATAGTGAAATCGATTCCGACTTTTTTCTGCTCTTCAGGTTTACCCAAAAAATGGTTCCATTTTTCTTCGATATGTTTTGGTACCGTAGCCCGACAGATAGAAGCAAATTTTCGCACTCGATTTAGATTCGTCAAAGGCAATATACCCGGTAATACCGGGATATTAATCCGTTTTTTTCTAAAACGTTCGCAGAGGCTAAAATAAAAAGAATTATCGAAAAACATCTGCGTGACGGCAAAATCTGCTCCGGAATCTATTTTTTGTTTAGTATATTCTAAATCTTGTTCTAAAGAGGCGCATTCGATATGGCCTTCCGGATAGACTGCCACTCCTACGCAAAAATCGGTGTACTCTTTTATCTTTTTAACTAGCTCTCGGGCACAAAAGAATTCCTGTTTATGAAAATCAAAATCTATTTTATCCTGTGGCGGATCTCCCCTTAAAGCCATTATATTCTCTATTCCTTTAGCTTTATACTCATCCAAAAGCTTTCTTAATTCATTCATTTTAAGATCTATACAGGTTAAATGTGGCATTACTACTAAACCATTTTCCGCTAATAAAAGTCTTATTGCCCCTTGGGTGTTACTTTGAATAGCGCCGGTAGCACCGCAGGTCATCGAAACATATAAGGGATTATATTTTTTTAAAATTCTTATGCTGGTTATTAAAGATTCTTGGGAGGCAGAGTTCTTAGGAGGGAAAAATTCAAAAGACACCCCTTGCTTATTTTGCTTTAAAATATTGCTTATTTTCATCTTAATTAGATATCAGTTGATTCTTGCGATATTAGAATTATATCAGATTGCTTAGAAAATAGAATTATCTCATACTATCTCAATAGTAGAATGTTCAATGCCAAAATATTCCTTAATTAGCTGCTTAACGTCAGCTATCAAATCTTTTTCTTCTTTACTCGTAAGCTGCGGCTTTACTCTGATATGCAAAGTAATAAAGTGCATACTAGAAGTTATAGTCCAAAGATGAATATTGGTTACCTCTTCTATTTTAGGAAACTTCTCCAATAAAATCTTAATTACATCTTCGCTGTTGACCCCTTTAGGAGCGGCTTCTAATAAAATATTGATCGAATCCCTAAATAAACCGAAACCCCAAACAAGAATGACTAGGGCAATACCGATGCTTAGCAAAGAATCGATGATATTTAAGCCGCTAAAATATATCACTACAGCTCCAACTATAATTGCTACCGAAGATAATAAATCCGAAAGCATATGAATAAATGCCCCCCGGATATTTAAGTCATGTGTAGAGCCTTGTAAAATTTTCATAGTAATTATATTTACCACTAAACCCAAGACCGCTATCAAAAACATCTCTGGGACAAGAACTGGCTGGGGGTTAATTAATCGCCTTATTCCTTCGGCTATTATCCAAAAAGTAACGCCGAAAAGAAATAAGCTGTTAAACAAGGCTGCTAATATTTCGGCTCGGTAAAAACCAAAAGTACGGTGATGACAACTCTTTATACCGGCACAAACAATAGCAGCATAACTGATAATCAAAGCAAAAGAATGAGTAAACATATGCCCAGCATCACTAATTAAAGCTAAGCTGTGAGTTAAAAATCCTCCTATAATTTCTACCGCCATTACCAAAACGGTAATAAAAATACATATTCTCAGCTTCTTTTTTTCGATATGGCGGTATTCAAAAAGCTCTTCTGCTACCGAGAAACTAGGGAAACGATGTGAATCTTTCATATTAGATAATTTTTAAAATATTCTATTGGCTATTACGCCCAATAAAATAACCTGTGGAATACTAACCGCCATAAGCCAGATAGCGGTTTTACGGCCGATATTATGCCAGATTAAGCCTAACTCCGTATAATCGGTAACAACACCAGCCATAAGAAAGACAAAACTGTTGCCTAAGGCTTTAGTTTGACGAAAAATCTCAAAAGCCATAGGAGCTGACCCTTCCGAACAAACTTCTATGATTGTTGCTAGAATCAATGTTACCATTAAACCTAAAAGATTCGGGCCCATATAAGCCTGGAAAATATCTGTTGATATATACGCTCCGGCAAAACTAGCGATACCAATACCGATTAAAATCCACCATAAAACCATATTAGCTAAAGAAATTGCTCCCTCCAGTATTCCTTTTAAATCCGATTTAACAGTATTTAAAGAGAGCTTGTAATTCTTTAGCCTTTGTTGTAAATCTTTTTTTATAGAAAAATTTTCGTCTACAGCTACGGTGTTATCATTCTTTTCGATAAGCCTTCTTTTATCTAGAAATTGAAAAATAATACCAGTAATTACCGCTATAATTATGGCCGAACCGATAATAAACAAAGCTCGTAAACCAAAAAAACCAAGAAGCATTATGGTAAGAGTCATATTTGCCCAAGGGCTAGCTAATAAAAAGGCCATAACCGCCGGATTAGAAGCTCCTTTCTTATGCAATTGTATAGAAAGAGCTAATATCCCGTGAGAACAAGCGCTCATTAAAAAACCTAAAATTACCGAATAAAAAATAGTCCTCTTCTTGGGTTTAGCTAGAACATAAGAAATATACTCTCGAGGTATATAGTAATCGATTAAGCCGCCTAAAACAAAACCTAAAAGAATTGCCCACCAGATAGTCTTTAAATACATAAATAAAGAAATTCGAAAAGGAACTAAAGGTGAAAACCAATAAGACAAGATAACTAGAGTAGCTAACACAGAAAAAGCTATAAAAACTTTATTTTTATAAAAATAACTGCGGTTTTGATGGTAATCTTTCACTACACTTTCTAAAGCTATACCATTTTTTTGGCAAAATTTCTTAAGGCAAACTAAGCTACAGAAAAAATAAGTACCACCTTCATGCTTTAAGGTATATTTTGTATCGTTATCCACCTTCATCCCGCAAACTGGATCTTGAAACATAATCACCTCGCCATTTATTTTATTTATTATACCATAAGCTAATACTATAAAAATGACTACTTGATAAATTATCACCCTAAGCTTACAATAGTAAATAATAGATGAAAAATATAAAGAAATATTTTAATTTAGCATTCTATCTCTGCTTCATCTTAATCTCTTTTCTTATTGGAAAACAATTAAATAATCTTAATGTCAGCCTAGCCCAAGATAAAAATGCGCCTTTGGAATTGAAAGAAGCCTTGTATTGGGTTAGCCTTGAAGAAGGAAAAATCCAATGCCAACTCTGCCCCCGGCGTTGTATTATCTCCAAAGGAGAAAAAGGATTCTGCCGGGCTAGAAAAAATATCTCTGACAAGCTCTATGCTTTAACCTACGGACAAGCAGTAGCACTTCATGTCGATCCCATCGAAAAAAAACCCTTAGCTCATGTTTATCCCGGAACAAAATCTTTTTCTATCGCTACTGCCGGATGTAATCTTCGCTGTAAATTCTGTCAAAATTGGGAAATTTCCCAGTTAGATCCCGAAACTGTCGATAAACGTTTTGTTTCCCCCCAAGAAATAATCTCTTTAGCTAAAAGTAGCGGTTCTAAAACTATCGCCTTTACTTACACCGAACCGACGATATTCTACGAATACATGCTCGATATCGCTAAGCTGGCTAAAGAAGAAAATATTTCGCTGGTCATGCACTCTGCGGGTTATATAAACGAAGAACCGTTACGCCAATTAACTAAATACCTTAAAGCCGCCAACATCGACCTTAAAGGTTTTAGCGATAAATATTATGCTTCTTTCTGCCAAGGTAGCTTAAACGAAGTCCTTAACACTTTAAAAATACTGAAAGAAGAGGGAGTTTGGCTGGAAATAACCAACTTAATCATTCCCGGCGGAAATGATAGCGATGAAGAAATCCGAAAAATGTGCCAATGGATAGTAGAAAATTTAGGAAAAGACACTCCAATACATTTCTCGCGTTTCTTTCCAATGTATAAACTTACTAATCTTTCACCCACTCCTATATCTACCCTAATAAAAGCCAAAAAAATTGCTGAAGAAAGCGGCCTAAATTTTGTCTATATCGGAAATGTTCCTGAGCATTTCGGCGAAGATACCTACTGCCCTAATTGTCATAAATTATTGATAAAACGTATTGGCTACAGAATAATAGAAAACCATCTTAAAGAAGGCCGATGTCCCTTCTGCAAAGAACCAATATCCGGTATCTGGGAGTAACCTAATTACTGATAATTAAGAAAAGAAAAACTAATAGAAGGATAAATAGACCCGCCTTTACCCCTAAAAAAGGGATAAAAAATAAAGAGAAGAAAAAAGTACCTACGAAAGCTCCTAACAAATCAGCACAATATACTAAAGCCGCGATATTATTTTTAGGATTCTTGCGGTCAAATAATAAAGGTATAACTATCGGGTATACTGCTCCGGTAAGAATACCAGTTAATAAAGAATAGCCATAAAATAAAAAATATCCGGCAAAGAATTTTCCTTCTAACTTCATGCTTAAGAAAAAACTTCCGACAAATAGCAACCATCCTAAATAAAAATATAAAGTCAATCTCCGGAAAGGTATCTTTAAAGCGATAAGATTTATTAAGTAAGCTCCGCTGCTTAAACCTACCATGAATAAACCTGTCAAAATACCTATTTTCCAATATAAGGCACCGCAATAAACCTGAAATAAGATAAAAATTATGCCGGTTATTCCAATAGATGAGAAACCTATCATCATTACTTTAAAAAATATAAACCAAGTTTTGTCCAAGCGGCTCAAATAGAAACTAGCAAGAAAAACTAAAATAAAAAAACCTATTATTACCGGACCTATTTTAGCAAAGCTTACCCTTAAGTCCGGATAAAACTTAGCTTGTTCAAGCAGAGAATAATAAAGAAAACCGCGCGGATAAAAATCGCTGTTTATTTTTATTTCTTTATTAACCATGCCTTTTACATATTCTATCTTACTGGGATCTGTTGCTTCTTTAAGATGATAAACGGTAAAATAATCGGTTTTGATTTTAGACCGGCTGAAATTTTCTACTAAATATTCAGGGGTAATTTTTTTATTGTTAGTTGCTAATACTATCATGGTATCGGCCGGTAAAAAAAGATAATCGCTAAATGCTTTGCCTAAAGTATTCAAAATACAGGAATTAAAATCTAAAATCCTAGGGCTTAGAATATCCCTTTTAGAAGGAATATAAAACGAAAATATGCCGTTTTTATCCAGTTTACTTTCTACAATCTGAAAAAATTCAAGGGTAAAAAAACGGTTAAGAGATAAATTGGAAGGGGGCGGAATATTCATGATTATACAATCATACTTTAAAGAAGTATTTTTAAGGTATAGCCGAGGGTCAGCCACGACAAAATTTATACTGTTATCCGGTTTTAAATCCTGGCTAATATCTTTAAAGAAGACACTTTTATCTACACAATCTAAGCGGCTTAAACGGTATTTTAAAACTTCCTTAAGCAGTCCTTTGGTATAAGGCCCGATTAAAAGCACTTTATCTATCTTTTCAGCTGAAGAGAAAGTGCCGTGGATAAACTCTTCATACCAACTTTGGTCAGCGCTAGAAGCTACTAAAGACCCCTGTTGATATAGCGATAGGGTTCCAAAAGAATCAGCTAAAAAGATCGGACCATAGGGGGTACCTTTTTTAACAAGTATATTGGCTCCCGAAAATTCTTTTGTTAAAACTTTTTCAAAAGTAAAAATAGAAAGTAATCCTAAAATCGCTATTATCAGAAATGAAATTACTTTTTTGGAAAGTTTGATTTCCATTGCCAATATAAATAATGCCGGAAGCAATACGAAAAATAAGGGATTAGAATAAGCCGATAAACTAAAGGTAAAAATAATACCCCCGATAAAGAATCCTATTGCTTCCCAAATAAAAAACCATACTGCTGTCTTAGCTAAATAAGTATTTTTATCTAAATAGAATCGGCTAAAACAGGAAAATCCGTAACCACAAAAAAAACTTAAAATTCCCAATAAAATAAACCCCCAACCTAAAGCAAACCCTAAACTTACTTCCTCATAATAAGCAATATTTGCCAGCGACTTTGCCAAGTGGCTCCCCAAGATGGAAAAAATAAACACCAAAGAAAATATCAGCGGCAAGACACCAAAAGGTATTATTAATCTTTTTTTGGCCGTCAAGCTGCCTAAAGAACCGAATAAGAGCCAAATTCCGATTCCTGCCAATAAAGATAATTCGTGTTTGGCAATAGAAAAAGAAAATTCCCGTAGCGCTACTATTTGGAATATAGAACTTACTATACCTAAAAGAATAAAGATTAGCATAGACAAGGCTCCCCTTATGTCTTATATTATTTTATAAGAGAGATGCGAGAAAATCTATATTATTTATTTTTGAGCGGTTTAATCTTAGGTTCTAGCTCCTGCCTTAGCATATGTGCGCCGGTATTAATCAGCTACACGGTTATTTATAAAAGAAGCCTTAAAGAATCTCTTCATTCTTACTTTTTATTTTCTAGCGGTAAACTTATTGGTTATATGATTTTGGGAATAATAAGTGCTATCGGCGTAAAAATATTGAATAGCCCTTCGTTGATAAACTATTTAAATTTTATATATCTTTTACTGGCACTATTTATTGTTATTATCGGTATATCAATGATACTTGACCAAAACCCCAATTTTTCTAAAAATTGTAACTGGTTACATAAAGGAAACATCCGCAATGTAGGAGTTTTAGGATTATTAATCGGGCTCTCACCCTGCCTGCCGCTTTTAGGAATTTTAAATTATGTAGTAATTATCTCCTCTACTGTTTTTAAGGCGGTTTTCTTTTCGTTAGTGTTCGGAGTGGGGACTGTTTTATCGCCGCTTATTTTAGGGATAGTATTCTCGGCAAAATTAGGAAGATGGCTTTGTGAAAATAAGCACATCAAAAGAATCTTAAAAATAACCAGCGGAACTATTCTTATAATTCTGGGAGGAAAAATTATTCTCCAAAGACTTCTGCCGTAAAGATGTAAATCTCACAACTTCCCTTTTTCCAAGCTTCGGACTCAAAGCCGGCCTTCTGGGCACAAAGACTATTCATAAATTCTTCTTTACTCCAGCCAGTTTCAGTTGCTACTTGCGGCAGATACACGCCACTTCGAAATCCTTTTTTTACTAATACGCCGTGGGTACCGAGAATTATCTTATCGGGGTCAGTAATCTTTTCTAGCGGTGAAAGAACCGAAATTTCAATATTTATTTTAGGTAATTCACTCTTGTTTAAGGGAGGAAAACGCGGATCTTCTACGGCGGAAGCTATAGCCATATCCCGTACTCCTAAATAAAGAGGTTTATGGCCGATTATATTGCCGATACAGCCTCTTAAATGGCCATCCTTATTTAAAGTAACAAAAACTCCGAAGACTTTTTTTAAAGTTGGATCGTCAACGTCAACATTCAAAACTTCCCCTTTTTCTAAATAGTGCTCAATAGTAGAACGCGCTATCTTCAAAAGCTTCTTCTTTTGTTTATCGTCCAATAACTTATCCATATCATTCTCTCCTTTTAACTTATCATCGCCAGTTTTAAGAAAAGCGGCACTCAAATAGCCTACCGACTTTTCGTTGCTGTCGGTATTCCTGGTGGAAGTAGCTTGTTTTAATATTAGACTCTCCTTTGCTCCTAATTTTTCTGCTGCTATCATCACCGAAACTACTGCTCCTAGCCCACACATGCGATTCTGGCCATAGCATTGTTGGTATAACTCTTGCGGATTCATATTTTCAATCATAGTTACGGTTTCGGCATCGGTTTCTTTAGTCAAAGTATTAGGCAAATAATGACTCATATCGGTACTAGCAATAATTAAAAAATTTTCTTTCTCCTTAAGGATATCTGCGATAGTATTGCCAAGGAGCAAACAATTATCAAAACTTTGCCTACCGATAGATAATAATAATACTTTAGGCTCACCCAAAACAACCTGGATAAAAGGTAAAATAAGCTCCAGAGAATTTTCTCCTTTAAAAACTAAATTATTAGTAACAAATTTTTTATCCGTAGAAATAACTTTTTGAGCCAATTCTTTATCATTGTAAATCACTCCTAGAGGGGTTTTAAAACCCTCTTTCTCAAATACTGCTATACCATCGTAATCCTGACGATGGCTAAAACCTACCAAAATTACAGTGGTTATCGGCTTTCCAGCTACAGCTTTAAAGCCATAAGCTGCTACTTCACCAGAGTAAGCTAACCCGGCATGGGGAGAAATAATAGCGATTATTTCTCCATCTATTGAAGGTAAACTAGCTTTATCTATATAATTGCTGATTTGGCTTTTAAGAACTTCGGGGTCTTTGGGATACCAAGAACCAGCCAAATCAGCTGATTCAAAGTCTTCAGAATAGCAAGAGAAAAAAAATACCATAAAACACAAACTAGCACTTAGAATTCTACCCATAAAACAATAATCTAATCAAAGTAAATTATCTCACCGGCTTTTATATCTTCTTGGGTAATATTTTTAAGAAAAAGAGCGACCTGATCACTCTCAAATGCTTTAGGAATCCTAAGACCTTCTTTTACAATTTTTACTAATGTAAATCTTTTTCCCCGAAAAGTCCTGCCAATAGAACCTTCTCTAACCTCTCCGTAAGACACGCTTCCGGTAATATTAAGTCCGCTACCACCGGATGGAGTACACTGTGTTATATGAAATTCTGCTCCCATAAAATGCCTCCTTTTTGTATTACGACTTTATCCCTTTAAAGCTAAATCTATTATCTTATCGATTAATTTATTATAAGTAAAACCAGCTTTTTCTGCCGACTGAGCGAATTCATCACAAATTGCTAAGCAAGGATTGGCATTAACCTCAATAATGTAAACTTTAGCATCAGAAGCCACTCTGATATCAAAGCGCGCATAACAACACATATTCAAAGCCCGATAAGCTCTCTTACAAATTTCATTTATCTTTTCGCCAAGCCCTTCGGGCAATCTAGCCGCAAAAATATTTTTAATACCCCACTTTTGACGATATTCATTATCCCACTTAGCTTTATAGGTAGCAATACGCCTTTCTTCTTCGGTAATTTCTCCGAATATTAGCTCCCTTAAAGGCAATACTTTTATTTTTTTATTACCAATGATACTGACATAAAATTCTCGGCCTTCAATAAATTCCTCAGCAATAGCATCAGTGCCTAAGCTATTATGGATAAATTTGACCCTTTCTATCAAAGATTCTTCATTATCGACTAAAGAAGCTTGGGAGATACCTCGGGAAGCTTCTTCACTAAGAGACTTTACTATCAAAGGAAGCTTAAGTTTTTTAGGCAGCCAGATACGGTGGCCTTTATAAAAAGTATAAAAATTGGGCACTTTTATCTTATGAAAACTTAAAATCTTTTTGCTTAAAGCCTTATCGCCGCAAACTAGCATATTGGGAAGAGATGCTCCGGTATAAGGTATTTCCAACATCTCTAACAAAGCTACTACATTTTTATCCAAATGTGACTTTTGATTAAAAACTTCTGCCAGATTAAATACTATATCCGGCTTATTTTGCCGGATCTCTTCGGATAAAATATCAATATTATTGTATAAACCTAGAAGCGTCACCTTATGGCCGTTAGCTACTAAAGCTTTGTATACATCATTCTCAGTATCCCAATCCGGATCGGCAAATTCTTTTTTAAAATCATAGCCGCGGGGAGTAAAATAAGGGGTATCGAATAATAACAGAATATTTAATTTCTTCACTATCTACCTTTTTATAACTTTTTAAGGCTCTTTTCTAAATCCTCCGGTATAAGAATAATTCATCATTAAAGCCGTAATATAAGCTGAAATTTCCATAATAACTAAATATTCCGACTTATCAGACTTTAATTTTAGCTCTTTAGCTCGCTTAATCAGAGTTTCTAATAATTCATTAACGATATACTTTCGTTCACCGGTCCATCCTGCAACCGTATCTAAAATATTTTTTTTATATTTTTTAATGATTTCCCAGGCCGAAATCTGTAGGGGCTTATTGCTTGCAGTTGACAAATCTTTCGATATCGGTTCTTGATAAGATTCTATTCCTGAATTTAAAAATATTTTTTTCAAATTAGAATCGTGAAAATCAGGGAAATAAACAGCATAAGATTTTCTTTTTTTACGGTAAAAATTCTTTAAGGTTATCTTCATTTTAGCAGCTTCCCAATATTTACGGCCGTTTTCTATTAAAGGATCTTTCGAGGCTATTTCCTGCATCAGTTTATCTACATAATGAAGCTTTATAGCGGCTTTCCAACCTTTGTATTGTTCCTGCCAATTTAAATCCGGAGTAAGCCAAACCGCAAAGGTTTCGGCGAAATCTTCATCGGGATGGTGTTGGGCGTAAAAATCCTCAAGATGCCGGACAAAACTTTTACTGTAAGGACGAAAACGATAAGTATCTTTATATTCTTTAGAAAACTTTCCGAAAATCTTCTGCCAACGTTTTCTTCGATAAAGTTGATAAGCATAATTTATAGCGTGACCGGCTTCATGACGAAGTAATTTCATGCACCAGTTCTGGTTATCGCCTTCGGCATCAAGCATCATCTTTCTTTCTAATTTAATGAGAGTCGGATGGACCAAAAAAAATGGTATTCCTATTAACGGTTCTTTATCGGGAGCAAGCCATTCGTCGGCTAGATAACAAGAAGGTCTAAATTTGATATTCTTTCGTTCCAGGTCCCGGTATAAACCTTCTATGCACTCTTTAAGCCAGGTCCCGTCAATATTCAAAGGTAAATCGCAAATGCGTGAATTAAGCAGCTCTTCTTCGGATATTTTTGATAAATCGATGTCTTTTCTAGGCATTTTATAGTTTTATTTTCCTAAATTATTATAACATAAAGCTTATAAGCCGCTAATTAAAACTATTCTAGTTACCGGTTATTACTCCTCCTCCCAATAACAAATCTTTATAATAGAAAGCTGCTATCTGTCCGGGAGCTATCGAATCAACTTCATCCTTTAATATAACCGTAATATCCTCTTTCGAAAAATTTAAAGTACAAGGCGTGGTTATACTGTTGTAGCGGACTTTAACCGCCAAACCCCTAAGGTTAGATATTTTTTTGGGCTTAGGAATAAACCAATTAAGACAACCTACTTTAAAAACACTCTTCTTAAGCAGTTCTTTTTCAGCCACGATAATTTCTTTAGTTTTCTTATCTATTTTAACTACGTAAAGCGGTTTTTCCCAGGAAATTCCGAGACCGCTTCTTTGGCCGTAAGTATAATAATATATGCCTTTATGCCGGCCAAGAATTTTTCCGTCTATATGACGGATATTCCCGTAATATTCGTTATCATCGGTTAAGTTACTCTTAATAAACTCCGAATAATCAACATTATTAATAAAGCAGGCATCTTGGCTTTCCCGACGCTCTTTAAACATAATATTTTCTTTTTTAGCGATTTGCTTAACTTTACTTTTTTTATAATGACCGAGCGGAAATATTAAATATTTCAAATTATCCGGGCTAACTAGCGATAAGAAATATTCTTGCGACTTCTTAGGATCACGACCCCTTTTAAAAAAATAATTTCCTCTCCAATAACTTATATTGGCATAATGTCCGGTAGCTAAATATTTGAAGCCTAAAGAACGTATTTTTTGAAAAAAAAGGCCGAATTTAATAAGTTTATTACAGTAAGCGCAAGGGTTAGGGGTTAATCCTCTAAGGTAAGTATCGATAAAATAATTAATAATTTCTTTTTTAAAAATTTTGCCGACATCAAAAACATAATGAGCAATATCAAGTTTATGACAAAGTCGTTGAGCTTGATAAAGGCTCTCTAAATCACAACAACGATTTTCTTGAGGGTAAAATTTTAGAGTAAAGCCAATAACATCCCAACCTTGTTTTTTAAGAAGGAATGCCGCTACGCTGGAGTCTATGCCTCCGCTTAATCCTATTGCCACTTTCTTTTTCATTACACTATCGTTTCTATAAAACTACCTACGGCTAAAAATAGAGATGGTAATTTAAGGGGTTTTCTTGCGGTAATCTTCTATCGCAGCTTTAAGGCCATCGGCTGCTAACAGCGAGCAGTGCATTTTAATTTGCGGAAGGCCTCCCAATTCTTTGGCAACATCCTTGTTGGTTATTTGTAAAGCCTCTTCGAGAGTTTTCCCTTTAGCTAATTCGGTTAATATCGATGAGGTGGCTATCGCAGCCACACAACCAAAAGTTTCAAACTTGCAGTCAATTATGCGATTATCGGCTACTTTTATATATATCCACATGACATCGCCACAAACCGGATTGCCTACTTTTCCGATGCCGTCGGGATTTTCTATCTTGCCCATATTACGCGGATTACGAAAATAATCTAAAACTTTTTCCGTATAACCGTTAGACATATTTGACCATCCTTTCTAAAGCTTGGGACGCTTTCTTTATTATATCCGAATCTAACTCTATCTGGCAATCTTCTTTATCTAAAGCGTTGTATAAGTCTCTAAGAGTTGTTTTTTTCATATTTATACATGTTCTTGCCGGACCTAAAGAATAAAATATCTTTTGAGGGTTTTCTTTTTTGAGCCGATAAATAAGCCCTTCTTCGGTTCCGATAATAAATTTTTTAGCCGAAGACTCCTGGGCATGCTTTAACATTCCGGAAGTAGAAAACACGAAATCTGCCTCCTCCAAAATCTCCTTTCGGCATTCTGGATGCGCTAGAATCTCGGCATCGGGATGCGCTTTCCGTGCAGCCCGCAAATCTTCTAAAGAAAAATACTCATGTACTAAACAAAATCCTTTCCAAATTATTAATTTTTTATCCGGAACATTTTTTTTAACCCACCAGCCTAAATTTCTGTCCGGAGTAAAAATAACCATATCCGAAGGTATATTCTTAACCACCGTAACAGCATTGCTAGAAGTACAGCAGACATCGCTTAAAGCTTTTATTTCGGCAGAAGTATTAACGTAACTTACCACCTGTGCTTTAGGGTACTTCTGCTTAAGTTCTAGCAGCTGGCTAGGCTCGATCATATCAGCTAAGGGGCAACCGGCGTCCAAAGAAGGTAAAAGCACTTTTTTCTCGGGCGAAAGTATCTTGGCAGTTTCGGCCATGAATTTTACTCCGCAAAAAACTATGGTACTTTTTTCGGCTTTCTTAGCTGTTTTGGCAAGCTCTAAAGAATCTCCTACAAAATCAGCAATATCCTGGATAGCAGAAATCTGATAGTTATGAGCTAAGATAACTGCATCGCGTTTTTTCTTTAATTTTAATATTTCTTGTTCTAAAGACATAAAATTTAATTTTTTTTGTTATTCCAAAAAGGAGACATGCTTCTAAGTTTTTCTACTATCGGTGGCAATATTTCCAATACCTTGTCAATATCCTGCTGGGTATTATCCCTACCTAAGCTGAAGCGCAAAGAACCATGTGCTAACTCATGCGGAATACCCATAGCCAAAAGGACATGCGAAGGTTCTAAGGAACCAGAAGTACAAGCTGAACCACTGGAAGCACAAACACCTTCGAAATCTAAATTTATCAATATGCCTTCTCCCTCAATAAATTTAACGCAAATATTTAAAGTATTATACAACCTGTTTTTAGGATGTCCATTAATCTTTACTTCGGAGATATTCTTTAAAATACCTTTTTCTAAATTATTTCTAAGCAAAGTTATCTTCCTCTCTTCTTCCGGCATCTCTCTTTGCGCCAATTTAGCTGCTTCGCCTAAACCCACTATTCCAGCTACGTTTTCGGTGCTAGAACGCCTTCCGCCTTCATGGCCGCCGCCGTGAAGAAGAGGAAAAAATTTCACACCTTTACGAATATATAAAGCTCCGATACCCTTTGGACCATAGAATTTATGGGAAGAAAGAGATAAAAGGTCGACTCCTAATTGCTTTACATCTACTTTTATTTTACCTACAGTCTGAACCGCATCAGTATGGAACAAAATCCCTTTAGAGCGACAAATTGTACTAATTTGTTCTAATGGCTGCAGAGTTCCCACCTCATTATTGCCGTGCATTATAGAAACTAAAATAGTTTTATCATTTATACTATCGGCAAGCTGGTTTAAATCTACTACTCCGTATTCGTCGACATTCAAATAAGTAACTTTAAATCCCAGTTTTTCCAAAAACTCACAAGGATGTAAAACAGCATGATGTTCTATCTTAGAAGTAATTATATGATTGGCCTTCTTTTGCTCTCTAACATACAATGCCACGCCTTTTATAGCCGTATTATCGGATTCGGTTCCTCCGGAAGTAAAAATTACCTCTTGTGGTTCGGCACTTAAAAGCTGAGCCACTGATTGGCGGGCATCTTCTACTGCTTTTTTAGATTCCTGGGCAAAACGATAAACCGATGAAGGGTTACTATAGATATTCTCTAGATAAGGCATCATTTTTCTTAAAACTCTCTTATCTAAAGGGGTAGTAGCATTATGATCTAAGTAAATCATGCTTACCTCCTACTGGTATGATTAAAAGTATCTTATTATTTAGTTTTAACTGCTTGTCTATTTATTATAGTAGCTAAAGTTTTAGCTTGAAATACCGACTGTATTTTATTATAAGCTTCTTCCAGCAAATCTTTAACCACGCAATAGTTATATCTCTTACAACTTGGTAAACCCCTAACACAACCGATAACTTTATTATGGCTGATAGCACCTATCACATCTAAAAGATAAATTTCAGAAGGTTTATGGGTTAAAATAAAGCCTCCCCCAGGCCCCTTTATACTCCTGATTATTCCGGCCCGGTCTAGAGGAGTTATCAGCTTACGTAAATAAGCTAAAGATATACCTTCCTCTTTGGCTATTTTTTTAAGCTGCTTAGGTAATTTTTTGCTAAGCGATAAATTTACTAATAGCCGCAATCCATAACTAAGAGTAGTAGTAAAATTAATCATAGTATACCTAATTGGTATACTATTATATTGAGGCGAGTATTTTTGTCAACTCTTATTTTCTTTCTTTTGCCATAGAAAGACCTTGTCGTTGCTTCTAGCGATAAAGGGAAGTTTGACTCCGCCAGTTTGGCCTTTGAGAAGGATATCCACAAATTTATGATTAATTTGAATATCATAAACTCTGGCAAAACTAGCCGGTGTTGTTTTACCTACGCATAAAATTTGAGAATCTTTTTTTAAACTTTCATTAAGTACTTTAATTTCGGCCACGTTAATTTTCTTATAAAACTTTTTAACTTGACCGATAAAGATTTTTTCATAGTTACTCTCTGGAGTCCGGCTTAAAGAATCCTTAGGGATACCCCAATAAAATCCGTCGCAAAACCCTCGATTATACGCTGATATTAACTCTTCTTTTAACTCTTTCTTTAAAATACTGTCCAGTTTACCGCTAAAAAAACAATCTATAGCCCGACGATATACTGAAGTAACGATCTTTATATATTCCGAAGAACGCCTGCGGCCCTCGATTTTAAAAGCACTTATTCCGGATTTAATTAAAGGCTCAATAAAATCAATAGTGCATAAATCTTTGGAGCTTAATAAATAATCTTTACCGATTATATACTGGTAATTATCGCTATCAGTAATAGTAAATTCCCGGCGGCAAGGCTGAAGACATTCTCCCCTATTGGCTGATTTGCCGAAAGAATATTGTGATAATAGACATCTTCCCGAAATACTGATGCACATAGCTCCATGAATGAATGTTTCTATCTGGCAAGCTATTTTATCTTTTTTAAGGTTAGAAATTATATTTTTTATCTCCGCAAGACTACACTCTCTGGCTAAAATAACTCTCTTTACGCCCTGCTGATAATAATATTTGAGGGCTAAAATATTAGCTACGCTAGCTTGAGTAGATAGATGTATTTTAAAACCCATTTCTTTAGCTATAGCTAATACACCTAAATCCCAAAGTATAATGGCATCTACGCCGGCTTTCTTAGCTTCTTTTAAAATCTGTTTTACCCTATTTAATTCTTTGTTATAAATAATGACATTTAAGGTCAAATAACCCTTTTTACCTCCTTTGTGTAAAATAGCCATTATCTTTTTCATCTCCGAAAGGTCAAAATTACGGGCAAGGTTACGCATATTAAGGCCTTTTACTCCAAAATAAACACTATCAGCTCCGGCTTCTAAAGCACTGTGTAGTGAACTCCAATCTCCAGCCGGAGAAATCAATTCCGGTTTATTTAGCATCATATTATCTACCTAGTGATTTTAATTATCTGATATTTTAAGGTTCCCGCCGGCACAACAATTTCTACTATTTCTCCCTGGGAACGACCTAGCAAAACCTTGCCTACTGGCGAAGACACCGAAATGCAATCTTTCAAAGGATCAGCTTCTTCTGGACTAACTAAAATATACTCTATTTCTTCTTCTGTCTTTAGGTCTTTTAGCCTTAATTTAGCTCCGATATAAGCCTTATCCGTAGCTATTTGTCCCTTTTCTATAATTTCAGCCCGGCTTAACTTATCCTCAAGCTCTTTTATCCGCTTCTCATTATAAGCCATAGCCTCTTTAGCAGCGTGATATTCGGCATTCTCTTTCAAATCTCCTAAAGAACGGGCATGTTCTATAGCTTGAGATATTTCCTTACGCCTTCTAGTTCTCAATTCTTCTAGTTCTTCTGCTAACTTATCATAACCCTCTTGGGTTAAATAAACTCTTTCCATAGAGTGCTATTGCCTCCCTATCCTTATCTTTTTAAGAAAGATTCTCATTGTTTCTTGTATTTATCCAGTTTTATAATACCGATAAGTCCGCTAAAAAATCTATTTTTTACATTATATTTTGACTGTCCAGTTGCTCTAGGATAATGCCTTACTTTGACTTCGCCGATACGATAACCTTTTTTTAATAAAATTGCCGTCATAAGTAAAAGCTTATCTTTGGTAAGAGATAAATTCTTTACAGTTTTACTCCGATAAGCCCTAAAAGTACTCCCAACATCATGGATTCTCTCGCCAATAAATATCCTACGAATGATATTAGCTATTTTTGCAGAGGCTATTTTAGAGAAAGCGTCTCTACGTTTATCCCTAAATCCGCAGACAACATCGAACCCTTGGTTTAACTTATCAAGAAGTTTGGGTATATCTTGAGGATCAAACTGCCCATCACTATCAATAGTAATGATAATATCTCCACGAGCGGCATCAAAACCAGCTTGCATGGCTCTAGCTTGACCAAGATGCTTACCTAAATCGATTAAAAGTACATTTCTGCTTTTAGATTGTAAACTCCTTAGGATTTCTAAAGATTTATCTTGAGAACCATCATCTATAAATATTATCTCGTAAGGTTTAGACAGCTTTGACATTACCTCTTCTAAAGAAGAACAAAGCTTATTAAGCGATTCTTCTTCATTATATACCGGTAATATTACAGAATATTCGATCATCCTATTCAAAAAATCTTATCGTTAGTTACCACGCATAAATCAACCCAACGATGTAAACTAGCTATATATCTTTCCTTTCGGTCCAATAACAGCAAATTTTTTTCTTTCTCAAAATTAAGGTAATCTTTGTAAGGCAAAATACAATAAAATTTACTTTGTCCTGAAAGCAAACTTGCCAACTGTTCTTTTTTCTTTAAAATCAAAACATTCCCTTTTAAATAAAAAATAAGGTTCGGCTCTCTAAAACTATAAACAGCTTTTATATCGCCAGCCTGATGGTAATTATTGACAATATCTGCTAATGGCTTAGAAACATTATACTTATTGAAAACAGGATAAACTAAAAAAGGTATTAAGGCTAAACCTAGATATATACCAAGGAAAATGGCAATAAAACCAAAAATATTGTTCTTAAGTGTGAAAAAAACTAATCCTATCATTAAACTAAATAATAGGATGGCAGATATAAAGATAGCTGGCATAACGATACGAGAAAGACTTAATTTATAAAAAATTATTGGTAAAAATACTATAATAAATACACTAAGAAGAATATATAAACTAAGTGAAATTTTTCCGGTAAAACCTTTCCATAAAAAAGTTTTATTATCTATAATATCCTTAAAAAAAAATCCCATAAGTAAAACCATCGGCGGATATAAAGGTAATACGTAGTGAGGAAGTTTAGTGGCAATGAAAGTAAATAAAACAATGGGAACAATAGCCCAAATTAAAAGAAGCTTAATTTGAGGTAAAACAATATTTCTATCCCTTAAAATCCTTACAAGCACTAATGGTAGAAAACAAATCCAAGGGAAGAATCTTATTAATAAAACTTTAAGATAGTATATTGGCGATCCGCTATGATGCTGAAAAGTCTTAAAACAACGCTCAATAAACTCATGACCAATGGCTACTTTAAAGAATAAACCATCAGTTTTCAAATAAACTAATATTAACCATGGAAAAGTTATCAAAATAAAAATTAAAAGTCCCTTTACTATCTGTAGATCTTTGACTACAGATTTTTTTTTAGAGTAGATAATAAAAATAAATATTGTGAATAAGACGATAACTAAACCAACTGGCCCTTTAGTTAATACCGATAAAGATAAACTAGCGTAAAATATCAAATGTGCAATTCTAGATTTACCTTTTTGATAAATAAAATAAAAACTAAATAAAGCAGCGGTTATAAAGAAAAGAAGAATATTATCGGTAGTACAAAATTTAGCATTTATATATACTTGAGAAGAAGTCATGAATATTAAAGCTGAAATAAAAGCTGTAGTTTTATCAAATAGCAATTTAGCTAAGAAAAAAATCAATAAGCAGTTAGCTACACCAAATAATGCCGGCCAAAATCGAGCGCTAAATTCATTTATGCCAAAAATTCGATAAGAAATTGTTAATAGCCAATAAAAAAACGCCGGTTTTTTAAAGTGGTATTGGCTATTAAAACGAGGCACAACATAATCGCCAGTTTCTAACATTTCCCGCGCTGTCTGGGCAAAACGCGGTTCACTACGTTCAAAGAAGGTTAATTTATCGTTTCCACTGAAAAATAGAACCGTAGATAAAGATATTATTACCGGAATTAATAAAGTCTTAAAAAAGTTTAACCTATTTATTTTCATGATTATTTGGTTTCTTATTACCGCGCTGATAAAAAAACAGTCTCGTCTTTAGCTGGTATACTGGCTTTAATATTATGTTTCTTAAGATTACTTAATAAGACTTCAGACTGCTCTTCTTCNNTCGCCATGGACAATAAAAACGCGCTTTAACCGGTTCTGGCATCTAAGGACGTAATCGACTAAGCCATCTTTGTCAGCATGGGAACTAAAAGCGTTTAGGGTAAAAACTTTAGCATTAAGTTTATAGGGGCGGCCGAATATTTTGACAGTTTCGTTTCTTTCTACTATACGCCGGCCTAAAGTATTTTTAGCCATAAATCCGATAACAATTATACTATTATAAGGGTTTTCGATATTATTCTTTAAGTGGTGTAAGATACGTCCGTTTTCACACATTCCGGAGGCAGAAATTATTATCATCGGACTTTTTTCTTCGTTTAATTCTTTGGACTGGTCTACCTTAGTGATATAAGTAATATTATCATAGCCTAAAGGATCTTCTTCTTTTAAAAATGACTTCTGGGTTATTTCATCAAAATACTGCCAGTTTTCACGAAACACTTTGGTTAAATTCACCGCTAAAGGGCTATCGACATAGATAGGAATCTTTTTAATCTTTTTTCTTTTTATTAATTCACTAATAAAAAAAACGATTAGCTGCGTACGCTCCAAAGCAAAAGAAGGAATAATTATCTTTCCTCCCTGTTTAATAGTTTGATTTATAGCCTCGGCTAACTCTTCTTCGGCATCGGGAATACTAGAATGTTTACGCGCTCCGTAAGTGCTTTCGATAATCAGATAATCAATATCTTTAGGTATTTCGGGATTTTTAAGTAGCGGCATATTAAAACGACCTAAGTCAACGGCGTAAGCTATACGCATATTGCCATAAGTAGTTTTAATATCTAAAACCGGAATGGCTGAACCTAGAATATGTCCAGCTTCAAAAAAAGTCAAATCTATGCCTTTAGCAAGAGAAAACTTAGTATGATACTCTAAAGATCGGATGTATTTTAGGGATTTCTCGGCTTCTTTTTTAGTATAAAGTGCTTGAACCGGTGCAAGATGCCTGCGCTTATTAATCTTATTCACATACCTTACATCTTCTTCCTGAACATATCCGCTATCCGGAATCATATAATGGCATAATTTTTTAGTGACGGAAGTAACAAAAATATGGGAACGATAGCCTTTTTTTACTAAAGTCGGCAAGTTACCACAATGATCGATATGAGCATGAGAAACTACACAAGCAGTCAAACTTTGAGGGTTAAAAGAAAAATTAGAGTTTAACTGATAGGTTTCGTTTCTTCGGCCGTGGAAAAGGCCGCAATCAAGTAATACTTTTGAACGGTCAGCAGTTACTAGATGCATAGAACCGGTTACCGTTCGTGCTCCGCCGCAAAATTTAATGCTTACTGTCAATCAATACCTCTTAAACTTATATAAAATTTAATTTTAACTATTTCTTTCGCTAACAATATCCTGACAACTTAAGTGTTCTCCTTTAATCCCTCGCAGAATTTCCCGGGCTTCAGCCCGAGGGATGAATGTGCTCTGTGGTTTCTGCTCGGGAGGAAGCCCCGGTCTTTAAACCAGGGAAGCTTCACCCTTTGACAATTGGGAAATTACAGCCGAGAAAACTTCCTCTACAGATATATTTTCCATACATTTTACACTTTTGCAACCTTATATATCTTGTATCTCTAATAAAGATTGGGGGGCTTAAATTACTTTGTATAAATTTAATTAAATTACTTCACCCCACAAGCCAGTATTACCTATTCTAAAATATTATAACTTATACATATAAGGCAGGTAATTGCCTAGGGTTCTTTTGGGACTAAAAAATCTTATCGATATTAAAAAGCAAGAAAAGAAATATTATTTTTTAGTATCTTCGCTATTGAGGTAGTGAAATTGGTAGGTAGCTTTGGATAGTTTCTCAAAAAAAGACGACTCTTGAAGAAAAACTGGCGAGGTATCTATGAGCTTAGATAAGCCTTCCCAGAAACCAAACCAGCCTAAAGGCATTAAAATAATGCCGCATATCTCTAAAATAAGCGAATCTAAAAATTTAAAGTAGGTCGCTAAAGTCAAAAAACTTAAAGAAGAAACCCCGATTAAAATAAATACCATCCCCCGAATACGAATGCGCCGTAAAACTTTTATTTTTTGTAAATATTGCAGCCGAAAATCTCTTTTTAAGCGTTGGGTTACTTTACGCTCTGACTCTTCATTCTTTAAAGCCAATGGCGCATAAATCTTAATGATAAAATCGCCCCGGCGAGTCTCGCGGTATCTTTTTTTTAGCTCATCGACGAAGTCTCCGGAAACCGTTCTTTCGCTTAAAGGCCGGGGGTCAAAATCAGAAAAAATATCATCCCAACTATCAATAACGATAGCAATTTCTTTTAAATCCTGCCATCTTTGTTCTATTACGCTACTGTCAGAAGTCATCTTCTTCAAAATTTACCTAAGCTAAATAGCTAATAATCAAGAAGCTACTATCTATGGATAAAATATTTTAGGCTAAAATATTAAAGAGGGCTTGGACTTTCATGGTAGCAACACCTATAACCGAATCAGCTCCGCCGTAATAATGATAAATAGTGTCGCTACGAACAACATGCCCGCAAGGAAAAGTGACATTAGGGACTTGTCCTATCTTTTCGTATTTTTTCTGCGGCTCTAAAATAGCTTCCGAAGTCCTAGAAAGTACATTCAAAGGATTCTTTAAATCTAAAAGAGCGGCTCCTAATTTATAATGAAAATCATCGGAAACACCATGATAAAACAAAATCCAACCCGCTTTAGTTTTAAGAGGAGGCCCGGCTAAACCTACTTTGATACTATCCCACATGCCATGCCGCGGCCCTAAAAGACTAATACCCTTAGTAACTTCTTCGGATATTCGTTCTAAAGAACTTATGAAATCAAGACAAATTTGGTTTTTTATACGGTGAATAAGCACATATTGGCCGTCGATTTTTTCAGGAAAGATACAGGCATCTTTATCATCAATACCAACCGGAGTTATTAAAACCGGTTTTGACCAATTCCACTTACGGTTAAGAAAATCTTTTACTGCTATCTGGGTAAAACCTACTGCCGGAGGCTGCTGGCCATTATAAGCAGTGTAACACATATATAAAGTATCGCCGATACAAACAATACGCGGGTCCTCACAGCCAGAATTACCATTAGGTACTTTTTTAGCCTCAAATTCCTCGCGCGGCTGATAAATCGGTTCCGAAAGCCTCTCGGTTATATTTAAGCCGTCTAAACTTACCGCATAGCCTAAAGTAGAAGTATTGTCTTCGGACATCGCCCGATAAATAATATGTATTTTACCGCCTAGCTCGATTGCTGCCGGATTAAAGGTGGCTTTTTTCTCCCAGATATGTTCATCAACCGGGCTAATAATTGGGTTTTTATCAAATCTAACGACGCATTTATTTTTGGTTTCAGGACGCATGCCTTTAAGCAAATTTTTTAATTTAACATACGCTAAACAACAAGTGCTATCAGCTCCTCCGTAATAAATCCACAGGTATTCATCTCTAATGATAGCTCCCGAAGGAAATACTACATTGGCAGTTTGACCGTACTTTTCGTAATTTTCTTCAGGAATTAGCATTGGGCAACTTGTACGGGCCACTATCTTTTTAGGATTCTTTAAATCTAAAAGTAAAGCTTCTATGCCAAAAATCTTCTTATCGCTTTGATAATTCTGAATATGTGAGTAGATAAATAACCAGCCATCGCTGGTTTTTAAAGGGACTGCTCCTACTTCAATATGGTCGGTACTGACACGCCTTAAATGCAGGCAATTCTTATTTAAGTTTTTATACCATTCTGCCCAGTACATATCATTCCAAATATCTTCTTCGGAATCAAAATAAGCTAAGGCGATTCTGGCCGGACGATTCACATTATCGGTATTAGCTGTTAGGATAGCGACCATCTTGCCTCCTATGCGGGAAGGAAAAAGAGCCATAGCTTTGGCATTAAAAGGAGTTATCAGGTGTTTTTTTTCTATTTTTTTAAAATCTTTGGTTACGGCACAAGCGATTTTAATGCCGTCGTAACGAAAAGGGAAAACTGAAAGAGCAGTATAAAAAATATAATACTTACCGTTTAGTTCGGTGACCCGGGGATCCTCGCAACCATATTGCTCCCATTCTAATTCCGGCTTTATTAATTGCTTCCTGTCAGTATAGTGTATACCGTCTTTACTAGTGGCGTATCCGATCGAAGAAATATTTAAATTATAGTCGGGTATTAGGTAGGAACCGGACATTGCCCGATAGACACAATGAATTGTTTTAGGGTCTTTTTTACTTACGATCGGGCACCAGTTAAAAGCAGCTAAAGACTCCCAAGAATGAGACTCTAAAGGCGAAAGTATTGGATTATGCTCGGAACGCTTAGCGCTGTACATGCCTGGCTATTTTACCATCTTTAACGGCTAATTCAAGACTACTTCTTTCAGCTTATAGGTTATCTGCGTATCCTTTTTGATGCCTTTGATGAGTTTATCTAGCTGAACGGTTGCGCAGCAGACAACCTTATCTCCACCGCCGTAATAGACGAAAAGTTCATCATCAAGCACGACAGCTCCGCAAGGATAGACTACGCCGAATTTACCTTCGTTTTCGTAAGGTTCTTCCGGCTCTAAAATCGGGTTACTAGTACGATAAATAACCCGAGAAGGGTCTTTATAATCTAAAATCATCGCTCCCACTTTATAGCGGCTATCATCCTTATCATCAACAGCATGATAGATAACTAACCAACCTTCAGGAGTCTTTATTGGGGTGGCTCCTACACTAAGTTTTCGGCTATCCCACATTCCTGGCCGGGTGGTTATCTTATGCTTCGTCTCTAGCCACTTTCCGTCGTCAAAACTTAAATCATCGCGGTAATCAATCAAAATATGCGGGAAAATCCTGTGGAAAATAACATATTTACCCTGAATTTTTTCGGGTAAAATACAGCCGCTCTTATCTACTACTCCGGGAGGAGAAATAAGCACCGGTTCCTTCCAATTCCATTTTTTCTTAAGAAAATCACTTCTGTCTATGGAACTTAACGCCACTCGAGGGTGAGAATAACCGTTATAAGCTACATAAGTTAGATATATTTTATCTTCAATTGCGGTTAGCTTGGGGTCTTCGCATCCTCCCCAACCACAACCGGACTTATAAAGATCGGTATAACATTTAGGTTTAGTATGAACGCCTTCGAATTCTTTCCGCGGAATATAGGCTGGCTCTGAACAACTTTCGTTAATATGAAAACCATCTTTAGAAGAAGCATAGCCAAAACAAGATAATCCGCTTTTTCCTACTGCTCGATAAAGTAAATGGACTTTACCGTCATCATAAAGAGCTGCGGGATTAAAGGTAGCTTCGGACTCCCACTCGTTAAGGTCACTAGGAGAAATTATGGGATTTTTATAAAACCTCTTCAATCTAACTAAAGCTTTTTTAGCTTTAACAGAAGGAAAAACTTGAGCAATAGTGACAGTGACTAACTCGCCGTCAGCGCTAATGTAATATACAAAAATCTCTTCCTTGAATATAGCTGCTCCCAAGGGAAATAATCTTTTATGACCTACAGGAAGAGTTTCTCTCCAAAGCGGATTATCAGAACGCCAAATTAATTCGGTAGGGTTAGATAAAGAAAATAAGGCCGCGCCGATTTGTAAAACTTGACCGGCACTGTCAGGATAGGAACAATCATACACCACTAATATCCCATTAGCAGTAAGTGCTGCGCCTAGAACGTTTAAACGGGCGTGATCAAAAGAATTACCACGAGGCTGAAGAGCTAATAATTTGGAAACTCTCCAGCTTTTTAAATTTTTAGAAGTTGCTGTTCCGATAGAACTTTCGCCGAAATAAAGGACGTGATTACCGTTTAACTTGTAGTTAGATACTAGTACCCCTTTTTCTTGAATTTTGGAAATACGGCCGATAACGTTAAAACGCTTGAGGTCTTTGGAAACTGCACATTTAAGAACTTTTTCTTTTTTTACTCTTTGTAAATACGTAAGACAATGAACTTTATCATAAGAAGCTAGATGAGCGTAGTCGGATAATTCAAAATTTTCCTCTTTGTTTAAGCCAGAGACAACTTTAATTTTATTTTTTTGTTTACTAAAACTAAAACCGTTTTTGCTTTCGGCGAAAAATAAATTACTTAAATCTTTATCGGTTTCCTTAGATAAAAGCAGTACTTTTTCGGCAGTATTAGTTATGCCCAAATGTTGGACTTTTTTTACTACCTTACTACTTTTTATTTTCTTTTGTCTCATAGATTCATTGGAAAATTAGAGAATAAAAGGCCTCGTCCCTTTTGTAAATTCCATAATTTAGCTATATATTGGAGTTGAGGTTTAAACCGATGAAAAAGATAATACAATTAACTTTTTAAAGAGGAAGAAATTATATAGTGGAAAATTTAATTTGTCAATATTTATTTTATTTAATTTAGAGATTATTTTCTTTTTTTAGGGCTAAAATAAGCCTTTTTTGGGGGGGTATTCTCTTAAAAATACCTTAGCTAATAATCTCTATCTTATTGGTTTACAATAAGTTGATGAAATTAGCCTTCTTTATTATTGACTAAGGGCTCTAATCAATCCCGTTTAAATCTGCCCATCTCATAAGTTGAAAGTTGCTTTATCCTCTTAAGCATATTAGGGTGGGTGCTTAAAAGTTCCAATAATTTATCTCCAAAACTTAATTTTATACCCTTTGCTTGCATAACTTCCAACTCTTTAGAATCAATAGTGCCACTTTTATCTAAATCTAACTGCCTTAACTCTTGGATTTCTTTTACAGCCTGGCTAGGGTCATTGACAAAGAAAGCTTTAAGACCTTCGGTTTCTTTTAAGGATTCTTTACCTATCCTAGCCGAACCATAAACCAGTTTATACAATCCCGAAGCTAACCAGCTGGGTTTATTTCCTAAAAGTACTGACCCTCTATCGGCAAAATATTCTCTGATACGCGAAGCATAAAGAACCAAAAGATTAGTGATAAAATAAAAGATAAAGGCTGCTAATCCAATCAGAGCGGCATTAGAGTTACTGCGATCTCTCCGGCCTCTACCGCCAAACCACATAAAATGCCAGGCAATGCGGTATAAAACCATTGGGATTACCGAAAGCAAAGTAATAGTCAAAACATCACGATTCTTAAGATGGCTTATCTCATGGCCTAAAACTGCTCTTAATTCATTATCATCCAGTAATCGTATTAGGCCTTCTGTTACGCAGACTCGACCGTCAGATAGACCTCTTCCGAAAGCAAAAGCATTAGGTATTGAAATTTGAGCTAAACCTACTTTGGGCTTAGGTATCCTGGCGGCCCGCGCTAATTCTTCAACCATCTCATGTAATTTAGGAGCTTGAACTCTATCTATATACTTTACTCGCATTGACCACTCTACCATTTTCGGGCCGATTAGATATTGTAAGAACATTACACCTAAAGAAAGTACCAAATAAAAGTAGAAATTGCTAATGCCCATATTCACACCGATTATGGTCATTACCATGTAGATAATTCCAAAAAGAACTATTAATAAAAGGTGCATTCTTAATCTTAAATACCACATTGTTCTTTACCTCCTCTTATGAAATTGGATAAGCTAATAATTTTGTTTTTTATTTTATTAGAATTCTGAAAATAAATCAACCTCTCTTTATTTTGCCAAAGAATTGCTTTTATAGGCTTTTAATAAGTAGCGGTATAGAAAAATTTCTTCAAGTAATCTCTTCTAAATTCCAAAGAAAGGCTTTAAGCCCTTCTTGGCCTAATTTCCGGCGTAATTCCCTAATGCAGGATAACAATTGTTGGCTGGATTTTTGTTCGCCAACTACCAAAAGTAAGTTATTTCTTCCCGGCCAAATATCGTTGCCTAAATGTACGCCAGAAGTCTCACCCCGGCCGAAAACGCCGTTAATTTTAGTATAATTCTTTAAGCTACATTTTGATAAGACTTCTATTACCTCTTCTTCGATAGACTCATTATAAGAAATCATAATCATCTTCATAACACCTTCCTATTTAATCTTGTTTTTAACTCTAGTCTCTACTGTAGCATAAAATGTGGGCACGAATAAAAGTGTAATTAAAGTAGAGATACTTAAACCACTAATCATAGTAATACCTAAGGGCTGCCAGGATTCAGAACCTTCGCCTTGGAAAATTGCCATTGGTAAAAGTCCGGCTAAAGTAGTAATAGTGGTCATCAAAACTGGACGTAACCTCTCTTTGCCAGCTTGAGTAACTGCCTCATGCATTGGATAACCCCGGGCACGTAAGATATTGATGTAACTAATTAGAACAATGGCATTATTTACTACGATACCCATTAACATAATCATTCCCAAGAAAGAAATAATGTTAAGAGTAGTGCGCGTTAAGATAAATCCCCAAAATACTCCGGTAAAAGTAAAAGGCACGGCAAACATTACTACAAAGGGGTCCAACAAAGATTCGAATTGCCCGGCCATCACCATATAAACCAGACAAATTCCTAATAGTAAAAGTATGGCTAAATCTTTGAAAGCTTTTTGCTGCTCTTCGGCTTCACCGCCAAAATTGATTCTTATATCTTTAGGAATAACCATTTTCTTTAGTACCTTTTCGATATCCTCTTTTATCTTTCCGGCAGAACGGCCAAAGACATTACATTCCACCCTTAATACTCTTTCGCGGTTTTGACGTTCAATTTCTACCGGCCCGGTTTCTTCATAAATCTCGGCAAAATTCGATAATCTTAGCGGTTTTTTAGTAATTGGTGAAACTATCGTCAAATTCTCGATATCTTCGAGCTTGGCGCGAGAACTCTCCTCTAATCTTACGTAGATATCGTAAGTTTCTCCCTTCTCCCGATAGCGCGTAGCTGTTGAACCTTCGATATAAGTCTTAAGGCTGTTAGAAATAGTTTGCATATTTAATCCTAAAATTGCCGATTTTTCTCTATCTATTTTAATTCTCAATTCCGGCCGGCTTATTTCTCGAGAAATACTTACATCTACTGCACCCGGGATATTCTCGATAATCCTTTTCATCTTTTCGCCTAAAGCATTAGTCTCTTCAAAAGAGTGACCGATAATTTCAAGTTGTATGGCTTTACCGCCCATCCCAGTAATCATCCTCCCGATAGGATTACCGGTAGTAATATCTACTTTTAACACTCCGGGAATAAGTTTAATCTCTTGACGTAGAATCTGTCCGATTTCAAAGACCGAACGTTTTCTTTGAGTTTTAGGAACTAATTTTACTCCCGCTGCTACTACGTGTTCACCGGAAGTTCCGGCAGCCCGCATGGCCCTACCCATACTGGGAGCAGTTCCGGGCCGAGCATACCTTAACTTAGCTTCGGGAACTTTTTTCTCTAAAATATCTTCAATTCTTTTAGCTAATTTATCGGTTTCTTCTAATCTAGTGCCTAAAGCAAGTTGAACAGTAGCGCGAATATCGCCGGTATCTTCATCGGGAATAAATTCGTTTCCGATGAAAGGCAATAAAAATAAACTTAAGATAAATACCGTTAAAAATCCTAAAATTATTAATTTTTTATGTTCTAAGGCGAATTTCAAAAGCCGGCTATAAAAATCTTCCATAGTTTTAAACCACTGTTCCGAAACAGCGTATAAATCAGTAAATAAACTTTTAGGTTTATCGGAATTATTGGGATTCATCTTCAACCACTTGGCACAAAGCATTGGACTAAAAGTAGCCGAGCTAAATAAAGAAGCAGCCAAAGTTACGATTACAATTATTGCTAATTCCGAAAACATTATTCCTACTACCCCGTGAATAAATAGCATTGGTAAAAACACTACTATGGTAGTTAAAGTAGAAGCACTGATAGCTAAAAACATCTCCGAAGTACCAAAAATAGCAGCTTCTTTGGGACGTTTTCCTCTTTCTAAATGCCGCCAGATATTATCGACAACGACAATAGCATTGTCGACCACCATACCGCAGGCAATCGCCAAAGAAGACAAACTGATAGTATTTATAGTTTTACCGCTTAAGAAAAGATAGATAAAAGAAATCAATAAAGAAAAAGGTATGATTAAAGCAATAATAAGACTGCTCCTTATCTGCCTTAAAAAGAACCATACTACCAAGATAACTAAAAAAATTCCCCACCAAAGCGTAGTTTTTAAAGAATTCAAAGCCTGGATAATATCCGAAGAACTATCAAAAATGATAAACATCCTCACGTCTGCCGGAAGGGTAGACTCTAATTTTTTAAAGGTACTTTTTATCCGTTGAGCTACTGCAACAGTATTTACCCCAGTCTGTTTTTGGATCATCATCATAAGACCGGGTTTACGGTCGATTCTTACGCGCATCATTATTTCTTTAAAGCTATCTTCGATACGCGCTACGTCTTTTAAATAAACTGCCTTTTCGTTATATTTTCCTAAAATTACCGAATTTATCTCATCCGGAGAAGCAAATTCTCCCGGTAAACGCACTAAATAATCCGTTAAACCTGATTTTAAGTTTCCTACCGGCTGGGTAATATTTTCTTGCTTTAAAACCGTTAAAATATCTAAAATAGAAAATCCGTAGCCCTCTAGCCTTTGTCTGTCCACCCAAACATTGATTTGTCTTTCCAATCCTCCCAATAATTGGACAGTACCAACTCCCGGTAATTGTCGTAAAGTATCTGCCACTCTTTTATCGATTAAATCATAAAGGCCGGAATAACTTTGCTGGGCAGTCACACCTACAAAAAGAATCGGCATCATGGCAGTATTGAATTTAAAAATATAAGGGTTCTCCATCTCATCGGGTATATCAGGAAGAAGCCTTTTAGCTAATTCGATACGGTCGCGGATATCATTGGAAGCAGCATCTAAATTCGTTCCCCAAGCAAACTTAAGAGAAATGATCGAAAGTTCTTCGGAAGAGATAGAAGTTATCTTTTCTATTCCCGGAGTAGTAGCAAGCTGGTTCTCTAACACTTCGGTTACCTTGATTTCTACATCTTCGGGGCTGGCACCAGGATAACTAGATACTACGCTAATCACCGGCGGCTCGATTTCAGGCATCTGATCAACGCCTAAATTAGCAAAACTATAAAAGGCTACCACTAAGATGCCTATAAAAATCATTAAATTAGTAACCGGCTTTCTAACGCCAAATTCAGGTAAATTCATAAGTTATTTTATATTATTTTCTATTAGCTCTGTTACTACTGGACTATTGTCTTTTAGAATTTGTTGACCCATAACTACTACCAACTCTTCAGGCGATAAACCTTCTGTCACCTGATAATAAGGGCCTTTGCTTATTCCTAAAGTAACCTTTCTTAAAGTAGCGTGGTTATCTTTTACTACAAAGATATAAGCATCCGGGGCTTTACCCATAACTGCCTCTTTTAATACTGCTAAGGCATTTTGGTAGCGGTTAATCACTAACTCTACCCGGCAAAACATCCCGGATTTTAAAAAATGTTTAGGATTATCTATGGTTATCTCAATAGGCGCAGAACGCGTACTTAAATCTACCACCGGACTTACTTTAGTTACTTGGCCTAAAAATTCTTCTTGAGGATAAGCATCGGTACTTACCTTAGCCTCTTGGCCAAGAGAAATCCTAGGTAAATATCTTTCCGGAATCTCTAAATTTATTTTTACCTTATCCATATCTATCACAAAAGCTACTGGCGTTTGCTCTGTTACCTTTTGCCCGATATCGACATAAACCCTACCAACCACACCATCAAGAGGGCTATCTACTGGAGCTTTTTCAAATTTCAGCCCTACTTCATCGCGGTCAATATAAGCAAGGGCCTGGCCTTTTTTTATGACGCTACCATCCTCTTTTATCTTTTCTATGATCTTTCCGCTTACCTTAGGATAAACTATAGCCTCATTTTGGGCTTTGATATCGCCGGTGTATTCTAAGGTTTCTAAAATATCAGCGGCTTTAACTTTTAAGACTTTGACCGGGATAGCTGCTGCCTGCCCCTGATTTTTATCTCCCCTCTGCTGGCAGCTAAAAGTAAAGATGAGTAATAAACTTAATATTAAACCTCGTATATTCATTACATTCCTCCCGTGGCTTTATTAAAATTACTTTTTGCTACAATATAATCATAAATAGCCTGCTTCTGATTAAATAAAGATACCTGATAAGCTAAAATAGCATCGTTTAAATCGAGATAGCTTAAGATACCAAAACGATATTTTTCTTTACTTACCGAAAGTGTATCTTTATATAAATCTAATTCTACTTGAGTGGATTTTACTTTTAAGAAAGTGTTTCTTAAATCCAAATAAGCATTTTTTAACTCTAAGGCTATGTCTCTAATAGCCTTGTCTTTTAAGATTTGGGTTTCTTTTAAATCTACGATGGCCTGCTCTAACTTAGCTTTGGTCTGCCAACCGTCAAATATCGGCCAGGAAAAAGTTACTCCTACGATATTATAATCATTCCAATCTTTAGCTATACTGGTAGTGCTGGCAACATGCGAGCGGCTGTAATAATCCCAAGAAGCATAAATGCTGGGCCGGCCGTCAGCTTTAGCGATTTCTACCGCCTTCTGATCAGCTTGGGTTTGAGCCTCATATTGCCTTATCTCCGGACGGTTTGCCAGAGCTTTTATAATAGCCTCATCATAACTTACTTCTTTAGGCTGGAAACTAAATTGGCCTACCGCTTTTATATTAACTTCTTTATCTAAAGCTAGTAAATTCTTAAGCAACGCTAAGGCACTCTCGGACTGATTCAGTGCTGCCTGATAAGCTTGTTCAACTTGTGCCAGCGCCTCTTTAATTTTTAAAATATCCGACTTGGAAGTTTGACCGTTTTTATAACGCTCTTCTAAAAAATTAAGATGCTGATTAGTATTCTCTGATATCTTCTGATTTAAGACACTAAACTCATTAGCTAATATCAAGGTATAAAAAGCCTTCTCTACCTTGGCTATCGTCTCTAACTTAGTTTTATCCAATAAAGCCTCTACTACTTCTAAATTGTATCCGTTATATTTTAAGGTATTAATAGTCTTTCCTCCTTGATATAAATACTGCTTTAAAGTAGTTTGAGTGGTAGTTTGGTCTAAATTTTCGGAGTAATATCCTTGGTTTTGGGTCCAAGAACCGGTAAAACTTATAGTAGGAAAAAAATCAGCTCGGCTTTCGCTAATTTTAGCTTTAGCTTTTTTAACTTCTTCTTGTTTTAGTAAAACTTCCGAATTCTCCCTTAAGGAAAGAGCCACTGCTTCTTCTAAGGTCAGAGAAATTTCTTCGGCCCTAAGAATAAAAAAAGGAAACATCAAAAAAATAATTAGCGCTAAAATTTTAAATTTCATTGTTTGCTATCTTCTTTAGTTAATATCTGATGAATACGGCCTAAGATCCTTAAATAGTCCTCACGCTCTGACTCTGAAATTTTACCAAAAATATCGATAATCATTTTACGACGCTGAAGATGCGCCTCTTTTACCAACTCTATGCCTTTAGAGGTAAGCTTTACTTTAATAATTCGCCGGTCATGAGAATCAAATAGCCGCTGCAGATAAAGAGATCTTACTAACCTATCTACTAACCCGGTCATTGCCGCTGTAGTCACTCCCATAAAATGAGCCAAATCGCTCATTTTAGCCTCGTCTTTATCGTATAAAAAATTCAAAATTACAAATTGCGGCAAAGTGATTTTACCTTTAGATAAGGCGTCGGCTTGGCGACGGGCAAACTCTCTAAGCATTACTGGTAAAATCTTAGTTAATTCATCGGCAAATTGGGAAAGGGTAAGTTTAGTCATATTCAATCTCCTTAATATTTAACTATCTTAATTATTAACTATCTTAAGTATAATATAAAAAAGCTAAAAAGTCAAGGATTCTTGCTAGTTCTTTTCTAGATTTATTATAAGATAAAGGTAGGTTAATTTTTAGCTAGGAAATTAAAGCTTAGGCTTAACTTTATCAATTTCCTTACCAAGTTCGATATCGATTAATTTTGACTTTTTAAAAGCTAATATCTGCGAAGGATAAACGCTCCTATGCCCGGTCATAAGAAAGCTAATCACACACACTAAAGCTGCGTAAGGACCTATTTGTGGCCCAAAAAGCTCAATAGCCATGATACTCGCAGCTATAGGAGTATTAGCAGCACCGGCTAATAGCCCCACTAAACCTAAGGCCGAAAAAAGCATAATATTTAAGTGTAGTACTTGAGCAAATATATTTCCGGCAGTAGAACCCACAAAGAATATTGGTGTTACGATTCCGCCGCTTCCGCCGAAATTAAGCGTAAGACTAGTAGTAAATGACTTAACAATAAAAGCATACCAGCTAATGCTTTGTCCATTTAAAGAAGATTCTATAGTGTTTAATCCTAGCCCTAAATAATCTTTAGAAAACAATAAAGCCACGATAACTAAAACTGCTCCGCCTATCAAACCTTTAAGCGGTTTATAAACTTTTAATTTTTCAGAAACTTTTTTACCGACATTCAAGATATCGATTAATAAGAATGAACATAACCCAAAAAATATTCCTGCTAAAATAATTTGATAGAATAATACCGCTGAAAAATTTAGGGTAGTAGTAAGAGTATGGTGAAAGTAACGGATACCAAGCATCGAAGAAACATTGTAACTAATAATTCCGGCTATAAAAGACGGTAACAAAACGTCATAAAGAATACTTCCCACAAAAAGAACCTCTACCCCAAAAATAGCTCCGGCAATAGGAGTACCAAAGACAGAAGCAAAACCAGCACTAATACCGCAAATAACTAGTTTTTTACGGTCATGGGCATCAAAATGGAACAATCTAGCGAATACCGAAGTAATACCAGCGCCGATTTGAGCACAAGGGCCCTCTTTACCGGCAGAACCACCGAAAGCAATGGTAATAATAGTTGCTAATAATTTTACGGGAATAACTGCTGCTTTGATAACGCCATCGTTTTTATGAATAGCCTCGATAACTTTCTCTGTGCCGTGGCCTTCAGCATCCGGAGCTAGGAATTTGATAAGAATGGCACTTAAAAATAAAGCTAACGGTACAAGAAAAAAATAATACTGCTGTAAGCTGGCCTTTTGCGAAGACCAATTTAAAGCTTTTAAAAATACAGCGGTAGAAACTCCTACCATCAAACCTGCTATTATGGCGAGGCATACCCATTTTATAACACTGTAAAAAATAGCGCTTTGCTCTTTGATACGTTTTTTCATTTAATAGCTAAGATATACGATATTTTATAAGTAAATTTTTTCTATTTTTGAGTTATTATACCTCTTGACTCTGAATTTGACAAACTATCAATGCTCCTTATAATAATCAGCGCTATGAATATTACTAAAATAAACCCCATTCTTATTACCTGCTCCCAAGAAATGTCGCCCTGGCTAGAAAAAGAAATCTCGCAATTAGGCTTTAATGTTCAAAGCAGCCATTCTACAGGAATTATCATAAACGCTACTTATAATGACTGTTTATTATTAAATTTATATCTTCGCACGGCTTATCATGTTTTATACCTTATCAAGGATTTTTCCTGTAATAGCTTAGAAAATTTATATCAATTAATAACTAATATTTCTTGGGAAAATATTATACCTAATGACGAAGTCTTATCGGTAGTAGCACAAGCCAATCATCCTTCGGTAAAAAATGTGATGTTTGTAAATCAAAAAGTAAAAGATGCTATTGTTGACCGGATAAAAGAAAAAACCGCTAAAAGACCGAACTCCGGTCCTGATAGAAAGAATGTCGTAATAAATGTTTATTGGAATAAAAACCATTGTTGGGTATACCTTAATACTTCCGGAGAGAAACTGTCCAATCGCTCCTACCGAAAAATACCCCTGCAAGCGCCGTTGCAAGAAACTTTGGCAGCAGGAATTATCATTGCCAGCGGATATAAAACCAATACTCCCTTTATTAATCCGATGTGCGGCAGCGGAACTTTAGCTATCGAAGCAGCCCTTATAGCCTTAAATAAAGCACCGGGACTACTTCGTAGCAACTACGGATTTCAACATACTAAGTTTTTTGATTCTGATCAATGGCAGAAATTAAAAAAAGAAACCCTCCTCAAGAGCCGTAAAGAACTCGTGGCAGCTATTATTGCTACTGACCATAATCCTGAAGCTATCAAAGCAGCCCAAAATAATGCTAAAGCTGCTGGTGTAGACCATTTAATAACTTTTAAGGTTTGTGATTTTAGGGATACTCCTATTCCTGATGAACCAGGAACTATAATCCTCAACCCCGAATACGGGTTACGCATGGGAGAAGAAAAATCTCTGGAAACTGTCTATGCATCAATAGGAGATTTCTTTAAAACTAAATGTTCGGGATACACTGGCCATATTTTTACCGGAAACCATAAACTTGCCAAAAAAATAGGGCTTAGGCCAAAAAACAAAATTCCTTTCTTTAATGGGGATATTGAATGCCGGTTACTATCCTACGAAATGTATCGTGGCACTCGTAGGACAAATTTTGAAAAATAGTAAAGCCCTACGGATTAAATCCCTGATGTCTTTGTGGGCAGGAACTTAAAAATTACCCTTTGTGGACAATTCTCATAACTGCCTATTTTCAGATAAACTGAAAGAATTCTGTAAGGAACCGCCTGCTATTACTTAAATTGTTTTTTGACTTTAGGGTGGGTAAAAAATAATAGATATAGAAAAGGGAATATCAGAATAGGTACATACTCCCAATTATAAATAAGTATAAATTTAGAAATTGAAATACATATAACTAAAGATATAATTCGCAGTAAATTCAAGATAATTAAAACTATTCTTGCTCTATTATTAAGTTTTAAAATTAGAATGCCACAAGTAAAGATAACCATCGCCCAAATCCAAGGAAGTAATAATAAACTATTAGATAATTCAGGTTTTGTGCAAGGAATTTCTGTAGGAATAATAGCCAAATAGCTAGAAAACGTTTTGATAAAAATAGCGATATTAAAAAAATAATTTCCAAAAATATCAGCGATTAAAAATACCACACTACTAACAATAATTAGTAAACCTAATATAAAAATACCTTTTTTCATTTATGTCTCACCCAAATATATATTCTATTTATAGTAATTATCTGTAATATTTTTTACCATATATAGTTAAAAAGTCAAATTCCCTAAGTAGCACCTTGAAAAAATAAAATTACAAGCTCCCTATATTGAATGAGTTTTGCAACTGGTGTATGATAGAAGAAACGAAGAGAATATGCCAAAAACTATTTTCTGCTATTTTGCTAACTTACGATATCCTACAAATATAAGCACTACAAAAGCTACCAACAATGATAAAAACCTCATCCAGTCTTGGAGTTCAGACCAATAAAACATATATCCTTCAGTTAAAGAAAAAATTCCTCCGAACATGAGACCAGTTCCAATTGCTTGGATAGGCATAATTGCACCAATAATTATACAAGCTATACCTACGGGAACTGATACAAAAAAAAGATTTCTCTGGAAAATCTTTAGCTTTTCTTGCCAAATTTTATTTTTTTCTTTTCTTTCCTTGTCTAATTGTGCTCTCTCTTCAGGGGTAGCTTTATCATATCGCTGGTAGGAATAATTATCGTAATAGTTATCCCACTTAGGTGCCGGACTAAAGGTACTAACCCCATAGTGAACTAGCATCGGTAAAATTATGGCAATACCAAATCCTAAAGCAAATTTTTTAGCCAGCATTTCTGCCTCCTTCTTTTGCTATTTATTATAAAAATAAAACCCTTATAAATTTTGTAATTGGTTGATATTAAAATTAATATTAATTCTTTTCAAATAAATTTGCTACGTTATCCTTCCAATTAAAGCTATTCAATGTCCATCCTTCTATATTTTTATAGAAAATAAAAATCCAAGGTAAAGCGTTATTTGTCATTTTTGCTAAATAACGAAACCGTATTATGGAATCACCAATTTTTGCTGAATCAATAAATTCAAAACCAATTGGCTCGCCATATCTTTTCCCATATTGCTCTAATTGTGCTTTAGTTTGGATAGCAACTGAATCTACTTCTGTTTCGCTAATAGGGACATATGGTTTCATAAGGTTAAAAGCATTATCAATTTCACCGTTTGCAACTTTTGTCATAATTTTTTCAGCCAAATCTTTTGCGGCGTTTTCATCAGGAAGAGTAGCACTAAAAGAAGTAAAACATAAAAATAGGTTTGCCACTAACAATAAAACAATTGCATATCTTCCCCTCATGTCTAATCCTCCTTTCTTGTGTCGCTTAATAAAAATTAACCCTTTGTAATATATTATATCATAGAGGGTTAAGAATCAAAAACTCCCTAGGTAGCCTCTTAAAAAAATAACCCCTTCCTTACGGAAGGGGTGTTGTAAACTAAAGAGATTGTTTAATGAATTAACCGAATTGATTAAAAGTCTTTTTATTATTCTTGGGTGTTGGTAATCTTAAAAATACCAGATGCTAATATTGCACCTGCTAAATTAGCCACAATAAAAATCCAAAGATTGCTTAGCTTGCTTAATCCCATTATGGTTAAACCAATAGCCACGGCAGGATTAATAGCACAACCAGAAATATTGCCTATGGCGTAAGCAGCTGCCATTAAGGTAAAACCAATCGCTAATCCGTAATAAGAGTTGCCGGCTGTCTTCTTAGAGGTGGCTACGTTTAATACTACAAAAACTAGAGCAAAAGTGAAGATAAATTCCGCCAAGAAAACACTAAGAGTGTTAGGATCTGCTGCCATGATCAAGCTGTTACATTTCATTTTTACAGCTAATAAAGAAGCCAAAGCAGCACCTATAATCTGAGCTAGCATATAAAGAGGTACATCTTTTGTTTCACATTTACCACGCATCCAAACGCCAAGAGTTACTGCAGGGTTATAATGACCTCCGGAGATATGTCCACCGGCATAAACCATTACCATTAGTATGGTGCCTATTGCCAATGGGGCCATTGCGCCAGCACCACCCGGCTCAATAACACAAAGACCGATAACAAAAAGCAGGAAAAAAGTACCGATAAACTCAACAATATACTTTTTCATTCTGCCCTCCTATTTGAGTTATATTATATCTTAAATAAAAAATCTTACAATAGATTACAGTCGTCCGACCGTCCAGTCAAAACTCTATTTATAGAATAACAATTTTGGTATAATTGGTTAAGGTGTATCGAAAATGAGAAGAAAATACATTAATAAGATGAAAAATATCGATTCTTTTATTTTAGAGCGGTTTCCAGAAAATGAGCGCTGGCCATGGTTAGACGTAGCAAGAGGCATCATGATTTTTCTTATGATTATCTCTTCTTTAGTATCTAGATTCGATTATGTCTCTGGTTTTTATAAACACGCCCCAACCGGTTCGATATCCATCATCGATATTGGGACCGCAACTTTTATTTTCATAATGGGCATTTCTGCTTACGTCTCTTTTTCGAAACGGCAACGGGAAAAAGGAACAATGAAAGCCTTGGTACACCATTTACATCATTATACCTTTATTGGCTTATTAGCTGTCGTCCAATTGGTTATTGAAATGCTTATTGGTACCCCTAAAATATGGTGGAAGGTATGGGATGTTTTGCCAACGTTGGCAATGGTCGGAGTATGGATAATCCCTTTTATCATTATAAAAGATATGAAGTGGAGAAATACCGCATCAATAGCAGGAACAGTAGTATATTGCATCTTAGGTTATGCCCTTTTTATTACTTTACCGATTAAACATAATAACTATATATTAAACGCAACGCATAATCTGTTCTGGATGAATAGAGCAGGTGTGCATGGTGGATTATTTGGAAGTGCAGGGTATGCTTTGATAGCAGTTTGGGCATACAATCTTACTGCTATTCTTTATACTATCCTTGTTATTCAGAAAAACCCCTTGAAAGGATTATTTCACTGGATCACCACGGGAGTCGTGTTGCTATTTGTTGGATTAATTTGGCATTTTATAGAACTGAATTATTTTCTCCAATTTGAGGGTGTATATGGAATTTCCAAACGAGCGGTTAATGGGCCGTATATTTTTGTATCTTTGGGAGTGAATATTCTTTTATGTTCAGTAATAATTATTGCTAAGCAAAATTGGTCACAGCCAACAGGCTCAGTCATGATCCCTTTATTCTCACTCTTGATATTATTGCTGACATCTCCGTTGAAAAATTTGGTATCAGTCATAGTTTTAGGAATTATAACAGTTACGGCATACTTAATTTTTAAATTCATCGGGAAAAGAATCCCCAGAATTAAATCTGAACCCGTATTTACGGCAATTGGACGAAATGCAATTATCCTCTATTTTATTGCCTACTTGATTGGCTTGGTGTATAAAAAGACTTTAGATATTGGAAGTGATACAAATTTTTGGTTCACCTTACCCCTGATATTTATCCCATTATATGCCATTACCCTGTTAGGGGTGTTTCTACATATTAAGAAAAAATATCTCCGCATCTAATTAAGCTCCCCCCGGCTAGCTTTAAAAAAAATAACCCCCATCTAAAAAGATGGGGGTATTTTTTTCAAAGCTCCCCGGCGAGGGCTCGAACCTCGGACCTATTGGTTAACAGCCAACCGCTCTACCGACTGAGCTACCGGGGAATTAGTGTTTCTTAGGTTTTTAAAGCGAAGCGAATAAAAACATTAGAAACACTTACTTCGACACACTCTTAAAAAATCTTGTAAAGATTTTTTAAGTATATAGGTGTGTCGAAGATTTAAAAGAACATCGCTAATTATAACCTATTCATTATTAGGCGTCAACTGTTCCTCTAAACAAATTTTGGGGCCCGAACTTTACTTATACGTAACTTTCCGCAACAAAATCGGTTGGACATTGCTTAAGAAAGATGCGATAATATTTTGATAAAAGTAATTATAACTTTTAATTAATTAGAAATTATTCATGCTAAGTGCTTAAAATAATGAGCGAAGAGCTCTTATCTGACATAGCAATTTTAAAACTAAAATTTAAGAGTATCTCTGCCTGCCATTGGCTTAAGATATTTTCTTTTTTATCAGGAATTGCTGCCCTTATCTACGAAGTCATCTGGACCCGGATATTTGCCAATATCTTAGGCTCCACAGCTTTTGCTATGAGCTGTGTTTTTAGCGCTTTTCTTCTTTGTTTAGCTATCGGCGCTCATCTTGGTGGTAAATTTATCCAAAAGAAAAATCCCGATTCTCTACAGGTTTTCGGTTGGATTGAAATTCTCATTGCCGGCTGGGCCTTATTTATCACCTACAGTCTTATTAAATATAAAATTAACATTGCTGTCTTTCTTCCTAGCTCTACCTCACTCTTATTTACTTTGATAATACAGTTAACGACAGTTTTAGTGTTAATAGGAGTACCTAGCATATTAATGGGAACTACTTTTCCTCTTATCGTAACTGCTTCTAAGCAATGGGCGGCTCCGGAAAAAACCGTGACTTCTCTTTACGGCTGGAATACCATTGGTGGAGCTTTAGGCTCCTTTCTTTGCGGATTTATTTTAATTCTACATTTGGGTCTTTACGGCACAGTTATTTTATCTTTTGGCCTTAACCTGCTGGTAGGATTAGTTAGTCTATTACTGGCTTCTACCCATAAAAACCATGAACCTATTTCTTATCAAAATTCCTTAAAAAAGCCACTCCAAGAAACTAGTCAGATAAACCCCAATAATTTGCTTATACTATTTACCTTCTTTAGCGGATTTACTGGCTTATCTCTGGAAATATTATGGGGACGGCTAGCTAAATTTTTTCTGGGAGACCGTACTTTAGCCACTTCAGCTTTGCTTACTATCTATCTGCTTTGTTTAGGAACTGGCAGCTTTCTAGCTGCTTATCTACATAACCTGCGCCATAAACTAAAATCTTATAATATTTTTTTTATTCTGGCCCTATTGTTTGGCCTTAGCGCTCTAACACAAATCCTATCGGTACGCACCGCCTACTGGGTTATTAATAATGCTAGTTTACAGACAGCAGTATCAACCCAATTTATTTCCCTGTGGCGGTTTTTTCTTTCCTTTCTGATAATGGCAATTCCAGTAACTATTGCCGGGATAACTTTTCCGTTCCTACTTTGCAATATGCGTAACCTTGCTATTGATACCGGGAAAACAGTCGGCCATCTCTATTTTGTAAATACTGTGGCATCGACTTTGGGTGGAATATTTTCCGGTTATTTTATCTCCCGCACTATTGGCACCCTAGGAGGGTTTTTCTTAATCAGTGCTTTTCTGATGTTAGTATCATTAGTATTAGTGATTTATTTAACCGCCAGGATAAAAATTAAAGCGGTGTTTGTACTTGTGTTAATGGGGCTTTTTATACATTGCTCCTTCAGTTTTCCTACCTCTTTAGTTAAGTTATCCAAAAACGAACAAGTAATCGCCAGCAATGAAGATGAGTACGGAGTGCAGGTCATCAGCCGTTTTGCTAAAAGATATTTTAACGTCAGAAATAACCGCCTGCAGCTTATTTATTATCTGGGGCCAGCTGAAACCAGTATCGTACAGCAAATGCAGGCTTATCTTCCTATGCTATATGCTCCCCACTCTCAACGGGTACTTAATATCGGCACCGGTTATGGTATTACTGCCGGAACTTTTACTTTATATCCCCAAATTAAAGCCATTGAAACTGTGGAAATTTTACCTTTCTTAGCCCAAAAACAAAATCTGTTTTCAGAATTCAATTTTCAGTATTTTAAAGATCCGCGGGTAAAACTAGTGGTAAATGACGGCCGCCACTATTTAAACTCTGACCAAACCAAATATGATATTATCTCAGTTAATGTCTTAGACCCTTATCTTCCCGGTTCAGCTGATCTTTTTACCCTAAATTTCTGGCAAGAAGTTAAAAAGCATCTTAATCCGGGAGGCGTAATGGTACAACTTATCTGGGGTAAAGATATAGAGTTGCTGTTAAGAGGGTTAGCCCAAGTTTTTCCCCAATTTATGTTATTCCCTGCTTATCATAATAGCTTTAATGTTTTAGCTTTTAATATTCCTGGGGATGCTGGTATTCCTCTTCCTAGTGAAAATCTTCCGAAACAGGCAAAACAGGAATTACTAAAATTATTAGATATGGATCCTGAGATATTTTTCCGACATACACTTGACGTCTGCTCCTTAATCACTCAGAAATATAAAAAAAATCTTCTTAGCCGTCATTTTAAAAGAAAGTATCATACGGACAACTATCCGATTCTAGAATATCAATGGGCTGCGGGAACTAAAACTATGTTTGATTCTCCATCAGTATTAGAGTAACAATATAAAAATATGTTCAATAAAAATTCCGGTACCGGATTAAAAATTCTGGCTATTCTTTCCGGCATGGCCGGAGTCGGCTACGAAGTATTCTTTTTCCGCTTACTTACCAATTATCTGGGAGACATGTTTTATGTCCATGCTACTTTGTTAAGCTCTTTTCTGTTGGGCATAGGAATCGGTTCGAAAAAAGCTTACCGCTTTCATGGTTATCTTCACGTGGTAGAATGGCTAATTGGCCTCTATGCTTTATTATTTCCGACAATCTTATCTATAGCCCAACAACAGCAATGGTTAAGGATTACTCTAGGCAATCCCGCCTTAACTTCCTTATTGACTATACTTTTCCTGGGACCTCCTTCTATACTGATTGGATTTAGCGTGCCTCTATTTAGCGCTTACCTTAAAAATACTCAGGCCCAAAAAGCTTTTGCCAGTATCTATACTGTGTATAATTTGGGAGCTTTTGTAAGCGTATTATTGATAGAATTATTCTTGATTAGAATTTTTGGAATTAGTTTCTCTCTTTATTGCAATGGCACGCTTAATATTGTAATAGGTATAATTCTTTTTTTTCGTTATGGTGGTATACGCTCAGTCAAACCTCAAGATACAGAAAAAGAAATCCTATTTAGCCGGCGAGTAATTTTGGCTTTAGCAGTATCTAGCTTTGCCAGCTCTATCTTTCAGATGTTTTTTTATAAGACTTGTTTTCATATTTTCGACACTAATCGCGAAAATTTTGCTATTGGCTTAGCAGTTACCTTTATTGCCATCTCGATAGGCACTTACCTAGTACGCCGCTATAAGTTAAGTTTTGATACCTGCATGCTATTGGCTATATTTTCTTTAGGTCTTATCTTTTTTTTATTTAAAGAAATACACCGCTTTTTTATGTCCTTGTGGGACTTAGCTCGCTACTCTCACCTCTACCGTCCGTTCTTTAAGCTGGCTCTGGCCTCGGCTTATGGTTTACCCCCCCTGGCTTTTTTTGGAGCAACCATACCGGCAATTTTACGCAGTGAAAAAGCAGTAGCCAAAGAATCCGGGCATCTGCTTTGGATTTCCTGCCTGGGAAATGCCTTAGGTTATCTGTTTTATGTCTATTACGGCCATGTTCACTTGAGCAACAACGGTTTAATCTCGGCAATTGCCGGCCTATGCTTTCTGGCTTGCCTTTTGATGCACGGCCTCGATTATCTTAAAAAAAGAGCCTTAAGCTTAACGATACTAGTGTTGTTAACTACACTGATGGCTTTTAGATGGAGTGAGCTAAATTTTTACTTATCTGGTTATGCGGTACCGCAAGACTACCGGCAGGTAAATAAACAGAATTTTTCCTTGTTCAAATACGGTCCTGATAGCGTAGCCCTTCTGGGAGATGAGAATAATCTTATTCTTACTTATAACGGTCACCGCAGCATAACTATCTATCGTGATAGAGAAGTAAATTACGCTGAAGTATTAGTGGGTGTACTTCCAGCCTTATATGTCGATGATTACAGTAAAGCTTTAGTCATAGGGTTAGGATCCGGAATAACTGCCGGCTCAACAGCCTTAATCTATCAAAATACCGATATAGTCGATATCAACAAAGCTTTCATCGAAATGCAACCAAAAATAAAAAGAGCCAATTTTGATATCACCAATAATTCCCGCGCCCATATTTATTGCGGAGACGGTCGAATATTTCTTTCCGGAAAAGAAAAAGAATATAATGTCATTATCAGTACTGTCTCACGGCCAGATTATTACTCTGCCGGTAAAATATATACTTTAGAATTTTACCAACAGGTATCGCAAGCCCTCAAGGATGGCGGAGTATTTGCCATGTGGATTGATTCTTATATGGGACAACGAGGAACTATCGCTCTTTTAGGAGCCCTCCAAAAAGTTTTTAAGTATTGCTCTCTGCATAGGCTAATGGGTTCTTATAGTACTATTATTTGCTCGCAGCAACCTTTAAAACCTAAGTATTTTCATGAGATCCCGGCCCCTATGGCCTTAAAAGAAATGCTTAGAGAAAGCCTTCCTTTTGTATCTTTAAATGATTATTTTAGGTATACCCAGCTGAGCGATAATATTTTTAAAAATGACCTTTTTAGAAATAATAATCTAGTAAACACCGATGATTTTCCAGTGTTGGAATTCGATATCTTGGAAAGGCCAATGATAGGTGACGATAAATTAACAATTAATAACGTGCCGGATTTACTCTTTAAGAATCATCAAGCTTTAAATGTTAAATTCTGGTTTGATTTTGTTAATAATAAACCTCTGACTGAAATACAAAAAGTGCATAAAAGTTCGACTCTCTATAGATTGTATGATTACTGGGCAGATTATTTTAAAGAATATTGCCTTCCTTTTTTAGAAGCCAATCTAAAACTTAAAGCTAAATATTTCAGTTTAGCGACAACTCAACTAAGCCATTACCGAGAAGCGGAACGTCTGGTGATGCTCAGCCGATTAGCCTATTTTTCCTTAGCTAACGGATACCCCGAAAAAGCCAAGGATTATTTTGAACAGTTGTTAGCAATTGAACCTTTATCTATCCAAGCCCATGCCGGCCTGGCTAATATCTATAGCTCCAATAGCGAATTGGCTGACCAAAATTTACAGCTAAAACACCAAATATATCTCGACTATATAGAAAGAAGCCCTCAGTAATAGTTTTCTTTTAGGACCGATCTAACTATTTAAGACTTATTTTTTAAAAAATGTTTTCTGTCTAAGATAAGTATTACTTTACGGTAAGTTTGGTATGATAGTATCTTTAAGTAACTGCTTTTCGCTCTAAAAGGGCCTGGCCTAAAGTAGCAGAGTCGATATATTCTATCTGCGTACCTAAAGGTATACCGATAGCAATGCGATAAATCTTTATTTTATAAACCGATAAAGTCTGAATTAAATATTGGGCGGTTAGCTCTCCTTCACTATCAGGATCAGTAGAAATTATAATTTCTTTAACTTCGCCTTTCTCGATACGATTAATTAATTTCTGTAAATTAAGGTCTTGGGCATCTAATCCTTCAAGGGGAGAAATTGAACCTAAAAGAACATAGTAGAGACCGTTATAACGGGAAGTCTTCTCTATGGCTAAAATATCTTTGGGTTCCTCTACGATACAGATAATATCTTTTTCTCTTTTAGGATTAGAGCATATCGAGCAGATATCATGTGTTGAAAAGTTATTACATAATTTACAAGGTTTTATATGATTATGGATTTCTTCAATATTATAGGCTAATTTTTTCACCTCTTCCGGCTTCATCTTTAAAATATAAAAGGCCATACGTTCGGCAGTTCTGCGGCCAATGCCCGGAAAAGTAGACAAGCTTTTTACCAATTCATTAAATATTTTAGAAAAGCTACTCATCGTCGTTATGGAATCTGGCGTCGAAGGTATCTAAAATTTCGTTTAGGAAAGAATCGTCTTCGCCGCTGTCTTTCTTGGCTTCTTTACTCCTCTTTTTGGCTTCTTTATCCTTTTCGGTTAAAGTCCCTGATGAACTCTCTACAGAATTATCTGTCAGAAATTTTATTTTTATCTCTTTAGACATAAATTTAGAAATTACTTCTTCGATAAACTTTAAATTTTTAGGAACTTCGACTGTTTCTTTATGAAAGGAATCCTGCGGCGCAAAAGCAATAGCGATAAGATTACCTTGAGAAAAAAACGGCCGGCCAAAAGAAAAATGAGAAGCTAAGGCCGCTCTTGTCTTCTGCAAATAGTTGATTATTTCCTTCCATTTAGCTTCTAAAACTGCAAGCAACATATTATCTTTAGCACCATTGGCAGTATCTTCTTTAGTCTCTTTTGCCTTATCCGTAGTTATTACTTCTGGCTTTTGGGGTTGGAGATTATCATCAGGAATAGCTAAATCAAAATCGATATCTTCTTCTATCTTTTGGTTTTGTGACTTAAACTCTGCAGTTTTAATCCGATTAGCTTTATTTTCTTCTTTCCTAACCGGAGCTTCAGAATCTTCTTTGTGCAAATATTTTATTAAAGCTAATTCTAAAGGAATTCTTACGCTGACTAAACGCTGAGAAATATTTTTGGCTTCGATGAGAGAATCTAAAATTTTTAAAATAGCGGTAACTGAAATTTGTTTTGTTAATGATAAGATAAAACTTTTGCTTTCCGAAGAAACATCGCCAAGTTCATTGAAAGTCTTAGGACTAATTTTAGCTATCAATAAACCACGCAAATGCTCGATAAAAGCATCTAAGAATATATCTAGGTCTTTACCGCTAGCGATAATCTTATCGATAAAATCGATACAAGCCGCTAAATTTTTATCTAATAAGTATTTTAATAGTTCATTTAAAGTAGATTCTTCGATAACTCCCAGGAAAGAAAAAATATCCTCTATCGAACCTTTTTCTAGCACTACCGGAGTTAATTGGTCAAATAAACTTTCGGCATCCCTAATGCTTCCTTCGCTAGACCTGGCAATAGTATATAAAAGGTCTTCGTTAATTTTTATATTTTCGGCCTTGGCGATTTTTTTCAGCTTAGCGACTATTTTTTCTAAGGAAATAAGATTGAATTGAAATTTTTGACAGCGGGAAAGAATTGTTGGTAACACTTTATGTACATGAGTAGTGGCAAAGATAAATTTTACATGCGCCGGCGGCTCTTCCAGTGTTTTAAGAAGAGCGTTAAAAGCTTCTTGAGTCAACATATGAACTTCGTCTATGATATAAATCTTATAACGGGAATAAGTAGTAGATAACTTAATATTTTCACGCAAAGTCTTTATCTCATCTATTCCTCTGTTAGAAGCACCGTCTATCTCTATTATGTCCAAAGAACGGCCTTGAGTGATTTCAACGCAGCTAGTACATTTTCCGCAAGGATTAAGGGTTGGTCCCTCAAAACAATTAAGAGATTTTGCAAATATCCGTGCCAAAGAAGTTTTACCTACCCCCCGTGGACCGGCAAAAAGGTAAGCGTGATGAACGCGTTTTTTTAAGATAGCATTGCGTAAAGTAGCTATTATCTGTTCCTGGCCGACGATTTCTTGGAAATTTTGCGGCCGATACTTAAGGGCAAAGGCTAAATAACTCATATTTTTTTCTCCGAGGGCCTATTCTATACCTACTGATAGCAAGTGTAAATAGTAAAACTAATTATTAAGAATAACGGGGCTCTAACTTCTGGGCTAATTCCTTAATTTCAGATAATCCTTTAAGACAAGCTCTTAAGTGTTTGAGCCTAAAATCTTTAGCGACTAAGCTTTCAAAAAAAGCTGCCAACATTATCCAGAATACCATTATAAACATAGAAGATAAATTGGCTTTTAGATAGTAACGATAAAATACAGAGTGATTTCTGATTATTGAACGATAGCGTTCGTGGCTGTAACTACTAATCTTCTTTTTAAAAAATATTCGCGGAATACCAAAACAATGCCTAAAATAAGCATTTAGTACACACGCTATTTTAAAGTTTTTCTTTCTTAGTAGATAACAAAATTCATAATCCGCACAATCTAAAAACAACTCTTCTGACATACGGATATCACAAGTTTTAAGTAAATTAATATTGAGTAAAGAACCAGAAGTAATAACTAAATCACAATAAACATATCCTCTTTTAAAGTCTTCTTCTTCTATTTGAACTCTAATTATTTGGCTGTTAGAAACTCTATAAGGAAAATGCATAGTATAACAACCATCTATGATATTCTCAGTAATATACGGTATAGTTATAATAATAGTATCATTGGAATCAATTGTTTTAATAGCCTCTATTAAACAAGTTAAACTATCGTTATTGGGTCGTGAATCATCGTCAAATAACCAAAGCCAGTCTATTTTATCCTCTATAGCCTGTTGGATAGATTCGTTTATGGCACCAGAGGTACCATGATTTTTATCCAGATATTTAATCTTAACTTTAGGATGGCTCAGTGAATAATTTATTTTTCCTTCGGAGTTATCAACCAGATATATTTTAGAAATTTCAGGCTTAATACCCAAAAGTATTTCTACCAATTCCGAAGTTTCTTTCTCTCGTAAATAACTTGTTATATGAGCAGCTATTTTCATATCTTCGAAAGATTAAACTCTATCTAATATTCTAGAAGAATATAGTTGCTTTAAAACCATACCTGCTATTACCTAGTGACTAACAAAGAAGAACGGAAGAGTGGGGATTTGAATCAAATCTACCGAAGGTAGTTAAAATTGCTTTCAACTGAATTATTTGATCCAAATAATGTATTAGGTTTAGGCAATACGATAATTTCTGTCTTAACCCTACACCCTTACGAAACAAATTTAAACTACGGCTCGAAGTGGACGCCAGGCGAACTACGCAACCCCTTGAAATAAGCCTACTTGTGAAACTCTACCGAAAACGTAGCATGGGGGCTTTAATATCCCTAGGCGAGCCGATCAACGAAACCCTGCCTTACGATAAGGGTATTTTATCACGAAATCGCCTAAAATCCACCGAAACCGCTGTTTTATAACCTCAAAGATCAATCCCGGCTTCTTATCGCCGCGCTAGAACGAAACAACCTTATCGCTCTCTTTGACAATATCGTACATATCCTTCATCGTGCTGATCGGGCACATTTCGGAACCTTCCTGCTCCCTGCTTTTGATACAGCTTCCGCAGGCATATATCTTGCCACCGGACTGCATGAATTTTTCGACCTGCTCAACGGTGTTGAATTTATCCGTACCAATCTTCTGATACTCAACGCCCTTGCCCATAAAGAAAATTTTGACCTCATCCTTCTGTCCGAGCGCGAAATTTGCATAGCGAATCGCGTTCCAGCACGTCTCTGCGTCATTGCTTGAGATAACTATTCCAATCTTCACGTTCTTCTCCTGTATATTTTCGAAATATATGAAAACGACCGTCCAAAATTAATTGTTTACTTCGCGGCAGACGCGGATTCCTGCTCCTCTGGTTTAGTATAAACGTACCCATAATCCCTTACCTCTATCCAGTGTACGCCTTTGTCCGCCACCAACCAAGTCCTGCCGGTTATGGTATCGTATCTCATCCAAGGCATTAAACCCACCCGACTACCTTCATAAGTTGAGACTTGATATCTGCCCTTTAGTGCAAATAAAAAGGCCGCTACTGCTAATGAAATACACAAAATCATTATGCCAAAATTCTTCATGCGCCCCCCCTGACAATTAATATTAAATTTCTACTTTTCCTCCGAATTATCGGCAGTATATCAACAAGATCAGCAAGATTGTTTTTTTATTAATTCTTTAATCTGTTCAGGCTTTCCTATGTTCATGATAACTACTTCAACTCCACCTGTTCCAGCCGTTCCAATAATTACGTTACCATAGCCTAATATCCTTGCCAATATCCCCTGACTTGTTGTTACGCTTCTAATATGTTCTATATCAACTTCATTAACTCGTTTGGCTATAATGCCTACTCTTGCTGAAACTCTTTTATTCGTAATTGTATAAGTGTATTGATATCTATCCAGCACTACGAAAAGAAGAATTAATAAACCCACTCCCATTAATGGCAAGGTAACAATTGATAGAATAAAACCCAAAAGACAACTTCTCCAGACAGGTTTTAATACTTCGAGTGTTTTTTCTTCTTTATGTTGATCTGGTGCCTTCTTTGCTATTCTCGTTCCACTCCCATCTATCATTTCACCACAATGCTTACACTTGATAGCTTCCTCTTGTATTTCTTCCGCACAATATGGACATTTTTTCATTAAAATACCCCCCGATTATTCTTCTGTCACAAAAATAGCAGTACCTTTAACAACTTTGGCATTTACTGATCCAGCCCATATCATACCCGTCCCGTACCCACCAACCATTCCAGATGTCTGGGTTCCCGCAGTTGTTAGCAAAACACCATTTGCACCAATTTTTGATGCTTGCTTTTTAAGCTCCGCAACCGCGTAATCTTGTGACCCCTGATCCGTAAAACCCGAATCACTTGAGGCTTCAACAAGCCCAATCACATCATATTTCTTTGGTTCCTTTAGATAAAGTTTGACTGATTGAGGATCTGTAGATGGTCGAGCAGTTCCGGTAAGGACAACGCTACCCGTTGCACAGCCGATGAGAAATAAAGCTGACAAACAACAAGCAATGATCTTAGAGTACTGCTTCATCTTTTACCTCCTAATAGTCAATATATGAATTCTCTTCCATTAACTACTTTGCTTCGCGTTTTTTCGTTTTTGAGATACCAATCTTGCCAATAATTTCATCCTGCGTCGGGTCGTGGCCGAGAACACCTTTCAAAACCCCGGCATATGCCTTCGATATCTGCTCGCCCTGATACTCATCCTCGGAAGGCGATATCTTGTCCTTGGCATACTCAATCTTGATTCGCGCCGGATCCCCAAAACGCCGGTTAAAATTGTCTTTTATATTCCTGCCACCCATGATCTATATCGGCCTATTGATCAACTCAAATATTTCTTCTTTCTCTGCATCCGAGAAAGGTTTTACGTTAGCCATAAATTGTTTCAACGCGCCCTTGATGCTATTGCCAGCCCAGTAAATAATCGTTTTCCCGGTATCCTCCCCCATCCATCTGACTTCGAAGTCGAGCATTGCAGACGCGCCATTTTTTGCATCAACCACTTCAATTTTTCTACGCTGGGCACTCGCATCCTTCAGTGCAAACTTGATTTCATTATTTTCCAAGAAGTCGATAAGAATTAACGTTATCACACTTCTTGCTACCATCTCATGCCCTGCGTCCACAAATTCCGAGTATCGTTTCTGCCACCTATCGTTAAAAATAATGTGCAAGATCGAAAGGACAGAAAAAGGCCTGTTTTCTGCATGCTCAACAAACTGATAACGCAACCCTATAATATCTCCATTGGAAGAAATATATTCGCTTGAGTAATCAACGTGAAAGTCTGGAACATCGAAACGCCCTTGATCCAAATTTGTATACTTTGCCAAAGCCTCTGCAAGAATTCTATACGCGTCATCGAAATCTTTCCTGAAATCAGCATACATTTTTTCGCGTAAAAAGATGGGGACATCGCAATCCTCAATAATGATTGGAATAATGACGTTCCCTTTTTTCTCCAACTCTCGAATCAATCCGGCATTCATCTCTTTCTTGCACCAGTTTGATTCAATATAGCATCTCGAAAGAACAACCAATATTGCCCCGGCATGTTCTAAAGCCATCTGTATTGAATCCATTAATGAATCGCCCGGCTTCAACTCCCATCTATCCATCCACAAATGAATCTTTTCAGAAATAAGATTTCTGCATAATCTGTCTACGAATTCTTTATTCTTATGCGAATAACTCACAAATATCGCCATAAACCAATCACTCCGACTTTAGAACGGATAAGAATTCCGCTACGACATGAAATTCATCCCCGGATAAATCCTCCAGAACTATATCCTGAAAATCTTTATTGTCCGGCGAAAGGACTATCTTCTTATGCCGCCACTGGCCATCGCCGAGATCTTCCTTTTCGCTATGGTATCGCTTGATCGTGAAGCTTTGATTCGTTTCCGAATCGGTTACGAGCCGAGACTCAACCAGCACTATCAAACCATTCCTCGAACCGCCACGCTCAAAACGAAATAAACACCAACTCCCATCCGAAATGCTTGGCTCCATGGACTTCCCGACAACCTGAGCAATAAACATCTCGTTATTCAAACGCCGAACGCCATGAATTGGCTTCCAGCCTCTGACCTCAGGTGTCTTTTGTTCGCGAAATGACGTTGCTACCGCCTGAAGATCATAGACCGGCAAATATTCGGTGAACTTTAATCCCTCACCAATTTCATCATCAGAGATAACATCGCTAAAAAAGATTGTTTCGTTCTCGGGAACCACGGCTCCCGTTTCCGCCCAATCCTTACATAAGAGAGTTGCCTGATCCAAAACCGTCTGGGTTGCGCGCTCCTGCTTGTCCGGCGGGTATCCGTACTTCCTCAATATCCGTTTTACATCACGCCTGATCCGTGCCTGAACCGTTTCCTTAATCGTCCAGTCGATCGTAACATCTCGGCGAATCATCTGTACAAGCTCACGTGCAATCATCCGAAGGGCGTCATCGCCCAGCACCTTAACCGCGCTGTCGTTAACCTCCAAAGCGTCATAAAATGCGACCTCATCCGTATTCAACCCCAAGTCTTCTCCGCGCCTGTCAGCTTCTTTTAGCTTCTTTGCAAGTTCAATTAATTCTTCAATGACGCGGGCGGCCTCGATGGCCTTATTCTGATATTTCTTTATGGCGTTCTCTAACATCTCCGCAAAAGAGCGTCCCTGAATCAGATTTCGTTTTGACCTCGCCTTTATCTCATCGCTTAAAAGTTTCTTCAACAGCTCGAAAGCGAGGTTCTTATGCGGCATTCCCTTTACTTCCGCAAGAAATTCATCGGACAAGATTGAGATATCCGGCTTCTTCAACCCAGCGGCTTCGAAAATATCTATTACCGAATCTGAAACTATCGCTTTTGAAATAATCTGTTTAATAGCAGAATCGATCTCTTCCTGCGTCTTTCCTCCCCCAGTCTCGTATTTTGCCAACCGGGCGCGCACCGCTTGAAAGAATCCCACATCATCACGGATAGTCAACGCCTCTGGATGCGGCACAGACAATGCGAAGGCCTGCGATAGCTGGGTCACATAAGCAAGATACCGTTCCTTGCCGCCTTTTTGAGCAAGAATAAATTCTTGCGCCTGCGTGATAATCACCATCTTGTCGGTTACAGAAGCGGAAAAGAACTTTTTATACTCGAATCCGTGAAGCATTCCGCAAACAACCTCATATTTCTCAAGCATCACTTCAACTGCTTCTGCTTGGTCAAATGTCGGCTTGCCCTCGCCTCCATTCTCGGTATATTCCGAAAGCGCCTGTTTCAACTCATCAGCAATCCCAAGATAATCAACGACGAGGCCGCCCGGCTTATCTTTGAATACGCGATTAACCCGCGCGATCGCCTGCATCAGTCCATGGCCGCGCATCGGTTTATCAACATACATTGTGTGGAGTGACGGCACATCAAAACCCGTAAGCCACATATCCCTCACGATAACTATTTTAAGGGGATCGCTGGGGTCCTTCATTCGATCCCCGATATCTCTACGGCGCGGCTTATTTCGGATATGTTCCTGCCAATCGATTTGATCACTCGCTGATCCGGTCATAATTACTTTGAGCGCGCCCTTATCGTCATCCTTCTCATACCATTCCGGTTTCAATCTGATAATTTCGTTATGCAGGTCAACGGCAATCCTGCGGCTCATACATACAATCATGGCCTTGCCTTCAATAACTTTCAACCGCTCTTCATAGTGAGCCACAATATCTTTGGCAATTTGCTTGATGCGTTTCTCGCTTCCCACGATTGCCTCAAGCCGCGCCCACCTGCTTTTTAGCCGTTCTTTTTTGTTAACCTCTTCACCTTCAGTAGCCTCTTCAAAATCTCAGTCAATACTCGGCCTCTCGGCAGAATTTAATTCAAGCTTGGCAAGACGGCTTTCGTAATAAATCCTCACGGTCGATCCATCATCAACCGCCTGTTGAATGTCATAAATATCGATATAATTTCCGAACACTGCCCGGGTATTTTTATCCTTAAGCTCAATGGGCGTTCCAGTAAAACCAATAAAAGAAGCATTGGGGAGCGCATCGCGCATATGCTTCGCAAATCCATCTATGAAATCATACTGGCTCCGATGCGCTTCATCCGCGATAACAACAATGTTACGACGGTCGGAAAGACACGGATAGGTATCTCCTTTTTCTTCAGGCAAAAACTTTTGAATCGTCGTAAACACAACGCCGCCGGAAGACACCTGTAAGCATTCGCGCACCTTAGCGCGCGATTCGGCCTGCACCGGTGTCTGCCGTAAAAGCTCACAGCATCTGGAGAAAGTCCCGAAAAGCTGATCATCAAGATCATTACGGTCTGTCAAAACAACAATCGTTGGATTATCGAGTTTCAGGACTAACTTGCCCGTATAAAAAACCATGCTCAAACTTTTGCCGGATCCTTGCGTGTGCCATACAACGCCGCAACGCTTATCGCCCCCGGCGCTCGCGGCCTTAAGCGTCTCATCAATTGCTTTATTGACCGCGTAATATTGATGATAAGCCGCGATCTTCTTGGAAATCTTTATGCTCCCGTCTTTCGTATCTTTTTCTTGTTCGAAAACGACGAAATGCCGGATAAGGTCAAGCAATGTCTCCTTATTAAGCATCCCTTTAAGCATTACCTCAATCTGCGGGGTAACTGACGATGCTTTTTCTTTTCCATCAACCGTCTTCCAAGGAAGAAATCTTTCCCAATCAGAAGTAATCGTACCGGCCTTCGCATCAAAACCGTCTGAAGCAATGAGAATTTCAGTGAAATGAAACAGCGAAGGAATTTGAAGCTTGTACGTTTGAAACTGCCTAAAAGCGCTGAGAGCAGTGGCATTTTCATCTGCGGGGTTTTTTAGTTCGAGCACTACCAAAGGCAGACCATTTACAAATAAAACGACGTCAGGTCGACGATTATGATTGTTCTCGATAACCGTATATTGATTAACTGCAAGAAACTTATTATTCGACAAATTCTTAAAATCAAAAAGCCAGACCTTATCTGTGACAATTCTATCCTGCTTCCGGAAATCCACATCAACACCGTTCGCCAGCAGAGAATGAAAGCGTTGATTATTAACGACAAGATCCGGGCTTTCCAAGCGAAGTACCTGCTTAATGGCCTCCTCTTTGGCTTCATCAGGGATACTCGGATTGATGCGATCGATAACCTCACGCAATCTATCAATCAAAACGACATCCGAATAATTTGCGCGCTCGGGACGGAGTCCATCCGGGGCAATATCGGGCCCGTGAACGATTTCATACCCCAGCCCAGAGAAAATATCCAAGCAAACCTGTTCGATTTCTGATTCTGTTAGCGAATGTGCCATATTAAACCTTTGAACGTTCTCCTGAGAGCAAAGACCAAACTTTCATATAATCATTGCCAGACATTGCCGCGCCAGATGGCGCAAATCTTCCCCAATCATTCTCTTGCAACGTCTTTAAAAATTCTCGAGCCTCTCCCACATTTTTGCCGCTCGCTGGAGTACCGCTTCTGCGTTCAAGCTCTTTTCCTAACGGCTCAGCAATGGTTCTAGGCACACTGTTCATACGCATCAAAACCCCTGCTTCTGTCTTTACGCCATGATAAATCATTGCTGGAAGAGCATTGATTCGACGCTTTTCCTCAGGCGAAAGCTGATCAAAATCAATCCCAATCTTTGATAATGCCGAAAGTCCCCAAGGCCCATTATTTGTAAGTACTCGATAAATAGCTTTACATGCCTGCGTTATTGCGTTCGTACCCTTAAAGTTACTAAAATACTCATTCGCTATTTGCTGAATTGACTGACCATCAACCCAAGCGCGGGTAATATTTGCAATATGTTGATGGCTTAATCCCTCGGATCCAATCTCAGTTAATGCTCCTTTAATTTGCGGAATACGCATCATTATCCCAATCAAATTTGGCAGTGCAGACGCCCCCGTACTCCCAAACAAACTGGCAGGCTCCCAGTCAGCAGGCGTCAGTTTATTTTCTAACTGACTCAAACCAGCTAATGCAGATTTAACGCCCTCTGGGGTAAAACCAGTCGCATCCGCTAATATTGCACTGCCCGAATTCTTAGCTAATTCTTTCGCGTAATCACTTGTCGCTTGCAACAATGCCCGAGTCTTTTGCCTAGATGAATTGTCGGTCTTTTCCTGCAACACTCTAAAACCAAGCGTATTTCTTAGTAACTGTTCAGTTTCAGCCAAAACAGCGTCTAAATTACGCTTCTCATTCCATAAGTGTGCGATATAGCAACGGAAATCCGTCCATTGCTCCTCTTGTATTACAAGCGATAATTGATTCAGCTTGCCTTGCCTTTCAACTTCATCCAATAAATTAACTAAACGAGAGATCAATACACCCGTAGCCCTGCTAATAAATTCCTGACTAGACTGCGGATCGTTCCCGGCCGCCAGACCAACAATACCAACACTCTCTTGATTAACCCGTCCCGCCCGACCTACCAGATTCCAGAACGCCCTCGGGCTCATTTCCTTGCCGTATGGATGAAACCGCGTCGAAAGAAAAGCTGAAGCAACAGGAAAGTTTATTCCATGTGCGATTGTAGTTGTTGCGCAAAGCACTCTTAATTTACCGATCTCGGCAAGCCACTCTATTAAAGAGCGTGTCTCATCTGATAACCCCGCGTGATGGACACCCACACCAGATCCAAGCATCCCGATCAACTCAAAATCTGGACTAATTTCTGTCCTTAGAAATCTTTGTACTAGCTCAATCTCAGGAGGAATATCATCAAAGGGCGCAAGGCTTTTTTGAACAGCTCGGGCCATAGACCACACATCTTTGATCTTCTGCCCAACCGCAATGCTGGTTCCTCTTTCCGAAAAAACTTTTGCCATGGCTCCTGCTTGGAATGATACGCCTTTTGCCTTAGTAAACGGCACATCTAAAGGCTTAATGCCTCCCACCTGATGCTGACCCCGTAAATGAATTGTTCTCGGGGTCGTGGTCAAAGTTTCATATTGTAATATCCAACTTCCTCTGCGCGAAGGCTCAGATTGAGCAGAGAAAACCCCCACAACGCGCTCGTTAGGTTGCCACGGCGATGTTCCGATACTGATCGTTTTACCAGCTTCAGCCCCTAACCATCTTGCCAAATCACCTGCATTGGGTACATATGGCATTAATAAAAGAAAGTTTGCCCGCTCGCAATCGCGCTTAATGGTGGCTAAAAGAAGCTCTATTCTTAATCCTCGTTCCTCATCTTCTATATTATGGGCTTCATCAATCACGACTAAAGCAAGTGGACGTGGAACTTTTTTGTTCCGAATGACAAATTGAAGTTTTTCCGGAGTCGAGACCAATACATCAAAAGGCGCATTATTATTTTGTGCCGTTAAAAGGGCTTCTTCGAAAGCATCGATTTCAATAGCACCAGCCAATTGCTCAACTTTGATATTCAATGGGCTGAAATCTTCCCTTAATCTTCTTGTCAATTGAGCAACAAGCGCACGCGTTGGTGCCACATAAGCAACCCATCCTTTTTCAGCATCAAATTGATTTAATGCCTGAAGCATTCGAAACTGAGCTAAAGTCGTCTTCCCGCCGGAAGTCGGCAACTCAACAACAACAGCGCGGCTTGCTTGATCAAGAAGGCCTTGTTCTTGCAAGGCAACTCTTTGAGGCGGTAAAAGCTCAAACATAGATCGCGACTTAGTAACGCTTTTTACAAATCGGCTGACGCGTGAATTAACAGCTTGCGCCACTTTCCAAAGTGACCCTGATACCATTCTCCTCGATGCAACATGCAATAAACGCAAAATCACTTCTGATGCGGCGTCCTGAACGGCTAAAGCCGCCTTTTGTCCAGATTCGAAATGCTTGTCTAATTCCGGCTCGATCCCGACAGGTTGGCCTTGCAACATATATACAGCAAGAAGCTCCGTTGCTTTTGCCCAATGATAAAGAGCAACCAATCGTAATGCAGTCGCCTGTGTGCCATTCCCGTTCGTTTTGGATAGAATAATGCCTTCGTATTGCTCCTGATCTTTACGCAATCCTGCAATGATCTCTCTGATAGCATCAAGGTCATCCCATCCCTGCTTGCGGAAAAGCCGTATCCAACAATCATAGAGTCGATACAAAAGTCTTTTTTCCCAGTCCGCATCCGCAACCGATGGAGATTTAATCTCTTGTTCTCGATCTTTAAGCCAACGCCGCAAATCTGTCCATTGATCGCCACAATAAGCAAGTGCCGCTAAATGCAGGATATGGAATACTTTACCTTCAGGATCAGAAGGAATCGGTAAACAGCGATTAAGATTATAAGAACAAAAAGCTCCGGCAATGGCCTGTTGACGTAATTGCTCCCCCTGCTCATCACCCGACGGATGCAAAACACTATTTAATCCCTCAATAACTGCAAGCTCATATGCAGTAGCAACTCTTTTAATAAGTTCGTTATCGGTATCTCTGTCTTCTGAGTCAATCTTCATTTGGTGACCGACTGCAGAGCGAACCAATCTAATGCGAGCGATTTCATTCGCCCGGCTTAGATTATCTTCACCGACCGCTTTCACCGCCCAATGCTGGGCAATACGATTAAGAGCGTCTTCAGTTATTAACATGGTTATTTTTTATCCTCAC
>MTKX01024561.1_pt2 | contig 74152 bp, 66 predicted proteins | sample 1042771 | NCBI WGS metagenome assembly MTKX01 (sample SAMN06212183, study PRJNA360534) | anaerobic digester metagenome | biome: Wastewater treatment plant; material: sludge; isolation source: anaerobic digester fed with sludge from wastewater treatment plant | place: Denmark: WWTP Randers ...
CTTCTCGTCCGGCCCGGGTCACGGAAACCCCGGGCACGGGGGCGAACTCGTCCGGCGTCAAAGGCAGCGGGCGCCACAGGACGCTCATGAACCCCTCGACGGTGTAGCCGCGCTCGCGCAACAGGACAAGGAGCGACTCGTCGGCCACGGGGCACAGGTCGATCCGCGGCGCCGCGCAGCGAGAGCGGTAAAACTCCTCGATGCGCGCCAGGTCGTCCTCGCCGGCCGGCCCGTTCAACCCCAGCCCGCTGGCGCGATTGACGGGAAAGGCCGGCCCGGCATAGACGGCATAGCCCCCGCCCACCGCCTCCACGGCCACCTTCTGTTCCCGCCACAGGTGGTCGATGGTCCGCGCGTAGCGCACGCTGCGCCAGGCGTAGGCCGTCTCCAGGCGGCGGGCAAGGTCCCGGTCCACGAACTGCACCTGGCCGTCAGGCATTCTCCCCCCGGGCCCGTTCCGGTCCCATTTCCATGCCGCACACCCCTACCCGGCAAAGGACGGCTTCAGGTTGGCCAGGTACTTCTGGCGGAATTTGCTCACCTTGGGCGCGATGACCACCTGGCAGTAGGGCTGGTAGGTATTGTTGCGATAGTATTCCTGGTGATAGTCCTCCGCCTTGTGGAACGCGTCCAGGGGGCTCACCTCGGTGACGATGGGATCGTCCCAGATGGCGGCGGCCTCCATCTCGCGGATCACCTCTTCGGCCACTTGCTTCTGGTCCTCGTCGTGGTAAAAGATGGCCGAGCGGTACTGGGTCCCCACGTCGGCGCCCTGGCGGTTCAGCGTCGTGGGATCGTGGATGGTAAAAAACACCTCCAGCAGCTCCCGGAAGCTGACGATGGCGGGGTCGTAGGTGAGCTGCACCACCTCGGCGTGCCCCGTCTTGCCGGTCGTCACCTGGCGATAGGTGGGGTCCGGCACGTGCCCGCCGGCATAGCCCGATTCCACCTTTTCCACGCCGCGCAGTTGTTCGTACACGGCCTCCAGGCACCAGAAGCAGCCCCCGGCGAGGGTCGCCACCTCCCTGCCCTCACTTATTCCTCTTGGTCCGTTCGTCCCTTGTTCCATCGTTCTCCAATCCAACCAGGTCTAGCTATTCTCCCAGATGCGGATCTTACCGTCGGCGGCGCCGGCGGCCAGCCAGCGGCCGTCGGGTGAAAAGGCCATGCCGTTCACCGCCCTGGTGCTGACCGGAAGCTCCTCCACCAGGCGGGCCTCCTCGATCGACCAGAGCTGGACCACGCCCTCCAGGGCCACGGCCACGGTCTTTTCGTCGGGCGCAAAGGCCATGCCCCGCACGGCCGGCGCGCCCGCCGGCCCGGGCCCGGACGTTAACTTCAGGTTGCGCACCTCGTCCCAGCCCTTGGTGTCCCAGAACCTGGCGACGCCCTCGTAACCCAGCGACGCAAGGGTGCGGCCGCCATCAAGCGCCCGCAGGGCCAGGACGGCGGTCTCGTGGCCGGGCAGCGCGATGAGGGGCTCGCCCGAGGGCAGCGCCCAGAGCAAAATCTGGCCCCCCAGCCCGCCGGTGGCCAGCACGCCCCCGTCCAGAAAGGTCACCGTCGAGAGGTTCTTCTTGCTGGCGGCAATGGCCGTCTCCTGCTTGCCGTCCAACGTCCACACCACAGCGCGGCCCCCGTAGGAGCCGGCGGCCACCCGGCAGCCATCGGGCGAGATGCGCACGGCCGCGACGGTCTTTTTGCGGTCGTGCAGGGTATGCAGCGGGCTTCCCTCGGGCAGCGACCAGAGGCGGACCGTGGCATCGGTCGAGCCGCTGGCCAACACCTTGCCGTCGGGCGAAAGCGACAGGGCATTGACGCTGTTTTTGTGCCCCTGGAGCGTGCCGACGGGCTTCCAGCCCGGCACCGCCCAGAGCTTGATCAACCCGTCCATTCCGGCCGAGATCATGGTCTCGCCGCCGGGCGTGAACAACACCCCCAGGGCATAGCTCGAATGAGCCTCAAAAACCAGGTGCTCTCTCAAGTATCTTCTCCATCCTAGCCAACAATCCGCTGTTCCAGGTAGGTGCGCAGGGCCACGGCGTTGTTGTGCTCGGTGTCCCGGGCAGCATAGACGAGGGTCACGCGGCCGTCGCTCGCCCTGTGGGCCAGCTCCTCGAGGGCCGCCTCGCGTTCCTCCAGCTCTTGCCAGTAGCGCTCCTGGAACTCCTCCCAGCGCTCCACGTCGTGTCCGAACCACGTCCGAAGCTCGGCGCTGGGCGCCAGGTCCTTCAGCCAGGCGTCGATCCTGGCCGCCTCTTTGCTCACGCCCCGGGGCCAGATGCGGTCGACGAGGACCCGGTAACCGTCGCCGGCAGCCGGTGGATCGTAGGCTCTCTTGATCTGTACCGTCATCCGCCTCCCTCCACGGCATCCTCATCCCGCCGGCCGTCCAGCAGCTCCACCAGCTCGCCCAACTTCCGGATCTGATAGCGGGCTTTCAGGCCGGGGGGCAGGGGCAGGCCGGTGGGATTGAACCAGCAGACGTCAATGCCCGCGCGGTTCGCGCCGGCCACGTCCGACGTCAGGCTGTCGCCCACCATGAGCACCTCGTCGCGGCGGGGTAGGCCCATCCTGGCCAGGGCCACCTGAAAGATGGCCGGGTCGGGCTTGGCCGCGCCCACTTCTTCGCTGATTACCACGGCGTCGAAGCAGCCGCCGATGGTCGACCGCTCGAGGCGGGGCCGCTGCACGTCCTCCAGGCCGTTGGTAATGAGCGCCAGGCCGAAGCGGTCGTGGAGCGCCCGGAGCGTCTCTTCCGCTCCGTCGACCAGGTCGGTGCCCAGGGCCAGGTTGCGCAGGTAGGCCCGGCTGAACTCGTCCACGTCCAGGGCCAGCCCGGCTTTTTCAAAGAGCAGGGCAAAGCGCCTGGTGCGCAAGAGGTCCTGGGTTATCTGTCCCAGCTCGAACTCACGCCAGATGGCGGCATTGATCCGCCTGTAGGCCTCGGCGTAGGCCGGCCGGAAGGGATGCCCGGCGGCCTCAAAGGTCAGGCGCAGCGCTTGCAGCTCGGCCCGATCGTAGTCGAACAGTGTGCCGTCGGCGTCAAAGAGCAGCCATCGATAGTCCATGGCGGCTACTCCAGGCCAAAGACCGCGCGCGCCTTGCACAGGGCATCGACCAGGCGGTCCACCTCGTCTTCGGTGTTGTACACGTAGGCGCTGGCCCGCGCAGTGGCGGGCACGCCAAAGTAATCCATGAGGGGTTGCGCGCAGTGATGCCCGGCGCGAATGGCAACCCCCTCCCGATCCAGGATGCTGGCCAGGTCGTGGGGATGGATGAGCAGCTCCCCGTCGCGGATGAGGTTAAAGGTGATGACGCCTCCCCGCTCGCCGGCCGGCGGGCCATAGATGTGCAGATCGGGCACGTCGGGCAGGCGCTTCAGGGCATAGGCGGCCACGGCCTGCTCGTGGGCGCGGACGTCGTCCATGCCCAGCCCTGCCAGGTAATCGACCGCCGCTCCCAGGCCGATGGCGTCGGCCACGTTGGGCGTGCCGGCCTCGAACTTGTGGGGGACGTCGTTCCACTCGCTCTCGCGCAGGTGCACGCTCTTGATCATGTCGCCGCCGCCCTGGAAGGGCGGCATGGCCTGCAACAGCTCCTTGCGCCCCCACAGGACGCCGATGCCCGTCGGGCCCAGCATCTTGTGGCCGGAAAACGCCAAGAAGTCGGCGCCAATGGCCTGCACGTCCACGGGCAGGTGTGGCACGCTCTGCGCGCCGTCCACCAGCAGCAGGGCGCCCACGTCGTGGGCCCGCCGGACGATCTCGGCCACGGGGTTGATGGTGCCCAGCACGTTGGACATGCCGCTCACGGCCACCAGCTTGACCCGCTCGCCCCACCGGTCCAGGAGGCGGTCCAGGGGCTGGCCCCAGTCCGCCGGCCCGTCGGGGAGCGAACCGTTCAGCAGCAGCCGGCCCTCGGGATCGAGGGCGATGAACTCCAGGCGCGCCCCGGTGGCCTGGGCCAACAACTGCCAGGGCACGAGGTTGGAGTGGTGCTCCATGACGCTGAGGATTATGACGTCTCCCTCGCGCAGCGTGCTTTGCCCCCACGAGTTGGCCACCAGGTTGATGGCCTCTGTCGTATTGCGGGTAAAGACCACTTCCCGCGGGCTGTAGGCATTGATAAAGCGCCCCACCTTGCGCCGCGCGCCCTCGTAGGCCTCGGTGGCCTCTTCCGCCAGCGTGTGCACGCCGCGGTGGATGTTGGCGTTGTAGCGCCGGTAGTAGTCGTCCATGGCCTGGATGACGACCTCTGGCTTTTGCGACGTGGCCGCGTTGTCCAGGTACACCAGGCGCTTGCCGTGTACCTGCCGCTGCAAGATGGGAAAATCGGCGCGAATGGCTTTGACGTTCAGCATCCTCTCTCCTTTGCTCCTCTTCAGTGTCACGCCGACCTGGACAGCTTGTCAGCAATTGCTCCCGTGAGCCGGTCCCGCAGCCCTTCCAGGCTTTCGGGCAGCCGGTCCAGGGTGGGCTGGAAAAAGCCCTCGACGATGAGGCGCACGGCCTCGATGCGGGGAATGCCCCGGCTTTGCAGGTAAAACACCTGGTCCTGGTCCACCTGGCTGACCGTCGCCCCGTGGGTGCAGCGCAGGTCGTTGGCCTCGATCTCGAGCTGGGGCAGCGAATCGGCCCGCGCCTTGGGTGAGAGCAGCAGGTTGCGGTTGGACTGGTAGGCGTTGGTCTTTTGCGCGCCAGGCCAGGCGCGGATGGTACCCTCGTAGACCGCCCGCGACCTGCCCAGGAGCGCGCCCTGGTAGAGCAGATCGCTGGTGCCACTGGTGGCCACGTGGTCCTGGAGCGTGTCAAAGGCGACGTGCTGCTTGCCGTCGGGCAGGTAGAGGCCGGTGACCTTGGCCTCGGCGCCCGAGCCGCGCAACACGGTGTGCTGCGACGAGCGGCTCAACTTGCCGCCCAGGGTGACGGTCAACCACTCGAGGCGGCTGTCCCGGTCCAGGAGGGCCGTCTGCCGGCGCAGGTCGTAAATGTGCCGGCCCAGGTCCTGGGTGTTGATGTAGCGGACGCGTGCGCCGGGCCCCACGTACAGCTCGGTCACGCCCCCGTGATAGGTGTCGGGGCAGGCATCGCAGCCCATGGACAGCAGCTCGGAGACGAGGGTCACGCTGCTGCCCTCCTCGGCCACGAGGAGCGTGTGGGGCATGGACGCCAATTGGGGCATCTCTTGCCACAACACGCTGATGAAGGGCAGCTCCACCGTCACGCCCCGGGGCACGTACAGCAACGTGCCGCCGCTCCAGAAGGCGGCATGCAGCGCGGTATACTTGTCGGTCGTGACCGGCGCCGCCTCGTCCATGAAGCGTCCTTGCACGATCTCGGGATGCTCGCGGGCCGCCGTGGACAGATCGGTCCAGATGACCCCCTGCCGCCGCGCCTCGTCGCCCAGGTCGCGATAGACCCGGGCCGAATCGCGCTGGACCATCAAGCCCGCGCGCCGGCCATAGACGCCCAGGGCGGCGTGCAGCTTGGGCGGCAGAGCGGTGAGATCGTCCACCGGCCGTTGGGCCGGGGCATAGGGGATCAGCTCCTCCCAGTCGAGCTTGAGCTCGGTGCGGCGCCAGAAGGGTGGCTCGGCCTGCTCATAGTGGGCCCAGCCCTCGTAGCGCTTCTCCAGGAGCCAGTTGGGCTCGTTCCGCTCCGCCGCCAGGGCCTCCAGGGCCTCGCGATGAAAGCCGCGGGCAGGCAAGGCCGGTTTTCTTGTTCGCTGCAGGGTCGCTGTCGTGTCCACGTTTAGCCAACCGATCCTTCCATTTCCAACTTGATCAAGCGGTTCATCTCCACGGCGTACTCCATGGGCAGCTCCTTGACGATGGGCTCGATGAAACCGTTGACGATCATGAACATGGCCTGGCTCTCGGGAATGCCGCGGCTCTGGAGGTAAAAGAGCTGCTCGTCACTCACCTTGCTGACCGTGGCCTCGTGGCTGATGCTGGTGTCGTTCTCGTCGATCTCCATGACCGGGTAGGTGTCGGAGCGCGACTTGTCGTCCAGGATCAGCGCGTCGCAGATGACGTTGCTCTTGACGCCGTGGGCGCCCTTGTAGACCTTGACCAGGCCGCGGTAGCCGGCCCGGCCGCCGCCCTTGCTGATGGACTTGCTGGTGATGCTCGACGAGGTGTCGGGCGCGGCGTGGATGGCCTTGCCGCCGGCGTCCTGGTGCTGCCCCTTGTTGGCAAAGGCAATGGACAGGATCTCGGCGCGGGCGCCGCGGCCGACCATGTACACCGAGGGATACTTCATCGTCAGGCGGCTGCCCAGGTTGCCGTCGACCCACTCCATGACGGCGTCCTCGTGGGCCATGGCCCGCTGGGTCACCAGGTTGTAGACGTTGTGGCTCCAGTTCTGGATCGTCGTGTAGCGCACGCGGGCGCCCTTCTTGACAATGATCTCGATGACGCCCGAGTGGAACGAATCGGTGCTGTAGGTGGGCGCCGTGCAGCCCTCGATATAGTGAACCTGCGAGCCCTCGTCGGCAATGATCAGCGTCCGCTCGAACTGCCCCATGTTCTGGGCGTTGATGCGGAAGTAGGCCTGCAAGGGGATCTCTACCTTGACCCCAGGCGGAATGTAGACAAAGCTGCCGCCGCTCCAGGTGGCGGTGTTCAGGGCAGCGTACTTGTTGTCGGCCGCCGGCACCACCGTGCCAAAGTGCTCGCGGTAGACGTCTTCGTACTCGCGCAGCCCGGTGTCGCTGTCCACAAAGACCACGCCCTGCTTGCCCCACTCTTCCTTCAGGCTGTGGTAGACGGCCTCCGACTCGTACTGCGCGCCGGCGCCGGCCAGGAACTTGCGCTCGGCCTCGGGAATGCCCAGCCGCTCAAAGGTCTCCTTGATGCTGTCGGGCACCTCGTCCCAGGTGCGACCCTGCTGCTCCACGGGCTTGATATAGTAATAGATATCGTTATAGTCGAGCCTGGACAGGTCACCGCCCCAGGTGGGCGTCGGCTTGCTAAAGAAAATGTCCAGGGCCTTGTGGCGAAGGGCGCGCATCCAGTCGGGCTCACCCTTCATCCAGGAGATCTCGTCCACGATCTCGTGATCGAGGCCCTTGCGGCTCTTGAACACGTAATCTTCTTTGTCGCGAAAACCGTAACGGTACTCGTCCAGGTCAACACCCAATACTATGTTCTCAGACATGACTCATCCTTCCTGATAGTGGCACCATCGACGATGGGCGACCGTCTTTTATCCCACACCGTTGTCTTGTCCAGTTCTATTCGCGAACCCACTCGTAGCCCTTCTCTTCCAGCTCCAGGGCCAACTCCGAGCCGCCGGACATGACGATGCGGCCGTTAACCAGGATGTGAACGTGGTCGGGCTTGATATAGTTCAGGATTCGCTGGTAGTGGGTGATGACCAGAACGGCCAGATCGGGGCTCACCAGCCGGTTGACTCCCTCGGCCACGATGCGCAGGGCATCGATGTCCAGACCCGAGTCGGTCTCGTCCAGGATGGCGACCTCGGGCTGGAGCATGGCCATCTGCAAGATCTCCATGCGCTTTTTCTCACCGCCGGAAAAGCCCTCGTTGATGTAGCGGCTGGCAAAGGACTGATCCATCTGCAACATGGACATCTTTTCGCGGAGCATGGTCCGGAACTCGCGCATCGAGATGCCCTTGTCTTTTCCGTGGCCGTTGCTCGAGCCATCGCCCTTCTCGCGGCGCGAGTTGAGGGCCGTCCTCAAGAAGTTGGCGACGCTCACTCCCGGGATGGAGCTGGGATATTGGAAGGCCAGGAACAGCCCCAGGCGAGAGCGCTCGTCGGGCGCCAGCTCGACGACGTTCTGGCCCTTGAACCAGATCTCTCCCGCGGTGACCTCGTAGGCCGGGTGGCCCATGAGGGTGTTGGCCAGCGTGCTCTTGCCCGAGCCGTTGGGCCCCATGATGGCATGGATCTCGCCCTTGTTGATCTCCAGGTCGACCCCCTTCAGGATCTCCTGGCCCTCGATTTGGACGTGTAGATTCTTGATTATCAGATCGGCGGTCATTGGGTTCGCTCCCCCTTGCTTGAATTCACAGTTCCATTCTGCACGATCCTGAACTGGCACCCGTGGTACCCGTCCAGGACACAGTTCTTTAGCTCGACCGTAGGCGCGAGCAGACGGGCCATTACCCGGCGCTCCAGCTCGCAGGCAGCGCGATTCTCAGAGGCTACGGCCTGATAAGGGCAGCCGTACTCGCGCAGCTCAAATCCATCCTCGGTCTGCTCGATCTCGACCGAGACTCCCCTCTGATCGAGGATGTCGGCCCAGGACTGCAGGCGCTCGGCCAGGCTCTCGCCCGACACCGAGTCGCGGTAGAGATCGGCCAGTTGCCCGCTGACGCGGCGCATGACCTCCTGGATGGCGCCCGCTTCCCGGTTGCGGCCCACCTCGTCCAGCAGCAACGAAAGCAACAGGCGGGCCAGATCACCATAGTCCTTGTGAAACATGTTGTGCCCTTCGGGCGTCACCGAGTAGAGATAGTAGGGCCGGCCGACGCCCTCGCGAACCTTGACGGCCTGCACGGCGCCGCTGGCCTCCAGTTGGGCCAGGTGCTGGCGCACCGCCGAAGCGGTCACACCCAGGTCGCCGGCAACGTCCTTGATGCTGGCCTTGCCCCGTACCTGTATCGCCTTCAGCACGCGGGCCGCCGGCGTGTTGGAAAAATGCCACCCGTTACTCATCCCTTTTGCACTTCCTCTCTACAACACCGCACACCATACCACAGGCTGACAATATTGTCAAATTATGCTTGCAAAATTATCTTAATCAGGCCAGGCGCTGCCACAGAGCCAGGGCCAGGGCACGGAAGGCGCGCCCCGCCTCCGACTCGGGATCCAGGGCAGCCGGCCGGCCCTCGTCGCCCGCCTCGCGAACGTGGGTCTCCAGGGGAATCTCTCCGAGGAAGGGAACCCCGACGGCCTCGGCCAGGCGCTTGCCGCCCCCTGTGCCAAAGAGGGCGTGGCGTGCCTGGCACTCGTCACAGACGAAATAGCTCATGTTCTCCAGCACGCCCAGGAGCGGGACGTTGAGGCCCTGGAACATGCCCACGGCCTTGCGGGCGTCGTCCACCGCCACGTCCTGGGGCGTGACGACGACGATGGCCCCGTCCACCCAGGAGTGCTTGACCAGGGAGAGGGGGATATCGCCGGTGCTGGGCGGCAGGTCGACGATGAGAATGTCCAGCTCGCCCCAGGCCACGTCCGCCAGGAACTGGGCCACCATCTTGTCGGTCATGGGCCCGCGCCACACCAGGGGCGTCTCGGGGCTGGCCAGGAAGCCGATGGACACCAGGCGCACGCCGTGCGCCTCGGCCGGCTGGAGCTTGCCGTTGGCCGCCGGCGGCAGCGCCTCGACGCCCATCATGCGCGGCACGTTGGGCCCGTAGGCGTCGGCGTCCATGAGCCCCACGCGCAGCCCCTGGGCCGCCAGGGCCACCGCCAGGTTGGCCGCGACCGTGGACTTGCCCACGCCGCCCTTGCCACTCCCCACGGCGATCACCGTCCGCACGCCGGGCGGCCGCTCCTGCTTTCGCTGCGGCTGGCCCGCCGGCGCGCCCGGGGTTCTGCCGGCCGCGGAACCACCAACGCCCGGATCGCCGGCCCGGCCCGCCCGGCGCTGCACCCTGGCCCGGGCATCCAGCGGCCTGCCGGCCTCGACCTGCACGCCTTTCAGTCCGGAAACGCCCCCCAGCGCCTGCTGCATGGCCGCTAGCACCTGCTCCTGCTGGTCCTGTTCCATCTGGGCCACGTCGAGGACGATGGTGGCCACGCCCTCGCCGTCATCAGAGACGGACTGCACGAGGCCAAAGGACACAATGTCCCGGTTGTAGCCGGGAAACGGGATCGTCCTCAGCGTCTTCCAAATTTCGTCCTTGAGGGTCGCCATCTAGTCCCACCACCCCATTTCGTCTTTTGCCTCTTCCGACATCATGGCCGGTCGCCAAGGAGGCGACCAGACCAGGCGCACTTCTACAGACTCCACCTCGGGGACCTGGCGCCAGATGGCCATCTCGGCGGCGGCCTGCACCTCGGGGCCCAGGGGGCAAGCGGGTGTCGTCAGGGTCATGGACACCCGGGCCTGCCGTTCTTCCAGCTCGGCGCTATAGATCAATCCCAGGTCTACGACGTTAATCCCCAGTTCGGGGTCAATCACCTCGCGAAGGGCTTCCAGAAGCTGCTCGTCCATCACGGCTTTTCCTTTCCAGTCCTCGGCGAAAAGTATAGCACACTGTCCGCATTTTGTCAATTAAATCTGCGTAAATTAGGAAAATAGGACGCTCCTGGTTCGGGCGCACTTGCAATTTTCGGGGCAATGCGGTAGAATGAGCGGCCGGCAGGGCGCCGCACCCGCGCAACTGCGCGACCAGCTATCAGAAAGCGAAAGGGAGAATCAACATGGACAAGCAAATCCTCGCCACCGACGGTGCACCAGCAGCGGTGGGCCCCTATTCCCAGGGCGTGCGGATCGGTGACCTGGTATACACCGCCGGTCAGTTGGGCCTGGTGCCCGGCACCAAGGAGTTTGCCGGCCCCGACGTGGAGAGCCAGACGCGACAGGCGCTCAGGAACCTGGAAGCGGTCCTCGAGGCGGGCGGCTCGTGCCTGAAACACGTCCTCAAGACCACGGTGTTTCTCCTGGACATGGGCGAATTTGCGCGCATGAACGCCGTCTATGCCGAGTGCTTCTCCGAGGCGCCGCCCGCCCGCTCGGCCGTGCAGGTCGCGGCCCTTCCCCTGGGCGGCCGCGTGGAGATCGAGGCCGTGGCCGTCGCCTGCGACTGCGATGACGACGATTGCGGGTGTGGCTGCAACTGCGACTGCGACTGATGTAGCGAGCTGTTGTCGAGTCTGATGTCCGCCAGCGAATTCTCGATTACCCGGAGCTGGCAAACCGACCGGCGCGGGCCGGTGCGCTGGATTCTATCTCACGTTCTACAAAACAAGCTGTTCATACTGGGCATGTTCCTTGGCGCCCTGAGCAACGCCGCCCTGGCCGCGGCCGTTCCGGTCCTGGTCGGGCAGGGGTTCGACGCCGTGGGCGCCTCGCCCCCCGACCTGGGACGGCTGGGCGTCGTCGCGGGCCTCATCGTCGGCTCGCAGTTGGTGCGGGGCGCCCTCCAGCTCGGCCGCAACTTTTCCTCCGAGGTGCTGGGCCAGCGGCTGGAACGCGACGCCCGCGACGAGCTGTACGGCAGCCTCATCGGCAAGAGCATGTCGTTCCACGACATGCATCCCACGGGCGAGCTCATGGCGCGGGCCACCAACGACGTGCGCGAGGTGAACCTGATGTTCAACCCCGGCGTCAACCTGGTGGTGGGCTCGGGCATGTTCCTCATCGTGCCGCTCTTTGTGGCCCCTGGCATCCACCCCGCCCTGATCCTGGCGCCGGCCCTCTACCTGGTGGCGTATGCCCTCACCGTGTGGCACTACCTGCGGCAGCTTGGCCCCGCCGCCGAGAAGGTACGCCGGCGCTTTGGCGAGATGAACGCCTCGCTGGCCGAGGCCATCGAGGGCATCGAGACGGTCAAGGCCGCCGCCCAGGAGGAAAAGGAGAGCCGGAACTTTCGGGGCGCCGTGGGCCGGTGGCGCGCGGCCTACGTGGTCCAGGGCGACATCGAGGCCACCTTCGTGCCGCTCCTCCTCCTGGGCCTGGTGCAGGCTGGCGGCCTGGCCCATAGCCTCTTCCTGTTCCGCGGCGGCGCCATCGACGTGGGCGACGTGGTGGCCTTTAACGGGCTATTGCTCCTGTTTGGCTTTCCCACCTTTACCGCCCAACTGGCCTACTCCCGCGTCGCCACCGGCGTAGCCAGCGCNNGCCAGCGCCCGCCGCATCCTGGAGCTGATCAACACCGAGAGCGAGCTGGACGAGAACGTGGGCGGCTACGAGGCGCCCATGCGCGGTGAGGTGCGCTTCGAGAACGTCAGCTTTTGCTACAGCCCCGCGGCGCAAGAGTGCCACCCCGGCGAAGCGGCCCTGCAGAACATCAGCTTTCAGGTGCGGCCGGGCCAGACCGTGGCCATCGTGGGGCAGACCGGCTCGGGCAAGAGCTCCATAGCCAAGCTCCTCAACCGCACCTACGACGCCGACGGTGGCCGCGTGCTGGTCGACGGCGTGGACGTGCGCGACTGGAACATGGAGGCCCTGCGCCAGCAGATTTCCATCATCGAGCAGGACATCGTGCTGTTTTCCCGGAGCGTGGCCGAAAACATCTCGTTTGGCTGCCCGGGCGCCACCCAGGACGACATCGAGGCGGCTGCCCGCGACGCCCAGGCCCACGAGTTCATCACCCACTTTCACGACGGCTATGACACGCCGGTGGGCGAGCGGGGCGTCACCCTGTCGGGCGGGCAGCGGCAGCGCATCGCCCTGGCGCGGGCCTTTCTCACCGAGCCGCGCATCCTGGTCCTCGACGACTCCACCAGCGCCATCGACAGCGCCACCGAGGACCGCATCCAGCGGGCCATCGAGCGGGCGGGAGAGGGCCGCACCATGTTCCTCATCACCCACCGCCTGAGCCAGATCCGCCGCGCCGACCTCATCGTCGTCCTGCGCAGCGGGCGCGTCGCCGCCGTGGGCAGCCACGAGGAGCTGCTCCGCGATTCGGAGGCGTACCGCGACATCTTTGACCGGTACGAGAGTTAGCGGATGTCAGTCTTTTTTGGCCTCGACAGCGAGTCGTATGACCGGGAATACAGCGACACCGAGCTGCTGCGGCGCCTGGCGAGCTACTTCCTGCCGCACGGCAGGCGGGTGCTCGTCATTGGCGTCTTTATCGCCCTCGTGGCACTGGCGGGCGCCGCCCAGCCCATCGTGGTGTCGCGGGGGCTGGACCTGCTGGTGGCCGAGCGGGGCGGGGCCGCCGGTCCGGACCTGCCGGGAGGGGCCGAGTTCGTGCTGTGGGCCATCGTCGGCTTTGCCCTCCTGGTGGGCGTCTTTAACTGGGCGGGCAACTGGATACGCCGCCGCCTCACGGCGCGCGTCATCGGCGACGTCGTGGCGGCGCTGCGCAGCGCGGCGCTGGATGCTTCCGTGCGCCACGACATGTCGTTCTTTGACGAATTCCAGTCGGGGCGCATCATCAGCCGCATCACCTCCGACACGGAAGAGTTCTCCCAGGTAGTAGTGCTCATCACCGACCTCCTCAGCCAGGTGCTCCTGATCCTAATCCTGACGGTGGTCCTGTTTATCGTCTCCTGGCAGCTCACCCTCACCCTCCTGGCCCTGGCCCCCCTGGTCTTCTTGCTGGCTCTTGGTTTTCGCCGGCTGGCCCGCTTGGTGACGCGCAAGGGCTTCCGGGCCATCGCCGAGGTCAACGCCGCCATCCAGGAGGCGGTGACGGGCATCAGCGTGGCCAAGAACTTTCGCCAGGAAGCGGCCATCTACGACCACTTCTGTGAGGTCAACAGCCAGTCCTACAGCATCAACCTGCGACGCGGCTTTGTCCTGGCCAACATCTTTCCCGTCCTCAACACCCTGTCGGGCGTTGGCACCGCTGCCCTGGTGTACTGGGGCGGCCTGACGGTCACCACGGGCGCCATCACTCTGGGCGCCTGGTACCTGTTTGTCACGAGCGTCGATCGCTTCTGGTTCCCCATGATCAACATCTCGGCTTTCTGGAGCCAGTTCCAGGCCGGGCTGTCGGCCGCGGAGCGGGTCTTTGCCCTCATCGATGCCGAGCCGACGGTTCGCCAGGCGACATCCGAGCCGGTGACCGACCTGCGGGGCGAGATCGAATTCCAGGGCGTAGACTTTCGCTACAGCGCCCAGGAGCAGGTGTTGGACGGCTTCACGCTGCACATCGAGCCGGGCGAGAGCGTTGCCCTGGTGGGCCATACGGGGGCCGGCAAGAGCAGCCTCGCCCGCCTCATCGCCCGCTTTTACGAGTTCCAGGGCGGGCGCATCCTCATCGACGGGCGAGACATCCGCACCTTTGACCTGGTCAGCTACCGCCGCCAGTTGGGCATCGTCTCGCAGGCGCCGTTCTTGTTTTCGGGCACCGTGGCCGAAAACGTCCGCTACGCCCGGCCCGACCTGGCGGAGGACGAGATCGAGGCCGTGGCGCGGAGCATCGGCGGCGGCGAGTGGCTGCAAGCGCTGCCCGAGGGCCTCCAGACCAACGTGGGCGAGCGCGGATCGCGCCTGTCCATGGGCCAGCGCCAGTTGGTGGCCCTCATGCGCGTCCTGGTCCAGGAGCCGGCCATTTTCATCCTGGACGAGGCCACGGCCAGCATCGATCCCTTCACCGAGGCCCAGATCCAGCAGGCCACCGACGCCATCCTATCGCGCAGCACGTCCATCCTCATCGCCCACCGCCTGTCCACCGTGCGCAAGGTGGACCGCATCATTGTCCTGCAGGAAGGACGCATCATCGAAGAGGGCAGCCACGCCGCACTGATGGACCGCGGCGGCCATTATGCCGAGCTGTACGACACCTACTTCCGGCACCAGTCGCCCGACTATCGCCCACGCCTTGAAGGAGAACTGCAACCATGATCGACCCGACGTTGCCCCTCGTCGACCTGCACCGCCACCTGGACGGCAATGTGCGCCTGGAAACCATCCTCGACCTGGGCCGGCAGCACGGGCTGCCGCTGCCCGCCGCCGACGTGGAGGGGCTGCGCCCCCACGTGCAGATCGTCGATTCTCCCTCCGGCCAGGCGGCCATGCCCGGCGTGATGGCCTTTATCGCCAAGTTCGAGTGGATGATCGGCGTCCTGGTGGATTACGACGCCTGCCGGCGAATCACCTACGAGAACGTGGAGGACGCCCAACGGGAGGGCATCGACTACGTCGAGCTGCGCTTCAGCCCGTGGTTCATGGCCGAGCCCCACGGCCTGGACCCCGCGGGCGTCGTGGAGGCCGTGGCCGATGGCCTGGAGGCGGGGGTCCGCGATTTTGGCCTGCGGGCCAACCTGGTGGGCATCATCAGCCGCACCTACGGCCCCGAGGCGGGCTGGCGCGAGCTGGAGGCCCTGTGGACACAGCGCGACCGCATCGCCGGCCTGGACCTGGCGGGCGACGAGGCGCGCTGGCCGGGGGAGCTGTTTCTCCAGCACTTTCGCCGGGCGCGAGACGCGGGCTGGGGGATCACCGTTCACGCCGGCGAGGCGGCCGGGCCGGAGAGCATCTGGCAGGCGGTGCGCGAGCTGGGCGCCGGCCGCGTCGGCCACGCCGTGGCGGCCGCCCGGGACCCCGCCCTCATGGACTACCTGGCCGAGAAGCGGATCGGCATCGAGGTGAACCTCACCAGCAACGTCCAGACCAGCACGGTGCCCGACTATGCTAGCCATCCGGCCCGCACCTTCCTGGAGCGAGGCATGCTGGTGACCCTCAATACCGACGACCCGGGCATCAGCGCCATCGACCTGCGCTACGAGTACGAAGTGGCCGCCCCGGCAGCCGGCCTTTCGCCCGAGCAGATCCGCCAGGCCCAGCAAAATGGCCTGGAGGTCGCCTTCCTCTCGGAGGAGGAAAAGCGGGCTCTGCGCCAGAAGCGTTCCCTTTGATGCTATCGGACAGGCCGGCAGCGGGTCCGGCCATCCCTCAGGAGACACAATGTACCACACCATACGCTGGACATCAGAGAAGATCAGACAGCGCCTGCAATTTATCGAGCCCCTGGCCTATCGCCGGCGGCTCACCTTGCCCCCCTTCCGGTGCCTGGCCCTGGAGGGCCCGGCCGTGGAGGCACCGGTGGCGCCCGACGTGGACGACAGCGCCTGGCCGGCCATCCCCTGGGAGAGCGAGTGGGGACGGCCGGACATGAACTTCTTGCTGCGCACGCGCTTCCAGGTTCCGGCCGCGTGGGCGCCGGACGGCGGCCCCCTGGCCCTCTTTTTGCCCATCGGCAGGATCGACGAGTTCAACCATCCCGAAGCCCTGGCCTACCTGGACGGCCAGGCCCTGGCGGGCTGCGACCGGCACCACGAGGAGATCCTGCTCCCCGAGGGATGCACGGACGGCGCCGCGCACCTGCTGGCCCTCCACGGCTGGACGGGCGGCGCGCCTGCCCTGCGTTTCGACCTGGAGGGACCGCCGCCCCCGCCACCCTGGACGCGGCTGCCCATGGGCACCGGCCAGCTCGTCCAGATCGATCCGCCCACCCGCGAGCTGCTGGCCCTCGGGCGAGTGGCCCTGGGCGTGGCCGCCGCCCTGCCGGAACGGGAGCCGGCCAGGGGCCACCTCATGACAACCCTGGACGAGGCCTTCAAGGTCCTCGACACGCGCGATCCCCTGGGCGACGCCTTTTACACCAGCGTGCCAGCCGCGCTGGAAGTGCTGCGGAGTGGCATCGATCGGTCCGGCGCCCCGCTGGAGGTAGAGGTCTGGGCCGCAGGCCACGCCCACATCGACGTCGCCTGGCTGTGGACCCTGGACCAGACGCGCCTGAAGGCAGGCCGCACGTTCCACAACGTCGTGCGCCTCATGGAGCGCTTTCCCGCCTTTCATTTCGTCCAGAGCCAGGCCCAGCTCTACGAGTTCGTGCGGCGCGACTACCCGGCCCTGTTCCAGGAGATCGCCGGGTGCGTGGCAGAGGGCCGCTGGGAGCCGGTGGGCGGCATGTGGGTCGAGGCCGACTGCAACGTCACGGGCCCCGAATCGCTGGCGCGGCAGTTCCTCCTCGGCACGGGCTATTTCCGGCAGCACTTTGGCGACAGGGGCGAGACGCCCGTGCTGTGGCTGCCCGACGTCTTTGGCTTTCCGTGGAGCCTGCCCCAACTGGCGAGGGAAGCCGGGCAGCGCTACTTTTTCAGCACCAAGATGGGCTGGAGCCAATACAACCGCTTTCCCTACGACTCTTTCTGGTGGCAGGGGCTGGACGGCTCGCGCCTCCTGGCCCACTTTTCTCCCAGCCGGGAGGGCGAGTACAGCTTTGCCGGCACCTACAACGCCCTGGCCACGCCCGAGACGGTCCTCAACACCTGGGGCGATTTCCAGCAAAAGGACTGGGGCCGGCCAGGCGAGGCGCCGCCGCTGCTCATGGTCTATGGCCACGGGGACGGCGGCGGCGGGCCGACGGCCGAGATGGTGGAGAATATCGAGCGCATGGCCGCCTTTCCGGCGACGCCCCGCGCGCGCTGCGGCCCGGCGGCCGGCTTTTTCCGGGAGCTGGAGGCCAGGAGCGGCGACCGCCTGCCGACCTGGAACGGCGAGCTGTACCTGGAGTTCCACCGCGGCACCTACACCACCCAGGCGCGCAACAAGCGGGCCAACCGCAAGAGCGAATTCCTCCTCCACGACGCCGAGTTCGTGGCCGCCCTCGCCGCGGCCCTTGACGGCGAAGCCGCCTATCCCCACGAGCGCCTGCGCCAGGCGTGGCGGACCGTCTGCCTGAACCAGTTCCACGACATCATCCCGGGCAGCAGCATCGCCGCGGTCTATGCCGAGTCGCTGGCGCAATACGCCGCGGTGCAGGCCGAGGCCTTGGAGGTCCGTGACGAGGCGCTGGGCCGCATCGCGCGCCGGACCGGCGGCGACCTGCTAGTGGTGAACCCCACCTCGTTCGAGCGCTGCGAACTGGCCTTCTGGCCCGACGGCGACACCGGCGGCGCAGCAGTGCTGCGGCCCGACGGCCGGCCCGTGGCGGTGCAGGCCGTGGACGGCGGCCTCCTGCTGGACGCGGGCCCCACCCCGCCCTACAGCGTCACCCCCCTGGACATGGCGCCGCCCGGTACCCCGGTCCCCGTACCGCAGCTCGCCAACGCCCTGACCTGCACCCCCAACCTCCTGGAAAACGAGGCCCTGCGGGTGGAGCTGAACGAGGCGGGGGACATCGTCCGGATTTATGACAAGATCAACGCGCGCGAGGTGCTGCCCGCGGGAAGCGTGGCCAACCAGTTTCAGGCCTTCGAGGATCGCCCGCGCGTGCCCGACGCCTGGGACATTGACATCTATTACGACGACCGCTGCTGGCCGGCCGGGCCGGCGGGCCAGGTTCGCGTCGTCGAGGGCGGGCCCCTGCGCGCCTGCCTGGAGGTCCGGCGGCGAATCCTGTCCAGCGAATTGGTGCAGCGCATCTCGCTCGCCCACAACAGCCCGCGCCTCGATTTCGACACCACGGTCGAGTGGCGCGAGCGCCACATCCTCCTCAAGGTCGCCTTTCCCCTGGACGTCCTGGCCCCGGCCGCCACCTACGAGATCCAGTGGGGCAATGTGCAGCGCCCCACCCACCGCAACACCTCGTGGGACTGGGCGCGGTTCGAGGTGCCGGCGCAAAAGTGGGTGGACCTTTCCGAGGGGGGCTATGGCGCCAGCCTGCTGAACGACGGCAAATACGGGCACGACGTCCACGACAACGTCGTGCGCCTCACGCTGCTGCGCGGCCCGACATCGCCCGATCCCACGGCCGACCTGGGCCACCACCATTTTGTCTACAGCCTGCTGCCCCACGCCGGCAGTTGGGACGAGAACACGGTGGGACAGGCGTATGCCCTCAACGATGCCCTCATCGCCTGGCCCACGGGCCGAGCGAGGCCGGCGGCCGGGCGACCGGGCCGGGCCATCCCCTTCCTCGCCGTCGACCGGCCCAACGTGGTCGTAGAGACGGTCAAAGGGGCCGAGGACGGGCGGGGGGTCATCGTGCGGCTCTACGAGAGCCAGCGCCGCCGGGGCACCTTTCGCCTGGAGGCCGGCCTGCCGGTGTTGGCCGCCTGGCACACCAACCTCCTGGAGGAGGATCAGGAGCCGCTGGACGTCGAGGGCCAGACGGTAACGGCATCGATCCGGCCTTACCAGATCATGACCATGCGCCTCGAGTTGGAGGCAGAGCCCAAGGAGACGACGTAACGTGAAGAGTATCGGCATCATACACTACCAGGTCGGGCGCACCGACGGGGTTTCCCTGGAGATCGAAAAGTGGAAGCAGGTCCTGGAAAAGAGAGGCCACCAGATCCACCTGTGCGCCGGCGACCTGGCAACGGCCGAGGGCACCGCCATCGAAGAGTTGTACCACCATCGCCCGGAGGTGTCGAGGCTGTACCGCAACACCTTCGAGGCCCTGACGGACTATGGCGATGATGGGGCCTACCGCGCCGACCTGTACCGCGTGGCCGAGGTCATTGAACGGCGCGTCTGCGAGTTCGTGGAGGACAAGGGCATCGACCTCCTGATCCCCGAGAACATCTGGTCGGTGGCCGTCAACCCCGCGGCCGCCATCGCCCTGACGCGGGTCATGCGCGACCATCAGATCCCGGCCCTGGGCCACCACCACGACTTTTACTGGGAGCGCGAGACCGGCGTGGCGCTGACCTGCCGCACGGCCCTGGAGCTGGCCGAAAAGTTCCTGCCGCCGCGCGGTCCCGACGTGACCCACACCGTCATCAACAGCATTGCCCAGCAGGAACTGGCCGAGCGCAAGGGCATCGACGCGGCCATCGTGCCCAACGTCTTTGACTTCGAGTCGCCTGCCTGGGCCAAGGACGAGTACAACAGAGACTTCCGGGAGAGGATCGGCCTTCGGGAGAAGGACGTCATGATCCTCCAGGCGACGCGCATCACGCCCCGCAAGGGCATCGAGCTGGCCGTGGACCTGGTGCAGGCGCTGAATACCCCCGAGCGGCGAAGGCGCTTGCAAGGGTACGGCCTGTACGACGCCCGGGCATTCGACGAGGACAGCCGCATCGTCCTGGTCCTGGCCGGCTATGCCCGCGACGACCTGTCGGGCAACTACCTGGAGCGCCTGAAGGCCCGCGTGGAGCGGGCCGGCATCGAGGCCCTGTTCATCGAGGACCTGGTGGAGGCCAGGCGCCAATCGCGTGCCGGGGCCAAGATCTATTCGCTGTGGGACACCTACGTCTTTGCCGACCTGGTCACCTTTCCCAGCCTGGAGGAGGGCTGGGGCAACCAGTTCCTGGAGGGCACGCGGGCACGGCAGCCCGTCGTCATCTTTGAGTACCCGGTCTTTCAGTCCGATATCAAGGCCTCCGGTTTTCAGGTGATCTCGTTGGGCGGGGAGCTGGAGGGACACGACGAGCTGGGCCTGGCGCGAGTGCCCCAGGAGAGGGTAGAGGCCGCTGCCGACCACGCCGTCGCGATGCTCACGGACCCGGCCCTGCGCCAGGAGGCCGTGGAAACCAACTCCGAGATCGGCCGCCGCCACTATTCCCTGGAGGCCCTTGACCGCCACCTGGCGGCCCTCATCCCCGATTAGCAACTGCCGGTAAGGGGAACGATTCTCGCTCGAAGTAACGACTTCGGTCGTTTTGGGCGGCTGAAGCCGTTACTACGAGCCCTGTCAAGCCGGCTGCAGGTCGCCCTGCCACAGGCGACGCATCTCCTCAGAGCGTTCCAGCAGCTCGTCCAGCGTCCCCCGGTCCTCCACCCGCCCATCCTTGAGGAGGATGATCTGGTCGGCGCGGCGCAGCGCGGGGCGGCGGTGCGACACCACCAGGCAGGTGAGATCCCGGCCGGCCCCCTCGTCGCGCCGGCTGCGGGCAAAGACGCGCTCCCACAGGGCGCGCTCCGTCTCCACGTCGAGGGCGCTGGACAGGTCGTCAAAGACCAGCAACTCGGGCTCGCGGACAAACATGCGGGCAGCCGCTGCGCGCTGGCGCTGCCCGCCCGAGAGCTTGACGCCCTCGGCGCCCACCACCGTGTCGAGCCCCGCGTCCAGCGAAGCCACGTCCCGCTCCATGACGGCCAGCCAGATGGCATCCTGGAGGTCCACCCGGTCTTCGGGCAGGCCCATGAGGATGTTGTCGCGGAGCGACTCGCCAAAGAGCACAGGCACCTGGGCGGCGTAGGCGCTGCGCGGCGGCACGAAAAAGGTGGCCGGGTCGTCTACCGCCTGGCCATTCCAGCGGATCTCGCCGGCGCTGGCGGGCAGCAGCCCCAGGAGGGCGCGAAGGAGCGTGGTCTTGCCCGAGCCGATGCGCCCGGTGACGACGGTGAACGAGCCTCGCTCCAGGGTGAGGTCGACATCGTGCACGCCCCGCGTCGAGTCGGGGTAGTGGCAGCTCAGCCCCCTGGCCTCCAGCCGTTCCAGGCGGTGGGCCTCGGTCTTGGGCTGGTAGGGCAGCGGCGGCAGCTCGCCGCTCATGTAGACCATGCCGTGCTCCACCAGCCTTTCGGGGGGAGCGCCGGCCATGAGCCGAGCCAGGCGCCGGAACGAGACGCCGACCTGCTTGTACCACGCCCAGCGGACGCCGATGAGCGCCGTGAAGTCGGTGACAAAACCCAGGTAATAGACAAAGAGGGCAAAGTCGCCCACGGTAAAGGAACCGGCCCGCATCTCGCTGGCGGCCAGCAGCAGAATGGCGCCGATGCCCAGGTTGACGGTGTTGCGAAAGAGCGAGTCGAGGAGCACGTTGAACAGTCGGTCCTTGAGGGCCGCCCGCCGGCGGGTCTCGTTCAGGCGGCGAAAGCGGGCGACGACGCGCTCTTCGGCGGTGGCCACCTTGATGGCCTGCACCGCGCCCAGGAGCTCGCCGATGAAATCGGTGACGCCGCCCGTGGCCTCCCGGTGCGCCGTGCGGTACTTCTCGATCTTTTTCATGGCCAGGTTGGCGGCGCCCACCACGACAACCAGCGGCAAAAACACGACGAGGGTGATGCGCGAGTTGATGCGCATCATGACAATGACCGCCACCAGGGCAAAGAAGCCAAAGCCGACGAGGATGAGGGATTCGGCCATGAAGAAGGCAATCTCGTCCACGTCGTCGCGGAAGCGGCTGATGGCCTCGCCGGGCGAGGCAGGCACCGGCCGCGCCCCCGGCTGCCGCAGGACGTGCTCAAAGAGGTTCTTGCGCAAGAGCGCGGCGACGTTGTAGCGAAAGGTGAAATAGACGGCCACGTCGCCGAAAATGGCGGCTGCCCGGCCGATGGCCGTCGCCACCAGGAGGGCGATGAGGCCCGGGATGCCCATGCTGACCTGCGCGTCGCCGGCCAGGACGTTGAAAAAGGTAAAGGTAATCCAGGCCACCACCTGGGGAAAGACGCCAAAGAACAGGGTCTCCAGGACGCCCAGGGCCAGGTAGAGCCAGGGGCGGAAGCGAATGATCTGGACGATGTACTGCCAGGTCTTGAGCCGGGGCACGTCGTCCGGCGCCCGGCCTTGCGCGGCGCTCATACCAGCACCTCCTCCAGCCCCGTCTGCAGCAGTTGGTTAAAGCGCGACGTGGGGTCTGCCAGCAGCGCCTGGCGCGGCCCGTGCTCGACGACGCTGCCCGCCTCCAGGATCAAGATCTCGTCGGCGCGCTGGACCGTGGCCAGGCGGTGGGCCACGACGATGGCCGTCCGGGGGGGAGCGTAGAGCAGGCGGTCGACGGCCTGCTCGATGCGCTGCTCCGTCGCCGGGTCGAGGCGCGAAGAGGCCTCGTCGAGGATGACCAGGCCGGGATCCTGCAAAAAGATGCGGGTAAAGGCCAGGAGCTGCGCCTCGCCAGCCGACAGCCCGCCCCCGCCGGCTTCCAGCTCGGTGTCCAGGCCCTCGGGCAGCGACGCCAGCCACTCGCCCAGCCCTACCTCGGCCAGCACCTCCAGGATGCGGGCGTCGGGGATCGAGTCGTCAAAGAGGGTGAGGTTCTCGCGCACCGTGGCGTGAAAGAGCTGGATGTTCTGGGTGACCATGCCCACACGACGCCGCAGCTCTCGCAGCGGCAGGTCGCGGATGTCGACGGGCCGGCCGTCGCCGCCCAGGCGGACGGTGCCCTCGTCGGGCTCGTACAGCCGGAACAGCAGCCGCGTCAGCGTCGTCTTGCCGCTGCCCGTGCGGCCCAGCAGGCCCAGCACCCGGCCCGGCTGGAGCGAAAACGACAGGCCATCCAGGACGTGCGCCGCCCCGCCGCCCGGCTCCGCGCCTTCGGCTGCGCCCTCCCCTGGACCCTGCCCATCGGCATCGGGGTGCGGCTCTGCCCCTTTCTCTGCGCCGCGGGGCCCGGGCTGTGCCACGGCGGCGGTCCCGTTGCGGGCGTCGGGATAGGCAAAGGTCACCGAGTCAAAGCGCACGGCCAGGGGGCCCGGCGGCAGGGCGTCCACCGCCTTGCCATCCTCGATCTGGCTCTCAAAGCGAAACATCTCTTCGACGCGCACCATGCCCGCCCCGGCTCGCTGCAGGTCCTGGAGCTGGTGGGCGATCTGGTTGATGGGACGCTCCATCATGGTGGTGTAGTGAAAGACGATATAGACCGCGCCGATGGTGAGCACCTGCTCGTAAAAGAGCCAGGCACCCACGGCAAAGGCGGCCGCCGTGCCCAGGGCAAAGAGCACGAACATGGTGTTCAGCAGGATGTTGACCATGAGCCCCGCCCGGAGGGACTTTTGCAGGAGGGTGCGCATCAGCCGGTAAAAGTGGCGCATGGTGTAGGCCTCGGCGCCATTGGCCCGGATCTCTTCGGTGCCGGTCAGGCGCTCCTCCAGGAAGCCAAACAGCTCGGCGCTGGCCTGGCGCTCGGCCGTCCAGTGGGGCACGGCGATGTTGCCCATGCGCAGCAGGGCAAGGATGGCCACCACGACAAAGACCGTCAGGGCCAGGCCCACCCGCCAGTCCTCGCGAAAGAGGAGCGCCAGGATCCCGATCAGGAGCAAGCCATTGCCCAGCACCTGCACCACGAACTGCGAAAAAAAGTTGGCGAGGGTCGTCACGTCGCCGTCGATGCGCTCGATCATCTCACCCGGCGTCCGGGCGTTGTGGAACTCCATGTCGAGGCCCAGGCAGTGGGCGGCCAGGTCGCCGCGCAGGGCATTGGTCGCGAGCCAGGCCAGGTTCTCGCCGGCATAGGTGGCCAGGACCGAGGTCACCTGCTGGGCGAGGGCGATGGCCAGGAAGAGCAGCGCCGCGTTGCGCAACACCTGGGGCGAGCCGCCCGCCTGGGCCGTGTCGAGAAAGTGGCGCATGATCTGGGGGTTGGCCAGGGCCAGCCCGATGTTGACCAGGAGCAGCACCGAAAGCCCCAGGGCCAGGGGCCACCGGGGGGAAAGATAGCGAACCAGAAAACGTGCATACCGGCGCATACTTTGCTCGACTCACCAGACGCGACGATTATACCACCGGTTCATGGAAATACAAACGCCAGGGAGGCCACAACCAGGAGGAATCCGGCGTGCGGCGTGCCTGCCGGCCCTGCCCGGCTTGCCCAGGCGCAGAGCTGTGTTACAATAGGCTTGTTCTGAATCCACGGGAAAAGGAGGGACTCGTGCTGCAACTCATGTTCGTTCTGGACAACCCATCGCTGCTCAACGACGTGTTGGAGGCGTGGACCTCGGCAGGGGTCAAGGGGATCACCATCCTGGAGAGCACCGGCGTCCATCGCGTCCGCGATCGAGCCAGCGACAAGGATACGCCGATGATGCTCGGCTTCAGCCGGCTGCTGCGCACCGACCAGGTGGGACACAACACGCTCTTTGCCGTCGTCGAAGACATGGACGTCGCGGAACGGGTAAAGGACGCCACGGAAGCCGCCGTGGGCGATCTGACCGGCCCGCACACCGGCATTCTGTTTGCCCTGCCCGTCGCTGCCGTCTGGGGCCTGCCAAAGCAAACACCACCCACAGAATAAAAGGAGCCCCCCTCATGGCCTGGCTGATATTCATCGCAAGCTCCGCTATCCTCGTCCTGGCAGCCGTCAAGATCGCCCAGTATGGCGACGTCATTGCCGTGCGCACGCGCCTGGGCGGCATGTTCGTCGGCGTCCTGCTCCTGGCCGGGGCCACGTCGCTACCCGAGCTCTTGACCACCATCAACTCCTTCAACCAGGGGGTCCCCCAGATGGCGGCGGGCAACTTGTTGGGCAGCAACATGTTCAACATGCTGCTTCTGGCCGTCCTTGACCTGCTGAACCAGCAGGCGCGCATTCTGCGCCGCGTGGCCATGACCCACGCGCTGACCGCGGCCCTGGCTTGTGCCATGATCGCCCTGGCCGTCTTTTTCATCCTGGCCGACGTCCACATCCAGATCGGGTGGGTGGGGGTCGACAGCCTGGTGCTCATCGCCGTCTATATCGGCGGCATTCGCCTGATCCAGGAGAACGGCCAGGCGTCGAGCACGGCCGTGGAGCTGCCCGCGGGCCAGCCGGCCATGCCCCTGTGGCGGGCGGGCCTGGGCTTTGCCGCCGCCACGGGCGTGCTGGTGGTCGTCACGCCCTGGCTGGTGCGCTCCAGCAACGAAATCGCCGAGATCACGGGCCTGGGGGCCGGATTCGTGGGGACCACCTTGCTGGCCCTGGTCACGTCGCTCCCCGAGATGGTGGCCGTCATCACCGCCGCGCGCCTGGGCGCCTACGACATGGCCGTGGGCAATCTGTTCGGCAGCAACGTGTTCAACATGTTTGCCCTCGGCGTATCGGACACGTTCTACATCCCGGGACGGTTCCTGGCGGTCATCGATCCGTCCTTTGCCCTCGTCGGGCTCCTGGGCCTGCTGCTGACCATGCTGGCCCTCATCGGCAACATCGCCCGCGTCGAGCGGCGCCTGTTCTTTGTAGAAGCCGACGCGCTGCTCATCGCCCTGGTCTACTTCGGGGGGATGTATTTCCTGTACATGCGGGGCATCGGCTGAGGCAGCGCCGTGGCTTGAACCACCATCATTGGCCCCAATATAGCCGGCCGAGGAGCTTGCAGCTTGGCACGGTAAACATCCGCGGCCGGGTGCGACAACGAGTTGTCAACGAATAGGAAACGAATTAACGAATGCGGAAACGCTAGAATTCGTTCATTCGTTTCTTTATTCGCTGGCAGCAGCGTGCAGAGTCCCCGATCCCATCACCGGCAACTCGTTCGTGCATACTCCACGACTCTTCCCGTTTGACACGCCGGACGAGCTATGGTACACTACCGGTGTACTAGTATACTATATCACTGGTGGGATCGATGAACGTTCCTGATAGACTGCAGAAACAGATGCCCGTGCCGCTCTACTATCAGTTGAGCGAGCAGCTCCGCGAGCGCATCGAAAGCGGGGCGCTGGCCGCGGGCGACCGCATCCCCTCTGTGCAGGAGCTGAGCGCGCTGTACGACATCAGCCCCATGACTGCCCAGAAAGCCGTGGCCGAACTCGTGCGGCGGGGCCTGGTGGAGGTGCGGCGCGGCATCGGGACCTTTGTGGCCCCGCCCAAGGTAACCTTCGGTCTCCAGACCCTGTCCAGCTTTAGCGAAGACGTGCTGTCGCACGGCATGGCCCCCCATGGCCAGCTCCTGACCCAGGCCCTCGAGCTCCCGCCCGAGCGCGTCGCGGCCCGGCTGGAGCAGGCGCCCAACGAGCCGGCGGTGCACATCGCCCGGCTGCGCTATTACGACGACATCCCGGCCGCCATCGAGGAATCGTACCTGTCCGCCCACCTGTGCCCCGGCCTGGAGGACGAAGACGTGGTCAGCCAGTCCCTCTACACGCTGCTGGAGTCTCGCTATCGCCTCAAGCTGGATCACGCCACCCAGACGGTGGAGGCGGTGCGCGCCACAGCCTACGAAGCCCACCTGCTCCACATCCCGGTGCAGTCGCCCGTCGCGCTGCTTCGCGGGGTGACGTACCTGGTGGATGGGCGTCCCATCGAGGTGTTCAAGGCCGCCTACCGCGGAGACCGCTTTCGATTCGAGCTGCAGACCGTGCGCCTGCGGAGGGAGGGATAGGCAGTGGAAATGGAAGCGGCAGTGTGTCATGCCCCGGGCTACGTGCGCATCGAGCGCGAGCCCGTCGAGCCGCTGGCTCATGGCGAGGTGCGGGTGCAGGTAGCCTACTGCGGTGTGTGCCCCTGGGACCTGCGCGTCTACCTGGGGCTCTCGTCCTCGGTGCGCTACCCCTTGCACATGGGCCACGAGGTCAGCGGCGTGGTCGCGGAGATTGGCGCCGGGGTGGAGGGCCTGAAGCCAGGAGATCGGGTGAGCGTCGATGCCATTCGCCGCTGTGGAACCTGCGACGCCTGCCGCCGCGGATTGGAGAACCACTGCCGCAACGCGGACTACTCGCGGGGTGGGTTCGCCACCTACCTGTCGGCGCCGGCCTGCAACGTCTACGCGCTGCGCGACAGCACGCCGCTGCTCCACGCCGCCCTCGTCGAGCCCATCGCCTGCATCCTGCGGGCGCAGAACCGCCTGGCCGTGGCGCCGGGAGCCACAGCCCTGGTCCTGGGCTGCGGTCCCCTTGGCCTGCTGCACCTGCAGGTGCTTCGGCAGCGCGGGGTCAACGTCCTGGTCAGCGACCCGGTGGCCCACCGGCGCGAGATGGCCCTCTCTTTCGGTGCCACAGCCGCCTTCGATCCGGCGTCGACCGACCTGGCGGGGCCGGTGGGCGAGCTGACCGGCGGATGGGGCGTCGAGGCCGCCATCGTCGCCACCGGCGCCGTCGAGGCTGCCCGGCAGGCATTGCCACTCCTGGCCTTCGAAGGCAAGCTGATGCTCTTTGCCGGCATTCATCCCAGGGCCGACCTGGCCCTCGACCCCAACGACGTGCACTACCGGGAGAGCTGGATCACCGGCTCGTCGGACTATACCCGCGCCGAGTTCCGGCAGTCGCTGGCCCTGGTGGAAGAAGGGGCCCTGCAACTCCAGGCGCTTATCACCGATATCCTTCCCCTGGCCGAGATCAGCGCGGCCATGGCAGCCATCCAGTCTGTCCGCCGCCTGAAGGTGATAATTCGCTGCGGGCCGGACCCGGATCTGCCTGAAGGGCGCGCCGGGGGCCAGGCGGCCAGGAGATCAAACAGTCAAAGGCAAACATGACTCAAGCAGATACAATGCACACCAACATTCCCCCTACCGCCGTCCACGCCGGCCTTCTGCGCCGTACCCGGCGGCTATTCTGCCACGCCGACGGGCGGGCCATCCTGGTGCCCATCGATCACGGGCTTTACAGCGGGCCCATGGACGGCATCGAGGACCCGCTGCGCGTCGCCCGGGCGGTGCTGGCAGGCGCCGACGGCCTGCTCATCTCGCCCGGCTTTGCCCGGGCGATTGCCGCCGAGCTGCCCGCCCGCTGCGCGCTGGTCATGCGCGTGGGGGCCATCAACGACCAGAGCCCGGTGCAGGGCTACGAGGCGGTCTATGCCAGCGTCAAGCTCGCCTTGCGCTACGATGCCGACTGGCTGGTGCACACCCTTTACATCGGCGGCCATCAGGACGCGCAGTCAATACGCGACGCGGGCGTCCTGGTAGAGGCCGCCGACCGGTACAACGTCCCCGTTCTGCTCGAGTTCCTTCCGCGCGACGACGGCTGGCAGCCCGGCAACGTGGCGGCCTGGGCGCGCCTGGGAGCCGAGCTGGGGGCCAGTGCCATCAAGACGATCTACACGGGCGACGTGGAGTCGTTCGCCCGGGTGACCGGCGGCTGCCCGGTGCCGGTCCTCGTCGCCGGCGGACCGGCGGGGGGCGAGGTGGCCGGCCTTTTGCAGCTCACGGACGATGTGGTTGCTGCCGGGGGCGCGGGCCTGGCCATCGGCCGGCGCGTGTGGCAGGCCCCCGATCCTGCCCGCCTGCTGACGATGCTGGGCGGCCTGGTGCACTGCCAGGTCACGCTTGCCGAGGCGGTGGAGGCACTGGGTGCGGGACAAGAGCCGGGCCGAGATGGCCACGACGTGAGATAGCGACTGCGGGAAAATGCCCGCTGACATGCAGTTCTCAGAGAGGAGAGAAGAGAACAATGAACGAAAACGTCACGTTGGCAGTGCGATGGATGACGCGCCGGGAGTTCCTGCGAGGGATGAGCGCGGTAGCGGCCAGCGCAGCGCTGGCCGGCACCATGGGTGGGTGCGGCGGGCAGCCGTCCGTGTCCAAGGGAAGCGGCCAGCTCGACTTCTTGAGCTGGGAAGGCTATGACATGCTGGCGGCCACGGAGCAATGGCGCAAGGACAACAACATCGACCTGAAGTCCGCGTACATTGGCAGCTCTGAAGACGTCCCGGCCAAGGTGTTGAGCCCGGCGGGCGCGGGCATCGACGTCATCACCTATTTTTACGCCTATTACAAGTCGTGGGCGGATCTCGGCCTGTTCGAGAGCTTTGCCGCCGATGAGGTGCCGAACATGAAGCGGATGTACCCCTACTTCCAGGAAGGGGAATACTGGCGCCTGCCCGACAAGAGCTACATGGGCGTGCCCTTCACGTGGCTGACCTACGTCTGCAACTATCGCTCCGACCTCATCGAGCCGCCACAGAGCTGGGAAGAGCTTGCGTCGGACAAGTACAAGGGCAAGCTGGCCATCGTCGAAGATCCCGGCGCCAACATCCTGGTTGCCGCCACAGTCCTGGGCATCCAAACCGACACCATGACCAGGGCCGAGTTGGAGGAGACGAAAAAGTTCCTGCTGGCCCTCAAGGCCAACGCCAAGACCATCGCGCCCTCCTATGGCGACCTCAGCAACCTGCTCATCTCCGGCGAGGTGGTTGCCGGCTTTGTCGGCTGGGCCGCCCTCGACCTGTGGGCCGGCCAGGAGGGCGTGCCGGTCAAGAGCGTCCTGCCGCCTGACGGTGTGGTCATCTCTATCGATGCCTATGCCATGCCCAGGACGGTGGACAACCGCGACGCGGCCCTGGCCTGGATGAACCTGATGCTCACCGACGAGGTCCAGCTCGCGGTGGCCAACGAGCTGCTGACGGCCACCGTTTGCCCCGACACGGCCAAGCTCATCGCCGACCCGGCCGTAAAGGCGATGTATGATTATGACAACTTTAATTCCTTTGTGCAGCAATACCCGCTGCACCTCTTCCCGCCCAACGAAGTCACAGGCGACCAGGTGACCTTTGCCGACTGGCTGAAGGCCTGGGAAGAAATCAAGGCGGCGTAGGGAGACGAGAGACCCGTGCAGAACCGGCAACCATGCCACGGACCCGAATTCGGGGCTCGACCATGCGCAAAAGAGTAGCACGCTCCGGGGAAAAGCCGGCGGCGCCGGTGCCCGGCGCCCTGGTGCCCGAAGGGGGCCCTCGCTTCACGACGCAGGCAGCCGGCTGGCTGGCCGGCAAAAAGTGGAGCGGCTACTTGATGGCTACGCCGCTGATGCTGCTCGTGACGGCGCTGCTGTTGCTGCCCATCGGCACCTTTTTGCTGTACTCGTTCCTCACTCCCGCGCCGTTTCGCGTCGGGCTGCCCTTCACCCTGGAAAACTATCGCCTGGCCTTCACCGACCCCATCTACTGGCGCCTGATGCTCAACTCGGTGCGTATCGGCCTGACGACGGCCGCCGTCTCGACGGTGCTGGGCTATGCCCTGGCCTACTATGCCAGCTTTTGCGCCGGCAAGGCCAAGATGGTGATCCTGGCCCTGACCGTGGTCTCGATCCTGGGCGGCTACCTGGTGCGCATCTATGCCTGGCGCATCGTCCTGGGCACCGAGGGAGTGCTGAACAGTGCCCTCGGTGCCCTGGGCCTGTCGCACAACCCGCTGCAGTTCTTGCTCTTTTCTCGAAGCGCGGTGGTGGTGGCCCTGGTAAACATCTATATTCCCTTCACGGCGCTCACCGTCTTTGCCTCCCTGGAAAACGTGGGGCGCGACCTCATCGAGGCGGCTCGCGACCTGGGGGCCGGGCCTCTGCGGGCCTTTGGCCGGGTGGTCCTGCCCCTAACGGGGCGAGCGGTGTTTACCAGCTTCCTGTTCGTCTTTCTCCTGACCGCCGCCGACTATATCACACCGCAGCTTATCGGCGGCACCGAAGGGGCGATGATCGGCGTGGTTGTCTACGATCAATTCGTCAAGCTGGGTGATTGGGCCCTGGGCGCGGCGCTTTCCTTCTACATCGTCATCGTCTTTGGCGTCGTCCTGGCCGTCACGTGGCTGACGCTGCGTGCCCTGGGCATCCTGCGGCGGGGAGCCTGAACCATGGGAAAGCATGCACTGGGCGTCCTGGCCTGGACTCTGCTCGGTTATCTCTATCTGCCGGTGATCGTCCTCCTGGTCTTTGCCTTCCAGGGCTCGGGCCTTCTCTCGCTGCCCTTTACCGGGCCGTCACTGCGCTGGTTCCAATTCGTCGTGGCCGAAGAGAGCTTTCGCTCGGCGCTGATGTCGAGCCTCAAGGTTGGCCTGGCGGCCAGCGTGATGGCGATGGTGGTGGGCACCCTCACCGGGTTGGCCTTTACCCGCTACAAGCTGAGGTTCCAGCGTCCCCTGGAGGCCATGTCCATGGCTCCCATCGCCCTGCCCGGCCTCTTTATCGGGCTGGCGCTGCTGGCTTACTTTGGCCGGCTGGGCATGTCGCTGTCGCTGGTGACCGTGTTCCTGGCGCACCTACTCTACGTGCTGCCCTACGTCCTCATCGTCATGCGCAACCGCATGGAGCGCTTTGACGTTGCCATCGAAGAGGCGGCGCGGGACCTGGGGGCCAATGCCTGGCAGACCTTCTGGAAGGTGACCTTTCCCCTGACCTGGACGACCATTCTGGCCAGCGGCATTCTGGCCTTTGCCCTGTCGTTTGACGAGTTCCTGATCACGCTGTTCGTGATCGGCTCCGATTCGACGTTGCCGGTGATGATGTGGTCGCGCATGAGACGGCGCATCGACCCCTCCATCAATGCCGTGGCCGCCATCATCTTTGCCGTCTTTGTCACGAGCCTGACCACCGCGGGCGCCCTCGTCTGGCTGCGCCGCAGCCCCGCGCCCCCAACGAAGGAAGGATCGAAGCTGTGAGCCAAGAGAATCCGGCAGCCGCGCCCGGCTCCGCCCCCGTGGTAGAGGTGGTGGGCGTCAGCAAGCGCTTTGGCAAGGTGGTTGCCTTGCAAGACGTCAATCTCGCGGTCTACCCCGGCGAGTTCCTGACGCTTCTTGGCCCCAGCGGCTGCGGCAAGACAACGCTGCTGCGCATCATTGCGGGCTTTGAGACGCCGACGGCCGGCCACGTGCTGCTGGCCGGCCGCGACGTGACGGCGCTTCCTCCCGAGAAGCGACCGCTGAACATGGTCTTTCAGCGCTACGCGCTCTTTCCCCACCTGACGGTGGCCGAGAACGTGGCATTTGGCCTCAGGCTGCGACACGTGCCCGAGGCCGAAGTGCGGGAGCGGGTAGACCTGGCCCTGGCCCTGGTACGCCTGGAAGGGTTCGAGGAGCGCCTGCCCCACCAGGTCAGCGGCGGCCAGGCGCAGCGCGTGGCCCTGGCTCGCGCCCTGGTCAACAAGCCCGAGGTGCTCCTCCTCGACGAGCCCCTTTCGGCCCTCGACCGCAAGATCCGGCTGCAGATGCAAGACGAGCTGCGACAGATCCAGGCCGAGGTGGGCACCACCTTTGTGTACGTCACCCACGACCAGGACGAGGCGATGGCCATGTCCACGCGGGTTGTCCTGCTGTGCGACGGGGTCATCACCCAGATTGCCACGCCACTGGCGCTTTACCAGGCGCCCGCCTCCGAGTTCGCGGCCAACTTTATCGGGGACGCCAACCTGCTGGAGGGAACCGTCGTGGAGCGGGGCGGCAAGCTGGCCGTGGCCTGGTGCGGGCTCGTGCTGGAAGGCCTGGCCGCCCCCGGCCGCGCCGCCGGCGACAGCGTCCGGCTCATGGTGCGGCCCGAGGCCATCCGCCTGGTCGAGACCGACGCCGCCACCGAGGCGACCTGCGCCGACGGGATCCTGGAGCGCAGCTCGTTCTATGGCTTCTACTGGATCCACCGCGTGCGGGTCGGCGACGAGTTGCTGGTCGTTCGCGAGATGGGTACGGCGCAGCCGCCCTCCCCCGGCGCGCCGGTTCGCCTGGCCATCGACACGGCGCGGGCCGTGATCCTGCCCTGAAGGGAGGTCGCCATGAACCGGCTCCAGTCGTCATCCATCGCCGGGCGGGAGCCATTGCGCATCGGCGTCGCGGGCGGCGGCAACGTCCTGGCAGTGGGCTACCTGCCCACCATCGAGCGCCTCCGGGCCAGGGAGCTGGCCGGGCTGCGCGAGGCGGTCATGGAGGGCTGCCGCGTCCCCCACTTTACCGTCGACTATCACGAGAAGGCTCGGTTGCACCTATGGCTTTCGCGATGAACCCGGAAGACCCACGTGCCCAGGTCGCCGTGGGCCTCGACATCGGAGCAACGAAAATCGCCGGGGGCGTGGTCGAGTTTCCGGCGGCCAAGATCCTGTCGCAGCGCAGCATCGCCACCGCCCCCTGGCGCGGCGCCGAGGTGGTCCTGAGCGACTGCCTGACGCTGGCGCGCGAGTTGGTAGAGATGGCGCCGGCCCTGTCGCCCGGCGGGCAGCCGGCGGTTGGCGTCTGCATGGGCGTGCCGGAGAACATTGACCCGGAAGGCCGGGTTACCAGCACCAATACCCTCGCCTGGCGCGGCGTGCCCGTACAAGACATGCTCGGCCGCATCGCCCCGGCCGTCGTTGAATCGGACGTGCGCGCCGCGGCGCTGGCCGAGTCGCTGTGGGGCGCCGGCCGCGGGGCCCGACTATTTGTCTACCTCACGGTGGGCAGCGGCATCAGCCACACGCTCATGATCGACGGTGCGGCCTACCTGGGCGCCACCGGCAACGCCATTACCTCGGCCAGCAGCCCCCTGACCACCGAGTGCACCGAGTGCGGCGCCCGGCTGGAGCCCGTCCTGGACCATATCGCCGGCGGGCTGGCCCTGCCGCGGCTCTACAACGCCCGCGGCGCCCGGCCGGTCGAGAGCGCGCGCCAGGTGCTCTCGCTGGCCGCGGAGAACGATCCGGTGGCCGTCGACGTGGTTCGCCGCGCCGGAGAGGCACTGGGGGTTACCGCCGCCTTCCTGGTCAACGTCCTCGATCCCGAGCTCCTGGTGGTGGGCGGTGGGCTGGGGCTGGCAGGCGGGCTCTACTGGGGCACCTTCCTGGCCTCCACTCGGGCCCACATCTGGTCCGACGTCAACCGCAACCTGCCCATCGTCACCGCGGGAACGGGCGTCGCGGCCGGCCTCATCGGCGCCGCCGCCACCGCCTGGAAACAATTCGGCGGCCCGCAGCCCGCAGCCTCGCCCCACAATCCGTAGCACAGCAGGTCGTGTCCATCGCTGATCAACAGAAATCAAGACTTGGTGCCCGCGCATCGCCTATGGTATAATAGCCTTGACCCCCAATGGTCGACGTCATCGAGACAAAGGAGCAGTGGATGGACAACCATGACGTATTTGACATCACCATCATAGGCGGCGGGCCCTCGGGGCTCTTTGCAGCTTTCTATGCGGGCCTGCGGGCGGCCCGCACCAAGATCATCGACAGCCTGCCCCAGTTGGGCGGGCAGTTGATGGCCCTCTACCCCGACAAGTACATCTATGACATTCCGGGCTTTCCGAAGGTGCTGGCGAAAGAGTTCGTCGACCTCCAGGTGGAACAGGCCATGAAATTCTCGCCCACCGTGTGCCTGGACGAAAAGGTAACCCACGTCCAGCCCCTGGAGAACGGGCGCCTGGAGAACGGGCTCATCGAGCTCAGGTCGGAGCGGGGCGACGTACACCTGTCGCGCACGGTCATCGTGGCGGCGGGCGTGGGCGCCTTTGTGCCGCGCACCCTCGACATCCCCGACCTGCAGCGCCTGGAAGGCAAGGGGGTCCACTATTTCGTCAAGGACCTGGAGCGCTTTCGCGGCCAGCGCGTCCTGGTCGTCGGCGGCGGCGACACGGCCCTCGACTGGGCCCTCGCCCTGCGGGATATTGCCGCGCAGGTCACTCTCTGCCACCGCACCGACCGCTTTCGCGCCCACGAGGATTCGGTGCAGGCTCTCTTCCAGTCGCCCAGCGAGATCCTTCTCTTCCACGAGCTCAAGAGCCTCCACGGCGACCTGCACCTGGAGGGCGCCACCGTTTTTCACAATAAGAGCGGCGACGAGCGCAACCTCGATCTGGACGCCGTCATCCTCGGGCTGGGCTTCCTGGCCAACCTGGGGCCCATCCAGGGCTGGGGACTGGAGATCGTCAAGAACTCGATCCTGGTCGATACCACCATGCAGACCAACATCCCCGGCGTGTATGCTGTCGGCGACATTACGACCTACGAGGGCAAGCTCAAGCTCATCGCCACCGCCACCGCCGAAGCAGCCATCGCGGCCAATTACGCCAAAAACCGCATCGATCCAAAGAGCCGCGTCTTCCCGGGACACAGCAGCGAGAAATTCTAGCCGTCGGGGCGGCCGGTCCGCCGCCCGACGATCAACCTACAGACTCGGAGGGAAGGATGAGCCAGCAGGAGATCGTGTGGTTCCGACACCCGGAGGCTGAGGCCTACGTCACCGGCCGCCTGGACGAGCTGACGGCGGCCCTGCCCGCGGCGCGGAACCTGGCCACGGCGCTGGAGGCACGCACCAGCAGCCGCCTCTTTGATTGGCTGGACCACCTGGTCCTGGCCGGCGGCGACCGGCCCCGCGGCCAGCTTGCGGACCTCGGCTTTGAGCGTGAGGAGGCGCCCGCGGGCCAGGACAGCGTCTATCACCATCCAGGGACGATGCTGCCCCGTGTCGTGCTGCGCGAGGGGGTCGCGGCTGACCCCGGCACCCCACTGGCAGCCGCCCTGGGGGTGGAGGAGGTGGCAGCCTTCCTCATGGCCAATAGCCTGTCGGCGCCCATCGAGGGCTCGCTCCTGGGGCCCTACCGCCGCGCCACGGCCTGGCAGGCCAACGGCCGCTCGGTCCTCGTCGTGGAGCGCCGGGGACACGCCGGTTTCGAGCCGGTGGAGGCGCAGCCGGACGAGACAGCCCGTTACCTGCGCGCCCTGGAGCGCTGGGGCACGCGCCCGCGCCGGTCGGATGGCAGCGACGTCCGCGCGGCGATGGAGCAGACCCTGGGCCTGGCCAGGGAGCTGGTGAGCGAGATGGGCGTCGACCGCGCCGCCTGGATCGTCATGGAGGCCGAGCGGTCCCGCTGGCAGCGCCGCAACCGCGCCGGCCAGGTGCAAAAGGCCCGCCAGGACAGCCTGGGCCTGGGGTGGGGCAACCACGACCACCATACCTTCCGCAGCTCCCGCGAGACCTTTGGCCTGTTGATCCAGATCCTCGAGACCCTCGGCTTCCGGCCCCGGGAGCGCTTTTACGCCGGCGCCCAGGCCGGCTGGGGTGCCCAGGTCATGGAGCAGCCGGTCTGCCGGGTGGCCATTTTTGCCGACGTGGACCTCTCCCCCGAAGAGGTGGACGGCGATTTCGCCCACAGTTCCCTGGCGCCCCGGGAGGCGCTAGGCACCGTCGGCCTGTGGTGCGCGCTCCACGGCGAGTCGATGCTGGATGCCGGGCTACACCATCTGGCCAGCCGCCTGAGCTTTGACCGGGCGACGGCCGACCTGGCCGACTGGCAGGTGGAGATGATGCGCCCCTTCAGCGATTTCGAATTTTTGCGGCAGGCCTTTACCCGCGGCGAGCGATGGGACGTGGCCCCCGAGCGGCTAGACCGCCTGGTGAGCGCGGGCCGCATCGACGAGGAGCAGCGCGCCCGCTTTGCCGCCGGCGGCGCCATCGGCAGCCACCTGGAAAACATCCAGCGCGCCGAGGGCTTCAAGGGCTTTAACCAGGAGACGGTGAGCGACATCATCCGGCGCACCGATCCCAGGGGCGAGATCGGCGCCTAGTACGCGGCCACGGCGGCCACCCGCATCATCGCAGACGCTTCCCAGGACAGACAAACAGCATAGGAGCCCGCCGCTCGGTGGAGTGGAGTCACTCCCCTCCACCGCCCGTGTCGGGCTATGGTTGGCCACCATGCAGACCTCCTGCGCCGTGCGAAGAAGGGAGGCCGTTGCCGAAACAGGCCAACCATGCTACAATGGTCATAGATTTGAGCTAGATGTAGGAGACAGGCAAAAACCAATGCCCAATCAAGAGCAGTTTGAGCTGTTCGACCTTGCTCCTGACGCCTGCCTGAGGACCGATTGCCAGGGAGTGGTGCTGGAGGCCAATCAGGCCGCATCCTCCTTGCTGCGCGTGCCTTGTGAGGCATTGTTGGGCCGCCCGATCTGGCAGCACGCGCCCCCGTCCGACAGGCCGGACCTGGAACAGCATCTGACCGCCCTGGAATCGGCAGAGCCCGGGGTGGCCAGGCGATGGGAAATGCGCTTGCTGACGTCGCAGGGCGAAGCGGAGGGGAGGGGCAACGAGGACGGACTGGTGGATGCTGCCGTCGCGGTGGCCGCACTCCGCCCGTTGCCGGGAGAGCAGCCGGACCTGTGTTGGCTCATCCGCGACGTGTCGGAACAGAAAAGGGGCGAAAGGGCGCTGCTAGGGGCCCTGGCCGAGGCCAAAGAGGCCCGGGACATCCTGGATGCGCTCATGAAATATGTGCCAGAAGGCATTTCCATTGCCCTGGGGCAGGACATGACGCTCACGAGGGTGAGCAGCCACGGCCAGGACATCCTGGGCCCCCACGCCGGCAGGAGTGTCAGGGAGGTGCTGGAGGAGTGGAAAGAGTACGAGCCGGACGGCGTAACGCCCATCGCTATCGAAGACACGCCGCTGGTGCGCGCCGTCCGCCACGGCGAGGTCGTCGAAGGGCGAGAGATCTGGCAAGAGACGGGTTATGGAGGACGAATCCGCCTGTCCTGCAACGCCGGCCCGATCCGCAACGCGAAGGGCGAGATCACCGGCGCGATCGTTGCCTGGCGCGACGTGACGGAGGAGCGGCAAGCGCAGGAAGTCGTGCGGCGCCTGGCCCAGTTCCCGGGTGAGAACCCCGATCCGGTGCTGCGCGCCGCCCCGGATGGACGGCTGTTGTACGCCAACGAGCCGGGGCGCAGGTTGCTGAGGTCCCTGGGCTGGCCGGAGGGCGATGGGCTGCCTGAACCCCTCGACAGCCTCGTTTCGCAGGCCGCCCAGTTGGGGCAACACGCTCCCCGCCCCGATGGAGTGCTCCGGGCCCAGATCGACAACGCGGAGGGCCGCACCTTCTGGATGACCCTCGTCGCCCTGTCGGGGCCGGCAGGTGAGGCCTACGTGAACATCTATGGCCACGACATCACCGAGCGCAAACGGGCCGAAGATATCCTGTGCGGCAGCGAGGCCAGGTTGCAGGCCCTGCTCGAGAGCATGCCCGTCGGCATCTCTATCCTGGATGCCGAGAGGCGGGTTCGCTACAGCAACCCGGCTATGGCCGGCATCCTGGATCTATCCGTCGGAGAGCTGGAACAGGGCAGCCATGCGCGGCACACCTATCTGCGTCCCGACGGCAGCCCCATGTCCGCCGCCGAATTCCCGAGCATGCGTGCCTTCGAGGAGCAACGAACAGTGCACGACGTCGAGGTCGGCGTGCTGAAGGATGACGGCAAGCTGCTCTGGGCCAACGTCAGCGCCGTGCTCTTGCCCCACGACGATTGGCATGTCATCCTGAGCGCGGCCGACGTGACCGAGAGGATACGGGCCCGGCAGCGGATCGAGGAGCAAGCCGCTCTGGTGGACACCATGCTGGGCTCCATCGCCGACAGCATCGCCTTTTACGGGCCCGACGCCCAGATCTTGCGCACCAACGCGGCGGCCGACGCTATGTTTGGCTACGTCCCCGGCAAGCCAATCGCCTCCCTGGCCGAGCGATCGGCCCAAACCAGGCCCCGGGACGAGGACGGCCGCTACTTTGCCCTGGAGGAGCTGCCCGTCATGCGCGCCTTGGTCGGCGAGACGGTAACGGGCGTCGCCATGGCGATGGACCTGCCGATCGGGTGGAAAGGGCCGCCCACCTGGGCCTCGGTGAGCGCTGCTCCGGTGCGCGGCCCGGGGGGAAACATCCTGGGCGCCATCGTCACGTTTACCGACATCACCGAGCTGCGCCGCGCGCGGGAGGTGCTGGAGAAACGCGTCGAGGAGCGCACGGCCGATCTGGTCGCCGCCAACCAGGCCCTCCAGGCCGAGATCGCCGCGCGCCGGCAGAGCGAAGCGGAGCTGCGTGAGAGCGAGCTGCGCTTTCGCCAACTGGCCGAGAACATCGAAGAGGTTTTCATGCTGGCCGAGCCCGAGGAGGGCCGGCTGCTCTATTTGAGCCCAACCTACGAAAAGCTGCTGGGCCGCACGCCGGCCGAGGTGTACCCACAGCCGGACATGGCGTTGGAAGACGTCCATCCGGACGACCGCGAGAAGGTCGTGGCCCTGTGGGCGGGCAGAAGCGCGGTGGAAGAGTTTCGCCTTTTCGAGCGGAGTGGCGCCGTCCGCTGGCTGCGCGGCCGATCCTTCCCCGTGGAGGGCCAGCCCGGGATGCCAAGGCGCATCGCGGGCCTGATGGCCGACATCACCGCGCAAAAGGAGGCCCTCGCTGCCCTCGTCCACGCCGAGAGGCTGAGCACCGCCGGCCGGATGGCAGCCTCGCTGGCCCACGAGATCAACAACCCCCTCCAATCGGCCATCGGCTGCGTGGACCTGGCCCGCGAAGACCTGGAGGCCGGGCTGGATCCCAGCCACTACCTGGTGGTCGTCTCCGAGGCACTGGCGCGCGCGGCCCGCGTGGTGGGGCAGTTGCGGGCCATGGGCCGCCAGTGGCGCCAGGAAGTGCGCGAGCCGGGCGATCTAAAAGAAGCCATCGACAAGGTCCTGCTCCTGACCCAGAAGAGCAGCGAGCTCAAGGGCGTAACGGTCATCCGGGAACTGGATGAGGACCTGCCGGCCGTCCAGCTCATGAGCGACGGCATCCAGCAGGTCCTCCTGAACCTCGTCCTCAACGCCCTTGATGCCATGCCCCTGGGCGGTACGCTGCGGGTCAGCGTCGAGGGCAGCGAGCAGCCCCGCGGCGCGTGGGTTCGCCTGGCCGACACGGGCATGGGCATCCCGGCCGACGACATGAAACACCTCTTCGAGCCCTTCCGCAGCACCAAGACCGAGGGCCTGGGCCTGGGGCTATTCATCTGTCACAACATCGTCGCCAACCACGGCGGGCGGATCGAGGTGCAGTCGCAAGAAGGCGAGGGCACCGAGGTCCGCGTCTGGCTGCCGGCGTGACTCAGACGTAACTTGTGTAGCGCGGGACGTACATCTGCCCTTCGATAAAGGCCAGCATGTCGTCCGGCCTGGGCCGGGTGGCGAGCCCTCTCTCGTAGGCCACCTCGGCCACGGCCCGGGCGATGGTCGCCGACACCTGCCTGATCTCGGCCAGGGGCGGGTAGACCAGGCCCTGCTCCAGGTCCTCCTCCGACACCTCGTCGGCCAGGGCGCGGGCCGACGCGAAGAACATCTCGTCGGTGACAAGCTGTGCCCCGCAGGCAATGGCCCCCAACCCCACACCGGGAAAGATGTAGGCGTTGTTTCCCTGGCCCGAGACGTAGGTCTTGTCTCCCAGCGTCACCGGGCCAAAGGGGCTGCCGCTGGCAAAGACGGCCCGCCCCCCGGTCCAGGTGTACGCCTGCTCGGCGGTGCACTCGGCCTTGGAGGTTGGATTCGACAGGGCAAAGACGATAGGCCTGTCGTTGATCCTGGCCATGGCCTCCAGGACCGGTTGAGAGAAACCGCCGGCCTGCCCGGAGACGCCGACGATGATCGTCGGCCTCAGCGCCTCGACTGCCGACAAAAAGTCGGGCACGGGCTCGTGGGCGTGGGCATAGGGCAGCTTTTGCGCGGCCAGCCCGGCCCGCCCCTGCACCACCAGGCCCTGGGAGTCGACCAGCCAGCATCGCCGCCGCGCCTCCTCCGGCGTCAGTCCTTCGCCCTCCATGGCCGCCACCACGAGCCCGGCGATGCCGGTGGCCGCCTCGCCGGCGCCGCGGAACAGCACCTTTTGATCCGTCAGTCGCCCGCCCGTGATGCGCAGCGCGGAATACAGGCCGGCCAGCGCCACACCGCCGGTGCCCTGGATGTCGTCGTTGAACGTGCAGTACCGGTCCCGGTACTTGGCCAACAGGCGAAAGGCGTTCCGATTGGCAAAGTCCTCGAACTGGATCAGCACTCCGGGAAACAGCTCCGACGCCGCCTCCATGAATTCGTCCACCAGCTCGTCGTAGGCCTCGTCGCGCAGCCGGGGCTGCCGCAGCCCGATGTAAAGGGGATTCGACAGCAGCTCCTGGTTCTCGGTGCCCACGTCGAGGGTTATGGGCAGGCACAGGCGGGGGTGAATGCCCGCACAGGCCGTGTAGAGGGCGAGCTTGCCCACGGGGATGCCCATGCCGTTGGCGCCCAGGTCGCCGAGCCCCAGGATTCGCTCACCATCGGTGACGACAATGATGCGCACGTCGCGGTGGGGCCAATTGCGCAGGACGTCGGCCACGCGCCCCCGGTCGCCGGCGGAAATGTACATGCCGCGCGGCCGGCGAAAGATGCGGCCGTACTCCTGGCAGCCCTGGCCCACCGTCGGCGTGTAGATGATGGGCATCATCTCCGCGATCTGGTCGAGAACCACCCGGTAAAAGAGGGTTTCGTTCCGATCCTGGAGGGCGATCATGTGGATGTACTTTTCCAGGCTGTCGGGCTTTGAGTCAAAGTTCTCCAGGACGCGCTTCACCTGCTCGTCCATGGTGTGCACGTGGGGCGGCAAAAGCCCGTGCAGCCCCAGGGCGTCGCGCTCCTCCTCGGTAAAGGCCGTCCCCTTGTTCAGGGAGGGATCGTGCAACAGATCCATGCCCCTGAGATGGCTCCCCTGGTGGGTCTGGACTTCCCGGACGTCCATGTTTTCAGTCATTTTCCTTCTCCTCCTCGGTCCTTCTTGGGGTGGACCAGGCCGCTGATCGTCCTCCCCGCGCGCCGTCCATCACGTCGCGCCGGAGGACGAGATCTCTCGATTTATGCCGTGTACGTCCCCGATACCGTCGTGCCGCCCTCGCCCGTCCAGTTGGTGTGAAAGAACTCGCCACGCGGCCGGTCGACCCTCTCGTAGGTGTGGGCCCCAAAGTAGTCGCGCTGCGCCTGGAGCATGTTCGCCGGCAGGCGGGCGCTGCGATAGCCGTCATAGTAGGCCAGGGCACTGGCATAGGCCGGCACCGGCAGCCCGTGGGTGACGGCCATGGCGACCACTTCCCGCCAGCCGCGCTGGCTGCGGTCCACCGCCTCCTGGAAGTAGGGCGCCAGGAGCAGGTTCGCCAGGTCGGGCTGCCGGTCATAGGCCTCCTTGATGCGCTCCAGGAACTGGGCGCGGATGATGCACCCCTCGCGCCACATGAGGGCGATTCCCCCCAGGTCGAGCTGCCAGTTGTACTCGCTGGCTGCCATGCCCAGGAGCTGGAAGCCCTGGGCGTAGGAGCAGATCTTGCTGGCATACAACGCCAGGCGGATCTTTTCGACGATGCCCCGGCGATCCACGGCGTTCTCATCTGCCCCGCCGGGCGCGACCAGGGGTTCCGGGCCGCGCAGCACGCTGCTGGCAGCCACCCGCTCGGCCTTGATGGCCGACATGGCCCGGGCAAAGACTGCCTCGGCGATGGTCGGCGCCGGCGTGCCCATGTCGAGGGCGCTCTGGCTCGTCCACTTGCCCGTCCCCTTCTGGCCCGCCGTGTCGAGGATGACGTCCACCATGGGCTTGCCCGTCTCCGGGTCCACCGTGCCCAGGATGTCGGCCGTGATCTCGACGAGGTAGCTGTTTAGCTCGCCCCGGTTCCACTCGCGGAACACCTCTTGCATCTCGGCCGGCGACATGCCCAGCACCTGCTCCATGATAAAGTAGGCCTCGGAGATCATCTGCATGTCGGCATACTCGATGCCGTTGTGCACCATCTTCACATAGTGGCCGGCGCCGTCGCGGCCCACCCAGTCGCAGCAGGGGGTGCCGCCTTCCACCTTGGCGGCAATGGCCTGGAAGATGGGCTTCACGTGGGGCCAGGCTTCGGGGCTGCCCCCGGGCATGATGCTCGGGCCGTGGAGCGCCCCCTCCTCGCCGCCCGAGACCCCGGTCCCGATAAAGAGCAGTCCCTTGTCCTCCAGGTAGTAGGTGCGGCGGATGGTGTCGCCGAAAAAGCTGTTGCCGCCGTCGATGATGATGTCGCCTTTTTCCAGGTGGGGCAGCAACTGCTCGATCATGTCGTCCACCGCTTTGCCGGCCTTGATCATGAGCATCACCTTGCGCGGCCGGGCCAGGCTATCGCAGAACTCCTCGACGCTGTAGGTGCCGATGACGTTCTTGCCCTTCGCCCGCCCCTCGACAAAGTCGGTCACCTTGCTCGTCGTGCGGTTATAGCAAGCGACGGTAAAGCCCTTGCTCTCCATGTTCAGAATCAGGTTCTCGCCCATCACGGCCAGGCCGATCAGGCCGATATCTGCCTTTGCCATTTCACTCTCCTTCTCTCACTCTTCTCCCCCTCCCCTCCGTTCAGGGGAGGGGGCCGGGGGGAGGGGTCAACTCACCTCCCCCTCCCCACTTTGCAGCGAAGGGGGCCGGCGGGAGGGGTCACCTCACCCGGTACAGCATCTCCCCCGCCTTGGGCACCACCAGCACCCCCTCCTCCTCGCGGCCCTGCCACTGGCTCACGTCCACGTCGCAGGGCGCCAGGTAGCCGAGGTTGACCTTCTCGCACCGCTCGCAGGGGATACCCGTGGCCAGCGTGACCTGGATGCGCGGGCGCTCGATCCCCGTCTCGGCGTCGTAGGTGCCACCGCCGCGCAGGTGGGTGGAGTGGGCCAGCACGCCCCACGGATAGTCCTTGAAGCGGTCCCATTGCTTGACGAAATAGTCGCGCACGTGGTAGCCCACCTCGTCGATGACCTTGCCGTGGGTGTACGAGATCTCGGTCAGGTGCGGGGCAAAGATGACCACCTCGCCGCCGTCGGCGATGGCCGGCTCCATCTTGTACATGCCCTTGGCCGCCGTCCACAGGTCGTCGTACATCTCGGGCATGACGGACAGCACGCGCTGCAAGGGGGCGTCGCGGTAGACGATGTGCACCTGCGACGAAAGGTCCGCCGCCGCGGCCCAGGCCTCCTCGGGCGTGCCGGCATAGAGCCCGGCCAGCCCGTAATAGGTCACCACGGGCGCCAGGCAGAGCCGGGGCACCGGGACAAAGCTCGCCGCACGGTCGATGACGGCCCGCACGGGCGTGTCCCTGGTGCCAATGATCTCGTAGCTGGTGATGAGCGCCCCCAGCCAATGGGTCAGGTTGATCATCTCCGGCCCGCTAATGCCAGGGAAAAAGTACTTGTTGCCCCCGGAAAAGCCCACCACCTCGTGGGGAAAGACCGGCCCGCAGACGATCAACTGGTCATAGTCCAGGATCATGCCGTTGACCGTCACCGGCACTTCTTGTACCAGCATCCCCCGCGACAGCGCCTCGATCTCGCCGGCAGGGATGGTGCCCAGGGAGACGAGGGTGCCGGGCAGGTCCCAGCGGTGGTTAAAGAGGCCCACGTCCCCATAGGTGCCCTCGCGCTCGGCCGCGCTGAGGCCCACCAGGCGGAGGAGCGCATCGTCGCTCATGGGCTGGTGTGTGCCCAGGGCGACCAGGAAATCGAGGGCGGCCACGCGCCCGGCCAAAGCTTCGTGGATCAGCCGGAAAAAGAGGGGGATGGGCGCGGTGCGCGTGCCGTCGGGTATGATGACCAGGACGCGCTTGCGGGCCAGTCCAGGCCCAGCCAGGCCGGCGCCCGCGAGGGCCTCGTGGACGATGGCCCGCACGTCGTCCTGCGATAGAAAACCGTCCGTGCTTCCCTTGCCTGCTACCATTCTCTTGCCTTTCTAAACCCTCACGCCCATACCTCTCTCATCGGGGCGAAAGGGAAGCTTCTCACACGCCGCCAAAGGCGCTGAATCCGCCGTCGACGGGCACGACGATGCCCGTCACAAAGGCCGAGGCGGGCGACAGCAGCCAGAGCATGGTGCCCAGCAGGTCCGCCGGCGCGCCAAAGCGACCCATGGGCGTGTGATCGATGATCGTCTTGCCCCGCGCCGTCAGCTCGCCGGTCTCCCGGTCGGTCAGCAGGAACCGGTTCTGGTCGGTGATAAAAAAGCCGGGGGCCAGGGCGTTCACCCGGATGTCGGGCGAGTACTCCTGGGCCATGTGCACCGCCAGCCACTGGGTGAAATTGCTGACGCCCGCCTTGGCGGCGGAATAGGCCGGGATGCGCGTCAGGGGCCGCAAGGCGTTCATGGACGAGACGTTCAGGATGACGCCCCGGCCCTGCTCGGCCATGGTCTTGCCAAAGATCTGGCTGGGCAGGATGGTGCCCAGGATGTTCAGGTCAAAGACAAAGCGCGCCGCATCGGGCGGGATATCGAAAAAGGACAGCTCGTCGCTGGTGGTGGCCCGGGGGCTGTTGCCGCCGGCGGCATTGATTAACGTGTCCACAGGGCCAAACTCGGCCCGGATCTGCGCCTCGGTCTCCTTGAGTATGTCGCGCTGCAGCACGTCGCCATAGACGACGATGGCACAGCCCGGGCCGCAGCCCAGCCGGTCCATGAACCGGTCGGCGAGGGAGGGGTCGCGATCCATGATGGCCACGTTGGCGCCGCAGCCCACGAGCATGCAGGCCATCTCGCCGCCCAGGATGCCGGCTCCGCCGGTGATGATGACGTTGCGCCCCGAAAAGTCGTACCACTCCCTGACGCCATCCAGGTTATAGTTCTCGATCATATAAGCCTCCTCACAGGCACTCTTATTTAAACGCCGCCAGGTGCCGCAAAAAGTGCGTCTCCAGCGCGGCGTAATACTCCTCTTCGTGAGAATCCAGGGCCCGCATCAGCCGCTGGCCGTATTCGTCCAGAGCCGAGCCAAAGGTCACGTGCAGCACCTCGCGCCCGTCAAAGGTGTCCAGCACGCCCGCCAGCTCGTCGTCGGCCAGCTCGTCCGGCCACGGCACGCGCGACGCCTCGGCCGAAACGTGGTAGGTGGCCCGGTCGGAGCCGTAGCGCTCCAGGCCCAGGGCCAGGATCTGGCGGAACAGGGCGGGATCCGCCCCGGCGATGGCCCGCAACGCCTCCAGGTAGCTCGTGCCGGCGGTCTTCAGGTGCACCAGCTCGCCGGCGTGCCGGGTAAAGAGGGGATAGACGCTGAACTTGTCCGAGCCGGAATGGATGCTCAGCTTGTAGGGGCCCAGGGTGCGGGCGATGGCCGCGTGGTGGGCCAGCTCCCGGTCCAGGACCTCCAGGTCCCCGATATAATCCACGCCCTTCTCAAAGGCGCCCGGGTAGCGGGGCGCGAGGCTCACCCACTCGACCTCCAGGCGCCGCAGCTCGCTGGCCACGTAAAAGTGCTCCAGGGGCGAGGTGGGCGTCTCGGTCTCGTCGACCGACACCTCCAGCTCGAAGGGGCGGCTGCCCATGGCAGCCGCCAGATGCCGGAACATCCGCGCCGTGTGGGCAACGGCGCCCCCGTACTTGGCGGCCGCTCGCAGCAGCGACGTCTCGTCGAACTCGAGGGCCAGGCCGTCCGCTTGAAAGCTCCGGCCCAGGTAGCGCCCCTTGAGGCCCTCCAACGTATCGTCCAGGGCCTGCCAGGGCAGGGCAGCCGCCAGCTCGCGGAGCCGTTGCAGCGAGGCGGTGTGGCCCTCGTTGTCCACGTGGTCGCCGGGGTCGACGGTATAGAACGTGTAGCCGGCGGCGACGCACAGCTCGACGTCGTCCGTGGCCTTCAGGTGATCGGCGTCGGCGCCCCACGGCTCGCGCCAGCCCTCCTGGAAGATGCCCCACATGGCGTCGTCCATCACCTGCTGCGCGCTGCGTCCGGTGCGGGCGTTCTCGCGCATCGACTGCTGGGCCGGAATGGGGGCCACGGCAGGGAGCCCAGAACTGCTGGCCTGGCGCACGGCGCGCAGGTGTCCGGGCGTGGCGAGACCCAGACGGTCGCCGCTGCCCAGCGAGCGTTTGAGGCCCAGAGGCTGCGGGTGGAGCCAGGGCAGGCGCCGGCGCAATAGGGCGGCGTTGGCCACCGAGAGGGGCCCGATGAACACGTCGCCCAGTTGGTAGCCTTCGAACCCGCCCACGTCGCCGGTGAGCAACAGGACCCGCCCTTCGGGTCCACGGCCGATGCGATAGGTTGTGCCCACCTGCTCCACCACGGAACGGGGATAAATCGCATAACCGGAAAGCGTTGTCTCGCTCATGTCAACTCCTTCCTTTCTCCCCCACTCTCCCGGAGAGAGACACCTTTGGGGGCGGACGGCGCCGGGAAGGCCGGGGAGAGGGGGCCCCCGTCGAACCGGTAGGCCCGCTTGACCAGCCGGTAGGCTGCGTCCAGGGCCATCTCCCGCGCATCGTCCATGTCCACAAGGTGGCGCACCACCAGCCCGGCGACCCAGTTGCAGGCCGCCCGGCGCCAAAGGTCGTGGCGCACCGGGATGGAGGGAAAGGCGCGGGTGTCGTCGTTAAAGCCGCAGGTGTTCTGCAGGCCCGCCGTCTCGACGACGCGGTCAAAGTAGCGCCGCATGCCGTTGAGGCTGTCGAAAAACCACCAGGGCGGCCCGAGCCGCAGCGAGGGATAGTGCCCCGCCAGGGGCGCCAGCTCCCTGGAATAGGCGCTCTCGTCGAGGGTAAAGAGAATGAGCCGCAGCCGTTGGTCGTTGCCGTATTTCTGCAAGAGCGGGCGCAGGTTGTAGCTGAATTCGGTCCGCCGGGGGATGTCGGCGCCCATGTCGGGCCCGAAGCGCGCGAAAAGGGCCGCGTTGTAGTTGCGGATGGGGCCGCAGTGGAGCTGCATCACCATGCCGTCCTCGACGCTCATGCGGGCAAACTCCATGAACATGTGGCCCGTGAACCGCATGGCGTCGTCGGCCGTGGCCTGGCCGCGGAGCGCCCGCTGAAAGATGGCGTCGGCCTCGGCGGGGTCCAGCTCGCCGGTATAGGGCGTTTCGGCCGAGTGGTCGGCGGCTGCGGCTCCCATCTCTCGAAAAAAGTCGCGCCGCTGTTCCAGAGCCTGGAGGTAGGTGGCATAGGAATGCACTGCCACACCGCTGGCCTCGGCCAGGCCCTCGATCTGCCGCCGCCAATCCGGCCAGAAGAGGTTCACCACCGAGTCGGGGCGATAGGTGGGCCGCACGTCGCCCGCCCAGCCGGATTCCCGCATGGCCTGGTGGTGGCGCAGGGTGTCGGTCACGGCGTCGGTCGTGCACAGCACTTCGATGCCAAAGCGCTCAAATAGGGCCCGGGGACGGTACTCGGGCGTGGCCAGGCGGGCCTGGAGCTGATCATAGATCGACTGCGCCGTGGCACCGGTCAGCTTGTCCTCGATGTGAAAGACCTCGAGCAACTCCTGGCCGATCCAGGTGCCCGTGGGCGTCCCCCGGAACAGCCAGAAATGGTCGGCAAAGGTCTGCCAGATGCGGCGGTGGTCGGTCTCGACCTCTGCCGCGGGCGCGGCCCCCGGCAGGGGGGAGGGAGAGCGGGCACGGATGCCCAGGGCCTCCATGGGGACGCCCTGGGAATAGAGCATGCGAAACACATAGTGGTCGGCGATGATGAGCATCTCGGCCGGGGTGCCAAAGGTGGCATCAGGGTCGGCCAGCAGGCGGGGGTCCACGTGGCCGTGGGGGCAGACGATGGGCAGGTCCGCGACGCCCTCGTAGAGCTCGCGGGCAACGCGCCGTTGCGTTGGATCTGGATCAAAGTAACGGTCGGGAAACAGGTTCTTTTTCACGGCATGCCTCCCTTGCTTCTCGTCCCTCGCTCGGCCCCAGCCACAGCGGCCAGGACCAGGCCCATCGCCGCGCACCGGGCCCGCACGGCATCCCTCGCCGGCACTACAGCCCCCTACCTGGCCAACCAGCCGCCGTCCACGACCAGCAGACTTCCATGCACGTAGCGCGAGGCCTCCGAGGCCAGGTAGACCACCGCCCCCTGGAGGTCGTTCGCCTCGCCCCAGTCGCCGGCCGGGATGCGGGCCAGGATGGCCTCATTGCGCACCGGATCAGCCCGCAGGGGCGCGGTGTTGTCGGTGGCCATGTAGCCCGGAGCGATGGCATTGACATTCACGCCCCTGGCCGCCCACTCGTTGGCCAGCGCCCGGGTCAGCCCTGCCACGCCGCTCTTGGCCGCCGTGTAGGCCGGGATCAGGATGCCGCCCTGGTAGGAGAGCATGGAAGCGATGTTAATGATCTTCCCCCCGCCCTGCTCGACCATCACCCGGGCCGCGGCCTGGGAAAGAAAGAACAGGGCCTTCAGGTTGACCTGGATCACCAGGTCCCAATCCCGCTCGTCGAACTCCAGGGCCGGCGCGCGGCGGGTGGTGCCGGCGTTGTTGACCAGGATGTCCAGGCGGCCCAGGCCGCGGACCACCTGGTCGACCGCGTCTCGCAGCTCGGCCACCGTTGCCCGCTGCAAGTCGCAGTGCAGCGGCAAAAAGCGCCGGCCCAGGGCTTCGACCCGGGCCTGCGTCTCGGCATAGTAGTTCTGGTAAAGCCCCGCCACGTCGGCCCCCGCCTCGGCCAGGGCCAGGGCCATGGCCTGGCCCAACCCCCGGCCCACGCCGGTCACCAGGGCTACCTTGCCGTCCAGGCGAAATAGATCCAGGATGCTCATTGTACACCTCCAACCCTATTCACGCCAATCTCAAGGGGCGCCCCGGCGCGCCTGCCCGGCCCGGGGACCCTGGAACTGGAGCAACACCTTCATGGACCGCCCGCGGTCGGAGGCCAGCGCAAAGGCGCGATCCGCCTCGTCAAAGGGCACGCGATGGCTGACAAGCTGGCTGGCCAGCTCCGGGTAACCGGCGACAAACTCCAGGACGCGGTCGAATTCGCCGGTTCCGCCGATGCTGCCCATGATCTGCGCCGCTTTTAACGTGATCTGCTTCAGGCCGAACTCGACGGAGGGGATGAACCCGAGGGCCATGACCGCCCCAAGGGGCCGCAACAGGCTCACGGCCATGCGAAAGGCCGCCGGCGACCCCGAGGTCTCAAAGATGGCGTCGTATCCGCGCCCCGAGTAGAGCCCGCCGTAGTCGGCGGCATCGCCGTCTCCGCCGGCCGCCGCCACGTCGGTGGGGCTCGCGGCCCCGGCGGCCACAGCCTTGGCCACGCGCTCCTCCACCAGGTCGTAGAGCTCCACGTACTCGCAGCCCTCCAGCACCTTGAGGGCAAAGAGGCAGGACAGGCCGATGGCCCCGCCGCCCAGCACCAGGATTTTTTCCTTTGCCAGGTTGGGGCGTGCCTCACGGACGTGCCGCACGGCGTGGGCGCCCACCGCCAGGGGCTCGCTCAGCGCCACCAGGTCCAGGTCGGCCCCGGGGTCGGCGCGGTACAGGTACCGGTCCTCCTGCAAGAAGAGCTGGCGCGAGGCGCCGTCGACGGTGATGCCAAACTTCTCGATGTGCTGGCACAGGTTCTTGTCGCGGCCGCAGAACTGGCAGGTGCCGCAGTAGAGCGAGCAGTCGCCGGTCACCTTGTCGCCCGGCCGGAAGCGTGTCACGTCGGGGCCGACGGACACCACCGTGCCCGACCACTCGTGCCCGAAGTAGAGAGGATAGTTTCTGGGCCCCTCGTAGGTGCCCAGGTACAGGCCCGAGTCGGAGCCGCACAACCCCACGGCGTGGGTGCGCACCAGCACCTGGCTGCCCGCCGGCGATTGCAACTCGGCGGTCACCATCTCCAGTTGTTTGCCCCCGTGCAGGACGATCCCTTTCGACTGCATGCTCAACCCTCCCCCGTCGGACCCGCTCAAGCGTATTCGTCCAGCTCGACCGGGCGGGCCTCCTGGAAGGAGCGTGTCGCCGCCAGGCCGATGACCAACGCCGCCCTGGCGTCGCGGCCGTCCACCGCCGGCTCGCGCCCGGCCTGCACCCGCTCCACAAAGTCGATGGTCTGGGCCAGGTAGGCGCTGCCAAAGCGCTGGATGATGTAGGGCACCATGTCGTACTGGATGCCTTGCCGGGTCAGCACCAGGAGGGGCGTCTGCTGGTAGTAGCCGATGTTCAGTCCGCCCTCGGTGCCCAGGATCTCGGTGCGGATGTCATAGCCGTAGAGGGCGTTGCGGCTGACCTCGACGTTGCCCAGGGCCCCTCTCCGGAACAGGAGGCTTATCACCGCATTGTCGATGTCGCCCACGCTGTTGAGCTGCGGGAAGGCCAGCGTGCCGCCTTCGGTATAGACGCGCCGCACCTCGTCGCCCATGAGCCAGCGCCCCAGGTCAAAGTCGTGGATGGCCATGTCCAGGATGAGGCCGCCGCTCACGCTCGGCCGGGCGTACTCCAGGTCGGGACAGAACGGGTCGCGGCCGATGGACTTGAAGGTCACCGGCGTACCGATGACTCCCGCCTCGATCTGTTTCCTGGCCGCCAGGTAGCCGGCGTCAAAGCGCCGCATGAAGCCCACCTGGAACATCACTCCCGCGCGCTCCACGGCGGCAATCATCTGGTCCGTGTCCTCCAGGTTCAGGGCAATGGGCTTTTCACAAAAGATGGCCTTGCCCGCCTCCGCCGCCGCCACGACCACCTCGCGGTGCGTGCTGGTGGACGACAGGACAAAGACAGCCTCCACCTCCGGGCTGGCCAGCAGCTCCCGATAGTCCGCGGACCAGGCCGGAACGTCCAGCTCCTCGGCCAGGGCCCGCGCCCGCTCGGGCAGGACGTCGGCGACGTGCACCAGGCGGCATTGGGGAACCTGGCGCGCCAGGTTGCGCGCATAGATCTGTCCCATCCGCCCCAGGCCGATAACTCCCACAGGCAGTTTTTCCACAGTTCCTCCTCCAGCGGCAGCTCCTTGCCGCGCTACCGGCTTGCCCCGACAAGTCGGGGACTCCCATCCACGCGCAACCCGGGCTCCCTGACTTGTCGGGGACAGCAGCCTCCCGTCTCGGAAAAGGGACGGCCTCTCGCGTACCCCTCCCCCTCCCCCGGGAACAAGGGAGGTCCCCCCTCGCAGGGGGGGCAGGGGGGTTCGCGAGAGAGCCGTCCGGGTGCTACGCGTCCGGCCTACGCTCGCCTAGTCAAAGCTCACGCAGGTGATCTTGCACTCCTTGCGGTCGTCGCGGAGCATGACAATGTTGTCAGGCACCTCGTCCAGAGTGACCCTCTTGGTCACGATGCGGGTCATGTCCATCCCGTCGCCCATGGAGTTGATGACGCGCGGGAACGTGCCGTGCCCGGAATGCCCCTGGGCCCCGACCATGCCCGCGCGGCGCACCTGCAGCACCTCACCCGTCACCGGCATCTTGGCGTCGGCGCGGGCCAGGACCACCACCATGGCGTTGAGGGCGCGGCCCTCCCAGATGGCCTGCTCGATCTGCGGATAGACGATGGTCGGCAGGCCGCTGGCCTCCAGGTAGAGGTTGGCGCCCATGCCGGCCGTCTCTTCCAGGACACACTGCACAAAGTCTTCCTTGGTAGGGTCGATGGCTACGTCGGCGCCCATCTCCAGGCCGAGCTGCGCGCGCTCCGCCTGCGGCTCGGAGATGATGACCTTGGCCGCGCCCATGCGCTTCATGATGGCGCAGGCCGCCATGCCCACCGGGCCGCCGCCACAGATGACGACGTTATCGCCGGGGCGGATGCCCCCGCCACGCTCGACGACGGCGTTATAAGCCACGCTCGTCGGCTCCACCAGGCTGCCCGCCACGAACAACTCGTTGCCCGGGTAGCGGTCGGCCAGCGGCTCCAGGCTCCACAGGGTGCGCGCCGGCACCACCAGGTACTTGGCAAAGCCACCGTTCTGGTTGATACCGATCTCGTCCAGGCGCTCGCAGTGGTTCGGATAGCCGTCGGCGCAGGGCTTGCACTCGCCGCACCAGATCATCTCTTCCGTGCAGACGCGCTCGCCGCCCTTGAAGGGCTTGTTGGTCTGCTTGTCTCGCGCTTCGCTGCCGGCGTCGACAACCACGCCCGACACCTCGTGCCCCAGGATGCAGGGGAAACCCGTCAGACCCGGATACCAGGTGTAGCCTTCGTCGTCCGCCTGGGCCATGTGCACATCGCTGCCGCAGATACCGCAGGCCTTGACCTCCAGGAGCACGTCCCGCGGTCCCGGCTTCGGAATCTCGTACTCCCGCATCTCGATCCGCGGATTTCTCCACACTCTGCTGCCCAGGTAGGTCTACTTGCCCTCGATATCCTTCGGGCCGAGCTTGAACCCCGGCCGGGGGTCCCAATCTGCGATCAGCGTCACGCCTCGCATCTTGCCGTTCATTGTTATTCTCCTTCTGATTCTTACAGATTATTATGACAGCGCCGTCCTCCGGCAAGTCGTCCGCCGCGGCGCGATGTCTCGATCTCGCCTTCGATCTCGTCCTCGGTCTTGCTCGATCTTGCTCCATCTCGTCGCCGGCCGGGTGCGCACACCAGGCCGGCTGCGGCCTCACCCCTTCTCCCCCCTCACAGAGGGGGCAGGGGAGTCGATCTGCAGGCCCCGCAGATAAGCGATCCCCTTTTGCGCCGACGTGTCCGGGTCGGGCAGGGGCATCCACTCCCCCGACACGTACCCCTGGTAGCCCGTAGCCATGAGCGCCGACAGGATCGAGACCCAGTCCAGGTGCCCCGCCCCGGCGTACCAGCGGTTCGAGTCGGCCACGTGAAAGTGAAAGATGCGATCGCCGCAGGCGCGGATGCTCTCCTCGATGTTGGGCTCCTCGATGTTCATGTGGAACGTGTCGGGCATGAGCCCCATGTTATCGGCACCCACCCGCTCCAGCAGCTCCAACCCCTGGCTCAGGTTGTTGATCAGCGTCGTTTCGTAGCGGCAGATGGGCTCCAGGGCAATGCGCACCCCATGGGGCCGGGCCGCCGCGCAACACTCGCGCAGCGCCTCCACCAGCCAGTCCATGGCCTGCTCGTGGTCCACGCCCTTCCGGACGATGCCGCGCATCAGCCCGATAATGATCGCCGCCCCCGCTTTGGCCGCGAACGGCACGTGCGACTTGCAGCGCTCGATGGCCGCCCGGCGCACGTCGGCGTCCGGATCTGTGAACGACAGGCCCTCCTCGCCCCACGCCTGCCCGGTGCCGATGGCCGGGATCTCGAGCCCTTTGGCCGACACCGTCCGCAGCAGCTCGTCGCCGTCCACCAGGCGCGGGTCACGGATGGCCAGCTCGACGCCGTCATAGCCCCAGGCCGCGATCTTGGCCAGGTTGGATTCCAGATCCCCTTTGAACGCCACCGCCTGGAACTGGGCGGCGTGGGTTGAAAGGACGATGCTCAATTTCATGGTAGGCTCCGCGATTCTTCTGTAGGTGGCCAACAGTGGACGATGAGGGTCGCGCATGGGCAGCCGTGGAGGATCTTTTCGGCGACGCTGCCATACATCCAGCGCCGCACCCCGGTGCGGCCGTGGCTGGACATGACAACCAGGTCGACGCCACTGTCCGCGGCAAAGTCCATGATCTGGCGGGCTATGCCTTCCTCCCCATCGCGATGCTCGACCGTGAGGCGGGGGTAGCCCAGGCGCTCCTGCACTCCCTGGAGATAGACCTCGGCCTCGCGGTAGGCGGCCGCCACGATGTCATCGTAGACGTCCGGCATGTCGGCCAGGGCCTTGGTGCGGGGAATGGGCTGCGCCACTCGAAAGAGGACCAGCTCGGCCTCCATGGGCGCGGCAATGGCCAGGGCCGGGTCCAGCGCCCTTTCCGCAAACTCGGAGCCATCCAGCGGCACCAGGATTTTTTTGAACTTGAACATCATGCCCTCTCCAAGGTCCCCGTCCCGGTCCCGGCGGGCCGGGCAGCCGGTGAGGAGCGACGGATCGCGCCGCTCCTCACCGGCAAGCCTCGCGGCCGCAGCCCACGCGTGACCAAAGGTCCCCGCCGTGTGGCAGCCTACAACTCGGAGCCCTGCCCCAGCCGCGGCAGCGCGTACACCGGCTTCCAGCCCTCCGACAACGGCTCGCGGAGGAACGGCTCCATCTCGGCTTCCGTGCGCAGGGTCACCTCTTCCACGGGCGGCACCGTGCCCGACGGGAAGGTCTCCAGGATCTGATCGTTGAGCAGCGTCAGGTAGCGCAGGATGGCCGCCACGGGCCGCTTGGCCTTTTGGGCCGATCCTGCCTTGGCCTTGCCTACGACGCCCTCGGGCGTGGCCGCGATCTCGATGGCGATCTGGCCCTCCCCTTCCGACCAGCGGCTCGGCCGGCCGAAGGGATCCACCGACTTGTCAAAGTGGCCGTCGGGCAGGTACGACTTGCCCTCCGTATCCACCGCATAGTTCATGTCCACCATGTCGGGGTGGAGCAACAGCCCCAGGGATGTCTCTGACTCGTCGGCGTGGACAAAGTTTGTGTCCCACCTGCCGCCCTTTTCGCTGGTGCGGAAGAACTCGCGCACCGCGCGGTGCCAGTCCAGGACCCGGAACACGCCCGGCAACTGGTAGCGCATCTGGAACTGGTGGATGGCCGATTCCAGCACCCACAACTGACCGTGGTTGTTGATGATGACCTGCTTGCGAAAGCCATCGTTCCACAGCCCCAGCATCACGTCGATGAGCAGCTCGCGGACGACGTTCTCCCGAACGATGACCGTGCCCGGCATCCCGATGTGGTGGTAGGGGTGGGCGCCGTACATCAGCGGCGGCAGCGCCAGGTTGACGGGCGCCCCCCGCTTGGCCGTGTAGCGCCGCACGCCTTCGCAGATCTGGCTCACGTAGAACGTGTCCGAGGCGCTGGGCAGATGGGCACCGTGGAGCTCCGTGCAGCCAACCGGGATAAAGACTATATCGTTCTTCTTCCGGTTCTCCTCCACCTGCCAGCGCACCGTGCTCTGAATATAAGAGCCCGGCTTGCCCCACTCCACCGGCGAGGGGACTCCATACTCGGCCAGGAGGGCATCGATCTGCTCGTCGCTCATCTCCCATATTTCTTTTTTCAGCCGGCCGACAGCATTGTCTTCAAAGAACAGGTCGGGCTGATCGGAAGGCAGCAGCCCGGGGGGCAGAGTTTGTACAGACTGTGACATGTTGCTTCATTCCTTTCTGGTTTATGAGTTGATTGTGGGCTCTGGGCCCGAAATCACAGGTTCACCGGCCGGCCCTCGCGCATGGCGCGGGTGGCGGCCAATCCAGCGGCCACCGTGGCGCGCGCGTCCCGGCCGTCCACGGGCGGCTCGCTTCCCTCGAGCAAGCAGTCGACAAAGGCCTGCATCTCGGCTACAAAGGCCTCGCCCATGCGATCGGGCGTCGTCCAGGGCATGTCGTGATGCACGCCGCTGGGGTCCAGGAGGCGCACCGGGGTTTGCCGGAAGCGCCCCACGTGCACCGCCCCCTGATCGCCGATGACCTCTACGCGCAGGTCGTGGCCGTAGCGGGTGGTGCGGGTGACGTAAAAGCTGCCCAGGCCGCCCCGGCTGAAGCGCAGGATCGCCACCGCATTGTCCACGTCGCCCACGGCTCCCACGGCCGGATCGACCAGGGCATCGCCCTCGACAAAGGCCCGCACCGGCTCGTCGTCGAGCAGCCACCGCGACAGGTAGAGGTCGTGGTACATGGCGTCCAGGATGAGGCCGCCACTGACGTTCGGGTCGGCAAAGCTGGGGGGCGGCGGATTGACGTCGCCACTGATGGCCCGAAAAACCAGGGGCCGGCCGATGGCGCCCTCCTCTATGTAGCGCTTGGCCTGGACGTGGCCGGCGTCAAAGCGGCGCATGTGGCCGACCATCAGCTTGACGCCCGCGCTTTCGACGGCGGCGATGGCCCGGTCGCAGTCCTCCAGGGTCAGGGCCAGGGGCTTCTCGCAAAAGATGTGCAGGCCGGCGCGGGCACAGGTCACCACGTTGCCGGCGTGGGCCGACGTGCTGCTGGAAATGCAGATGGCATCCAGGTCCTCCCCGGCCAGGAGGGCATCCAGGTCCGGATAGACGGTCAGGTCCGGCTCGCCGGCGGCGCGCCGGGCCTCGTCCGCCCGCTCCGGATCCGAGGTCGTGACGGCGACGAGCTTGGCGCCGCGCACGCGGCGGGCCAGGTTCTCGGCGTGGGTCAGCCCCATGCGGCCCACGCCGACGACTGCCATCCTCAATTTCGATCCGCTCGATCCGCTCGATCCGCTCGATGCGCTCGATGCGCTCACTGTGCCCACCGGGCCAGCTTAGCCTCCTACCTCGTCCAGGCGCACCGGGCGCCCCTCGGCCACCGACTGTTTCGCGGCATAGCCCATGACCACCGGGATCCGGCCGTCGAGGCCGGTGACCGGCGGCGGGGCATCGTTCACCACGCAGTCGACAAAGGCGCGCATCTCGTTCACGTACGAATCAACGTAGCGCTCCATGAAAAAGTTGAGGGGCAGGTCGCGATGCACGCGCTTGGCGTCGCTGATCATGGCCGTGTTGGGATAGTTGTTGTCGGCCGTCACTACCCCGGCGCTACCAAACACCTCCACCCTCTGGTCGTAGCCATAGACAGCCTGCCGGCTGTTGTCGATGACGCCCAGGGAGCCATCGACAAAATGCAGCGTGACCACCGCCGTGTCCACGTCGCCCACCTCGCCAATGCGCGGGTCGACCATCACCCCCGCCGCGGCATAGACCGACTCGACCTCCTGGCCCATGAGGAAGCGGGCCATATCAAAGTCGTGGATGGTCATGTCCAGAAAGATGCCGCCCGACACGCGCACATAGTCGATGGGCGGCGGCAGCGGGTCGCGGCTGGTGATACGCAGCACGTGGGGCTGGCCGATCTGGCCCTCGGCAACCACGTCGTGCACCCGCCGGAAGTTCGGATCGAACCGACGGTTGAAGCCGATCTGCAGCTTGACGCCAGCCTGCTTGACGACCTCCAGGGCGCGATCGATGGCCGCCAGGTCCAGGGCGATGGGCTTCTCGCAAAAGATCTGCTTGCCCGCCTGGGCGGCTTCTTCCATAAAGCGCGCGTGGGTGTCGGTGCTGGAGCAAATGAGCACGGCGTCGATGGCCGGATCGTCGAGGATGCGGCGGTGATCCTGGTAGGCCGACACCCCCCCCGGCCTGTCCGGCGGGGCAGGCAATTCGGCGGCCAACTTTTCCGCCGCGGCGACAAACACGTCAGAAATGGCAACCAGGTTGGCTTCGGGGATGCGATAGGCCAGGTTCTCGGCGTGAACCCGGCCGATCCGCCCCGCACCGATAACGCCGACGTTGATCTCGTTCACAGATTAGACTCCTTTGACAACTGCGGAATGTGCTTCATCTACCCATTACACGCCCGCCGATGCCCGACACGCGAGCACCGGTAGCCGGTATCCGCGGCCGGGCTCTAGCTCGCGAGCGGACCGTGGTCGAGGAGCCACGCCCGGGATTCCCGCAGGTAGGTCTCCAGCCAGGGCAGCGAGCCCTCGTCTTTGATGGGCGTGAAGGGGTTGGGGCCCGGAGCGGTGCATTCCACGACGATGGGGCCGCGGTAGCCGACGTCCTTTAGCGCGGCCATCTGCGCGGCCCAGTCGGTGTGGCCGCGGCCGATGCCCTGGCGGTTCGAGTCGGCGGCGTGGTAGAGCCAGAGCCGATCGCCCGCGCAGCGAATGGCCCACGCCGGATCGGCCTCTTCGATGTTCATGTGGTAGGCATCCAACAGGATCCCCAGGTGGTCCGAGCCCACGTCGTCGATAAACGCGACCGCCTCGGCGGCGGTGTTCAGCAGGTGGGCCTCGTAGCGGTTCAGGACCTCCATCACCAGGCGCAGGCCGACCGCTTCGGCCCGCATGGCCACCTGGCGCACCGCGGCCACGAAACCGGCCCGCTCTTCGGCCTGGCTGCTGATGGCCTTGACCCGGCCAACCTGCCCGTGACAGGCCACCAGGGGTTGGCCAAGCTCCGCCGCAAAGTCCACGAAGCGCAGATAGTAGTCCACTGCCTCGCCCCGCACCGCCGGGTCCGGGTGCGCCAGGTCCACGTCGGCCGGCGTCAGCGAAAACACCTCCAGGCCATTGTCTCGCAGGATCTGGCCGGCCTCGGCGGCGCCGTACAGCGACAGGTCGCCCAGCAGCTCGACACCATCGAATTCCAGGGCGCGCAGCCGGCGCGCGACCTCGGCCAGCGGCATCTCGCCAAAGAGCCAGGTACAAGCACCAAATCCGCCTGGGTGAGCACCCTGCCTGTTACGTTCCTCCATGCCTTCTCCCTTGACCTCCCAAGTCTACCAGTCTATGAACTTCGAACCCCAAAGTCCCGCCAGGCCTCCCACATGGCCACGATGTTCTCGGGCGGCACGTTGGCCTGGATGTCGTGGACGGCGGCAAAGACGAACCCGCCGCCCGGCGCCAGGGCCTCCACGTTGCGCCGCACGTCGTCGCGCACCTGTTGAGGGGTGCCCGTACCCAGCACCTGCTGCGTGTCCACGCCCCCGCCCCAGAACACCAGGTCGCGGCCAAACTCGCGCTTTAGCTCCTGGGGGTCCATGCCCGCGGCGCTGACCTGGACAGGGTTCAGGATGTCGATCCCGGCCTCGATGAGGTCGGGGATGATGGGCCGCACCGCGCCGCAGGAGTGAAAAAAGATCTTGACCGGGGCCGTGGCCTTGATGAACGAGAACAGGCGGGCATGTCGCGGCTTGATCAGGCGGCGGTAGGTCCGCGGCGAGAGGAGCATGCCGTGCTGGCCGGCCAGGTCATCCGCCTCGATGACCACGTCCACCAGGTCACCGACCTCGGCCAGGGCCCGCTCCCAGTAGGCGCACTTGAAATCCACCAGCCGGTCCAGGAGCGCCGTGATCATGTCCGGGTTGGCCGCCAGGTCTATGTAAAAGTTCTCGTACCCTCGCATCCAGGAGACCATCTCGGCGATGCCCGAGCACGGCCCGGCCAGGACCGCCGCCCTGCCCGTGGCCAGGACGGCCTCGGCGTCGGAGCGGAGGGAGGCAAAACGGGCGGGATCCAGGGGGTCGGGAAAGGGATAAGCCAGCAACTCGTCCACGCTCCCGGCCCCGGCCAGCGGGTGGTCGTACATGTCGTAGTAAAAGCCGCCGTCCCTGGGCTTGCGCCAGCCGATGCCCCACTCGTCGTGATATGCTTCGTACGCCCCCTGGTCCTCGAACGTGTACTGAAAGCCCTCCGGGAATCCCGGCCGGACGGGACGCACGTCGGCCTGGAGCCTGTCGGCCACGTCCTCATCCACGTCCGCCAACTGCTCCGCCATGTGCGCCACGCGCACATCCACCGGCGGCAGGCCAAGGTATTGGCGCAAATTGCGGTAGGCGGTTACGTGCAGCGTCGTCAGGCCCGTGCCTCCCAGGTCAAACGGGACGCGATCCGGCTCCTGGTGAGCCAGTGCCATTTGCAGCCGGTCCCTCGCCTCCCCTTTCTCTCCGCTCGGCGCAGGACCCAACGCCTGTGCGTGCGGTCCAGGCGCAGGCGGGCCGGATCGGGGCTGGGGGGAAGGGTTCCTCATCTCCATCCCTTACCTCACCCGCTCCCCGGTGATGAGGGCCGCAATGTCCTTCTCGGTCACCTCGTCCCGGCTGTAGGTACCCACCATCTCACCGTGGCGGATGATGGTGAAGCGGTCGGCCACCTGGTAGACGTGGCCCACGTTGTGGGTGATAAAGATCACGCCCAGGCCCCGCTCCTTGGCGTTCAGCGTATAGGTCAGAACCTTGTGCGTCTCGCCCACCGACAGGGCCGAGGTCGGCTCGTCGAGGATGAGGAGTTTCGCGCCGAAATACTTGGCGCGGCCGATGGCGATGGACTGGCGCTCGCCACCCGACAGCTTGCCCACCTTTTCTCGCGGCGAGCGGATCTTGATGCCGATGTCCTGAAGCGCCTGTCGCGACTCCTGGTCCATCTGGCGCAGGTCGAGCCACCGGAGGAGATTCCCCAGCCCACGCGTGACCTCCCGCCCCAGGAAAAAGTTGCGGGTAATGCTCATCAGGGGCACCAGGGCCAGGTCCTGGTAGCAGGTCTCGATGCCCAGGGCCCGTGCCTCCCGGGGGGAGGGAATCTGCACAAGCTGGCCATCGATATAGATCTTGCCGCTTGTGGGCGTGTGAACGCCCGTCAGCACCTTGATCAATGTCGACTTGCCCGCCCCGTTGTCGCCCAACAGCCCCACCACCTCGTGACGATGCACGGTGAAATCGACGCCGTTCAGCGCCGTGATGGTGCCAAAGCGCTTGACAATGTTCTCCATGCGGACGACCGGTACGTTGAGATCGTCACATGGGCCGTTATCACTCATATTCCCTACCTCCCTCCTCGCGAACTCGATCTGGCTCGATTTGAGTTCCGAATCCACGAATTTCGTACCTCCACTCCTCGCTCTAGGCCTGCTTGCGAATCCAGTTGTTAAAGATGGCCGCCAGGACGATGGTCACACCGACGACCGCAACAAAATTGTCGGCAGGAATGAACGGCAGGTTGAGCAGGACGACGCCCGTGCGCAACATGCTGATGGTCAAGACGCCAAGAAGGGCGCCAAGAATACTCCCCGACCCACCGGTCAGCAGCGTCCCACCGACGACGGCCGCGGCGATGGCGTTCAGCTCCTCTCCTGCCCCGGTCGCGATCTTGGCCGTCTTGAACTGGCTAAAGAGCATGATCCCTGCCAGGCCCGCCAGGATGCCCGAGATGACAAAGCAGGCAAGCTTGGTGCGAGTGATGCTCACGCCCGTAGCCCGGGCCGCCAGCTTGGCGCCGCCCGCGGCAAATACGTGGTTGCCAAAGCGGGTGCGGACCAGCAGGATCTGGACGAGGAGGACGACACCCAGGAGCCAGAAAATCGACGTCCGGAAGTTGGCACCCCGGATGGCGTCGGCGATGAAGGCCATCCGGCCGTTGAACACATTGTAGATGGGAACATCACCGACGGTCTGGAGCATGATACCCGTGGACAGCACATAGAGCGCACCGCGGTAGAGATACTGCGTGCCGAGAGTGACGATGAAAGAGGGGATGCCGGTCAAGATCAGGATAAAGCCATTTATCGCGCCGAGGATCGCCGAAGCAGCCAGGGCCAGGACCACCGCGAGGGCCGGATTCATGCCCGCCATGGTTCCGGCGCCAAAGATAAAGGCGCCGATGGCCATGATTGCCCCTACCGACAGGTCAAACTCGCCGGCAATCATCAGCAGGGTGACGCCGACCGTAATAACCCCCGTCAGCGTTGCCGCGTTGATAATGCCGGTGATCGACCGCATCGTCATGAAATTCGGCACGAAAATCGAAAAGATAATGAAAACACCGACAAACGTGATCACCGGCCCGGCGATGGGCGACTCGAGCCCCTGGCGCACAATCGATTTTTGCAGGGTCGCCGCTCTGGCCACCGTTTCTCACCTCCTCTTTCCTCTTCCCCCACCTCGGCAGGAAGAGGGATGGTAGGGGCGCAGCGCGCTGCGCCCCTACCCGACGATCATTTACGATTAGCGATACTGGCCGGCCAGCGACTCGACGACTTCGACATTCGTCAGGTCAACAAAGCCGGGGCCGGTGGCTGTCACCGGCACTGCCGAGCTCACGCCGTAGCGAACGTTGAGCATGAGCGTCATCACCGCACCGTAGCCCTGCAGGAACGGCTGCTGGTCGATGCCAAACATGCTCGTGCCGTCCTTGATCTTGGCAATGATCTCCGGGCTCAGGTCAAAGGTGCCGTGCTTGATGTCGCCAGGCGCCAGGCCTTCGGCGTCCATGAAGGCGTAGAACGGGTTGGCGCCGTTGGGACCCAGCGTCAGGAACAGGTCGGTGTCGGGGTTGGCGGTATAGTAGTCCGAGATGACCGTCTGGGAACTCGCCGGGTCGTCACTGATGGCCAACACCTCGGCGTCGATGCCCAGCTCTGTCAGGGCCTCCACAAAGCCCTGGCAGCGCCGGTCCAGACCGGTGTGGCCCACCTGCTGGTTGATGCACACACCCGCCGTGCCGCCATCCGCCGCCAGGCGCATACCACCCAGGTAACCGCCCTGGTACTCGTCCTGGCCGAGGTAGGTCATGTAGTCGATCCCGTCCACCACAGGGCCGTTGCCGGCATTGTAGCCGACCACCGGGATGCCGGCGTCGAGGGCCTTCTCGATAGGCGCCCGGAACAGGTCCGCGTCGGTGACCGTCAGTGCCAGGCCGTCCGGCTGGGCAGCCACTGCCTGCTCGATCAACTGCGCGACTTTTTCCAGGTCAAACTTGTCGGGGCCCAGAAGCGTGTACTCCACGCCCATCTCTTCCGCCGCCCGCTCGATGCCGTTTTCCACGACGCACCAGAAGGCGTCCCAGGCGCACATCGCGTGCTGCACCAGGTAGAGGTTGACGGGCCGTTCCGCATCGACCGTAAAGTCCACGTTCTCGGCGGTGATAAAGCCAGGGCCAGTTGCCGTGACCGGCAGCGCCGGCAGGATGCCGTAGCGGCCAACCATGGTCAGCATCATCACTGCGCCGTAGCCCTGCATGAAGGGCTGCTGGTCGATGCCAAACATGCTCGTGCCGTCCTCGATCTTGGCCGCGATCTCCGGGCTCAGGTCAAAGGTGCCGTGCTTGATGTCGCCAGGCGCCAGGCCTTCGGCGTCCATGAAGGCGTAGAACGGGTTGGCGCCGTTGGGACCCAGCGTCAGGAACAGGTCGGTGTCGGGGTTGGCGGTATAGTAGTCCGAGATGACCGTCTGGGAGCTCGCCGGGTCATCGCTGATGGCCAGCACCTCGGCGTCGATACCATTCTCCGTCAGGGCCTCCACAAAGCCCTGGCAGCGCCGGTCCAGACCGGTGTGGCCCACCTGCTGGTTGATGCACACACCCGCCGTGCCACCGTCCGCCGCCAGGCGATTACCGGCCTGGTAGCCGCCCTGGTACTCGTCCTGGCCGAGGTAGGTCAGGTAGTCGATCCCGTCCACCACAGGGCCACTCCCTGCGTTGTAGGCCACCACCGGGATGCCGGCGTCGAGGGCCTTCTGGATGGGCGCCCGGAACAGGTCCGCGTCGGTGACCGTCAGTGCCAGGCCGTCCGGCTGGGCAGCCACTGCCTGCTCGATCAACTGCGCGACTTTTTCCAGGTCAAACTTGTCGGGGCCCAGGATCGTCACCTCGACACCCATCTGATCGCCCGCCGTTTTCAGCCCGTCTTCCACCGTGCACCAGAACGAGTCCCAGGCACAGAGGGCGTGCTGCACGGCATAGATCTTGAGCGGCTTGGTTGCCGCATCGCCGGCCGGTTCAGGCTCAGGCTCTTCGGGCACAGCGGTCGGTTCTGGCTGCGCCTCTTCGGCCGTTGGCTCAGGCTGCACTTCGGCCTGGGTCGGCTCGGGCTGCGCCTCGGCCTGGGTCGGCTCGGGCTGCGTTTCGGCCTGGGTCGGCTCAGGAGCAGGCTCAGGCGTCGCGCCACAGGCGGCCACCAGCATGGTTACAATAACCAGCAGGGCCATTAGCGTCGATAGTTTTTTCGACATGTTCTCCTCCCCTTCGTTTTGTGTTCGAGCAAAAGATTGATCGTCCTTCGAGGCAGCTCCCCCGGAGGCTGCCCCCTTGGTCTGTCAAACGCGTGTCGCACGGATAGCATCACCTCCCTTCCGGACTCCATGCTCTGCTACGAGTGGCCCATGACAGGCCATTGAGACCAAAAAGCATCACCCTAACTCTCGCGGCCCAGGTAAGCATTCAGGATCGCCGCCAGGATCAAGATCCCACCGGCGATGGCCCGAAAGATCTGGACCGACACCCCCATGAGCACGAGTCCCTGATCCAGTGTCATCAACAACAGCATGCCCAGGGCGGCGCCGATGATGGTACCCGAGCCGCCACTCAGGGATACCCCCCCGATGACCGAGGCCGACACGGCCACCAACTCCCAGCCTTCACCCCGCACCGGGTCCACGCTGGTGCGGTGGGCGAACTGCATGACGCTGGCCAGGCCCACCAGGAGGCCAACCAGCATAAAGGAAAGCAGCTTCACGCGCTTGACCGGCACACCCTGCTCCAGGGCAGCGGCGGGGTTACCGCCGGTCGCCAAGACCCAGTTGCCAAAGCGCGTGCGGTTCAGAATCCAGGCCATTATGATAGCGATGAGAAAGAACCAGATGATCGAAACCCGCAGGCCGGTGCCCTGCGCGAAAAGGGCATTGACGGAAGTCATCGGCCCATTCAAGAAGTCGAACAGAAAAGGCCGCTCGCCCGTGAACTTGGCAAAGTCGCTGCCGCCGATGCCCCGGGCGATGCCGCGATAGGCCAACATAGTACCCAGGGTCACGATGAAAGACGGCAGCCCGGACCAGATCACCACCAGTCCGTTGACGGCACCCAGGACTACGGAGCTGAGCACAGCAAGAACCATGGCTGCCAGGGGGGGCATGCCGGCGTTCATGAGGATGGCCCACACGTAGCTGGCCACGGCAAAGCTCGAGCCCACCGAAAGGTCGAACTCGCCGGCAATCATCAGCATGGCGACGCCGACGACAATGATGCCCATGATGCTGCCAAAGGTAAGGATGTCGGCCAGGGCCAGCGAGGTGAGGAAATTGGGGGCGGCCACCGAGAAAAAGAGAAACACCACAAGAAAGCTGATGAGAGCCACCCCTTCGGGCATGTTTCCCAGTCTGACACGAAAGCGGGTCCACGACATAGCCAGTCCTTGCATCAGCGCATCTTCCTTTCTGCTCTCCATGTCAGTCTCGCTGTTCCAGGGTGCTCTGCGGCGCCGTAGACTCGCGAACGATGAGGCGCCCCTGCACGATGACGTTGGACACCGCCGGGGCACCGGCCTCGCCGCTGGCCAGGAGGCCGAGGACCATCTGTATCGCTTGCCGGCCCATCTCGCCCTTGGGCTGGGCCACGGTGGTCAGAGAAGGCTGAACGTAGGAAGCAAAGGGAATATCGTCAAAACCGACGAGGGCCAGGTCGCGGGGGATGACGCGCCCGCTCTTGCGCGCGGCGCGCATCAACCCGATGGCCGTCAGGTCATTGTAGCAAAAAGCGGCGTCGGGGGCCGATTTGAGCGCCTGAAGCTGTGGCCAGGCACGCTCGCCGCCTCCGGCACGGCCATTGCCCTGGAGGACCAGGGCCGGATCAAAGGGAATGCCCCCGGCTGCCAGGGCGTCGCGATAGCCGGCCAGGCGTTCCTGGTCGTCGCTGTGCCTCGCAGGCCCGCTAACGTAGGCAATGCGCTCGTAGCCAAGCTGCAACAGGTGTTCGGTCGCCAGGCAGCCGCCGTGGTGGTTGTCGACGCTGACGGAAAAGGTGTAGGGGCCCATCTGTTGGCTGTGACTGTTGATAAGCACGACGGGTACCCCGAGCCGTTCAAAGTGCTCCTGGTAGAGAGCGCCGACGCGAGAAGAGGTAACGATGACGCCGTCGACCCGCTTGGAGTGCAGCATCTCCACGGCGGCGAGCTCGCGCTCGGGTTCGGCGTTGGAGCTGGCCAGGATGACGCTGTAGTCGTGGTCGCGGGCCGTCCGTTCCACGGCCTGGACGATCTCGGCGATAAAGGGGTCGGTGATGGTCGTGACCACCACGCCGATGGTCTGTGTGCGGCCCATGACCAGGCTGCGGGCCTGGGCATCAGGGGAGTAGCCCATCTCCTGGGCGAGGCGGCGGATGCGTGCCTTGGTTTCGGTGCTCACCAGGGGACTGTCGCCCAACGCCCGCGAGACGGTCGAATGAGAGACGTCCGCCAACCTGGCAATGTCCTTTATTGAGACACGTGTCACAACGTTTCCCTCCGCCAGATGGTGCTGCTCCTCCTTGCCAAATGCCATGCCGCCTTGGAATGAAGCCCCAATTGCACACGTGTGCAAGTATAGCACGCTGCGGGGTGTTTGTCAAGTACCGGGTCCCAGTTGCAAAAGACCCTTCGCCCCGAGCCAAAAAACCCGGGGGGCGAAATCGAAAGATCCAGCGCAAAGCGGCTGCCAGTAGACCGAAAAGGGAAAACTGCAAGAAGTGGGAACCGGGGCGGCTTCCGGGGCGCGGGCCCGGAGGCCCGCTAACCGAAGCGATGGTCGGACTTGGCCTTCGTCGCGGTGCCCCGGGCGGACTCGAGCCAGCCCGTTCGCTGCACCTCAAAGTGATCGAACTGGGGCACGTAGGGCTTGATGTCCAGCAGGGGCGTGCCGTCGAGGACGTCCACATTCTGGATGTGCAGGACCGGTCCTTCGACGCGCAAAAGCTCGACGACCGAGATGCCGATGGGGTTGGGCCGGGTGGGGGCCCGCGTGGCAAAGACCCCGCGCTCTTCCTTGTCGAGGAACGGCACCACGACCAGCCTGGCCTGCCTTACCCGGTGAAAGTGGTAGAGCAGGACCAGGTGCGAGAAGCCGTCGAGGTCCTGCAGACCCTGGGCAAACTCGGCAAACACCTCCACGGTGCCCCGGACCCCCAACGCGCCGGCGGGCTGGATCGGCATGTCTTCGATCCTGGTGAAGGGACTGTGGATCGTCCCGATGGGTTCATAGGTGATTGACAACGTGCTCCTCCTGTGCAGGCTAACGCATGCCTCCCCTGTTAGCCTGTGTCAGAGTTTCTTTGCCCGCCCGGACCTGCTCTGCGGAAGCGACGGGATGTTCACCAACCTTACAATGGCCCGAGGTCGGGGTCTCCTGCGAACAGGGTGGCCGGCTGCATACCCTGTGGAGCGTGGTATATCACAAATCTCCAGAAAAGGCAAGGATGGCACCGGCTGTACTGTAGAGTCAAGATGTTGCAGACTCGTGTCCGCTTGACAGGATGTGAGCTTCCAGCTATGCTGAGGTGGGATGATTTCATGTTCCCGGTCATGCAGAGGGTGTCAGCCGGACCGAGCCGGACGGCCGGCTGCCTGGCTCGAGCCATCAGGGAGGACGCAATGCCACAGTTGGCGAAAGGCGGCAAGTGGATCTTTGGCTGGGTGATCGTAGGGCAACAAGGAGAGTTGACCATCCCGCCGCAGGCGTGGGACGAGTACCGGTTCCAGGCCGGGGAAGAGGTGAGCTTTCTGGCGGGCAGCCGGACCTCCGGGGGATTCGGGCTCAGCACACCCCGTCTGCTGGCCCAGGCGGTCGCGCCCCTGCAGACCCGCGCCCTGGCCCGGGGCTCCATCGGCCCCGATGGCCACCTCGTGATACCGGCAGAGGTTGGGGTGCGGCCGGGTGACCGGCTGCTGGTGGTACGCGGCAGCGGCCGGGCACTGGGATTCATGGCCCGTGGCCCCATCTATGACCAGGCGCTACGGCACCCGGAGCTGGAGACGTTCGGTACAGGAGCCTGAATCGACGCCGGATTGAATACCTTGTCGATCAAGCCAACTCATTTTGGGAGAGGTCACTTCGTGCCGCGCAGAACCCCGATGGTTCCCAGCATAAACGGCAGCTTCAGTGCCCTGGGGATGAACGGCGAACTGCTGGTATCAATGAACTCTACCCTCTCGACTCCCCAGCTCCTGATGGCAGCGAGCAGGTCATCCACATCACCGTACACCTGCTTCCACAGAAACAGGTCCTGCAACGCGAACGCTCCTCCCTTTCTGACCACGCGCAAGGCTTCCTTGATCAACAGCCGCTTGTCCTTAACGTCGCGCACTTCGTGAAACGTCAGGTTGCTGACCACTGCATCGAAGGAGCCGTCGTCGAAAGGCAGCGAGGACGCCGTCGCCCGCTGAAAGAGCACTCGGTCGCCGACACCTTCGATCTCGGCGTTGCAGTCACAGACGCCTTTCGAGTACTCCCACGAGCCACCCCAGAAGTCGACACCGGTCACCTGGGCGTCGGGGTACTTGACTGCCATCGTGATAGACAGCGCGCCGCTGCCACACCCGATGTCAATGGCTTTCCCTTCACCATCCCATTCGAAACCATCCAACAACAGAGCCTGAACCTTTGGCTGAAGATCTCCGCCTCTGCTTGAGAATTGGTACCTCGCATACGCAAAGTAGGCAAAGGACACGCCAAAGATGATCGCCAGGATAGCGAACCAGGGGACCAGCAGGGACAGGCCCGCAAAGACAATGCTCCCGGCACCCGCCATGTAAAGCAGCCTGGGAGATACCCAATTTCGATAATCCGGCTTCTTCGCAGATGGTTGGCTCACGACCTACCCCTCTCTCCACTTTTACTGGCACGTTGCCATCGCCCTGGCGAGCGGGCATGAGTGCCTGAAACTGTACGGATCGTCCGTTGATTCAACCTGCAATTGATTCCTACTTGCATATATAGCACACTTCGAAAACTATGTCAAGAACGAGTTGGAGTGTGGCTAATGCAGATGATTGAACGTCGAGTGGCTGGCGGTTTGACGCCACAGAACAGACATGGTATACTGCCAAATGTAAGTACAGTGTAAGCATGTTTTGGGATTCGAAAGGAGCAGCACGTGGCTCGAAAGGTGTTTCGGAGCGGGAACAGCTCAGTCGTGTCCATTCCGTCAGAAGTGTTGGAAGTAGTAGGTCTACGCACGGGTGACGCGGTGACTGTGACGGCAGATGTAGAGAGACAGCGGATCATCATTGCTCCGGCGGTCCCTGAGCTGCCGGATGTCCGCGAGGATCTCCTTGAGCAAGTTGACCGCTTCATCCAACGCTATCGCCCTGCACTCGAGAAGCTGGCGTCGGAAGAGTAACGAAGTAACTGCGCATCATCGGGTCGTGGGATCCCGCACCATAGGTCGCCATTTTTCGGCCGAGGCCACAACATGGACTATCTGTCACTTACCGAGGTGCTGCTGCTGCACGCGCGAATTGTCCAGCTTGTCGGCGGTGCTGAAGGAGTGCGAGACTTTGGGCTACTCGAATCCGCCGTCGCACGCCCAAGGGCGACATTCAGCGGAACCGACCTCTATCCCGCGTTGTGGGACAGGGCAGCAGCGCTCATGGAGTCGCTGGTTCAAAACCATCCGTTTGTCGACGGGAACAAGCGAACCGGGCTGGTTGCGACAGGCGTTTTCCTTGAGCGGAACGGCTACAGGCTCATTGCAAATAATGACCAGGTATTCGAGTTCACCATGAGCGTGGCGCGTGGCGACACCCGGCATCAGGACATCGCACGGTGGTTGCAAGACAATAGTGAGAAACTCGCCGAGAGATCGGAGATTTGAGTCACTCCCCAAGGATCTTGACCAGCACCCGCTTCCGCCGCCGCCCGTCAAACTCGCCGTAAAAGATCTGCTCCCACGGGCCAAAGTCGAGCTTGCCGTTGGTGATGGCCACCACCACCTCGCGGCCCATGACCTGCCGCTTGAGGTGGGCGTCGGCATTGTCCTCGCCGGTGCGGTTGTGCAGGTACTGGCTCGTCGGCGCGTGGGGCGCCAAGCCCTCCAGCCACTTCTCATAATCCGCGTGGAGTCCACTTTCGTCGTCGTTGATAAACACCGAGGCGGTGATGTGCATCGCGTTAACAAGGCACAGGCCCTCCTGCACCCCGCTCTCCCGCAGTGCCTCTTGCACCTGTGGTGTGATGTTGATGAATCCGCGTCGATTGGGGACGTTGAACCACAACTCTTTGCGGTAGCTCTTCATCAGCTCTCCCTCCAAACACTCCAAACATGGCGCCGCAAGGCGCCGCCCCGACAAGGCGAGCGCGGGCCCTCAGGCCAACTCCCGGATCAGCTCGCCGACGAACCGGATCCCCTCGTAGCAGTCTTCCAGGCGGACGTTCTCGTTGGGCGCGTGCAGGCGCGAGTTGGCATTCGCCACGCCGGCCATGACGGCCGGGGTCTCCCGGGCCAGGGTGTAGAGCGGCCCACTGCCCGGGCTGGTGGGATAGACGAGGGGCTCGCTGCCGTACGTGGCCCGGGCGGCCGCAGCGCAGGCCCGGACAAAGGGCGAGTCGAAGGCGCTCCGCGCCGGGCGGATGCCGTTCAGGCACTGGATCTCGACGTCGTGAAAGCCACGGCGGTCCAGGTGGGCGCGCAGCAAATCCTGGGCCAGTTCGGGAGTCAGGTCGGGCACGAGGCGGACGTCTACCTTGGCCTGGGCCGTGCTGGGCAGCACCGTCTTGCCGCCCGCCCCGATGTAGCCCGATTTCAGGCCGCAGATGGTACATGTGGGCTCGTAAAAGTGCTTGGCCAGTAGATCGACCCCCGATAGCCCCCGCACATAGCCCGAGAAGCCAGAATTCTCCCGCATCTGGTCCTCGTCAAACGGCAGCGCTGCCAGGTGCGCCCGCTCCGCCTCGGTCGGCGGCCGGACGTGGTCCATCAGGCCATCGATCTGGATCTCGTCGGCCTCGTTCTTCAGGGTGTTGAGGGCCCATACCAGGCGCCACGCGGCGTTGGGCACGATCCCGCCCCACATGGAGTGCATGTCAGTGTTGGCCGTCCGGACCGAAAGCTCAACGTAGCAGATGCCCTTGACGCCCAGGGTCAGCACGAACCGCCCGGCGCTGTCCTTTTCACCCGTCTCCCACAGGCAACCGTCGGCCTCCAGAAAGTCGGGGCGTTGCTCGGCAAAGACCTCCAGGTGCGGGCTGCCGACCTCCTCTTCGCCCTCGATGAGGAATTTCAGGTGCAGGGGCAGCCCCCCGTACACCTCCTGGTAGGCCTCAATGGCCTGCAAGCGGCAGAGAAGGTCGCCCTTGTCGTCGGCCACGCCCCGGGCATAGACGTATCCGTCACGAACCTGGGGTTCGAAAGGGGGCGAGTGCCACTCGTCCAGGGGATCGGGCGGCTGGACGTCATAGTGGTTGTAGACGAGGAGCGTCCGCGGCCCCTGGCCCAGCTCGGCATAGAGGATGGGCGGGCTGCCCCCCACCTCGTAGCGGCGCACCACGGCACCCAGGCGCTGCAGGCGCGTATGCACCAGGCCCGCCATCTCCTGCAGGCCCTCCCCGGTGGCAGCAATGCTCGGCTGGGAGCAAAAGGCCTTTAGCTCATCCAGAAATCGGTCACGATTGGCATCGACGTACGCTTGAAAAGGCTGCATGTCCTCTCCTGATGGGTTGGAATGGCTCATTCCTCGTTGCTGAAGGCCCCGCCCCTGGCCAACAAACCGGCAAGGGCCAGGGAATAGACCCGCGCCCGGGGCGGATCGGAGCGCGAGGTGAGCACCACCGGGGCCGTGGCGCCCAGGACGATCCCCGCCATCTGGGCCGAGGCCAGGTACTCCAGGTTCTTGGACAGGATGTTGCCGGCGTCCAGATCGGGCACGACGACCACGTCCACGTCGCCCGACACCGGGCTATTGATCCCCTTGTCGCTGGCCGCCTCGGCCGAGATGGCATTGTCAAAGGCCAGCGGCCCGTCTACGATGGCCCCCTTGATCTGGCCCCTCTCGGCCATCTTGCTCAGGCAGGCAGCGTGTACCGTGGAGGGAATGTTGGGGTTCACCGTCTCGATGGACGACAGGGCCGCCACCTTGGGCACCTCGACCCCCAGCTTGCGCGCCAGGTCGACGGCATTCTGGGTGATGACCGCCTTCTTGGCGATGTCGGGAGTTATGTTAATGGCCGCGTCGGTGATGAGCAGCAACTTGTGGTAGGTGGGCACTTCCAGGATAAAGACGTGGCTCAGGAGCCGGTCGGTTCTCAGCCCCACGTCCTGCCGCAGCACGGCTTTCAGCATTTCGTCGGTGTGCAGGTAGCCCTTCATCAGAACCTGGGCGCGGCCTTCGCGCACCAGGTCCACCGCTGCCGTGGCCGCGGCGGTGTTGGTCGGCGTGCCCACAATCTGGTCGTCGCGCAGCCTCCAGCCCAGGGCCTCGGCCCGCTCGCGGATATCATCCTCGCGGCCCACGAGGATCGGCTCGATCAGTCCCAGGTCGACGGCGCGCTGCACCGATTCCAGCACCAGCTCGTGGGCCGCCGCGGCCACCGCCACCCGCGTGGGCGGGCTCTTGCGCGCCAGGTTGATCAATTCCTGTAGCTTGCGTATCAAGGTCCCTCCTCAGGCGCGGATGCGCCGCAGCGCCAGGGGCAGGCGAGGCGGCAGATCGCCGGCCACCATGCCCATCTCACCCAGCTCGTCACGGGCCAGCTCGCCCGCCAGGCCGTGCACGTAGGCCCCGGCGACGGCCGCCTCAAAGGCCTCCAGGCCCTGGGCCCTCAGGCCGGCGATGGCGCCCGCCAGCACGTCACCCGTACCGGCCGTGGCCAGGCCCGGGTTGGCAAAGGGCTGGACCATGGCCCGGCCATCGGGCGCGGCGACGACGGTCAGGGCGCCCTTGAGCACGACCACGGCGCCCCACTCCCCGGCCATGCGCCGCGCCATGCCCTCGCGGTCGGCCTGGACCTCGGCGGCGGTCGCGTCGCCGCCCACCAGGCGGGCCATCTCGCCCGGGTGCGGCGTCAATATAGTGCCGGGCGGCAGCGAGCGCCACCAGTCCGGCACCTGGGCCAGGGCGTTGAGGCCATCGGCATCGACGACGAGGGGCGGCGGGGCCGGCTGCTCCTCGCCCTCCGGTTCGGAGCGCTCGACAAAGCCCAGGCGCCCCCGGCGCTCCCTGCGGTGCAGGCCCAGGAAGGTCTGCACAAAGGCCACGGTTTCGTCCTCCTGGCTGAGCCCCGGGCCCAGGAGCAAGGCGTCGTAATCGCCCATGCGCTCGCGCACCACCTGGACGGCGCCGCTGTTGACGACGCCCATGTCGTGGGGCAGCAGCAGGTAAGTGGCTTCGGCCAGGTTGGCCGCCACGGCCGACTGAATGGGGCCCGGCAGGGCCATGGTCACCAGGCCGGCGCCCACCCGCTTGGCGCCCGATCCGGCCAGGGCAGCGGCGCCCACATAGTTCACCGAGCCGGCAACGACGAGGACCCGCCCGAAGGTGCCCTTGTGCGATGAGGGCGAGCGCTCGGGCAGCCAGGCGGCCACCGTCTCGGCCGTGGCCATCTCCAGGTCCACGTCGGCGGCCAGGTCGGCGGGAATGCCGATGTCGGCCACGACGATGCGGCCCACCTTGCCTGCCCCGGGAAAACGCAGCAACCCCACCTTCGGATGGGCAAAGGTAACCGTCACGTCGGCCTGAAGGGTGGCAGGGTCCACCTCGCCGGTGTCCGAGTCCAGGCCCGTGGGGCAATCCACGGCGACCACCAGGGGCGCGGCCATCAGCCCGGCGCCCGGCACCGCGTGGGCCAGCTCTGCCGCTCCGCGCCGCTCGCCCAGGCTCGCGTTCACGGTTTCCAGCAGGGAGCGGAGGTTGTCGCGCAGCGGCAGCGAGACGCCGACGCCCAGCAGGGCGTCGACCACCACGTCGGCTCCTTGCAGCAGCCCGCGCAGGGCCTCGTGGTCGCCGTCGTCCTCGGCCCAGACGACCGGCAGCCCGCCGGCCTGCACGCGCTCCAGGTTGTCATCCCCCGCCGCCTCGCGCTTCCACAGGTAACAGGTCACCCGGGCACCCACCTGTGCCAGGTAGTGGGCCGCCACCAGGCCGTCGCCGCCGTTGTTGCCCGGGCCGACGAGGACGACCACGCGCCGGTCGCGCGGCGCCAGGAGCTGCTCAACGGCGCGGGCCGTGGCCCGCCCGGCGTTCTCCATCATCCGGGCAAAGCTCAGGCCGCCTTCGTCGGCTGCCTTTTCCAGCTCCCGGCTCTTTTCCACGGTTATGATCTTGACAGGGTTCATCCTTTTTTGTCCTCACGTTCCAGTTGTGGCTGTTCTATCATGGTCGGGGCCCGGTCCTCGCCGTCGTCGCTCGGGCGCCAGCTCGGCGCCGGCCCACAGCCAGGCGACGAGTGTCAGCGCCAGGGCTATCACGGTGACGACGATGAGCAGGTAAAACCCCTGGATCGACGTCGAGGTGGACCCGCCGATTGGATCCACCGGG
>MTKX01016757.1_pt1 | contig 72191 bp, 68 predicted proteins | sample 1042771 | NCBI WGS metagenome assembly MTKX01 (sample SAMN06212183, study PRJNA360534) | anaerobic digester metagenome | biome: Wastewater treatment plant; material: sludge; isolation source: anaerobic digester fed with sludge from wastewater treatment plant | place: Denmark: WWTP Randers ...
GTCAGTCTCTCAAGTTACGGTTTGCACCTTATGCACCAAAGTGATAGGTAGCTAAAGAGCCCGTTCGTAGTGCGCGCTTCAGCGCGGTTCTTGGGCGATAAATCGCCCACTACGAACGTACACACACCTCTCCGACAACCTGCTAGAACCATTATAAGGCAATGTCGTGCCCTTGTCAATCATGCGACTTTCTGCATTTGAGGGCGACCTGGGGTGTCCTGCTTGGTGCAATGTTCCAGGATGGTGCATACTCTCAGACGCACCACTGCGGGGGCACGGGACCCCGTCGAGCACAAGCGGAGCGTAAAGTGATCGTCGCGCCGCGGCGGCTGATCAACGCGGTATACCGGCCCAAACCGCTGGCTGCGCTGCGACTCGTTCTCAATTCCTACCACCAGGAGCCGTACATTCTTATCATTCAATATTGACAGAACGTTAAGAACGAAGTATACTCTTACCACTGTGGAACGAGCAACAGGAGGGGCACCAACCATGCGCTACTACGAAGAGAAGCACTTTGTCAAAGACATCAGCCTCTACTTTGAGCAGATGGGACTGCCGCGAATGGCGGGGCGCGTGCTCGGCGTACTCCTGATCAGCGACCCGCCAGAGCAGTCCCTCACCGACCTGTGCGAGATCTTGCAAGCGAGCAAGAGCTCTGTCAGCACCAACACGCGCTTGCTGACAGAGATGGGGTTGATCGAGCGCGTCGCCTCGCCACTACCCAGGCAAGTCTCTTTCCGTTTCAAGCCCGGAGGCTGGACCGTCTTTATCCGCCAGCGCCTCAAGCTGTGGGCATCGCTCCACGACATTGCGGAGCAAGGGCTGGAGCTGCTCCAGGAACGCCAGGGCATGGCGGATGACCGGCTGCAGGAGGCACACGACATCTTTTCACTCATCGAAGAGGAGCTGCCCGCGCTCTTGGAGCGGGTGGAGAGCAAACCCACGGGAGACAAACGATGAACAAGCGAGCGTGGAGGTGGTTGGGCGTCGCCCTGGGCGCCGTCGCGGGGCTGGCGTTCTTTTGGCTCTTTCCCCTCAAGCTGATCTCGCGGCTGGCGGCCAGATTGGGCTACCGCTCGCCCTGCCCGGCAGCCGTGTCGTGGCTGGTGGACAACCCGATGCGCAAGCGCTACATGCGCCCCATCGTGGATCGGATCGGGATCCGCCCGGGCGAGCGCGTGCTGGAACTCGGGCCAGGGCCAGGGACGTTCACAGTGGACGCCGCACAGCGCGTGGGCACCGACGGCCGGCTCATCGCCGTGGACATCCAGCCGAAGATGATCGCACAGGTGGAGCGACGGGTACAGGAGCTGGGCCTTGGCAACGTCGAAACCTACGTGGCGAGCGCCCATGAGCTGCCCCTCGACGACGGAAGTGTGGACCGGGCGTTTCTGATCACGGTGCTGCCCGAGATCCCCGACCCGGATCGTGCCCTGATTGAGCTACACCGCGTGCTCCGGCCCGGCGGCGTGCTGTCGATCAGTGAGGAGTTTAGCGATCCTGACCATCTCTTTCTGCCCGAGACGGTACGCCTCGTGGAGACAGCCGGATTCCGCTTCGAGGAGCGCTTTGGCAACCTGTGGGTCTATACGGCCAACTTTCGAAAGGGAGTGTGACATGATGGCCCGCATTGATGCGCACGCCGAATGCGGAAACAGGTCGTGTCACAACGAACAGGAGGGCGTTTCATGATTTCCCTCCAGTCCAGAGTACACGTCGCCGGCGTGCGCAGCACGCAACTGATCGATTTCATGCTCAACTGTACCGACGAGCAGTACCAGGCATGGTGGCCGGGCACACACCTGGCGTTTCACACGGTCGAGGCGCGGCCCGGCTACGTCGGCAACGTCGTGATAATGGACGAGTACATCGGCACGCGCCGGCTCAAGATGAAAGCAGTTGTCGCGGAGGTCGTGCCGGGGAAACGGACTGTGTGGCAGTTCAAGCAGGTGGTGCGCCTGCCTGCGTACCTCATCCTCGAAGCAGCCGACGTGGATGGCGGTGTCGACCTGACTCACACTGTTCAGGTCAGCTTCCGGGGCGTAGGCAGGGTCCTGGATCCGCTGTTCCGGCTCTACTTCTCTCCGGGATTTGAACGAGCGCTGGACGAGCACGCCCAGGCCGAGTTTCCGATGCTCGGAGAGATGCTGCGCGATCGTGCACGGCGCCAGGCCTAGCCAGGCGCCATGCCGGGGAGGTCACGATGAGCGTGGTGAGGCTGGTTGGCCTGATCTTCTTTGCCCTCGCCTGCTGCGTCGTCATCGTCCTCGTGGGTGGCGGATGGGCCTTTGTACGCCGGCCGGTTGGCGTGAGCTACTTGACTCTGTGGAGCCTATGGTGGCTACTCATCGCCATCGGACGGCAGCGCGGCGTGCCCTCGACCTACGACCGCAGCCAGCGCCTGATCCTGGCGCTCGGCATCGTTGCCCTCGTCGGTCTCATCGTGCTGCCGCCCTGGGAGTACGCTCACCTTTCCGGTCCCATCCCGCGCGACGGTCCACTGGCCTGGCTGGGTCTGGGCGTCTTTGCAGCGGGCATCCTCCTGCAAGCAGCGGCCTTTCGCGCCCTGCACGGCCTGTACACCTCGCGGCTGGGCATCCAGGCGGGACACAGGCTGGTTACCAGGGGCGCCTACCGCTTCGTGCGCCACCCGGGCTATCTGAGCAACCTGCTGTGCCTGATAGGCATCGGCCTGTCTTTGAGCAGCCTGGCGGGCCTGGGCCTGGCCCTGTTCGTCGTGCCGCTCATCGTGCGGCGCATCCAGAGCGAAGAAGCGATGCTCGCCGCCGCGTTCGGAGAGGATTATGAACGCTACAGGCAGCAGGTACCCTGGCGATTGGTTCCGTACGTTTTCTGAACAGAGCCGAGGTTGACGATGGACGCCGGTTATTACATCTCGCGGGAGCGCAAGCTCACGAAAGAATTCGACAGAACCCTGGACCGGATACGTGGTCTGTTCGTCTCCCATATTCGCATGTTAAACCCCTGCACGGCCCCCCCCACTCGATGATGGGTACCTCCACTAGCAAGCAACCTGCGGCAATAGAGCAGCCAGGGCTGATATGAGGGCATCCAGGTCCCCTTTGGCATTATACGCCTGCACCGACACCCGTAGGAACTGCCGGCTGTTCCACTCGATAATCGGCACCTCGACGCGGTACTCGTCGTAGAGGCGCCGCTTTAGCTCCTCCGCATCGCACGCCGGCAGCGGGATCGTCGCCATCTGCGCGTACCACTCCGGCGAGTCGGGACAGATTTGTTCCAACCCCGTCAGCTCGCCTATGGCTTGCCGGGCGTAGCGCGCCAGCTCGTGGCACTCCTGCCGCACCTGCGGCCAGTCGTGCACGGCCTCGAACTCGATGGCTGCCGGCACGGAAAGATAGGCGGCAATGTCGCGGGTTCCCTGCCATTCGTGTTGCAGGACAAAGGGCGAAGAGCCGTTGCTGTCCAACGACAGCAGCGTGCTGCTTTCCGGCTGCCAGCCCCAACTGACCACGAGGGGCTCCACCAGCGGCTGTACCTCCTTGCGGGCGTAAAGAAAGGCGCTGCCCTTGGGGCTGTTCAGCCACTTGTGGCAGTTGCCGGCATAGAAGTCGGCCCCCAGGGCTTCCAGGTTGAGGGGGATCTGCCCCGGCACGTGGGCGCCGTCGACGATGGTGATGATGCCTACTGCCCGGGCACGACGCACCAGCTCCTGCACGGGCAAGATCAACGCCGTGGGTGAAGTGATGTGGCTCAGGAACAGCACCCGGGTGCGCTCCGTGACGCCTGCCCAGAGTTGTTCTATCACCTCGTCCGCCGACGAGATGGGCAGCGGCAACGGCCGGTTGACGTAGGTGGCCCCCCGCCGGGCGCACACAAAGCGCCAGGTGCGATCCAGGGCACCGTACTCGTGGTTGGTGGTCAGCACCTCGTCTCCAGGCGCCAGGCGCAGCGATCGGGCAACCGCGTTCAGGCCGGTGGTCGCGTTGGGCACGTAGACCAGATCGTCGGCTCGGGCGCCGACGACAGCGGCCAGGGCCTCGCGGGCCTCACGCAGCAGCCCGCCAAAGCGCCGCCCCAGGAACTCGACCGGCTGCCGCTCCAGCTCCAACTGCCACTGCTGGTAGGCCTCGAACACCGGTCGGGGACAGGCGCCAAAAGAGCCATGATTGAGAAACACAACGTCCGAACGTAACAGAAACAGATCGCGAAGATTCGAAGCAACCTTGTTTTGCGCTGTCATCATGCAACCTCTCTATGTCTACCAGAGCCCACCCTAGAAACAGGGGACGCCGGAGAGGACCTCCTTGGCGAGAGCAGATGCCCTGTCCTGGGTCATGGGCCCATTATAGCACAGATCTCGGCAGCGAGAAATCGGGGCGCTCCATTGAGAACTGCCGAAAGAGGGCCATTGTCAGAATCGGCGAACTGTGATAGAATAAGCCCATCGGCAGGGATTCGTCTTCCGCCGGTTCACGTTTGAGAGGAGATCGGGTTGAGGCGCAAGCCGCCAGAGGGACGGCTGTCCCGGCAGGCCCTCGACTGGGTGGTGGTCACCGCGCTACTGGCGCTGGCCTGTAGCTGCGTGTCTCCAGCATCCTTGCGCTCCGAAGGCAGCACAGCACCCGGTTCTACCCCCCAGGCAGCGCATACCTCCTCTCTCGCCAGCCCCGCCTCGAACAGCAGCCCGCGCGCGCCGGCTGGACCGGGGCGGCGCATCGAGTTCCGACAGCTCACCATCCAAAACGGCCTCTCGCAAAGCAGGGCCAATTGTATCGTCCAGGACAGCCGCGGCTTTATGTGGTTCGGCACTCAGGATGGGCTGAACCGCTACGACGGCTACGAGTTCAGGGTCTACGAGCACGAGCGGGACGATGCCCACAGCCTGAGCAGCAACTGGGTTCAGCACTGCTACCGAGATCGGCGGGGCGCTCTCTGGTTTGTCACCGACGATGCCGTCCTGAACCGCTACGATCCGGCGCTGGATCGCTTTGACCTTTATCCGCTCAAAGTGGACGACCCGCACCGGCGCGGCCCGGACAATATCGTCACGATCTTTGGCGACAGTGGCGGCAGGCTGTGGATCGGCACGTACGGCGGCGGGCAGCCGCACCCGGTCGGAGCTGGTGGTGCCCATCGCCGTCAAGGACAGGGTCATCGGCGTGCTGGACGTCCAGAGCAACCAGATCAACGCCTTTGACCGGAGCGACCTCGTCGTCCTGCAGTCGCTGGCCGACCAGGCAGCCATTACCATCGAGAACGCGCGCCTCTTTGACGCCGAGCAGCGCCGCGCCGAGCAATTCCGCGTCCTGAGCATCGAAAATGCCCGCCTGGCCGAACAAGCCCAGAAGCTGGCGGTGATGGAGGAGCGCCAGCGCCTGGCCCGGGAGTTGCACGACGCCGTCACCCAGACCCTCTTTTCGGCCAGCCTCATTGCGGAGGCCGTGCCGGACCTATGGGAGAGGGACCAGGAGGAGGGCCGGGCACTGCTGGCCGAGCTCCGGCAGCTAAGCCGCGGAGCCCTGGCCGAGATGCGCTCTTTGCTGCTGGAGCTGCGGCCGGCGGCCGTCGTCGAGGCCAACCTGCGGGACCTGTTGCGCCAGTTGGGGGAGGCCGTTGTAGGCCGCACCGGCAGCCAGGTCACGGTGGCGGTGGACGATCTTGGCCCCTTGCCGGAAGAGGTCCACGTGGCCCTGTATCGCATCGCCCAGGAAGCGCTGAACAACGTGGTCAAACACGCCCAGGCCGGCCGGGTCGAGGTGGTGCTGCGCTGCCTCGACGCCGACGATAGAGACCCGGACCTGCTCCGGCTCGAGCTGGGCATCGCCGACGACGGCCGCCGCGGCTTTGACCCGGCGAGCGTTCCGCCCGAACGCCTGGGGTTGGGCATTATTCGCGAGCGCGCCCAGGCCATCGGCGCCAGCCTGGAGATCGATAGCCGGCCCGGCGGTGGAACCCGGATCACGGTCGTATGGAAGGAAAGAGCCAGGGATTATTGTGCTCAGCGGGCGGCCCGAGACCCGCGAGGAGGCCTTGGCCGCCGGAGCCGACGCCTTTGTCAGCAAGGGCAATCCACCCGAGCACTTGATGGCGGCCATCGCCCGCTGCCGCGGGGACGGAGAGACGGCCCTGCCGCCTGTGGTACTGTACCGGGGAAGGCAAGCGAGATCGTAATACTGTATCTCTAGAAAATAGCACGGGTATAGCCGTCTCTTGCTCGGCACGGACAACAGTCCGCGCTCTGGTCCAGCAAGCGCAAAGTGGCAAGAGCGGCGGCTTGTTATTCGCCGCAAGCAGTGTGAGCATACCCGCATCGATTAGTAAACTTGCAGAAACGCGGTGTCGCGCATGGCCGGAACCAGAACGTCTAGCCCTGGAGTCCTTCATCCTTCACTCTCCCTGGCCCAACACCTTTCGCATCGGCTGGATGGGGAGGCCGTGCCCGTCAAAGCTCCAGCCCGAGCGTACCCCCGTCGAGCGCTTGTAGCCCATGGCAAGGTAAAAGGGAACACCGTAGAGCGTCGCCGCCACCCGGATCACGGTTACGCCCTGGCGGCAGCTCTCCTCCTCAAAGTGCGCGACCAGGCGGCGCCCGATCCCCCGCCGGTGGCAGTCGCCGCGCACGAACAGGCTCCCCAGGCGCTCCTTTCTGCCGCGCAGCACCCCGACGATCTCGCCCTCCTCCTCGGCGATGAGCACGATGGCGGAGCGGATCACCCGGGCGACGGCTTCCTCGTGCACCTTCTCGGCGGAACGAGCGTACTGGAACGGCCCCAGGAAGAGCGCCCTTTCTTCCGGCGGAGCGAAGGACAGGTTGAACGCGCTGTAGGTGTCGGCGATGAGCACGCCTACTTCTCCGGCGTCCTCTTCGCGATATGGACGGATGTCGATCGTTCGGGCCGTCTCTGGCATGACAAATCCTCCCCGTTCGTGGGTCCAGCTTCTTCACAAAGGGCTTGACCGGTCGCCCCACACTTTGCGGCGCACGCCATTATAGCATAGGTTGCTCACCTGCGCATCGGCCACGTGGCCAATATCGCCGCCGTCGGCAGCGGGGCGCCCACCCCGCTCTCGAGTCATCGGGTCCCGAAACTACACTGGTACCAAATTGAAACCTACATGAGGTGCGTCGCACGAACGGCACGCGCAACGCACCTGATGTAGACCCCACCCTGGCTTTGGTTTAGCCCGCGCCCAGCACCTCCACGACCCCCCGGCCGCCGTCCACGCGCACCCGATCTCCGGTACGCAGCCGCGTGGTGGCGCTGCCGCAGCCGACGACGGCCGGAATCCCCAGCTCGCGCGCGACGATGGCCGCGTGAGACAGGGGTGCGCCGACGTCGGTGACGACGGCGGCAGCGCGTGGAAAGAGCGGTGTCCAGCCGACGTTCGTCGTCACGGCTACCAGGATCTCGCCCGGCTGGAGCCGGTCGCCTTGCTCCGGTCCATCTAGCACGCGCACGCGGCCCTCGACCTCGCCCACAGCCCCGGCAAATCCGCGCAGGGTGTTCGACGTGGACACGGGCGTGCTCGCCGCCCGGTCATAGATGTCGTAGCGGCGGTTCGGGTCGGCGGCCCACTCGAATGGGTCAAAGGGCCCGCGGATGATCATCGGGTAGGGGGGCAGCGCGCGGTAGCGGGCGTAGGCCTCCCGGCGGGTTGGGACGTGCGCGGTCGCGGCGTCGTTGCCTGCCAGCAGATCGAGCACCTCGTCGATCGTCAACAGAAAGACGTCGTCGCCCAGGCCGGTCATCTCGCCGGCGCGCAGCGCCCACGCCCGCTCGACCCACATGTAGCGGGTCGCCTCGTCCCGCACCGCTTCACGCAGGCGGGCTGCCGGGCCCACCTTCTCGATCTCGTTGCGCAGCCTGGGCGCTTGCCTGGGATAGCGGGCCTGGAGCCGCTGCCACGCGTTGTCAAACTCGGCGCGGCGAAGCGCCAGCAGTGCGTCCACGTCCACCGGATTCTTTTCGTATTCTGCGAGCTGGCGGTCGAACCAATCGGGGTCCTCGGCCGGCCGTGGTATTGACAGCTCGGCTTCCTGCGGTCCGCGGTGGCCATACCTGTCGAGGTACTCGGCGCGGCTCATCTTGCCCGCTGCCACCCGGGACACGCCCACCATCGGCCCCATGCTGGCCAACATCGCGTCCTCACCGCTCGCGTTGGAGAAAAGCGTGTTCGCATCGGCCTCGCCGACCAGGCCGGCAAGCTGCTTTTTGAATTTCATCGTGGCCTCGAGGGGTGCAGCGGCGCCGCCCATGAGCCAGATGCCGTCCTCCAGCCAGGCCATGATCTCCTGGTGCCAGAAGGCAGCCAGCTCGGCGCCGGAACGGATCTCGCCGATGCGCTGCCGTGCCAGGCGGCAGCGCTCGGGGTTCGAGTCGTGGCGCCACAGTGGACGGCGGCTGCGAGGATCAGGCTGTCCCAAAAAGACAAAGAAAAACGTTCACGCAAGCGCGAAGCGCCGATCTGCACAGATTGATCGAGTTGGTGTCGACAAAGCACAGGTTCGACGCCGGATCAGGCTCGGTCATAGATCTCGGAACGGCGCAAGGGCACAAAGTCGTCCAGGCGGATAGGCTGTGACATCAAACGTTCCACATAGTCGACGTCGTACTCTTGACCGGGTACATAGAGGATCACCCGGACAGCTTCGCTGATGCCCTGCTCGCGCAGACGAACGGAGTGTTCCTCGGGTATCCGGATGGTGCCGTTTTCGATTTTTGTCTGAAACTCGATCGTGTACATCCCGCTTCTCCCACGCCTTCTACACACTCACGTAATGTCCCGGCAAGCCATGCTCGAGAATAGCATAGCACAGATCACTCGATCCGACAATCTTGGCTCAACAAGAACTGTGGCAAGCTTTCTATCTGACGGACCCGGCGATGGCGATCAAGTCCGCCTCAGAGAAGTTGTCGGCGCTGGCACTTAACCTGTACTGAACACCATCCACACGGGGTGGAGTATCACGGGTCGGTAGAAAAATGCAGGCGAACCACCTCGACCCGGTCGGGATGTGTTAGCAGGGCGTAGACACAGCCGTCCGGCCCAACAGCCAGGCCGTTTTGCACAAAAGTATGCCCCTCGGCAAGCGGCACACGGGCCACGCCGAGCAGACCGCCGGCCGGACCGTAGAGACGGACGGTCCGGTTCACCCAGACGGTCGGGCCACTCACCATCTCGTCCACCACCGCGTAGAGGTTCCCAGCCGGACCGAAACCCAGGATGCGCAATCCGGCCAGAGTGTCAGGCACCGTTACTTCGATCCGGGCGCTGCCGGCCACAATGGTGCCCCGGCTCGTCTGCCAACCGGCCAATTCAGCTTTGTACAACTGTCCGTCGTAGGTGTACCCTGGCAGCGGCGATGGCTCGAGCGCGCCCTGCGCATCGACGAGCTGGGCGACCTGGGCTCCCATCTCGAACTCGAGCAGGACTTGTCCATGGTCACCCACCGCCAGTCCGGTCAGGCCGCCCTCGGGTCCCAGGCCACCGGGTATGTCGTATGCCGCCAGCAAGTTGCCGTCGGCGTTGAAGCGAAGGACTTGCTCACCGTAGCCCACCATCAACGCCAGGACGTCAGAACCCACGGACTCCACGTCGGCGACGCCGATGCCGTGGCCGTTCAGGTCGATCCGGTTGAGCTGGACACCTTGGGAATCGTAATGGAGGAGCCGGTTGCCCTGCGTGTCGGCAATCCAGAAGGTGCCGTCGCCGGCGACGGCCAGGGCCATCGGGCCTGTTTGTTCTGCGCCATACTGAACGCCGTCTGGGCCCACCGGCACGGTGAACAAGACCGGTCCGTCGTTGGCGCAGGCGGGTGTGACCGGCGGAGCCTCTATGAGGAACAGCGCCTGCTTTCCCGCCTTCTGGTCGAACCCTCCGGCGACCAACCATGAGCCATCTGGTGACCACCATACTGCCGTTACGTCGTAGGGTGCGGCACTCGGCTGGGCGAGCAGAGTGCCCTCTGGTAGGGCAAAGATGCGAACCCAGTTGTCACGGCAGAAGGCTACCTGTTGCGCCGGGCGTGACAGACCGCAGAACGCCCACTGGCCAAGCGCGGCGTCGGCCCAAATCTCAGCCATCGCCCTGGCCTGATCCGACACCCCTTCGAACTTGGTTTCGTGGACAACGTGGATGGCGGCGCTACCCGGTGGATCCACCAGGCGAAGCCAATAATCCGCATCCGGTCCGGGCGTGCCAGCCTCGACCGGGTTGCCCAGGAGGAGCCATTGGCCATCAGGGGTGAAGCTCGAGCTGTTATGCCACGGCCAGGCGAAGTAAAAGGCAAGCTGCTCTACCTGGTCCAGCTCGCCATGGTAGAGCAGGAGGGGCGACGTCGGCGAGCTCTGGTATATCTGGATCAAGATGTGGTATACACCTGCTGCCGGATCGGTCCGGAGATCGAGCCGCGAGACGTATTCCTCGTCGCTAGCGTCGAGCCCGAAGAAATCTGGCAGGACGTGGCCGATGCGGCCGTCTGGCACCGAGACGTACAGGACGCCCTGATCGATGGCAACCCCGACCAGGTACAGCTCTTCGTTGAGCCAGCCCTGGCCGGCCGAGCTATAGTAGATGCTGGTGAGATAGGAAAGAGCAAAGATAGTTTGGCCCGTGGCAACGTCGGTAATCGTTAGGCTCTTATACTGGCCGCCCTCTCCTTCAGATCTGACGAGCCGAGTCTCGGCGCGATAGCGTCCGTCCGGCGAGATGTCCACTGTCGTATGCCGGTCTGGGAGGGTATGATTTTCACCTGGCGCAAAGGTCCCACAGACGGACCCGGACATCGCCTTTCCTTCTTGATTCACGACCACGGTCACCTTGCCATCCTCTTGCCAGGTGACCCGGCCATCCCAACCTTCGCCAATGACTTCCTTGTGCTCGCATCTCCTGCTATCTGTGGCATTCACGAATACCGGGTGCTCCGCGCCCGCCTCAGAGTCCACAAGCCAGTAGGCGACCCATTGGCCGTCCGGGGACCAACTGTCGAAGAGCAGTCCGCGGTCGATAGGGGCAACGGCCAGCGTCTGGAAGGCGAGCTGAGGTACCGGCGCGTCCGTAGGAGTCGGCGTGGCGGTGACAACGGTGGGTGTCGCGGAAAGGGTGATGGTGAGCTCTCCAGTGGGAGAGGCAAGGGGTATGGCCGATTGTGCGACGACAGCGGTCGGGGTGTTCTGCATTGCCGGAGCCTGGGTCGGCGCAGTGGGGAAGGCCGGTGGGGATGGGCTTGGCGTAGCCGTCTGCGAGCCGGCGCAGCCGGACAGGAAAAAAGCGGCGAGCACCAGGAAGCTCGCGGCAGTGCACACAATCTCCCTACAGATATGGGACTGCTGTGTCATGAATCCCATCCTCACGTTCCGGGGAGCGCGGTCAGGGCGCAAACCAGCCCACGACCGGCCACTCCCCTTCGCTCACCGGCAGCGATACGTGCCAGCGGTCGCCATCTACCGCGAGCACCCACGAGTCTTGTCCATAGGCGTACGATCTGTTGGGCAGCGGAACTATGATGGACAAGTCACCATTTTCGTCGGCTAGCACCCCGCCGACTTGGAATCCGATTTCCGCCAGGCCGGCACGCAACGCAGGCAGGTCGCCGGCCAGGTCGGGATGGGCGTTGAGGTAGGCTACCATCCCAGCTCCCAGGTAGAGGATACCGCTGGCCTCCATGGGAAAGCGCAGTGCGCCGCCTCTCTCGTAGTAGAAATGCGCATACAGGTCCGCGCCCTGCATGGCCGCCACCCCGCGGGCGGCAGCATCCGGGTCCTCTCCGCTACCGTAGCCCTGGAGAAAGGCCCGGGCCAGCTCGCCCAGCAGGTCACCCTCCATGTCTGTGGCCACGGCCTCCAGGGCGGACAGGCCCTCGTCCGGCCTCGCCAGGAGCAGGAGCGCCTCCGCGCGGCGGAAGGCGGCATAGGCGCGCCAATCGGCTTCCTCTTCCCCCGGCTGCCAATCCTCCGCTTCCGCCCGGCGCAGCACCGCCTCGTAGCGCGCTATCGCCTCCTCGTACTGCCCGGCGCGAAATGCCTCCTCGCCCTCGTTGGTGAGCCAGCGGAGCTGGTCGCTTGCCGCCGCGGGCAGGCCGCCGGCGTTGTGTTCCAGGTCCACCTCCTTCTCGAACAGCACGTACCGGCCGGCCTCCGAATTCCAGCGCCAGACCTGCCGCCCGAGAGGGTGGTCGACCATCTTGTGGTCAAAGCCGTGGTCGTAGAGGTGCGGGTAGGTGAGCACGAATTGGAGCCGGCCGGGGGCCGCTGGGTCGGGTTTCAGGGCATAGTCTGACTCCCCGTCCCAGCTCACCAGGTCGGCGGCAAAGACGAGGCGGAAGTCCCCATCCTGCCAGCGATAGGCTTTGGGCCGCAGTCGGTAGTTGCTGCCGCCGACAAATTCGGTAGTAAATACGACATCCACTATGCCATCCCCATCCAGATCCTGCAATTGCACGGCCGGATGCTCGAACTCGGTCACTTCCATGGGAAAGTCGGTCTGGATCGAGCTTAAGTCGGGCGGCAGCGCATGACCGGCAAAGCCGGGTGGACCGAGGCCATCACGCACAAAGACCAGCAGAGGCAATCCCATAACCGGAACGCGCACTACGACGTCCTCCTGCCCGTCGCCGGTCAGGTCGACTTCGGTGACCGCGGCAGGCGCCTCGCCCAGGTCGGAGGTCGTGGTCAGCGCTGGCGCCAGGGCGGCGGGATCGCCGCCGCCCCTGAGCCAGGCGGCGATGCTCGCCGACAAGGTGCCGACCACCGGCCGCGCGTCGGTAAAGGGCTGATGGGCTGCCAGTGCTTCCTGGGCCAGCGTCAATGCATCGGGCGGAGCCGGAGTTGCCGTGGGCAGCGCAGGCGAAGCCGTGGGCGGCGCAGGAGAAGCCGTCGGCGACCCCGGGGTAGCCACCGCAGCAGGGACCGGCGTGCCCAGGGGCTCGCCGAAAGGCAACGCCGCGCCTCCTTCGTCGACCAGCACCACCTCGCCGTTTGGCCGGGCCTCGAATCGCCAACAGTGGCAGCGCTCAGACGAGCACTCTGCACTGATCTCACCGGCGTCCCGGTCGTTCCAGTCAAGTAGAAAGGTCACGACGACCCTGTCCTCCTGGATCTCGGCACTCGTCAAATAGGTGACCACCGGACCCGTCGCGTAAGATTGCATCGGCTCCCCTTCCACCGGCTCGTTGGTGAGCAGGGGGAACTTTTCGGGGTGGGCAGAGTCCGGCAGCAACTGCCTGGCCTGGAGCGTAGCCCAGCCGGCATCGCCAGCAGGCACCCGGTCAAAGCGCCAACTGGCGAGCATCTCGTTCACCTCCGCGGCCGTGGCGTCCGTGGCACCGGCTTCGCAGTAGACCTCCAGGCGGAGCCTGCGGCCCCATTTGGAAAAGTCAACCCAGGTAGCGCCACTTGCATCCCGGCAGTCGTGCGCCTGCCAGAGCGTGCCCAGGTCATCGCGCCCATATTCAGGCCCATAGTCTTCCCAGCTCACCAGGGGTCCGCCCGCAAAATGGATCAAGGCGACGTAAGCGCCGCCATCTGGCATCTGTCCGAGGATACTCTGCGGGCTGTAGGTGGAGCCTTGCTCAGTCGTGACCTCCGGAGCCCAGAACTCCGCCTCGCCCCAACTGTTAAAGGCCACCAGGCCCAGGAAAGGGCGGGCGAGCCACGTCGGCCCCTCGGCGGCTTGCCAACCGGTTGGCAGGGATACTCCCAGGTTGAACCGGTCGGAGCGGAAGGGTGCTGCTTCCGGTGTGGGGGTGCCGCAGGCGGCCACGAGCAGGCCCAGGGAGACCAGGATCCATGGCCGGCAGATTCTCGCCATGATATGCAGTCTCATGGTTGCCTTTACCTTTCCATGTGCCACCTGACATCGCAAGCGCCGCAATTCGAACTGGGGCTCCGTGGTCGAGCTGCGACATCCGTGACGCACATTACTCGTCGAACCACGGCCCCTGCCTTTGGCTCGATTTCCCGGACGTCCGCGCCGTTTCCGTCCGATAGCAGAAGCCGCCCATCTTGGGTCATGCTGACAAGCTGTTCTCCGCCCGGCGAGAGGGCAAAGTCCAGGCAATCGCTCAGTATCGCGACCGGATCCCCGCCCTCAATCGGGATGCGGCACAAAGAGTCGGAGATCCCCGTGCCAGAGCCTTGGAAGTATATCGCCTGGCCGTCGGGCCGCCAGGCGAGGCGTTGCAGCCCTCCTTCCTCGGGAACATAGAGAGGGCGCGGATCGGAGCCGTCCCTATCCATTAACCACAGTCCAATCGCGCCGGAAATCGTGGGTGATGGTGCGTCGGCCACGTGAATGTAGGCGATGGTGTCTCCGAGAGGAGACATGGCCGGATAGTGGACCACGTCGTGAGGTCGTATCTGTCGCTCCGCTGCGCCGCCAGCCGAGTACCCTCGGCCGGGATCTATCGTCCAGATCTCGCTCGCACCCCCATGGTTATAAGAAAAGAGAATGAGTCGCCACGACGATTCCGCGGTTGCAGCGGGGGCCAGGGGAGTTGGAGTACGAGTGGCAGGCTTTGCCGTCTTCGGCAAAGCCGTGGCGGTGGCGCGCTCTGGCGAGGGAAATGGTGTAGCAGGAGTGGCTTTGGCCACCTCTACCGAAGGACCTGGAGTCCACCAGTCGAGGAATTTGGCCCAGTCTGTATAGCCATAGTCACCCACATACACATAGTTGGTGACAGGACCTATGCCCTGGGCCACGGTTTCTTGGCTGATAGCACCTACCTGGAGCAGCACAAGATCGACCTGTAGATTGGGCGGCTGCCCGTGCAACTGGACAAACAGGACGGAATCGCCGTCGGAAGACCATCGGGGTCGCTCCTCACGAAACTGAGAATCGCCGGCTACCTGCTCCCGACCAGGGCCATCGGGCTGAACCGTCCAGATCCGGCGGGCCGCCAGCGCCATGACGGCGGCATCGCCGCCAGCCACCCCGGCCACAGCAGGCGCACTGACGTAGGCCAGGTGCAGCCCGTCCGGCGCCCAGACGGGCGAAATCGCAGCATCCGCTGGTGAGGACAGCGGTTGGGCCGAGTGACCATCCGCTGAAATCACCATCAGCGTTTTGTTGAACCAGGCTTCCCGCCCGGCACCTGTTACGACCGCCAGTCTCTCACCGTCGGGCGACCAGGCCACGAAATCGCGATGGGGCAGCACTGCTTCAGCGATCTGGGTTGGCGAACCGCCCTCCGCGCGCACAACAAGCAGCGGAACACCGTCGGCGGCCAGTGAAGCGGAACCCTCGGGGATCTGCCAAAAAGCTAACCGCGAGCCATCTGGCGACCACCCGGCCAAGGCAACCGTATCGGCTTCCTCAGGCCCCTGGTAGGCAGAGTAGATTTCGCCGAGGTCCGTCCCGTCGGCTCGAATACGTCGAAGACCCTGGTAGCTGGGCAGCCCTCCAGCCGCAGTCTCCGTCCACTCGAAGGCCAGCCATTGTCCATCAGGAGACCAGGCGATAGCTCCTACACCTGCTCCTTCGACTCCACTGCCCCCCATCAGTTCCCGTTGTTCCTTCCCCTCCGCGTCGGCTACTCGCAGGCCACCGCTCACTGTGACGTAGGCCAACTGGTCTGCGACGGGTGACCAGGATGCATTCTCGGCAGCGACGTCGGAAACACGCAGGGGAAATCCTCCTTCAGCGGAGACAACCCAAAGGGTTCGTTCCTGGAGAAATGCAACCCACCGGCCACTGGTGGACCAACGTGGATATTCGTTGCCCCCTCCTTCGGTCAAACGCGTTTCCCGGCCGGTATCCAGATCGGAGACCCAGATGTCACCACCGCGCAGAAAAACGACCTTGCCCAGCCGGGGTGCAGGCGTCGGAGTAGGAGTGAGGATGGCCTGAGCCGTAGCGGTGGCCTCCGCCGGCTGCATGAAGCTGCCCTCGAATTTCAACGTGCCACAGCTCACAACCAAGGCGACCAACATGAGCAACAATATCGGAAAGCAGAGCCTTACCCTCATTCCTACCATCCCTTCCGTGAGTCACTTATGCTGCTCATTCTAGCACCCTCGTGTAACACCCATATCACCACCTTGTATAAATCTGGTTACATGCTGTACCAGGGTGGTGACACTACTGCGCTTCAGGCGGCAGTGGCAGTCGCACAGTAAAGACTGTACCATGTCCCAACCGGCTGCGCACGCTGATCTGGCCGTCATGGCACTCGACAATCTTTTTCGCCAACGCCAATCCCAATCCGCTGCCTTCCACCCCTTTTGCGTTCTCCCCGCGATAGAGTTCCTCGAACACGTGAGACAGATCGGCTTCGACTATGCCTGGCCCGCTGTCTGCCACGTCGACGGTTAACGCTGTGTTGCCTTCCCGCACCAAAACCTCGATGGTGTCGTCAGCGCACGTGAATTTGCGGGCATTGTCCAGCAGGTTGTAAAGACCAGCAGCAGCAGGTCCGGATCGCCCAAGACCGCGGCCGGAGACCAGGGGACTCGCGGGGTGATCAAAGTAAGAGATCGATCGGTCCCGCCAGCTTGAGCCTGGACAGCAGCGATAGCTTCTGATAGGAGTTCAGCCAGATTGATCGGCTCCGGTTCTAGCGGCTGGGCCTCCAGATCGGCCAGTTTCCTTAAGTTCTGGAACAGGTGCCGCAAGCGCGCGATTTGCTCCTGTCCGGACTGCATCAACTGGTTTTCCTGTTCACATCGGGTTGGCCGCTGCTCGAGGCTGGCCAGGGTTACCTGGAGGATAGCCAACGGGTTTTTCGTCTCGTGCTCCAGCCGATGGACGAAACGGCGGTGATCTTGCTCGTGGTGCCTGCGTTCTTCGGTTAGCGCCTTCCTGCTCCGGCCCAACCAGAAGAACGACAGCAGACCACCTGCCCAGCCAAGGCTGCTCAGCACAAGCCCGGCCAGCAACGCGAGTGTGCTCAAATCTGCCGTGATTCTCCCTACGAGGAGAGGATCGGGCACAGCAGGACTCTGAAGGGCCAAGGACAGCACCGATCCAAGCAAGAAGGGGATACTGCCAATCAACAGAGCACGGTACAGCCAGCGATTCGAGAGCCCGATCATTCCTGCACCTCCACCGATCCCATGAAGCGGTATCCCACGTTGACGATTGTCTCGATAAAGCGTGGGGCACTCGGGTCGTCTGCCAGGTGTTTGCGCAATTCTGCGACTCGGTTGTCCACCGTGCGTGTGGCTACCGGATAGTCCCACCCCCACACCACATCGAGAAATCGCTCTCGGGTGATGACCTGGTCAGGGTGGATCATCATGTACTCGAGAACCGAGAACGCCTTTGCACTCAAGGGCAACTCACTTCCCGCCAGCCACGCCCGACGGCACTGGCGGTCGATCATGAGCTGCCCCGAGACGAGACGGCTGGCGCCTGCCAGGGACGGTTGAGCCCCCCGAGTGCGGCGTAACAGTGCGCGAATGCGGGCCACGAGTTCTCCGGGATCAAAGGGCTTGTTCAGATAATCGTCAGCGCCTTCTTCCAGGCTCATAGCCCGCTCGTGTGGGCCCCCAACCTGGGTCAGCATGATCACGGGCGTCTGGTCGCCTCCAGCCCGCAGGCGACGACACACCTCCCGACCGTCCAAACCCGGCAGGAGGACGTCCAACACAACCACGTCGGGGCGCATCTTGCTGATGCAAGGCAAGGCTACATCACCGCGCAGCACGCTCTCGACACAAAAACCAGCTCGCTCCAGGAAGGGCACGAGAACGTCCACAAGCGGCTTCTCATCATCGACGATCAAAACTTGCTCACCAGCCATTACCCATCGCTCCCCACCTGGTAGCGGATGAGAACCTCACGAAACCCTCCCGGCGTTCCGTGATGGTCGCTCTTTCGATCCACGACACCCACGCCAGGGCAAAACCACGTCTCGAACGCGGTGCCGGCCCACGCTTCCTCCAGGAAATTGTCCACTTCAACGACTGTTTCGGTGACAACCGGAGGTGGTGGTTATTATTTCGCTAGTTGGGTCACCTTCGTATCGGGTGAGTTGGAACACCCAGGTATTGCCCAATGCCAGCGGAAAGTCGATCTCCGGGCTGGGCGGTGGAGCAGCAGTTGGTGGTGCTGCGATTCGCTCGGATGTAGGCGTCGCCAACGTTGCGGCGGTGAACGTTGGACCGAGCGTTGCGCCCTCGGGTGCGAATGTGCCGCAGGCGCCGGTCAGCGCGACGGCAACGAGGAGGTAGGCCGCGACGGTCGCATATCGGTGCACTTTGCGACTCATTCTCGCCTCCTGATCTTGGCCAATCCTACCCAGGATCTGAAAGACCTATGGTAATCGACGGCAATTGTAGAATAACCACGGATGGCCAGAGCTGCACGGTTTGCTCGCGTGAAGCGATCAACGCGTGGCTATCTGGCAGTTGGTCGTTGTTGAGCAACGACGGCGCGATCATGCCTGGCAGCCACCATTATATAACAACTGTGCGGTGACTGCCTGACGCCAAGCCGTCACCTGCCCCACTCTCCTGGATCAAAGACGGCTCACGGCGCGCCCAGGTTCCAGCTCAGCTCCCACGGCCCCGCGACGGCGACCATGACCCCCTCCAGGTCAAAGTGGTAGCGGCCGGGCAGCACGGCGCCGGTCTCGGGATCCGTCAAATCAAAGAGGGTGCCAGCCTGACCAAAGCGGGAGGCATAGGCCAGATCCAGGGACCGGCCGTCGGGTGCTACGATGGCCGCCGGCCGCAGCCCTCTGAGCCAGGGGCCACCCGGCTGGTCTTCCGGTCCCTCGGGAATGAGCGTCAGGCACGTCGAATCGTTAAAGCCTTCCAGCCGTGCTTGGGAGAGGCGCAGGTGGTAGCCGTCCACTTCGATGGGGATATCCAAGGCCCACGGCTCGCTGGCCGGCCAAGGCGGCTCGTCACGGGCCTGCATCTCCACCCCGGCGGGTACCGCTACATCGAAGGCAAAATGAGTCGCGACGAACAACTCCAGCCCTGGCACGTGCAGTGTCGCCCGCCGGGCCAGGGGATCGAGCGGCTCAAAGCTGAGCGTCGGGGAGTTCTGGGAATCGCGGGTTGTCCAGGGCTGCTCGTCCCCTGGCCGCCAGGTAACTCCGTTGGTCAGCTCGTAGCGGCGGCCGCGCTCGTCCACCAGGTAGAGGTCGCTGCTCTTCGTATACGGGTTCCAGCCCCACACCCGGTTCAGAAGGAGGCCAGGCGGCGGATCGTCCAGCTCCACGGTTATCGCGGCCAGCCGGTCGGTCTGGACCACCTGGCTCGCGCGCAGGGTCAACCCCTGTCGGGTCTGGACGGCATTTGCGGGATGTCGAACGACCGGGGCCGCCTGCGTCCCATCCGCTTCGTCTGCGCCGGGGATGCTCCAGGTCAGAATCCAGGGCCCATGGAACACCACGTTGGCCCGCTCCACGCGTACCTCCGTGGGGCCGCCCGGGATGCGGGTCCCGTCGACCAGTTTCAGGCCCGTGCGGATGGTACGGCTCTGCGGTTCGTAGCCGCCGGTCGTGCCACTGAACCAGCTCTGATCTCCGGCCAGCCCAATGTGGCGGAGCATTCTACCGTCTTGGTCCGGCACAGAATCGAGGTCGAATTGCAGCAGGGTTTGTTGCACTGTGCCATCGCGCAGCTCCAGCTCTTCCTGCACCAGGCGGGCACCGCTGATATTCACCGGGAAGCCGGCCACCGTGAGCGAGATGTCCAGGGGCCACCCATCGCCCACCTGGGGTGCATCGCCCAGATCCACGACAAAGCTTGCCTCGGCAGGAACCGCAAAGCTGACGGCATCCACCCACAATGCCAACTGCCCGGCGGAGGGCGAGACAGGGGCAAAGGTTTGCGTCGTCTCGTCGGTCGGCAGCTCGGGCGTCGGTGTCGGCGTGATCTGCTGCGGATCGGGGATCCGGATCACCTCTGTCTGGACTGAGGAGCCGGTGCTGGATGCCGGAGCATAGTGGTATTCATGGCCCAGGTTGTCACGCAACACGGGCAGGTTATAGCCGATGGTGGGCCACTCCCAATCAGGATTGGGCCACTGCACCTGCACGCGGACTACCGTCTCTTCCGCGCTGTGGGCCACAGCGAGGACGCGCAGGGTGATTTCGTGATGCGTTTCCTCGGCGCCAGCGGGGGCGTAGGGCTCGGCGTAGAGATCGGCCACAAGGTCGCCGGTGGCGGGGCGCAGGTCCAGGGGCACCTGCCAGTTCTCCGGGGCCGCGCCGGTGGGCACCAACGGCAGTCGCGGCAGTTCGAGCATGGCCCGGTACACGCCATCCGGCAGGGATGGAAATTCGAGCGTCCCGCCGCCCAGGCGCAGAGTCCAGGTCCCCGTGGTCAACGTGCGGCCGTCGGGCAGGCGCAAGAGGGGGGCAAAGTCTCCTTGCTGCTCCGCGCCGTCGGGCCAGAGCAGATCCTCGGGCGGCAGCCCTTCGCTGCGGACGACGATCTTGGTATTGTCCGGCCCGGCGATGGCCTGCTCCACGCGCAACGTCACGCCGTCGCGGGTAACCTCGACGGGGGCGGCCAGCAGGCGCGTCGCCTCGAGGTCGACAAAGCCGATGCCCGGCACGTAGCCCACCAGGTCCTGGATGGCGGCCACGACGCGCGCCGGGCCGATGGTGGCCACTGCAAGGGCGAGGATCAGCAGCAGGCCGACGGCGACGGCCATGGCGCGATGGCGCCACAGGGCGCCGAGCCAGCCAGACCACGAGGACGGTGCACGCGACGTGCCAGTTCTATGCGGCATAGCCTCCGCTTGCGCGAGCAGACGTCGCTCCAGACTGGCGACGAACACCGGCTCCGGATCGGGTGATGCAAACAGATCTACCAGCGCCCGCTCGATTGGTGGTGTTCCCGTCCGTGTTGGCTCACTCATTGTCTTCCTCCCACTCGGCTTCCAGGTGACGAACCAGGCGATGGATCGCCATCTTGACCGCTGCCTCGCTGCGACCCACCACCTGGCCGATCTCGCGGTAGGTGAGGCCGCCGGAAAAGCGTAACCTGAGCATCTCCTGCTTGTCGGCGTCGAGCTGGTCAACCAAGGCGGCCAGCCGCTGCAGCGCCTCCTCGTGCACCAGGCGGGCCAGCTGCCCCTCGCCGCCGGCGGCCGCGTCGCGCGCCTCGTCGAGGGCCAGCTCCGGGTGCCGCCGGCGGTGGTGATCGGCGGCTCTGTGGTGGGCGATGGTGAACAGCCAGGCGCGAAAGCTGCCGTGCTCGCGATAGCGATCCAGGCCCTGGAGCGCTTCCAGGAAGACCTGGGCGGTCAGGTCCTGGGCGTCGGCGGCGTTGCCCACGCGACTGTAGAGGTAGCGGTAGATGGGCGCGACGTGGCGGCGGTAGAGCGCGCCGAACGCGGCCAGATCGCGCCTGGCAGCCCGCACGAGTTGTGCGTCGTCTTCAGGCTCTGTTATCACGGCGGACTGCCCCAGTAGCAGCTCAGTCATGGCCTTCCTCGCTTCTTGTCACCGTTGCGATGGTGCTTCAAGAAGTATATCGCGGTTTGGAAGGAAAGGTAACAGGAGACTCTGGACCACGAAGTGCACGAAACGGGCGAAAAACACGAAATCCGAGCGACTCACCGGGTCCCATTTTACCACGAAGCGTGTCGTGGCGTAAAATGCCTTTCGGCCGCCAGGGCATCATGAACGCCGGTCAGTGGTGCAGTGGCAGACAGTGGTCTCTGTTATGGTGTCACATCTTGAGGCCGGAGCCCGTGCGCGACCCGGCTCCAGTCGACACCTTCTGTCAGCCACGCGCGCGCATGCGCCAGGTCAAAGCGCGCTGTCTTCTCAAATATCAGCACACGTGGGTGGTCGTAGACGCTGAATGCCTCTTCGCCGTCGATCCGGTTCGCCATTGCGGCTCGGTTCTCCACCATCCCGGGGTGGCCACAGTGCCCAATTGGTTTCAACCAGGAATGGTCCACCCGGAGTGCGTGGCGGTACTATACCAGTACTCGATCAGTTCGCAAATGTCGGCCTGGAAAGGGTAGAACTGGAGGCAGGACAGCGGGACCGGGGTAGACGAGGCGGCTATCCTGCCCCGCAGTCCGCTAGTTGTGGCCGGTCAAAGCGTAACGCTCTCCCTCCGCGGCGATCTGCTCCCAGCACGAGCCGGAGCACTCCCAGTTGTCCAGGTCCTTCAGCCGCGGGCAGTCGCACTGCACGCCCTCCAGTACGACGCCCGTTGGCGAATCGCGCCACTCCAGCAGCAGGCTGGAGACACGGTCGATCTCCGGGCACGCCACTTGCCGCACTTCCCACCTGAAGCCCGCCATTTCCTCGCTCCTTTCCATCCAGGCCAAAACACACGCCACCGCTGACACGGCCGGGCCGGGCTCACGCCGTCGAGGTGCACAGGGCAAGGGCTGGGCAGGTCTGGTGCAGGCAGCAGCGGTCAAAGGGGCGCACAAGAGCCCTTCACAGCAAGGACCCGGCTACCCACATTATAGCACCCCGCAACGAGAGCGTCAAGTGGCGCCGGAGCGGGCCAGGTGCGACAACGAGTACGGCATCGGTTGAAACCGATGCCTGCTACCAGAAACCCGTTCGGACGGGTTCGCACGGAACGATGACACGAACGCGTTTTCAACGCGTTTCTGGTTTCAGCCGCGAATTCATTCGCGGCAGCTCTTGCGTTTCTCCCAAAAATCGGTACAATCATGTCAGTGGCTCGTGGGAGGCGAGGGATGATGCACACCGCCGCCGAGCGGATGGAGCGCGTGCTCCGCGATTTGCAGCCCGAGACGGCGTTCGACGGCAGAACCGGACCCGCCCAGGCGCTGGCCGAGCGCATGGTACAGTGCCACACGCCGGGCGCCAGCATCGCCGTCGTCGACGGGCGGGCCCTGGCCTGGACGGCGGGCCTTGGCCGGTGCCACGCCGGCATGGCCCGGCCGGTGACGCCTGCCACCGCCTTCCAGGCCGCGTCCATCAGCAAGCCGGTCTTTGCCCTGGCCGTCATGCGCCTGGTGCAGGAAGGCGTGCTGGACCTGGACCGCGACGTGAACGACTATCTGACGTCGTGGCGCGTGCCCGACAACGACGGCTGGCAGCCCCACGTCACGCTGCGCGGGCTGCTGAGCCACTGCGCGGGCATGACCGTCGACGGCTTTCCAGGCTACACGCCCGACGAGCCCCTACCCTCGCCCGTTCAGGTCCTGGAGGGCCGGCCGCCGGCCAACACCCCCCCTGTCCGGGTCAACGCCCTGCCAGGGCTGACCTATCGCTACTCGGGGGGAGGCACCACGGTGGCCCAGCAGGCGGTGGTCGATCGCCTGGGCGAGCCCTTTCCCCAGCTCATGCGCGAGCTGGTCCTGGAGCCCCTGTGCATGGACGACAGCACCTTCGAGCAACCCCCGCCGCCCGCGTGGGCAGGGCGGCTGGCGACGGGCCATCCCTGGAAGGGCAGGCCCCTGCCCGGCGGCCACCACGTCTACCCGGAGATGGCGGCGGCGGGGCTGTGGACGACGGCCGGCGACCTGGCCCGGACAGGGCTGGACATCATGCTTGCCCTGGAAGGCCGGCCCGGGACCTTGTTGCGGCAGGACACGGCGCGGGCCATGCTTCAGCCGCAAACCGCGCCCCAGGCGGAAGGCTTTTGCCCCGCCCTGGGCTTTTTCCTGCGGGGCGAAGGGCCGGGGCTGAGGTTCTACCACACCGGCTGGAACGAGGGCTTTGTAGCCCTCGCCATGTTCTATCCCTCCACCGGGCAGGGCGCCGTGGTGATGCTGAACGCCAACGAGGGCAACGACCTGATGTTCGAGATCGCCCGGGCCATCGGCCGCGAGTATGGCTGGCCCGGGGCCGTTCCCGAGGAGAGGCCCCATCTCGAGATCGACCGGCCCGGCCGCTACGCCGGCCTCTATGCCGGCGAGGCGGGCACGCGGTTCCGCGTCACGGCGGAAGACGGGGCAGTCTTCTTGCAGGCCGGCCTGCAGCGCTCCCTGCGCCTGGATGCCACCTCCGACCTGGAGTTCCTGGCCCGCGCAGTCAATGCCGCCGTGACCTTTCAACCGGACGAGACGGGCGCCATCGTCGCGCTGACGGTCCACCAGGACGGACAAGCGGTCCGCGCCCGCCTGGTCGAGCCCGACGACGGCGAGGGCGCCGAAAGCGCTCCTTGACGCACCCTGTTTTTGATGATATAATCCTGCTCAACCGCTGTGGCAGGCAGATCTGCATGCGCCGGGGTCATCCTCCGGTCACCCTGGTGTTCCGTTGATTCAGGAGGCAAAATGGGAGCTGTTTCGTCCGAAGGCGGGGCCAAGGGGTGGCGCTGGCGGGCGGTAGTGCTGTCACTGGCTGCCGGCGTGGTGCACATCCTCGTGTCCCCCATCTATTTCGCTCAATGGGTCGGCTATGGCGTCTTTTTTATCACCGTGGCAGCGCTGCAAGGGATCGGCGGCATGGCCCTCGTGGGCGGCTCGCCCCGTCGCTTTTTCTACTGGGCCGGAGTCGTGGGCAATGCCGGCGTGGTGCTCCTGTGGGTCATCACCCGCACCCTCGGCATCCCGTTCTTTGGCCCGGCAGCGGGCGAGGTTCAGCCGGTGGGCCTGCCAGACCTCGTGGCAACCCTCATCGAGGTGGCCCTCATCGGCCATCTCCTCGTGCTGCTGACCAGGTTCGGCGAGCTGGAACAACAAGCCCTCCTCGAGTAGGCCGGAGGAGGGTCCAAGACCATCTCCTCGCCGGACAGGGGCCGAGCGCTCCGCCGCGGGCAGCGACGCCGGCGCGGTGCTGTCCCTTGGGCTCGGACCAAGGGTCCGGCACCCCGATTTGACGGTTTCGGAAGAGCCGGGTATAATCCTGCAAGACGGAATGGACCCGGGCTGCCAGGCCCCACGCTTGACAAGGAGTGCCCATGGATAGCACCGTTGCCGTCGAGATACGAGACGTTACCAAGCGGTTTCCCGGTCCAGGCGGGCGGCCAGACGCCGAAGTGCTGGCCGTCGACAACGTGAGCCTCCAGATACGCGACGGCGAGTTCTTTTCACTCCTCGGGCCAAGCGGCTGCGGCAAGACGACGACCCTGCGCATGATTGCCGGCTTTGAGCATCCGACGAGCGGCGAGATTTTGATCCACGGCCGCCCCATGGGGCTGACGCCGCCATACCAGCGCAACACCAACATGGTCTTTCAGAGTTATGCCCTCTTTCCCCACATGACCATCGAGCGCAACGTGGCCTTCGGGCTGGAAATGGCCAAGGTCCCAAAGGACGAGGCCCGGCGCCGGGTGCAAGAGGCCCTGGCCATGGTGCGCCTGGCCGAGTTTGGGCCCCGCAAGCCGAACCAGCTCTCGGGCGGGCAGCAGCAGCGCATCGCCCTCGCCCGGGCCCTGGTCAACCGGCCCGAGGTCCTCCTCCTGGACGAGCCCCTGGGAGCGCTCGATCTGAAGCTGCGCAAAGAGATGCAGATCGAGCTCAAGAGCCTCCAGAAAGAGGTGGGCATCACCTTTGTATACGTCACGCACGACCAGGAAGAAGCACTCACCATGTCGGACCGCATCGCAGTGATGCACCAGGGCAAGGTGCTCCACCTCGGCACGCCCACCGAGATCTATGAGCGGCCGAGCTGCCGTTTCGTGGCCGACTTTATCGGCGACACGAATTTCATGGAAGGCGTGGTGCAGGAGCAGAACGGCAGCGTGCTGACGGTCCTGGTCGACCATTGCCTTCCGGTGCGCGTCCAGTCGGAACAGGCGCTGGCGCCGGGCACCCAGGTGACGGTGGCCGTCCGCCCCGAAAAGATCCGGCTGCTGCCCGAGCCGTTGCGCGGCAGCCACAACAGCTTCCTGGGACGCATCGAGCAGGTCGTGTACGTGGGCACCGACACGCGCTTTCGCATCCGCCTGTCAGATCACGTGTCCCTGACCGTGCGGGAGCAAAACGTCCTCTCCGATCCCAACGCCACGACCTACTACCCCAGCGGCGAGGCCTCCGCCTTTGCCGTCTGGCTCGACGACGCAGGCCGGATATTATCAGACTAACCTAACCCCCCAGCCCCCTTCCCCATGGGGGAAGGGGAAGCAAGGGCCGGGGGAGAGGTAGGAGTATGGCTGCTGCAACACAAGAGGGGAGAAAGAGCTTGTTGGAGACGGTGCGGCGCAAGCCGGCTCTGCAGGTGCTGGTGCTCATCGCACCGAGCCTCTTCTGGCTCATCGTCTTTTTCGCCGTGCCGCTGCTCATCGTCTTTGTCTACAGCTTTCTGAAGCGCGGGCCCTACGGGCAGATCGTCTGGGAATTCAACCCCGGCAACTATGCCCGCTTTTTTGACCCCCTGTACCTGCGGATCTTTGCCCGCTCGTTCAAGATCGCGGGACTGACCACGTTTTTCTGCTTCCTGTTGGGCTATCCCATGGCCTACTGGATGGCCACCCGCCCGCCCAAGTGGCGCAACACCATGTTGCTGCTGGTCATGATCCCGTTCTGGACCAACTTTCTGGTGCGGACCTATGCCTGGATCTTGATCCTGCGCGACACGGGCCTGATCAACCAGGGGCTCATGGGCCTGGGGCTCATCTCCGAGCCGCTGCCCCTGTTTGGCAACGACCTGGCCATCATCATCGGCCTGGTCTACGGCTGGTTCCCCGACATGGTGCTGCCCTGCTACGCCGCCATCGAGCGGCTTGACTTTTCCCTGCTGGAGGCGGCAGAGGACCTGTACGCCAACGAGGTCAAGGCCTTTGCCCGGATCACCTTTCCCCTGACGCTGCCGGGCATCGTCGCCGGCTCGATGCTGGTCTTTGTGCCGTCGCTGGGCGCCTTTGTGACGCCCGACCTGCTGGGCGGGGCCCGCTCGGTGATGATCGGCAACGTCATCCAGAGCCAGTTCCTTAGCGTGCGGGATTATCCCTTCGGCTCGGCCTTTTCTTTCGTCCTGATGGCCATGATGCTGCTGGCGACGCTCATCTATTTCCGCGTGGGCGCGCGGACGGCGTGAGGAGAAAGACATGACCAGCATGGCAGCAAGAAATACCAGGGCAATGGGCGTGGCGCGGCGGGGGACCCTCCTGGGGCGGCTGGTGCGGCTGGGCATCGGCTCCAGCGGGATCCTGGGTTATGTCTTTCTCTATGCCCCCATCGTCATCCTGATCATCTTTTCCTTCAACTCCTCGCGCTTTGTCTCCACCTGGGAGGGCTTTTCCCTTCGCTGGTACGGCGAGCTGTTTCGCGACGCGGCCATGATGGCCGCCCTGAAGAACAGCCTCATCGTGGCCGTGGTGTCGACGCTCATCTCGACCCTCTTTGGCACCATGGCTGCCCTGGTCATGGAGCGTTACCAGTTCGGGGGCAAGCTGGCCATGGATGCCCTCCTCTACCTGCCCATCATCATCCCCGAGATCGCCATGGCCGTCATGCTCCTGCTCTTTTTCGTGCTGGCGCGGGTCAACCTTAGCCTGGGCACGGTCATCATCGCCCACGTAGCCTTTAACATCTCGTTCGTCACCGTCGTCGTGCGGGCGCGGCTCGTGGGCTTTGACCGGCGGCTGGAAGAGGCAGCCCAGGACCTGGGCGCCAACGAGCTGCAGACCTTCTGGCACGTGACACTGCCCCTCCTCATGCCCGGCATTCTGGGCGGCGCGCTGCTGGCCTTTACCCTGTCGCTGGACGACTTTGTCGTCACCTTTTTTCCGGCGGGTGTGGGCGCTACCACGCTGCCGCTGCGCATCTATTCCATGGTCAAGCTGGGCATCACCCCCGAGATCAATGCCATCTCGACCATCCTGGTCCTGGCGTCCATGACACTGTTGTTCCTGTCGGTGTTTCTGCAACGGAAAGGAGGTGGATCAGCAGCGGACATTCTCTAAACGGAGCCGTAACAATTCAGGGGAGGAGGTATCTGATGAAGCGTTTCGTAACGCTGATGCTGGTGGCCGTCATGGTGCTCATCGTCGCAGCCTGCGGGCCGGCCAGCCCCCAGGGCGCGCAAGAGCTGGCCAGAGAGCTTCACGTCTACAACTGGTCAGAGTACATCGATCCCGAGATCTATGCCGAATTCGAGGCCGAGTTTGGCGTCAAGGTCATCGAAGACACGTTTGCCAGCAACGAAGACCTCCTGGCCAAGTTCCAGGCAGGGGCCAGCGGCTACGACCTGATCGTGCCCTCGGACTATATGGTGAACATCATGAACCAGTTGGGGTTGCTGGCCGAGCTGAATTATGACAACATCCCCAACTTTGCCAACATCGACGAGCGGTTCAGAGACCCGCCCTACGATCCGGGCAACAAGGTTTCGGTGCCCTATCAGTGGGGCACGTCGGGCATCGGCTACGACGCCGACGTGTTCGAGGAGCCACCCGATAGTTGGGGCTACCTGTTCGACCCGGAGATGGCTGCACCCTATGCCGGCAAGATCAGCATGCTCAACGATCCCCGGGAAGCCCTGGGGGCCGCCCTCAAGTACCTGGGCTATTCGCTGAACAGCAACGACGCGGCCCAACTGGAGGAGGCCAAGCAGCTCTTGCTGCAGCAGAAGGCGTGGGTCGCCACCTACGACAGCGAGGGATTCGAAGACCTGCTGGCCGCGGGCGAAACGCAGTTGGCCCATAGCTGGAGTGGGGACATCTTTATGGCTGCCGTCGAGGCGCCCCAGCTCTGGTACGCGATTCCCAAGGAGGGAGGGGTCATCTGGACCGACAACCTGGCAATCCCGAAGACGGCGAACAGCCAGTACACAGCCGAGGTCTTTATCAACTATTTGCTGCGGCCCGAGGTGGGCGCCAAGGTGAGCAACTACACGTGGTACGCCAGCCCCAACGAGGCAGCCACCGAATTCATCAGTCAGGAGATCACGGGCGAGCCGGCCATCTATCCGCCCGAGGACGTGATGGACCGCCTGGAATTCATCCGCGACGTGGGCGAGGCGACGACCCTCTACGACCGCATCTGGACCGAGATCAAGTCGCAATAGGCCGGTCCCCTTACAGGCGCCGGGCCCCGTCCTCTGCCAGGGATGNNGCGTCTCTTCTCGGCGGCCTCTCCCACAGGCTGCCGGCAGGTTGTCGGAGAGGTGCCTGCGCCTGTACGTTCGTAGTAGGCGATTCATCGCCCCAAGAACCGCGCTGAATCGCCCACTACGAACGGCTCTCCGAACGGGCGCCTGCGCTTGTCGGTTCGTAGTGCGATCCATCGCCCAAGAACCGCGCTGAAGCGCGCACTACGAACGCCTCTCCGAACGGGCGCCTGCGCTTGTCGGTTCGTAGTGGGCGATTCATCGCCCAAGAACCGCGCGGAAGCGCGCACTACGAACGCCTCTCCGAACGGGTGCCTGCGCTTGTCGGTTCGTAGTGGGCGATTCATCGCCCAAGAACCGCGCGGAAGCGCGCACTACGAACGCCTCTCCGACAGGTGCCTGCGCTTGTCGGTTCGTAATGGGCGATTCATCACCCAAGAACCGCGCGGAAGCGCGCACTACGAACGCCTCTCCGACGGGTGCCTGCGCTTGTCGGTTCGTAGTGGGCGATTCATCGCCCAAGAACCGCGCGGAAGCGCGCACTACGAACGCCTCTCCGAACGGGCTCTACCACAGGCTACTAGACGGGCCGCGCTCCCCGGCCACGGATCAGGCCGACCAGGAAGAGCAGGATTATGGCACCGATGACGGCCACGATCAGGCTGGTCAGGTTGAACCCGAAGTCAAAGCCAGTACCGGTAATGAGCTGCACCACGAGCCCGCCGATAAAGGCGCCGATGATGCCGACGATGATGTTCAGAACGCAGCCCATGCGCTCGTTCGTTTTCATGATCAAGCTGGCGATCCACCCTGCCAGGCCACCAACCACGATCCAGGTGATTATTCCCATCTGTTTCCTCCTTCTGGTAAATCGTGACCGCATATCCAGGTACTGCCGCATCGCACTTGTCTTATTATACCCGCAAGAACGAAAACATAGCGGCGGGTTGCGTGGGGCTTGGCGACGGATTCAGTTGGAATTTGGTGGGATTGCTCCGGTGTGTGGGGCTTGCCAGCCCGCGATACCCACAAATGTGGTAGCCGGGCGCTACTGCCTCCGCGGTACGGGGCTTCCGGGCGGCCGGTCCTTTTTGTCGAGTTGCGAATCCACCTTTTGGTCGATGACTGCGAGCCGCCCGCGTGGTATCCTGTGGGCAGGACAAACCGAGGAGGTGCAACGATGGGGTGGTGGATCGCGGCTGTTGTGACCTGGTTCATTTCGGCAGCCTGAATTGTGTCCATCTTGGTGGGCGTGTCCCGCCGCCAGATGCCGGCCATGAGCCTGTCGATGATTCCGGCGTACCTGTTTCACGGAGTCACGGCCGTTCTGGTTCTCTTTTTCGTCTTCAAGGCCATTGGCGCGTAAGGGCCAGCATTGGATGATATGCGGAGGTAGATGATGAAGACTGTCTGGAAGATCGCGGGCATTTTGTTGCTGGCAATCAGCGTCATATGAATTGTGGCCATCATGGGAGGGGTCTTCTCCCACACAGAAGGGTTTACCAGGTTGAGCGAGCTCTGGGGCGGTCTCGCGTTCCACACCGTCAGCGGCGGATTGGGGATGTTCTGCCTGGGCCGGGCCGGGATCGGCCTGCAGCCAGGCGAAACGCCCGCCAGGGCCGAAAAGCAAGATCCGGGCAAGGCCGCGCCCGCTCCACGCGGCTGAGATCCCGGGCTCAAGCCGGTCTCCACCAATGGGCTAGTGCCGGCCGGGTGTGTTGGGGCGAAAACACCCGGCCGGCCGGAGGAGCCAGGAGAATGGTTGCAACGTGATGTTCTGCAAGACGGCAACGAGGACAAGCAATCAGCAGCAGAGACGACCCAAGGCCCGGCGGCAGGCCGGGCCCGAGTTCGTGGCCCAGGCCCTGGGTTGGGTCGATTTCCACAAGCCGGCCGTGCAGTACCTGAGCCAGCAGGCCGGTCCCTCCCCGGCAAAAACCATCCCGCTATCAGCCGCCAGCCCACGCAACGCGAGATCGCCCGAGTAGCTGTCGCCGTCGCCGCCGGCCGGGCAGCGCCGAGTCGTTTCCCTGGACGTCCAACCATGATGCCGTGGCTGCCATCTATGGTATAATAGGGCCATGGATCAAGACGTCTTTGAGCAGCTCGTCGTGGAGGCCCTGGACAGCCTGCCCGAGGAGATCCAGGGCTGGCTGGACAACGTGGCCGTCGTGGTCGCCGAGCGGCCGACGCCCGAGCACCGACAGCAGGCGGGCCTGCGCCGGGGCCAAACGCTCTTCGGCCTGTACGTGGGCGTGCCCAAGACCAACCGGGGCTTTACCTACGGCGAGATTGTCCCGGACAAGATCATAATCTTTCAGCGGCCCATCGAGCGCTGGTGTCGCACGCCCGACCGGATACGCGAGTGCGTGCGGCAGACGGTGCTGCACGAGATCGGGCACCACTTTGGCATGGACGAGGACGAGCTGCGCGAGGCGGGGGTGTGAGCTCCTCAACTGCAGTTAACCGCCGCGTGGCTCCGGCCCGATCTCGGAGCCACGCGGCCGACGGAAAAGGAGACTTCCATGGGATGTGCCTGTCTGTTTGCCTTACTGGCGGCCAGCGCGCCGCGCCTGGCCCTGATCCTCATCTGGCTTTTTACCAACTGGATCGGCCGGGCCTTTGACTCGTTCATCATCCCCCTGCTGGGCTTTATCTTCCTGCCGCTGACGACGGTGATCTATGTCCTGGTCTTTCCCGGCGGCCTGTCGACGTTCGACATCATCCTCCTCGTCGTCGGCGTCATCTTTGACCTGAGCTCGTATGGCGGCGGGGCATATGGGCGGCGGAGATAGCGGAGATGAGACTGGGCATCTGGGAGTTCAACCAGGCGGCTCGGGCCTTCTACGAGACCGTGGGGTTCAGGACTCTGAAGCGGAGGATGGTCGCCCGGCTCCCGGTCTAGACCCCAATCTGGGGTGGTACCAACGGCAGGTACCGCCCATCACAGGCATCAGGAGGAGGGCCTGGACGAGTTCCGCGAGACGAAACACGTCCATTGGGCCATGTCCATGGAGCCCAAGGCGTGGTGGTACCCCTACGAGATCTATGCCCGGGAGAGATAGTGAGGGGCACGCTCCCGGCCGGCGGCCGGGAGCGTTTCAGTCGCCCGCACTCCAGGGAGTCTAGCCGGCCCTGACCTCGATCTGCCCGTCGCGCACGCGCACCTCAAAGACAGGCTGGGCGTAGGTGGACGGGCCTTCGCGCACCGCGCCGCTGTCCAGGGCATAGCGCGAGCCGTGCCACGGGCAGGCCACCGTGCCGTCCTCGACGTGCCCCTCGGACAAGGGGCCGCCCATGTGACCGCAGGTCTCGACCATGGCGTGGATCTCGTTCCCGTGGCGATAAAGCAACACGGGCACGCCGTTGGCCTCGGCACGGCGCAGCTCGCCCACGGGCAACTGGGCCTCGGGCAGCAGGCGCACCCAATCCTCGGGCGGCTCCAGGCGGGCGTTGTGGTCGGGCCCCACCTGCTCGCTGTAGGCCAGGTGGCCGCCCAGAAAGGCGCCAGCGCCCATCGCGGCGTAGCCCAACAAGCTGGCCGCCCTGCCCGCGCCCCGCTGTCCACTTCCGCGCAGGGCCAGCGAAGCGCCGTGCAGCACGAGGGCGCTGGTGTTGAACAGGAGGTGCATGGTGCCCAGGCGCCGCGTGCGCTCGCCCCGCAGCCGGTGCCAGTCGGTGAGGCCGGCCGCCGCGGCGCCCGCCGCCCCCACCACGCCCAGGGCAATGGCCGCGTCGGCCGCCGTTTCAAGCCCCTTCCGGCTGCTGCCCGCCACGTCTATCGTGTCGATGAGCAGGGCCGCCGTCCAGGCGCCCACGGGAACGTCGGTGAGGGTCGGATGGAGGGGGTGGCCGAGCCAGGTGCCGTGCAAGAAGTTCATGAGCTTGAGCCCCACCTGGCCCGTGGAGTCATAGAACTTTTTCGCGGCGTCTTGGAGTGCCTTGCCGGGTGCGTCGAGCCACGTCTGGCGCGCGATGACGTCGGTCAGTCCTTCGGTAGCCATGGTCGCGTCTCCCTTCTTGAGGATCTGGAACAGGTTATCTCTGGAAGCGGGTCAGAACCCGGGCGGGTTCGGGGCAACGCTGCCGGGCGCGGCCGCTGCAGGCCACGATCTGGCTTTCTGGCCGGCGATGATGCGGGCTTTAGGCCAGGGAATTATAGCACGGGCGGGCGGCGGTGTCAACGAAGCGCGCCGCCCCGCCCGCGCCGCTGCCGGGGGCGTCAGGCGGCGCCCTTTTTCACGTCCATCTCGTGCAGCTTGTGGGCCGCCACCTCCTCCAGGTCGAGGCCCAGCAGATCGAGGGCGATGCAGCCCATCATGATGGCGTCAAAGATCTCGACACCCATCTCGAGGTCGCCGGGCTCCGGCTCGGAGTTGTTGCGCACGTAGGCCGGCGACCGGCGCAGCCGCTTGTCGATGGCCTCGGCCACCTCCGTGGCCATAAAGTCCAGGCAGTCGGTGAGGTTGGGGTCCTGCCACTGCCCGGCCTCCGTCCATTTCCTGCGGTGCAGGCGAACAAGCTCCTGGATGCTCATCGCCCGGCCTCGGCGTGGCGCGCCTCGGCCCCGGCGACGATGGCCCGCAGGCTTTCCTCGACGCCCCCGGGCAGGGGCGGCGGCTGGTGGTGCTCCAGGATGTCGAGGACCCGGGCCCGCACCCGGTCGCCCAGGGTGTGGCTGCCGGCCGCCTGCCACGCGCCTCGCATCTGGCGGTCGACCAGCTTCGGAAACCAGGTCTCGGCCCGAAAGTGCTGGCGCGTGTGGGGCTGGGCCATATAGTGCCCGCCGGGGCCCACCCGCTCGACGACCTCCACCGCCAGCGTCTCGGGCGTAACGCTCACGCCCGACAGGATTCGCCTGGCCATGCCAATGACCTCGTCGCTCATGACCAGCATGTCAAAGGAGCCCAGGAGCCCCGACTCCAGGTAGCCCACGTCGTGGATGAGGTTGGCCCCCGACAGGGCGGCGATGACGATGGACATGGTCGCCTCGATGGCCGCCTGCTGATCCAGCACCTTGGCGTCGGAACAGCCGGCAGTGGAGAACATGGGCACGCCCAGCCATTTGGCCACGTCGGTCATGGCGGCGCTGATGAGGGACAGCTCGGGGGCGCCGTAGGACAGGATGGAGGTCGCCATGTCCATGATCGAGTTCACGCCGCCCATGATCACCCCGGCCCCCGGCCGCGTGCACTGCGCCAGCACCAGGCCCACCAGGTACTCGGCCAGGGCCTGGACCATCGTCCCGGCCAGGGTCGCGGGACCCGTGCCGCCGGCCATGATGCACGGGGTATAGATCGCCGGGATGCCATTGGCCGCGGCGTACAGGACCTTGGACGTCGCCTCCACCGAGTGGCTGAGGGGCGAGCTGGGCTCGACATAGACCACGAACAGGGGAGCCCGGGCAAACTCGTCCGCGCCGCCCAGCACCTCGCAGGCCATGCGGTACTGGTCAGCCAGGCCCTCCCGGTCCACGGCGGTCACCACCAGGGGCTTGGCCGTGCCCTTGACCATGGCCAGGAACTGGGGCCGGTCGTAGGTCGGGGCCAGCACGCCCGAGGTCAGCCCCAGGGACATGTGAAAATCGATGTTGGGCAGCGCATCGGCGATGCGCGCCGCGTCGTACACGTCGTCAAAGGTGTATTTGCGCACCTCGCCGCTGTGGGGGTCGACCAGAGACGGGCAGTCGGAGCCGGTGCCGAAATAGAAGCGGTTCTTTTCCAGGATGATGCGCCGGCTCCGGTCGCGGCCGGCGACGACGATGCGGCTCGCCGCGGTGCGCAGGGCGTTCTCCACCACCCACGCCGGGATGCGCACCCGCGCCTCGCCCGGGCGCTCCTCGCCGAGGAGACAGCCCGCGCCGCGAAGCCGCTCCAGCGTCTCGTCGCCGTAGGCCCGGGTGCCAACTCGCTCCAGCACGTCCATGGCGGCGGAGACGATCTCTTCGATCTGCTCGTCCGACAGCACGCGAAACTGGGGGGTGACGTTTGCCTGGTAGTTCGCCTTCATAGGGACCTCCTCTTGCCCGGGTCCGGGTGGACAGCTTGGTTTTTCGAGCGACCACGCCGCGCCGGCCGTCAGCCCGCGGCGAGGGCCTGGCGCATGGCCGCGATGTGCTCCGGAGAGGAGCCACAGCAGGCACCGACCACCGAGGCGCCCAGGGCGACGTACTGCCGCGCCAGCTCGGCCATGCGGTCGGGGCCGGCGTCATAGACAACCTGGCGCTTGACCAGGCGCGGGATGCCGGCGTTGGGCTTGGCGATGAGAAACACGCCGGGCGCCGCCTGGCGTATCTGGGGCAGGATCTCGAGGACGTCTTCGGGCGCGTGGCCGCAGTTGGCACCCACGGCGGCCGCCCCCAGGCCCGCCACGGCCTCGGCCGCCAGGGCAGGCGTAACGCCCATGCTGGTGCGGCCGCGCGTGTCAAAGCTAAACGTGCAAAAGATGGGCAGGTCGGTGGCCTGGCGGGCGCCCTCTACCGCGGCGCGGCCCTCGTCCAGGGCGCTCATCGTCTCCACGCAGATGCAGTCCACGCCGCCGGCCGCCAGCGCTTCCGCCTGCTCGGCAAAGGCCTCGACGGCCTGCTCGTAGGACAGGCTTCCCAGAGGCGCCATCATCTCGCCCGTGGGGCCGATGTCGCCGCCCACGTAGACGTCGTCGCCTGCCGCCTGGCGGGCCAGCTCGGCCGCCCGGCGATTGATCTCGGGCACGCGAGCCTGGAGCCCGGCCCTCTGCAGCCGCACGCGGGTGCCGCCAAAGGTGGCGGTCAGGATGAGCCGCGAGCCGGCGTCCAGGTAGGCGTGGTGCAGGGCCAGGATCTCTTCCGGTCGTTCCAGGACCCAGGCCTCGCCCGGCCGGCCCGTGGGCAGGCCCGCCATTTGGAGCATGGTGCCCGTAGCGCCGTCGGCGATGAGCACCGCACCAGAGGCCAGCTTTTCCAGGATGGGTGTGCGCATGGCCCTAACCCCGCCCGACAAGCTGCTTGACGGTGGCGACGGCCTCGGTGGCGTTCTCGGCATAGCCATCGGCGCCGATCTCCTGGGCCCACTCCTCGCTGGCCGGCACGCCGCCGATGATGACCTTGACCCGGTCGCGCAGCCCGGCTTCCTTCAGGGTGAGGATGACGGTTTCCTGATTGAGGATGGTGGTGGTCAGCAGGGCCGAGAGACCCAGGACGTCGGCATCCACCTCGCGCACCTTATCGACGAACGCCTGTGCCGAGACGTCGACGCCGAGGTCATGTACCTCGAAGCCGTTGGCGGCCAGCATGGTCGCCACCAGGGTCTTGCCGATCTCGTGGATATCGCCCTCGACGGTGCCGATGACGACCTTGCCCAGGACGTCGCGCTGCTGCTTGCGCCGGGAGAGCTCGCCCTCAAGGGCGGCGATGGCCGCTTTCATGGCCTCGCCGCTCATCATCAGATCGGGGATAAACAAATCGTCGTTGGCGAAACCTTCGCCAACGACGTCCATGCCGGGCTTGTAGCCGCGGTTGATGGCCTCCAGGGGGTCGATCCCCTGGCTGAGGGCCTGCTCGGCCAGTTGCCTGGCCTTGTCGGGCAGCCCGTCGATCACGGCCTGGGCCATCTGCTCGTATAGTCTATCGTCTGGCATTGCGGATCCTCCTCGCCCCTTGTGGCCTGCGCCGCCCCTGATACCGGACGCCCGTGCTGGTTGCAGGGTCAGTACCAGGACAGGTGCGGCGCGCAGGTATTATACCCGCACTCGAGCGATTTGCCAAACCCGCCAGTGCCAGGTTGTAACTGCCCCCCTTACGACGTGAAATCCCCGGCCTGCCCGCCCAGGGCGCGCAGCAGGTCCTGCGGGTCCAGCTCCAGCCCCAGGTCGGGCCTGCCGGAGCTGATGACGGCCCGCTCCAGGGCCAGGACGCCGTCGTCGAGATAGGCAGGGATGTCGCTGCGGCGAAAGCCCAGGACCGAGACGGCGCCCACCTGGAAGCCAGTGACCCGCTCCACGTCACGCTGCTGGGCCAGCGCGGCCCCTTTGTCGCCCAGGACGGCGGCCACCTTCTTCAGGCTCAGGTGGGCGTCGCCGGGGATGACGAATAGGGCAAAAGCTCCGTTGGACCGCTGGACGATCATCGCTTTTACCACCCAGGCGACGGGAACGCCCAGGTCGTCGGCCACGCCCTGGGCGGTGAACTGCTTGCGCGCTTGCTGCCGCGGCGTGTAGGCGATGCCTTTTTCGTCCAGGACGCGCATGGGCATCGTCCTGGTCGCGCCTTTTTCCTTTTTGGCCATGGTTTCCCCCTTGACCGCCCGACGCCGTCACGCGCTCGGCGCGGCGGCCGGCGGCCTGGTCTCCCTGCGCCCGCCGCTGCCCGGCAACGACAGGATCAACACGCCGACGATGACCAGCCCCGCCCCCACCATCTGCAACGCCGTCAGCCGCTCTCCCAGCAGCACCGTGGCATACAGCGCCACGAAAGCGATCTCGCTCATCGCCAGGATGCTCGCCACGCTCGCCGGCAGCTTGCCCAGCCCCCAGGTGTAGGTCGGGAAGGCCGGCACCGTCGCGATGCCGACGAACGCCGCGAACCACAACAGCGTCTTGCCCGACACGGGAAACGGCTGTTCCGTAAAGAACTGCAGCGGCAGCAACACCAGCGCCGCGATGCCAAAGGCATAGGTCATCGTCGTCATCGGGTTGTGATCGCCCCTCGCCTTCTTGCCAAAGAGCGTCCAGGCCGCGTACATGGCCGGCACCGCCAGCCCGATGAACAGCCCCTGCAGCGACAGCTCCGCCTGGCCCAGGGCGTCCAGCCCCGACACCAGGACCGTGCCCGCGAACGTCAACAGGATGGCCACGATCTTTTGCCAGGTGAGCGCCTCGCCCCACAACAGCCACGCCACCAGCGCCACGATGGCCGGCATGCCCGCCTGCTGGACGGTGGCAACGGCCGCGCCGTTCAGCATCACCGCCACGTTCCAGAAGACGTGAAAGATCCCCAGGCTGACGCCCATGGCGATCAGCCAGCGCAGCTTGGTGCGCGGCACCCGGAGCCAGGCCGGGCGCAGGATGCCCAGGGCAATGACCAGGACCGCAAACGACGTCAGGTCCCGCCAGAAGGCCAGGGCCAGGGCCGAGACGTCGCCCTCGAGGGTCACGAACTTCAGGAAAATGCCCGACGTTCCCCAGGCGGCGGAAGCGGCCAGCACGGCGACCACCCCCGCGGGATCGAGACGTTGCTTTGGAGCGGGCTGCGACGTGGCTTCTGTTGTCGTCATTCGGGCTGCGAGTCCTGTTCTTCCTCCATGGTCTTGAGCGAAGCGAAAGGCAGAGGAAACTCCATCGATTCCACGTACCGCCTGTTAAACTCCGCGTCCAGGTCCAGGTCCACCTGCTGCGCGGCCGCCGCGATGCGCTCCCCCCGGGCAAACTCCTCGTCGTCCAGGAAGAGCGCCGCCCCAAACCCCGCGCCGTTGGCCGAGGGCTCCACGCACGCCGGGTCCACCGGCGGGATCATGCCCAGCGACAGCACGGCGTCCACGTTCAACTGGCTGCCAAACGAGCCCGTCAGCACCATGCGCTCCAGGTCCGCCGGCTTGAGGCCCGCCTGGGCCATCAGGATCTCGGTCGCGGCGCGGATGGCGCCCTTGGCCTTTTGCAGCTCGCGGATGTCGTGCTGGGTGAGGTACAGCGACACGCGCCGCCCTTCCTCGCCCTCTTCCACACCGCGGCGGTCCACCGCCTGGTCGGTGATGAGCAGCCGGCGCACGCCCCGCTCGTCCACGCTCAGGCGATGGCCAAAGACCGGATGCTCCTTCACAAGCCGGCCGCTGGGCTCCACCACCCCCGCCCGGCGCAGCTCGCGCATCAGCTCCAGCAACCCCGAGCCCGTCAGCCCCACCGGCGGTTGGTCGCCGATGGTCACCAGGTCAAGGCTGCCGTCGTCGAGGTTGGCCTTGACGCTGACGATGGCGCCGTCCACGGCGCGGGTCCCACACGAGATGTTCACCCCCTCGAAGGCGGGGCCGGCGGCCGTGGAGGCCACCAGGATGCGGCCCGTGCCCCGGGGCGGCAGGCCGTCGGTGACCATGACCTCGCCGTTGGTGCCCAGGTCGATGGCCGCCATGGGCCCCGTCGCCCGGTCAAAGCCATAGTACGCCAGGCAGGCCAGGGCATCAGAGCCGACAAACCCGCCCACCAACGGCGGCAGCGCCACCCGGGCGCCGGGGGGAAACGTATCGCCAAACAGCGAATTGGCATTATCATCCTGAGCAGAGCGAGGGGCATTGACCGAGGCCCGGTCGTGGGGCTGGAACGGCAGCTCGGCCAGGCTCTCCACGGGGTAGCCCAGCAGCAGGTGGTGCATGGCACAGTTGCCCACGATGGTCACCTTCTCGACGCGCTCCCGGGCGTTACGCGACAGCTTCAGCGCGTCTACCGCCTGCACGATGGACGACATGGCCAGCATCGACAGCCGCCTGGCCGTGTCCGGGCCCCGTAGCGCGGCCGCCATGCGCGAGATGACGTCGGCGCCAAAGGCCGTCTGCTGGTTCAGGGCCGCCGCCCCGGCGCAGACGTCCCCCGTTGTCAGCGTGGTCACAAAGGCCGCCACCGTGGTGCTGCCCAGGTCGATGGCCAGGCCCAGGGGGACGCCTGGTTTCTTGTAGTCGTCGCAGGCCCGAAACATCTTGTTCGAATAGACCACGATGGGCGCCAGCGTGACCGTCACGTCGCCCTGGACCCGCGCGCGGCAGGCCAGCCGGTAGTCGGCCGCCCGCTCCGCGTCGCTCAGCCCCACCAGCTCCCGCTCATCCAGCGGGCTCAGGACGTCCGCCGTCCCCGCCACCGTCGGCTGGGCGATGACCTTGCACTTCAGGCACGTGCCCCGCCCCGCGCAGGGCTGTTCCAGGGGCAGGCCCGTGGCAATGATGGCCTCCCCCAGGTTCGCGTCCCGGGGCACCTCCACCGACCGCTCATCACTGCCGTAGACAACCGTTACCTTCATCCGCATCTCCTCTCGACCGACCGACCAACCTCTCCCCCCACCCGATCCGGCCCGCTGGGTCCTCCCCTGCGAGGGGAGGGGAGTCTTTCCCTGAAGGGAGAGCAAGCTCCCTTCACACGCAATCCGAATCCGGACTCCCCGACTTGTCGGGGCCAGGCCGTCTCCCTGCAAGCCTCCCCCGACAAGTCGCCCGTCCTGGCCGTCCGGGCCAGGGGCGACTCCGGCCCGGCACGCAAACCCGGACCCCCTGAGGCCCCTCCCCTCCCTCGGGAGGGACCCCTCTTCCCCTCTTCCCTCGCAGGGAAGGGGGTTAGGTCCAATGCCTCGCCATCTCCTCGAGCTCCCGCGCCACCTCCGGCGGCAGCGGGGCCGGCTCGTGCTCCATGGCCTTCAGCGTCTGCTCCCGCAGCCGGTCGTCAAAGCCCGGCACGCCGTCCCCCGACCGGGCATAGATCGACCGGTCGAACAGCTTCGAATACCACACGTCGCGAAAGTGCTTTAGCGTGTGGTCTTCCTGCAGGTAGTGCCCGCCCGGGCCCACGCGATCCATGACGTCCAGCGCCAGCGTCTCGTCGCTGATGGGCACCCCGCCCATCAACTGGTTGACCATGTGCAACACCTCGTGCACCAGGACGATATAGCCCGGCGACGCCACCGAGCCGTGGTCCAGCCAGCCCGGGTCGTGCACCAGGTTCGCCCCGCTCAGCGCCGAGGCCAGGCACGAAAAGGCCGCCTCCGCCGCCGCCTGCGCGTCCGGCACCTTGCTGTCCGAGCAGCCCGCCGTCCCAAAGAACGGCAGCCCGTAGCGCTGCGCCAACTGCGCCATGGCCGCCACCATCAGGCTCATCTCCGGCGCCCCGTACGAAAAGATCGTCGTCTTCATGTCCATGATCGTCGTGAACGCCCCGTAGATGAACGGCGCCCCCGGCCGCACCAACTGCGCCAGCACCAGCCCGCTCAGCGACTCCGCGCTGCCCTGCACGATCTCCCCCGCAAACGTCGCCGGCGCCGTGCTTCCCCCCTGCGGCGCCGGATAGTTGATCAGCGGGATCCCCTTTTCCGCGCAGAACAGGATCTTTTCCACCGCCGGATCGTAGTACAGCAGCGGCGAGATCGGCTCCGAGTAGTGCACCACCGTCGGCGCCTGCCGAAAGCCCTCCTCGCTCCCCGCGATCGCCATCGCCATCGCATAGATGTCCCGCACGCTGTTCACGTCCTTGCAGCAAAACACCAGCGGCTTTTCCGTGTACGTCAACACCTGCTTCGCAATCACCCGGTCCGCGACGTCCGGCGCCACGTCGTCCGCCATGCCGATCGTCATCACCCACGTGTAATTCGGCAGCGCGTCCGCCACCGTCGTCGTGATCCGGCAGTGCTCGCTCGTAAACCGCGATCGCTCCCCCGTCGCCGGGTCCAGGTAATCGATACAGTCCACGCTCGGGCCAAACCACACCCGGTCCCCCTCCAGCGCCACCGCCCGCTCCCCGTTCCTCTTGCCCAGCACCACACGCGCCGGCGCCTTGCGGATGGCCTCTTCCACCATCCACGACGGCATCCGCACCCGGTTGCCGTCTACCCGCGCCCCGCCCCCGTGCAGGATCTCCAGCGCCCGCGGGTGCGTGATCTGCACCCCCGTGCGCTCCAGCAACTCCAGCGTCGCCATGTGAAGCTGCTCCAACTGCTCCTCGTTAACCACCGCCATCTTGGGCGTAAACGCCAGCCCGTTCTTCCTGCTGTTGAACAGATTCGGGATCATGTCTCTGTGCTCCTCGCTCACAGCCGCAGCCACGTGCCGGCGCCCTTTTCGACCGCCTTCCTGTACACCAGCGGCGCCACCGCCATGTCGTCCAGTGCCAGGCCCAGGTTGGCCGTGATCGTCCGCTCTTCCGGCGTCTCGCGGCCCGGCTTCTGGCCCGTCGCCAGCTCGCCCAGGTCCGCGTAGATCGGCGGGATGTCCTGGAAGTAGCCCGCCCCCTGGTAATAGAGCAACTGCGCCACGTCGTCCGTGCAGAACTTGCTCGCTTCTTTCAGCGCCGCCCGGTCCCAATACGTATCATAGTCCACCGCCGACGCAAACGCCCCTTCCTCCAGCCAGCCCGCCTTGATCGTCGCGTGCGGCACCTTCAGGATCGGGCCCGCCGTCACCACCAGGTCGCTGCCCGCCACCGCCTCCCGCGGCTCCGCCACCGCCCTCACCTCCAGGCCCAGCTCGTCGCTCATCTCCCGCGCGTAGCGCTCCGCCATCTCCGGCCGCACGTCATAGGCCCGCACCTTCTTTAGCGGAAACAGCACGTTCAGCGCCTCCAGGTTCGTCCGCCCCTGCACCCCGCAGCCCAGGATGCCCGCCGTCGACGACTCCGGCCGCGCCAGGTAGCGCGCGCTCACCGCCGTCGCCGCCCCCGTGCGCATCGCCGTGATCCACACACAGTCCATCACCGCCAGCGGCAGCCCCGTCTCCACGTCGTTCAGGATCAGCAGCCCCGTGATGTACGGCAGCCCCCGCTTGTAGTTCTCCGGGTAGCCCGCCACCCACTTCACCCCCGCCGACCCCAGCGCCGGGATATAGGCCGGCATCGCATGGATAAAGTTGTCCGGGTTCGTCGGGTGCACCCCCGGCTTCGGCGGCATCTCCACCTTGCCCTTCCCCTTTTCCCGGAACGCGATCTCCAGCGCCTCGATGACCTCCGCCATCGTCACCCCCAGACCCTGGACGTCGGAATACGACAGGTACAGCAAACGGTTTTCGCTCACCACAATCCCTCCTTTGTATAATAACAGCCCCCACCCCCCTTTTTTTGGAGATGGTGCCCCGTCAACCCTGACGGTCCTCTCCCGCGGCAACCCGTTGTCTCCCCGATCTCGTGCCTGGGTCCCTGAAAGACTCGGTCCAAGCCCCCAGATCGGCGATTCTCCCGCCCCCAAGCCCCGACCGCAGGGAGGGGGCTGCAGCGGGGGGGAGGGGGTCACCCCTCCTCCAATATCTCCCGCACCTGCGTGTAAAACGCCGCCACGTGCTCGCGCATGATCGCCTCCGCGCGCCCCGCGTCCCCCGCCTGGATGGCCTCCACCAGGTTGACATGTTTCTCCACCGCCGTGGGCAAGAAGCCGAGACGCGGCAGCACCAGGTACCACAGCCGCTGCGACAGGCCAAACAGCCGCTCCAGCGACTCCGCCAGGTACTTGTTGTGGGCCGCCCGCGCCACCGCCTCGTGGAACTTGTGGTCCACGTCGAACTGTCGGTGGCTGTCGCCCGACGGCGTCTGCGCCTGTTCCTCGCGCAACGTCTCCAGCACCACGATGTCGTCCGGCGTGGCCCGCTGCGCCGCCAGCCGCGCGCTCAGGCCCTCCAGCGCCAGCCGCATTTCGCTGAGCTGCTCCAGGTCGGGCAGGTTCACGTCGCTCACCAGGATGCCGTGGCGCGGCGTGATGTGGACCAGGCCGTCGTGGACCAGCCATTTCAGCGCCTCGCGCACCGGCACCAGGCCCATGTCCAGGCCCGCGGCCAGCTCCTGCTCGTTGATATCCGCCCCGGGCGCCAGCTCCAGGGTCGTGATGCGCTTGCGAATCAGATCGTACGCGCGCTTGGTGTCTACACGTTCCAGTTCCATTATTATTTCCTCTTGCCTTGAATGTCCCGCATAATCATCTTGTCAACCGCGGATTGCCCACCGCCCGGGCCCGAATCCGGTAGGTATCGAGCCCGTCCGTCAGCTCTTCGACGCTCACCTGCGGGTTGTCGGCGCCCGAGCGCAGCGCCGCTCCCAGAGCCCGCTGCTGGCTCAACGTCCGCGCCTGTGCCAGCGCCTCGCCCAGCTCCTCGAACTCGTATCGCTCGTCGTGCGCCTGCACGAAATAGCCGAAAACCTCCAGCCCCGAGCGCGAGAGCTGCGGATAGACCAGCAGTTCCTCCTCCACCATGACGCTGCCCGCGATAGCGCCCACCGCGTTGGCCACCTGGTGATGGTCGGGCAGGAGCAGCTCGGTGTGCAGCGCCTCGGCCACCGGCGGCAAAAAGATGCTGGCCGGCGCGCCGATGCCGATGATCGGCTTGGTCAGGCGAATGTTCGTCTCCAGGTGCGGATGGGCGTGGTACAGGCTGTTGTAGAAAAACCAACGCGCCATGTCATTGTCCTGAGAGCCGCGAAGGGCGCGGTCGCCCCCGCGGCCGTTGCGATCCAGGCTTCGATCCCGGTCACCCAGTTGCAGCGGACGCTCCGACAGGAAGGTGAGGACCGCGTGCAGGATCATCTCGCTGGCCTGGGACCACACCTCCCGGCGCACCTCGTCGACGTCGCGGAACTGGAACTGGCAGAACACCTTCCACGCCAGCGCCGAAGTCTCCGCGTCCCACAGGTCGTAGCGCCCCTCGATGTGCATCAGGTCAGTGGAGGTGAGCCCTGCCCGGCCCACGATCTCCTGGCGAAACAGCTCTGGCACGGCCACCTGGGCAACGTGCAGCAGCTTCAGCTCTTTCAGGATCTCGGGCACCGCCCGCGGCCCATCCCGCAGCAGGTTCACCAGCTCCTGCTCCCGCGTCGAATGCAAATCCTTGACGCTGGAAGGATCTCGCAGCAGGAACCAATACTCCAGCCACTCGGGCGTGGCCTGCGACCAGGTGCGCAGCGCCAGCGCCTTGATCTGGCGGTGCACCTGCGGATATTGCCACGCCAGGTACGCCAGCGGCGTGACCCGCTCGGGCCCCAGGAGGATCTCTTTGTCGTGGCCCAGGCCAATGTGGCTGTCGCCCCCCAGGGCGATTGACAGCAAATTGGCAGCCTTGACCGACGTCTTGTAGTCGCCCACCGTCGCCCCCTCCTCGCTGACGGTCACCTGGCCGTCCACGATGAGGGCAATGTCGGTGGTCGTGCCGCCCACGTCGATGATGAGGGCATCGTCGGTGCGTGACAGGAACCGCCCACCGATGGCGCTGGCCGCCGGCCCCGAGTGGATGGTCTCCACCGGCGTGCGGGCCGCAAATTCGTCGCTCATCAGCGTGCCATCGCCGCGGACCACCATGAGGGGCGCGTCGATCTGGCGTCGCTCCATGGCCCGTCGCACGGCAATGACGAAATCCTGGAGCACCGCCAGGAGCGAGGCGTTGAGGGCCGCCGTCGTGGCCCGCTCCACCGAGCCAAGCCTGGTGGAGAGCTGGTGGCCCAGGACCACGGGCAGGTCGCAGACGCTCGAAATGGCCTGGTAGACCCGGTTCTCGTGCTCCGGGTTCAAGGGGCTAAAATATGCCGAAACGGCGATGGCGTCCACCTTGTCCTTGAGCTCCACAACCCTGGCCAGGATGCCCTGCAGGTCGAGGGCCTTCTTCTCGCGGCCGTACAGGTCGTGGCCCCCGTCGAAAAAGTAATAGTTGGGGGTCGCCAGGCGACTGTCCAGCTTGAAGCGGCTGAGAAGCTCCGGGTCATAGCCGATGAGAAGCAGCGCCACCCGCTTGCCCTTGCTCTCGGCGATGGCGTTCGTCGCCAGCGTCGTCGAGATAGAGACCATGCGGATGGCCGAGGGATCCTCGATGCGGATCCCCTCGATGACCTCTTCGATGCCGATGGAAAAATCGCGCTTGGTGGTCAGGGCCTTGTGGCTGGCCAGCACGCGGCGCGATTCGTACTCCAGCAACACACCGTCAGTATACGTGCCACCTGTGTCAATTCCCAACACCAGGTTGGGAGCAGATTTCGTGTCCAAAGGATCTTCCCCGTTACCTATATGAATTCGGCCGGACAGTGGAGGAACGGTCCTCGCACCCGCGGGCCGGATTGGTCTTCTCCAGGAAAACCAGCGTCAGCCGGTCGTCTATCCGTTCCGTGCGCAGCGGGCGATAGCCCTGCCTGTCGTACAGGTGCAGGTTCTTCTCGCTCCGGTGCCCGGTAAACAACTCGTAGCGCCGCACCGCGGGGCACATGGCCTCGATCTCGGCCAGCAGGCGCCTGCCGATGCCCTGATCCTGATGGTCGGGATGCACGATGAGCCGGCCGACGTAGCAGGTATCGCCGCTCGCCAGGCCCCGCACCGAGCCGACAATGTGCCCGTCGACCACGGCTTTCAGGACAACCTGCCGTCTCACGTCCTCCTCCATTTCGGCCAGGGTCTGCCGGAGGGGCGCAATGCTGTAATCGTCATAGATGGCCGCCTCTTGCAGGTAGGCCAGCTTTTGCAGGTCGAGGATTGCCTGGGCATCGGCGATGCCGGCCCGTTCGATGTGCATGGTCGCGTGCCCCCGACGGGCGGCTAGTCCTCGCCGTCCTTTGACAGCTCGATGCGCGCCTCGGCCGGCAGGGCCAGGCCCGACTCGACCTCGACGGCCTTGATGATGCCCACGGGTACCGGGCAGGCCGGGTGATAGCAGTGCTCAGCGCCGGCCTTGAGCGTCTGCGGCCCCTGGCCGCGGAAGGTGATCTCCTGGAAGGGGTCCACCTCCGTCAGCCCGGCAGCCAGCGCCTGGATCGCCGCGCAGTCGCTGTCGATCTCGAGCATGACCTTGCGGCCGTTCTTCCTGGCGCGCACCGTGGCCGTAAAGCCACAGATACCCGACGTGATCTTGGCTGTTGCCAATTCGTTCCTCCTCGGGCGCCCGGTTTGCCTGCACCGGGCGACCATAAGCCCCTGATCGAGATCAGGACCTGTGTCCTGACCTCGATCAGGGTCCGGCGGAGTCAAGTCTCCCGGTCAGGGCGCCATTGCCCTGCCCGGGAGACCTTACTCGTGCGCCGTATGGGTTAGACGAACAACTGGAAGTCCAGCTCTTCGTCCTTGTGGCGAGCGTCGGCCGACTCGCAGACGCGCTTGATCTCCTGGAACATCTTTTCGTCCATCAGGGGCTCGGTCTCGGCCTCGAGCAGCTCGACGACGCGCTCGTGGACGCGATCGCGGTAGCTCTTGCTGCCGGCGGCCGTCCAGTTCTCCCAGTTGAGGCGGTCCGTCAGCTTGGGCCGCCAGATCTCGGTCTTGAAGCGCGTGTAGGTGTGGTCGTGCTCCAGGTAGTGGCCGCCCGGGCCGACCGTGTCCATGACGTCCAGGGCCTTGGTGGCGTCGTCCACCGGGATGCCGCGCAGGATGCGCTTCACCCGGTCGATGATCTCGTCCGAGGCGACCATCATCTCTGCCGAGCTGGTCAGGCCCTGCTCCAGGTAGCCCACGTCGTGGATCATGTTTCCGCCGATGAGGCCCGCCGTGGCGATGTTGATCGTCGCCTCCATCGCCGCCTGCTCGTCAAACATCTTGGCGTCGGAGCAGCCCGCCGTCTCGTACTCGGGCACGCCCAGCCACTTGGTGATGTCGGTGTAGGCCGCGCTCAGCAGCGCCATCTCCGGTGAGCCGTAGCAGTAGACCGTCGTCTGCATGTCCATGTTGGACATCAGGCCGCCGATGATCAGCGGCGCCCCCGGCTTGACCGTCTGGCTCAACACGATGCCAAACAGGCTCTCCGTCAGCGCCTGGACCGCCGTCCCGGCCAGCGTGCAGGGCGACGTCGCGCCCGCCAGCGGGCAGGGCGTGTAGACGAACGGGATCTCGTGCTCCGAGGCGAACAGCAGCTTCTGCACCACCTCCTCGCTGTGGCTCAGGGGCGACACCGGCTCGATGTACAGCGAAAAGATCGGTCCCTTCCGCCATTCTTCCTTGCCGCCCACCCGGATGTAGGCCATCTCCAACTGGTCGCGCAGCCCGTCAATGTCCACCGCCGTGATGTTGATGGGCTTGTTGGTCCCTTCCAGCATCGCCAGGTACTGCCACCGGTCATAGGTGCCCACCTGCGTGTCCTGGACGATGCCCAGCGACATGTGAAAGTCGATGTTCGGCAGCGCCTGGGCCAGCTTGGCAAAGTTCTTCACGTCCTTGTACAGGGCGCGCCGGCGCTCGCCCGTGTAGGGGTCGATGGTATAGGGCGTGTCGGAGCCGGACCCGAAGTAGAGCGAGTCCTTGTACAGCTCCATCTTGTGCTTGCGGTCGGGGCCGATGACCACCACCTTGCGCGGCAGCGTCGCCAGCGCCTTGTCCACCAACCAGGGCGGAATCTTGACCAGGCTGTTGTCCGCCTGCGTGTCCTCGACGATGGCCCCGCCCTCGTATGCAACTCGCACGCCTTCCGGTTCGTAAACCCGAACGCCCGTCTCGTAGAGCACGGAGAGGGCCGAGTAGTAGATGGCCTCGATCTCGTCTTCGGTGAGAACCTGGAATGTCGGCGTGGCGTTCACAGTATAATTCGTTTTTCGTACTTGCATGGTTCCTTCTCCTATTAGATTGGCGATCACCGCATGAACTGCTCTTGCCGGATCTCTCCTCCGGGCGGAATGACCAGAAAGTCAGCGCTCGCATCGGCCGCGTCCAGGTTGGAGGCCGTGGCCACAAAGCGCCGCACGTAGTCGTCGGAGCCCAGGCGCTCTTCGAAGCGCATGCCCCATCGCTCGCAAAAGCGGGCGACTTCCAGGGCCCGCTCACGATAGGCGTCCAGGTCCTCCTGGTTCTGGGCCACCAGCACCAGCCGCTCGTAGTGCCGGTACTGCTGGTCCATGATCCAGGCCGCCTGCTCCGCGCCGTACTTGGGCTCGTACTCCTGGTACTCTTTCAGCGGATGGCTTCCAGATTCCAGCCACCCCTTGCTCAGGTAGTACGTGCCCGGCACCGCCTCGAACTCCCGGATATAGTCCCGGTGCGAGCCCAGAAGCAGCGCGATGCAGTCGTCCACCCGCGGCACGAGGAGGATGTGCTTCCCCGCCCGCAGGCCCTTCAGACCGTTGCCGCACAGCCCGTAGCCGAGCATGACCACGCTCGGCTCCTCGATCCCATCCAGGATCTCCTGGAGCGCGGGCGTCATCTTGCCCGGCACCCTGTGCAGCCCGTAGTCCATGAAGGTGACTTGCTGCGCCATGCCGTCGGGCAGCAGGCGAACGAGCATGTCCTGCAACACCTGGCAGGACACGACCACGACGGGTCGTTCCCCCACGGTCTTGAACGAAGTGAAAGGCGATGATCCGGAGCCGTTCATCATGATCCGCGGTGCTAGGCCGCGCCGACAAACTTCTTGGCCAGTTCGGTGCCAGAGGGCGCGTTGGAGCCATAGCCGTCGGCCCCGATGCGCTCCGAAAAGGCCGCGTCCACGGGCGCGCCACCGACCATGATCTTGACCCGGTCGCGCAGGCCGGCCTCTTCGATGGCCTTGATGGTGTGGGCCATGGCCCGCATCGTCGTCGTCAACATGGCCGACATGCCCACCACGTCCGGCTGGTGCTCCTTGATGGCTTCGACAAACTTTTCCGGGTCGGCGTTGAAACCGATGTCAATGATCTCAAAGCCCGCACCCTCGCACATCATGTTCACCAGGTTCTTGCCGATGTCGTGCAGGTCTCCCTTGACGGTGCCCATCACGATCTTGCCGATGAGCTTTACCCCGCTGGCCACCAGGTGCGGCCGCAGGACCTGAAGGCCCGCCTGCATGGCGTCGGCCGACATGAGGACCTCCGGCACGAACATGTCGCCGGCCTTGAACCGGACACCGACCTCGCCCATGCCCACAACCATGGCATTGTCCAGGACCTCTTTGGACGTCGTGCCCTGGTCCAGGCACTTTTGCACCAGTTGGGCCGTCTTTTCCGGATCGCCTTCCATGATGGCGGTTGAAATGCGCTCGTATAGTCTACTCATCTTGTATCTCCTAATTCTTGACCCGTTCTTCGGCTTCGGCAAGGACCTTCTCGATGACTTTTTCCGTCTCCGGCTTGATGGGCGACGGCTTGTGGGTGGCCAGGATGTCTTGGACGCGGGCCACCGTGCGGTCCTTGAACGTCGTCTTGCCCATCATCTCCCATTCCTCAAAGTTGCGGCGGTCGCAGAGCTTGGGATACCAGAACTCGGTCTTGTAGAAGTTGCGGGTGTGCTGCTGCCGCAGGTAGTGGCCGTTGGGCCCCACCGCCTTGATGACGTCCACCGCCAGCGTCTCGGGCGTGACCTCGATACCGCGCGTGATCCGCCGCGAGTAGCCGATGGCCTCGTCCATGGCCACGAGCTGGAAGACCGACCCCGTCATGGCGCTCTCGGTGTAGCCCACGTCGTGGCACAGGTCGCCGCCACTCAGTGCCGAGAAAAAGACCGCCATGGAGCCTTCGATGATGGCCTGCTCGTCAAAGCACTTCGAGTCGGTGCAGCCGCCCGTCTGCCACAGCGGAAGCCCGGCAAAGTGCGCCAGCTCGGTGAGGCCGGCCATCATCAGCGGCAGCTCGGGCGCGCCGTAGGCCAGGATCATGCTGCTCATGTCCATGACCGACAGCACCCCACCCATGATAAAGGGCAGGCCCGGCTGCAGCGTCTGCGCCAGCGTGAGGCCCATCCACGACTCGGCCGCCGCCTGCGTGATGATGCCCGCTGGGGTCACCGGGGCGGTGCCGCCGGCAATGGGGCAGGGCGTGAACACCAGGGGAATGCGGTGCCGTGCCGCAAAGATGAGCTTGTCCAGCGCCTCGAAGGTGCTTACCAGCGGCGAGAGCGGCTCGCAGTAGTGGACATAGTTGGGCCGCCTCTCAAAGGCCGCCTGCCCGCCCGCCTCGGCCACGGCGATCTCGTGGATGCCGGCCGAGTCAAAGCGGTCGTACGACCAGGCGACGATGGGCTTGCTGGTGTTGGGGAACATGCCCGCGAACTCGTACAGGGCGCCCAGCTCGTGGTGGACGTCGCCCACGGTGCCCAGCGACTCGCAAAAGTCGATGTTCGGCAGGGCGTCGACGATGGTGGCCACCGGCGGTACGTCGGTCTTGACGTAGGGCCGGCGCTCCATGGTCTCGATGTCGATAAAGTTGGGGCACGTGGGGCCAGGGCCAAAGTGCGCCCGGCCGGGCCCGATGTGGATGTCGTGCTTCGGGTTGCCGTCGCGGGCCCACAGCGTGAACGACCGCGGGGCCTTGGCCAGGGCGTCCTTGACCATGTAGGAAGGCAGCCGCACGCGCAGCCCTTCCACCCAGGCGCCCGCCTTTTTCAGGACGTCTCGTGCTTCGTCGTGGTACACGTCCAGACCAGTGTATTCGAGCACGTGGAGCACGCCCTCGAACAGCTCCTCGAGTTGCTCGTCGGAGAGCATCTGGAAGCGTACGCCGGAATTGACTGGATAGTTTGTCCTCATGGAGTGATTCTCCTTCTCTTGAGATGGAATTGGGGTCGAGGGCACGCCTCGACCTCAACCCTAGCTGGCCAGTAGCCTCTTGGCCAGGTCGGCCGCGCCCGCCGCGTTGGAGGCATAGCCATCGGCGCCGATCTGGTCGGCAAAGGTCTGGGTCACGGGCGCACCCCCGATGATGATCTTGACCCGGTCGCGCAGGCCCGCCTCTTCGAGAACCTTGATGGTGCTCTCCATGGCGCGCATGGTCGTGGTCAGCAGCGCCGACATGCCGAGCACGTCAGGCTCCCACTCCTTGACCGCTTCCACGAACTGCTCGGGCGCCACGTCCTTGCCGATGTCCTTGACCTCAAAGCCCCCGCCCTCGCACATCATGCCGACGAGGTTCTTGCCGATGTCGTGCAGGTCGCCCTTGACAGTGCCCAGCAGCACCTTGCCCGCGGTCTTGACGCCGCTCTCCACGAGCAGCGGCTTGATGATGTCCATCGCGATCTGCATCGTCTTGGCCGAGCGCAGCACCTCGGGGACAAACATGTTGCCGGCTTTGAACTCGACGCCGACATAGTCCATGCCGGCCATCAGGCCCTGGTTCAAGACCTGCTCGGCGTTCAGCCCCTCATCCAGGGCGTCCTCGGTGAGATCCTCGATGTCGTCGAGGTTGCCCTCGATGACAGCGGTCGAGATCTGTTCCAATAGTTCGCTCATCGTTCCTTCTCCCTCCAGAGATTAAGAATTGGTTGGTTAAAGGTCGTCGTGTTACTCCCTTGTAATCTGATTCCGTAGTCGCTCACCTCCCGATAGTTGTCCAGTCGCGACCCAGGTCAAGTCACTACTCCTCGATCTCGCGGATGTCGAGCACCTGGAGCACCAGCGGCTCGACGGCCTCCAGGAGCTTTTCCCTGGAGATGTCGGCGACTTTCAAGATGCACCCCCACTGTTCGGGGTCTTCCGGCACGAACGAGTTGAGGGAGTGGATCAAGCCACCCGCCTCGCTGATGGCCGCGGTGATCTGGGCCATGGACCCCTTCACGTAGGGGGCCAGCACCGTCAACCTCAGGCCCGCCTCCTGGGCCATCAGCAACTCCAGGAACACGTCAAACAGGTCCGACTCGGTGATGATGCCCACCAGCTTGCCGCGGCGCACGACCGGCAGGCCGCCGACGTCGTGGTCGCGCATGAGGCGGGCGGCGTCCTCGATGGGCGCCTCCTCGTCCACGGTAATGACGTCCTTGGTCATGGTCGACCTGACCTTGACCTGGCTCAGGAGATAGGTCAGCTCCCAGACGTTCAGCGACGTCACCGACGACGGCGAGGCGTACAAGAGGTCCGACTCGGTGACGATGCCCACCAGCTTGCCCCTGGAATCGACCACGGGATAGCGGTGGACGCCGTCTTGCCGCATCTGGTCCAGCGCCTCGGCGATGGACACGTCGGGCCGAACGATGATAGGATCGGGTGTCATCCGGTATTTGACGAGCATGTCTTAATCCTTTCTCTCATTCCAGGCTCCCCACTCCCTCCCCTCAGAGGGGGAGGGGGGCGGAAAAGGGCCGGCGGCCATCAGCGGGTCGCGGCCTCCACGTACTCCTGGAGCTGCCGGGCCGTCGTCGCGTCCAGGGGCGGATCGACGTGCTCGGCAACCAGCTTCTGCCAGCGCGTTCTGGCCCGCTCCACGGCATCGCGCTGCCCGCCCTGGGTCCAGGCCTCCAGCCCCGCACGGTCGCACAGGTCCGGCTTCCAGAACTCCTTGCGGCAGCGCTTCACGGTCTGGGGCTCGGTCAGGAAATTGCCGCCCGGCCCCACCTTGGCGACCACGTCGTAGGCCAGGGTGTCGGGGTCGACGACGATGCCCTGCCGGAAGCGACGGACCATGCCGCACATCTCGTCGTCCAGCACGAGCTTTTCGATGGACGTCGCCAGGTACGAGGTCAGGATCCCCCCCGCGTGCAGGATAAAGTCGACGCCGCTGTTGACCGTCGTCAGCAGGCTCATCATCGACTCAAAGCCCGCCTGGGCGTCGGGGAAGCTGGCGTCGGTCAGGGCGCCGCCACTGCGCGAGGGCAGCTTGTAAAAGCGCGCCAGGTCGGCGTGGGCGGCGATCATCTGCGACAGCTCGGGGCTGCCGATGGCCAGGGCCCCCGACTTCATGTCAATGTTCGTCGACGTCGAGCCAAAGACCACCGGGGTGCCCGGGCTGACGAGCTGCGTCAGGGCGATGCCCGCCAGCAGCTCGGCCGTCTGGGCGGCCAGGACGCCGGCCAGGGTGATGGGGCCCGTCGAGCCGCCCATCATCAGCGCCGCGATCACCAGCGGCTGGCGTGCCCGGGCAAAGGTCAGCAGCGCGTCCAGCATCTCGGTGCTGTAGCCCAGGGGGCTGAGGCTGTTGATGAGGCTGATGGTCACGTACTTGTCCTCGGCGGCGCTCGTGCCGACGTCGTCGCCAAGGAGGATGCGGGCCATCCGCAGCGTGTGCTCGGCGCCCTTTTTCCCCGCCGTGCTGCCGATGAAGGCCTTGTCCGAATGGACCATGTGGGCGTGGAGCATCCGCACCGGCGACGCGTCGGGCTCCACGAGGAGGTGGCCGCTCATGTCCTGGTTGGGCAGCGCCTGGACTAGCTTGACCAGCGTCACATAGTCGTCCAGGGTCGGGGCGCGTTTGCCCACCCAGCGCAGGCCGTCGCTCCCGGGCGCGGCGTCGACCAGAAAGGGCGCGCCGTAGCAGGGAGCAAAGACCGGCTCGCCGCCGCCAATCGTCACGTTCCGCTCCGGGTTGCGCGCCTGGATCGTGAACTGCTTTGGCACGGACTCCAGGGCCGCGAGCAACTGCCTTTCCGTCCAAAAGGTGCGAGAGCCGTCCACCCGCACGCCGTGGCTGCCAAGGACCTCCAGCGCCTCGGGGTGCGGAAACTCGACACCTACGTTCTCCAGCAGCTTCATGCTGGTCTGGTGGATCTGTTGAATCTCCTGATCGTTGAGCAAATCATCACTCCTTTAGTGGCGGCCCCGCAAGAAGCTGCCGCCCTCGTACACGATGCCCTCGGCATAGCGCGTCGGCCGCAGGGCGTTTTCTTCCGGTTTCATCTCGCCGGTCACCAGGCGGGCGATGCGCCGGCCCGCCTCGGGCGAGAGCATGACGCCGGCCCAGTAGCCACAGTTCACGTAAAAGCCAGCGACCTCGGGCACCGGGCCGATGAGCGGCTGGTCGTCGGGCGTGTAGACGTACTGCCCGGCGCTCGGATGGATCTCTTCGCCCTTGAGCGTGGCCGCGATCTCGTCCCAGAACGGGTTCAGCCGGACCAGCTTGTCCAGGACGACCGCCGGATAGTCCCAATCCAGCGGCAAGTCTTCCCGCGGATCGCCCGCCGGCTCGTCGGGATCCACCCAGGCGATGTACGCCCCACCCGTCTCCGGCCGCCAGTAGACATCCTGGATCACGTCGATGGTCAGCGGCGCGTCCTGGGGGATCTGCGGCCGGGGCGAGATAAAGGCCTTCTGGCGGCGCACCGGCTCCAGGGGCAGTTCGACGCCCGCCATGCGGCAGACGACCCCGGCAAACGGCCCCGCCGCGTTGACCACCGTCCGGGTGCTGATGGTGCCTCGATTGGTCTCCACGCCGCACACGCCCTGGCCGTCCAGCCCGATGCCCGTGGCCCGGGTCTGCAGCAGAAAGCGGGCGCTCGATCCCTTGGCGAATCCCTGCGTGGCCTCGTGGGACGACAGCCAGCCGTCGTTCTGGCGAAAGGTGGCCGCCACCGCCCGGTCCGAGAGATAGGGAAAGCGCCGCAGCAGCTCGTCGTGGTCCAGGAACTCGGAATCGGTCACGCCCACGCGGCGGTGCTGCTCCACCGAGGCCTTCATGTCGGGCACCGTGGCCGGGTCGTCGGTGACGAACAGGTAGCCCTGGTGCCGCAGCGAGACGTCATAGCCCGGAATGCCGATGACCTCGGCCAGGTTCTCAAAGATGGCGATGCTGGGCAAAGCCAGCTCGGCCATGGCCGGTTCCGTGAACTGCGCCCGGAAGCACTCGATAGAGTTGGGCGTGGTCAGCGTCGACAGCCCGTCGCGCATCTCCACGAGGACCGTGTCCAGCCCCGCCCGCGACAGCCAGAAGGCCGTCGCTACGCCCACGATGCCACCGCCGACGACGACGGCGTCGGCCGTGCGCGGCATCTCGGCCGCGTCTGGTACAAAAATCCTGCTCATGCCGGATTCCTTCCCCCTCCCTGCACGACGTCAGCCCTCCACCTGCGGCACCGCCGGCTTGTCGCCGCGTTTCAGCAGCCCGCTCAGCTTGTCCTTGGCCCAGGCATACAAGCCCGCCAGCCCGCCCGGGTAGTAGACCATGACCAGGATCATCAGCACGCCATAGATCACCAGGTGCAGGCCCGGCAGGTCCGACAGGTTCGAGCGCAAGGCCTCGATAAAGAACACGAATGGAAACGCCACGGCCATGCCGCCCCACAGGCTCCCCCTGCCGCCGATGTAGGCCAGCGCCAGCACCTCCACTGTCTTGCTGGTATGCATCACCGTCGCCGGCGTCAGCGAGCCGAGATAGTGGGCGTAAAAGCCGCCCAGCCAGCCGGCGAAAAAGGCCGACAGGGTAAAGTTGAACACCCGGTAGGTGGTGGGGTTGATGCCCGAGGCGCGCGCCGCGTCAAAGTTCTGGCCGATGGCCTTGAAGGCCAGGCCGTACTTGGAGCGCGTCACCAGCTTGAGCGTGATATAGACCACCAGCAACATGGCCAGGATCACGTAAAAGTAGGGCCGGTTCGAGGTGGTCTCCAGCAGGCTGCGGGGGGCCATGCCCAGGGGCCCGCGCGTCAGCGGCGTCATGTTCCGCACCAGGCCCATGAGGGCGATGCCCACGAACCAGGCCATGACGGCGGCAAAGATGCCCCGCAGCCGCAGGGTCAGGATGCCCAGCCCCAGGCCGATGATCCCGGCCAGCAGGGCGCCAACCCAGATGCCGATCCAGGGCGAGATCCCTGGCTGCACGGCCAGCACCGGTGAGGTGTTGGCCAGGATGGCCGAGGTGTAGGCTCCCACGCCCAGGATGGCGGCAAACCCAAAGTTTACCACGTTGATGTATCCGGCCGTGAAGTCAAAGGCCACCGCCTGGGCCGCCAGGAAGGCACCCATGATCAGCCAGCGCAGGATGTGCTCCTGGTTGAAGGGTGGCACAAAGGGCAGCACCGCCACGATCACGATCAGGACCAGGCCCAGCGGGCTAAAGCCGATGCTCGCCAACCCTCCCTTGATTCGGGGTAGGATGCCGCCCGCTTCACTGTGCTCCAGGACACCATTTTGAAGATTCATACATACTCTCCTTAGCTATTGCTCCTGGATGCCCTTGACTTCGCTGCCAAAGATTCCCGAGGGGATCAGGATAAGGATCAGGATCATGACCGCCGTGGGCACGACGTCCTCCCAGGCGATGCCGATGAACTGCTGCGTCGCCGTCTGCAGCAGGGCCACGATGAACCCGCCAAAAATGGCGCCATAGACGTTGCCCAGGCCCACGAGCATGACCACGTACCAGGCAAAATACAGCGGCTTGAGCCCCACCGTGGGATAAGCCTGGAACATGAACAGCAGCGCCGCCCCGGCCATGGCTGCCATGGCCGTCGCCAGCGAGAAGGTCAGGGTGTGCACAAAACCGAGGTTGATGCCCACCAACTGCGCCCCCGTCTCGTCCTGAGAAACGGCACGGATGGCCCGGCCTGTGCGCGTCTTTTGCATGAACCACGTCAGCAGGGCAATGACCGCGATGGCAATGATAAAGGCAAAGATGCGGTCAAAGGCCACGCGCATGCCCAGGAACTCCAGGGGCTCGAAATCGTAGTAGCGCGGAATCCCCCGAAAGTTGGGCCCCAGCAACAGCGTCGTGCCGTTGGTCATGACGAACGACAGGCCCACCGTCAGCAAGAACGTGTTCATCACCCAGCCCGCCCGCGTTCTCTTGCGCAACGGCGCAAAGATGAGCCGCTCCAGGAAGGCGCCCAGAACCGCGCCCACCACCATGGCCGCCAAAACACCCACCAGCGGGGCCAGCAACTGCAGCGTGCCGTTGGGGTTCTCCTTCAGGTAGGCGCTGATGGGCGTGAAGACGAAATAGCCCACGTAGGCGCCCACCATGAACGACTCGCCGTGGGCAAAGTGTGGAATGTTCATCACGCCAAAGACGAGGGCCAGGCCGGCCGCCAGGAGCGCCCACATGCCGCCCGTGACCACCACGTTGGCCAACTGCGAAGCCCCCGACTCGACGGCGATGAGCACCGCCAGGAGCACCGAGAAGCCAATCACGATCACGGCCGCCGTTCTGCCTCGCAGCCAGATTGACGCCCTCTCCGCAAACGTGCGCTGAACCACTGCTCGTTCCATCATTCCCCCTATATACCCAGGTAGGCACTGCGAACGTGGGCGTTGTTCTTCATCTCCCGGCCCGGGCCCTCCATCGCGATCCGCCCGTGCTCCAGGATATAGGCCCGGTCGCTGATCTCCAGCGTCGCGTTCACGTTCTGCTCCACCAGTAAGATCGTAACCCCCCGCTTGCGCAGCTCGATCAGCGCCCGAAACACGTCGTGCGTCAGGTGCGGCGCCAGGCCCAGCGAAGGCTCGTCCACCAGCATAAGCTGCGGGCTCGACATCATCCCCCGCGCAATCCCCAACATCTTGCGCTCGCCGCCGCTCATGGTGCCCGCCAGCTGCTTCTCCCGCTCCTCCAGCCGGGGAAACAGGTGGTAGACAAATTCGAGGACTTCCATCTCCTTCTTCCGGTCATTGATCGCGTAGGCCCCCAGGAGCAAGTTCTCGCGCACCGACATGTTGGTAAAAAGGTTCAGCTCTTCCGAGATGTAGCTGATGCCCAGGCGGCTGATCGTGTGCGCCGGCAGCCGGCCGATGCTCCGGCCCTTGAACAACACCTCGCCGCTCTTGGGCGGCAACAGGCCCGCGATGCTCCGCAGGGTCGTCGTCTTGCCCGCTCCGTTGGGGCCGATGAGCGCCACCAGCTCGCCCTCCGTCACGTGCAAACTCACGTCCCACAGGATCTGCAAGAAGTCATAGTTGGCATTGAGGTCCTTCAGCTCAAGCATCGGCCACCACCTCCTCGCCCAGGTAGGCCTCGATCACCTTCGGGTTGTTCATCACCTCCTGCGGCGAGCCCGCCGCAATCGGCGTCCCGTACTGGATGACCAACACCCGCTCGCAAATGCCGGTGATGACCTTCATGATGTGCTCGACCACGATCATGCCCACGCCCATCGTATCCCGGATGCGCAGGATCAGCGCCATCATCGCGTCCAGCTCCGCCGGCGTCAGCCCCGAGGCCAGCTCGTCCAGGAACAGCAGCCGCGGGCCACAGGCAATGGCCCGGGCCAGATCCAGGCGCTTGAGCTGCACCGCGTTCAGGCAGTCCGCCGGCGTGTGCACATCCAGCGGAAACTGCACAAACTCCAGCGCTTCCATCGCCCGCTTTTGTGCCGGGCTATGGCTCGCGTGCTCGGCGCCGAAAATAGCACCCACCATCACGTTCTCCAGCGCCGTCAGCTTCGGAAACGGGCGCGGGATCTGGAAGGTCCGCGACAGCCCCCGCCGGCACATCACCTCCGCCGGCGAGCCTGTGCAGTCCTGTCCGTCAAAACGCACCGTCCCCGCCGAGGGCTTGTACGTGCCCGCCACGCAGTTCAGGAACGTCGTCTTGCCCGCCCCGTTCGGCCCGATGAGGCCCACGATCTGCCCCGCATCGACCTCCAGGTCCACGTGGTTGACCGCCGTCAGGCCTCCAAAGTTCTTCACGACTTGCTCAGCATGTAATAGCATGCATTCTCACCTCAGATCCTCGCCCTGGCCCCCTCGTTGCGGCGGCCACCTCAATCCACCCTCGCTCCGGCGGGATAATCCCCCCGCGCTCCACCCTACGCTCCGGCGGGTTCGCCACATCTCGCTCCCCCGCTCCGGCGGGATCGCCAGATCCCGCCGCTTTCCGGCGGATGGGTGGCGCGCCCGGCGCGCCGGGCGCGCCACCCGGCTTTGAGTCTCACCTACGGCTTCGGCTCAAACTCCTGCTCCGCCCACTCGGACGGATAGATGATCTTGCCCACACCGTCAAAGTACTGCAACACCGGGAAGGTAAAGTACCCCTCGCCCACAACCGGATCCGGGATCGTCTCCGCGTTGTACTCGTATCGCTTGTGGATCAGGCCACCCTCGTACACCAGTTGGCCCGCCCAGAGTTCGCTCTGGCCCACCTCGTACAGCGTCTCGCTGCTCAGCGTCCCGTGTTTCTCCAACGTGCGATTGGCCAGCTTGATGAAAAAGTTCGTCATGTCGAACGACTGGCCCGCCGCCGAAGGGCTCGGCTTGATCCCGTACCTCGTCTCAAAGTCCGCAGCCCACTTTTTCGCGTCATCCGTCGCCCACGACGGGATCTGGTCCAGCACATAGTCCGACGACGCACCCGTCAGGTCGTACCATTCGCCTACCCAGCCAAGCGCGTCCGCGATGAGCACGCTCTCCAGGCCGATCTCGTCCGCCTGCTTTACCAGCGACGAGATCGCCGGCGGCGCCGCCGCCGTCCCCGCAAACACCGCCGGGTTCAGGTCGTTCACCCGGTTTAGCAGCCCGTAATACTCTGTCTGGTCGATGGGAAAGTACTCCTCCGAGAGCACTTCCCAGCCCACGTCCTCGAACTGCCGCTTGATCGCCCCGCCAAAGCTCCGGCCCCAGTCCGTGTCCTCACCCCAGACGATCACCGTCTTGGCCTCGGGCGTCCACAGCCCCTCCTGGATATAGTACTCCAGCGCCTGGACGTAGGCGATGCTCAGCTTCTCCGGGCTCGGCCACGTCTTCCCCATCCAGTAGCTGTACTTTTCCGGGTCCGAGGCATACGTCTCGTTCACCACCTCCGTCGCGCCAAACCCGAAAAAGTGCGGCACCTCGTGCTTGGCCGCGATCTCCATGCACGCCACCACCACCGAGCTGTGCCAGTTCAGGATCGCCGCCTGGATTCCCTCCTGCACGATCGCCTGCTCGTACGCCTGCGACGCCTTGGCCGGGTCCGACTGCGAGTCGATCCACACCAGCTCCACCTTGTACGGGCCGATCTGGTAGTCGATCGCCTCGAAGGCCGTCTGGACCGCCCCCTTGAACTCGTCGCCCGTCCGCGCCGTCGGCCCGCTAAAGGGGCCCAGCACGCCCAGCTTGAAGACCTCCGTGGCCTCCACCGGCTCCTGTTCCGGGAGCGCCTCGCCCGACGGCGTCAGCACCTCCGGCTCTGTCCCGCGGGGCGCCAGCTTCTGCTCGGCCCACTCCGGCGGATAGATGATCTTGCCCACACCGTCAAAGTACTGCAGCACCGGGAAGATATAGTACCCCTTCCCCGTGATCGGGTCCGGCGCCGTCTCGGGNNGTGTACTTGTACTCGTTCATCACGATGCCGCCCGTGTACGACCACTTCCCCGTCTGGATCTCGTCCTTGGCGAACGCCGCCAGGTTCTCGCTCGTCAGCTCGCCCTCGGCCTCGTACACCTTCTTGGCCGCCTCGATGAAAAAGTTCGTCCCGTCAAAGGCCAGCCCCGCCGCCGATGGGCTCGGCGGGAAACCGTTCTGGGCCTCGAACTCTTCCGCAAACGCCTTGCCCGCGTCCGTCGCCCAGCCCGGGATCTGGTCCAGCACATAGTTCGACGCTCCGCCCGTCGACTCGTACCACTCGCCAAACCACCCCAGCCCGTCGGCCACGATCAGGCTCTCCAGCCCAACCTCGTCCGCCTGCTTGATCAGCGCCGAGTACGACGGCAACGCCGTGCTCGTCCCCGCGATCACCGCCGGGTTCAGGTCCTTCAGCTTGTTCAGCAGCGGGTAGAACTCGGTCTGGTCGATGGAAAAGTACTCCTCCGCCACCGTCTCCCAGCCCACGGCCTCCAACTGGCCCTTGATGGCCCCGCCAAAGCTCCGGCCCCAGTCCGTGTCCTCGCCATAGATGGCCACCGTCTTGTTACCCGTCAGCGCTCCCGTGGCCACCGCGTCTTCCAGCGCGTCCACGTACAACTGCGTCAGCTTTTCCGGGGTCGGCCACCACTTGTTCACCCAGTAGTAATACTTCTCCGGGTCCGACAGCCACGTCTCGTTCACCACCTCCGTGGCCCCGTACGGCGCAAAGTGCGGCACCTTGTGCTTCGCCGCGATCTCCATGCACGACACCGCCACCGAGCTGTGCCAGTTCAGAATCGCCGCCTGGATGCCGTCCTGGATGATCGCCTGCTCGTACGCCTGCGCACCCTTTGCCGGGTCTCCCTGCGAATCGATCCACACCGGCTCGATCTTGTACTTGCCGATCTGCCAGTCGATGGCGTCAAAGGCCATCGTCGCCGCTGCCCTGAACTCGTCCCCCGTCCGGGCACTGGCACCGCTCAACGGCGCCAGCACGCCCAGCTTGAAGACCTCCGTGGCCTCTTCGCCCTCGGCCGGGGCCGCTGCCGTTGGGGCCTCCGCAGCGGGTTCCCGGGCCGCCTCTCCCTCGGGTGCCTCCGGTGCCTGGGTGGCTTCGGGCGCAGGGGTCGCCCCGCAGCCCGCGATGCCGAACAACAGGGTTACTACGATCAGCCAGCTCCACAGTCGCAAATTCTTCGACTTCATGATATCTTCCCTCCTTGGTTTCGTATCAATGCCGCGTCGCCGGTATCTTCCGGCCGCGCAGCCGAAATCCCAGACGCTCGTCCCAGCAGCATCACCTCCTCCGCAATGATCCCATCCGCCCTACGGACCCACGGATGGGTATGCGCCGCACACTCCATGCCTAGAAACAGCTCTCGTAAATCTTGATATATCCCGCCTTGTCAATGTCCCGCGGGTTGCCCACCGTCTGCGGGTCGTTGAACGCCAGCTCGGCGAGCATCGGAATGTCCTCTTCCGGGATGCCCATATCGGGCAGCGTCGGGATGTTCACATCCTCCGTCAGCCGGGCCACGGCCTCCACGGCCAGCTCTGCCGCCTCCCAGACGCTGAGTCCCCACGTGTTCTCGCCCATGGCCTGGGCGATGCGCGCGTATTTGTGGGGCTCCCCCATATAGTTGAAGGCCATCACCGGCGCCAGCAGCGCCGCCGTCAGCTCTCCGTGGGGCAGGTTGTAGACGCCGCCGGCCGTCTGGCTCATGGCGTGGACCGCGCCGGCGCTCTCCGTGCCATAGCTCATGCCGGCCAGCATGGCCGCCATCGACATCTTGTAGCGCGCCTCCACGTTGTGCCCCTGGGCATAGGCCAGGCGCAGCCACTGGGCGCACGTTTCGATGGCCCACAGCGCCACCGCGTCGGGCCACGGTTGCGCGTAGCCGCAGGTGTAGCACTCGATGGCGTGCGTCAGCGCATCCATGCCCGTGCCGGCCGTCACCCGCGGAGGCATGCCCACCGTCAGCACCGGGTCGATGAGCGCCACGTGGGCGGCGATGAGGCCCGTGCCTCCCACGTTGTACTTGATCTTGCGCTTCGGATCCGTGATGACCGCCCACAGCGTCACCTCGCTGCCCGTGCCCGCCGTCGTCGGCACCGCGATCATTGGCGGGATGCGCTTCTTGATGGGCTGCGGGTCCGCCCACTCGTAGTCCAGGATCGAGCCGCCGTTTTGCGACACGACCCCGATGGACTTGGCCGTATCCATGGGGCTGCCACCGCCAAAGCCGATGAGGCCATCGCAGCCCTCGGAGGCAAAGATGGCGGCCGCGTCGTCCACCAGCTTGATGTCGGGGTTGGGTACCACACCGTCAAACAGCACATAGTCGACGTTGCCCGCCTTCAGGCTGTCCATCGCCTCGTTGACCAGCCCGGCGTTGACCAGGCCCTTGTCGGTGACGAGCATGGGCCGCTTGCTGCCCAGCGCCTTGATCTGGTCGGCCAGGAGCTGGATCGCTCCCGGGGCATGCTTCACGACGGTTGGCACTTCGAATGAACGCAGATTAATCATTTCCTGTTCTCCTCGACGAGATTATAAATTGTGTACAGGGGCACGGACAGGCACGCCATCACGTCCTCTGGACCTCTTCCACTTCTTCGTACCAGCGCACCCGGGTTCCCACCCGGGCCCTCATCTTCCAGGCCATTGTCTTGGGCGCGTCGTCCATTGCCTTTTGCAGGCTGATGATGCGCCGCTTGATCGCCTGCGCCTCGTCGGGCGACAACGCCACCTCGCCCTCGTCCAGGCAGGACCGCAGCTTGGCCGCGTTGAGCGAGATCGTCGTGTACAGCCCCCAGTCCTTTGCGCACAAGCCGGCAATCAGATCGGAGTTGATCGTGCTGTCGTCCCCCGGACCCACCTCGTGATACAGCAGCAGCGCCAACAGATCGAGGACGTCTTTACGATTGAGCTGCACGATCTGCGCCTTGGACAAGAACAGCTCCGCCAGCGGGATCGTCAGCGGCTCCACGTGGAGCCGATCCGCCAGGGGCAGGGTGTGGCACATCGTGAACTCGCCGATAAAGACGTCGACCTGGCGGCCCTGCGCCTCGTCGTACCAGAGCTGCCGGCGGTCGCCGCTCAACGTGTTGAACGTCTTGTTGGGGGTATAGCCCATCTCGGGCAAGAAGCTCAACAGCATTTTGGCGCCCGCCTTGTCCGTGACAAAGTCAATGTCAGGGTACTTGCGCTCCAGGGCGGGATGGATCGTTTGTGGGCACTGGACCTTGATCGCCAGCCCCCCCAGCAGCCGTAAGAAGATCCCCTGCGCTTGCGCCTGCGCAATCAGGCGATGCATCTCTGCTTCGAGGTCGGGTAATGTGCTCATTCGAAACCTTTCCCTGCCATTTCACACAAGGGGGACAGAGGTGCCTCTGCCCCCCTTCTCACGTCTTGCCGGTCAGTCTATTCGACCGGGATTTCCTCATAGATCTTGTCAATGTTGATGCCCTGCCGCTTCCGGTACGCCTTGAATCCCAGGTAGATGGCCAGCGCCAGCAGGTACATCGACAGCATATAGATCACCGAGCTCGTATTCGACAGACCAATGCCGTACAGCGCATTGGGGTCGATGAGCCACTGGTAGAGCAAAAAGAGCAGGAACGCGGCAAAGATCACCCCCGCCACCGTGATGAGCGGAATGCCCGCGATCTTGTACTTCGCGATGGGCGACGCATTGTATAGATCCTTCTTGATGTACGGCAACAGGATGGCGGCGATGGTCGTGCCCAGGTACATCACGGCGATGACCAGCGTCGAGCAGAGCGTGAGCGTCTGGAAGTTAAAGACGTTCCAGGCGAACAGCGCCGCCACCACCAGCGCCGGCAACACCATCAGCAGCAGCGCATAGATCGGCGTCCGCGTCCGCGGCTCCACCTCCGCCACCTTTTCCGGCAGCAGCCGGTCGAACGCCGCCGCAAAGATCACCCGCGTCGAGCTGAGGAACACTGTGCCCGACCAGCCGAACCACCAGGCGCTCATGGCCAGGAGCACGATGAACTGGATGATGCGGCTCGGCGTCATGAATACGGCCAGCAGCGCCGGGTACGGCCAAACCGGCAGTGGCGGCGTCGCCTCCGTGTAGCCCCACCGGTAGTTCCACCACGCCCCGTTCGCGTTCATGTACCAGTCCCAGGTGATCGTCTTGTTGATGAGCAGGAAGAACACCGTCCCCAGGACCGTCGTCGCGATGAGCGCCCAACCCATCCCCCAGAAGTTCCGCTTGAAGTCCGTCGCCCCGCGCACCTCGCCGTAGAGCGTCGCCCCCCAGTTCGGCCACAGGTTAAAGAACACCATGTAGGGGATGGCCAGCATCACCAGGCCCAGCGTCCCGCCCCACATCGGGTTGATGGCGCCCGCCTCCTGCCCCACCGCCGTCGTGGCCTCGTAGACGTCCCCGCTCGCTCCAAAGAGCGCCGGCGCCTGCTGCTGGAGCCCGTCCTGGAACAAAGCGTGGTTGCCAAAGAGCAGGAAGGCAAAGACCGCCAGCATGCCCGCGATGGCGATGTAGAAGCAGTACTTCTGAATGCGCGAATACCACTTCATCCCGATGGCGATGTAGAACACCACGATGGCGCACATGATCACCGACGCCACAAAATGGCCCAGCGACGTGTTGCTGAACCACAGCGCCGCGTCCGTCGCCCCCAGGATGCCCAGCAGCGGCGTAAAGAACAACTGCCGGAGCATGTCCGAGTACAGCGGCACCCACAGCCACAGGATGAACCACCAGCCCGTGACCCCCAGCACAAAGCCAATCCCTCCGCCCAGGATACGGCTTTGCCACACGTAATCGCCCCCAGCCCGCGGCATCACCGCGATGAGCGCCGCATAGACCACGATCTCGAACATGATCAACAAGCCGCTGATGAGGAGAGCCGGCAGCATGCCCCCCTCGAAATAGTACATCTGGCTAAAGCTGTACAACCCGAGGGTCACCAGGTTGATGGAGAAGAAGGCGTAGATAAAGGCGTCAAAGACCGACCAGGCCCGGACCAGGCCGGTGGCTTTGCGCAGGAACAACGCTGTACTGCGTTTCGAACTTGAGCTTCGAGCCTTGGCGCTCATTTTGTTCTCCTTTCCTCCTAAATAGGTGCTACAGCTACAAGAACATCCCAGGCAATCGCCTTCCGTCACGCCTCCTTCCCCAGGTCCAGGTCCTGGTGCCGTCCTGACACCGGACGCCCATGCTGGCCACAGGGTCAGTACCACACCATCCTGCGTCAGGTGCAGGGGGACAGGTGCGGCTACGTCTCCCCACCCACGGATCAACCCGTCGTTAAAATATACGTCTTGATCTTGTTGCGGGACAGGTTGATGACCGCACCCAACAGCCGCCCCTGCTCGTACATGCTGCCCGGGTTGATGCACAGCGTCTTGCCCAGGCGAACCGCCCCCTTGCCCTCGTGGATGTGGCCGTGCAGCCCCAGGAGCGGCTTGTACTCCATGATCAGATCCCGGACCGCGTGGCTGCCCACCGGCACCAGCGCCCGCCCCCCCAGCATAGGCGTCAAATCCTCCGTCAGCTCCGGCACATCGTCCAGCGTCGAGCCGTAGGGCGGGCTGTGAAAGTTAAAGACCGCCTGTGACACGTTCTTGAGCTGGCGGATCATTGTCTCGCAGCGCGCGCGCAGCTTGTCCTCTTCTTCTTCGCGATAGGTCTTCCACGGAGTAAAGTTTGTCCAGCCCGAGCTTACCATCTCGTGGTGCTCGTCCAGCTCGACGACACGTCCCTCGGCCATCTGCACGTGCCTGGACGTGCAGATCAGATCGTCCAGCTCGAACATGTCATCGTTGCCCGGCGCCACGTAGCAGCGAACGCCCGTGCCTTCCAGCTTCTCGTCCGCATAGGCCAGCCACTGCTCCGCCGTCTTGAGCACCTCCCGGGCAAAGATGTCGTCCACCAGCGCCGGGTCCTCGTTGAGCGCCTCGATCTCGTCCGGCGTCGTGCGGTACGGATAGTAGCCCCGGCTCTTGATCTGCTTTTCCATCTCTGCGACTGCGGCTTCGCCGTGCAGCATCGATTCCTGCTCCAGCAGGACCGCCTTGAACCGGTCACCCCCCTGGTGCACGATGGGCACGATGGCCTTACCCGTCATATCGCCGCCCAGGATGATCACGTCCGCCTGGTAGAACTTGGCCGCGCTGATAAACTTTTTCCAGCAGATCTCCGAACCGTGAACGTCCGTCGCGAAAAAGATAGTCGTCATCCTACTGGCCCTGCTCCGCCAGGAGCCAGTTTCTGGCGCTGGCGATACCCCTTCAGGTACCGCATGGCGTAATCGTCGCGGCCCAGCGCCAGGTCCGCCGCCAGGATGTAGGGACGGACCTTGGCCGCGTCCACGATGGGGCAGTTCAGGCCCCGCGCAATGGCCATGGCCAGGAATGCCCCGTTAATGATCTCGCGCTCCGGCAGGCCGAACGACACGTTGCTCGCCCCCAGCGCCAGGTTGACGCCCAGCTTTTCCTTGACCAGGCGGATCGCCTCCAGCGTGATCCAGCCCGCCTGCGAATCGGCGCCCACCGTCAGGGCCAGGCAGTCGATGAGGATATTCTCGGGCGGGATGCCCAGCTTGCCGGCCCGCTCCACGATCTTGGCGGCCACCGCCAGGCGCCCTTCCGCCGTCGGCGGGATGCCGTCGTCGTCCATGGCCAGGCCGATGACCGCCGTCCCGTATTCCGCCACCAGCGGCAGGACCCGCTTCATGCTCGCTTCTTCGCCGTTGACCGAGTTCACCAGCGGCTTGCCGTCCGGGTTCAGCTCCTTGTGTGCCGCCAGGGCCGCCGCCAGCGCCTGTCCGTCCGCCGTATCGATGGCGACGGGCACGTCCGCCGTCTCCATCACCAGTCGGACCGCCCTGGGCAGCAGGTCCACCTCGTCGACTCCCGCGGCCCCCACGTTGACGTCCAGGATGTCGGCGCCCGCCGCCACCTGCCCCAGCGCCTCCCGTCGCACGACCTCCATGTCGCCGGCCACCAGCGCGGCCGCCAGTTTCTTTTTGCCCGTCGGGTTGATGCGCTCGCCGAGGATGACCGTCGGCCGGCCATCGGCGATGACCACCTTCTTGCCCTTACCCTTCAGTACAGTCTCCATGAGATGTCGGACCTCCTCTTCTAATCGGTATCCAGTTTCACAGGACAGCGCGAAGCTCCTGCTGAAACTCCAGAATGTGCTGCCGCATGATCGCCTCCGCCGCGTCCTCGTCCCGCGCTTCCAGTGCCGCCGTGATCTCCACGTGCTGCTCCATGGCATGGCGCACCGTGCCCAGGCGGTCGAGCACCATATGCCACAGGCGAAAACTCAACGCGTGCAGGCGTCGCAAAATGTCGGCCACGAACTCGTTGTCCGCCGCCTGGTAGAGCATATCGTGAAAGCGCTCGTCGATATACATCAACCCGCGCCGGTCGGTATCGGAGACGTAGAGCAATTGCCCGGTGATGGCTTTCATCTCGCTTAATTGCTCGGGCAGGATGCGCTGCGCCGCCAGGCGAGCGCAGAATCCTTCAAGCACGAGGCGCACCTCGAATATCTTTTGCAGGTCGGTTATGCTGATATCGGCCACGAACATGCCGCGGCGTGGGGCAAAAAAGACCAGATCTTCGGCGGAGAGTCGTTGCAGCGCCTCGCGAATGGGGGTGCGGCCGACCTGAAGATCTTCGATCAATGCCTGTTCATCGATAGGGGCCAGGGGAGGGAGCTCGAGGGTGATAATTTTGTGCCGGATCAAGTCGTAGGCCTTATCACTCAACCGGACAGGTGCACCTTTTACGTCCTGCATTTCGCTCCTTTGGTTGCTCGTCCCACTACCAACGGTCCGCGAAACAGCCGAACCCCACTATGAAACTATAAAACTACTGCGGCCACTATAACGCTGCGACAATGCCGGTATATTTGCAATATATTGGAAGTACACGGGCAGTATATCATACGGCCCGGTGCTTGTCAAGTGGCAGTAGTAGCGGCGTAGCGGCCAGACGCCCGGAGCCGGGCGACAGTTGTCGCCTGGGGGCTTTTCAGCTACAATGGGGCCGGCAACGGACGGCGGCATGGAGCGGGTGGAACGGAGTGGCGCGCCGGACGACGAGGGGCGCCACGCTATTGCAGGAAGGAGCGCACATGAACGAATTCTCGCTGGAAGGCAAGGTCGCCATCATCACCGGTGCCTCGCGGGGCATCGGCAAGGCCATCGCCGAGACGTTTGCCCGGGCCGGCGCCCGCCTGGCGCTTTGCAGCCGCAAGCCCGAGGGGCTCCAGGCGGCGGCCGCCGAGATCCGGGAGTTCGGCCAGGTCCTGGCGGTCCAGGCCCACGTGGGCAAGGCCGACGACGTCCGCAACCTGGTGGCCCAGACCATAGAGGCGTACGGCCGCGTGGACGTGGTGGTCAACAATGCCGCCACCAACCCCCACTTTGGCCCGGTGCTCACCGCCGACGAGGGCCAGTGGCTCAAAATCCTGGATACCAACCTCCTGGGCGCCGTCCGGCTCATCCAGGCCGTGGCGCCCCGCATGGAGGAGCAGGGCGGCGGCAAGATCATCAACATGGCCTCCGTCGCCGGCCTGCGGCCATCGCCGGGCATGGGCCTCTACGGCATCGGCAAGGCAGCCCTCATCCAGTTGACGCGCCAGTTGGCCCTGGAGCTGGGCCGCCACAACATCCAGGTCAACGCCATTGCCCCGGGGATCATCGAGACGCGCTTCAGCCAGGTGCTGTGGCAGACGCCCCAGATCTCGGAGCCGCTCCTGGCCAGCCTGCCCCTCGGCAAGTTCGGCCAGCCGCCGGACGTGGCGGGCCTGGCCCTCTACCTGGCTTCGCCGGCCAGCGATTACGTGACGGGCGCGGTGTTCTCTGTCGATGGCGGCATGGCCATCGCCTCGGCCATGGGATAGGAGAGGATCGAGTATGGGCCTTCAGGCCGCAAATCTTGCGCTTCGTTTTTTCCTCGAGCTGGCGGCCCTGGCCGCCATGGCCTACTGGGGCTGGACGACCCACGAAGGAGCCCCGCGTTTCCTGTGGGCCATCGGGCTCCCGGTGGTCGCCGCCGCCCTGTGGGGCATCTTTCGCGTGCCCAACGATCCCGGTCCCGCCCCCGTGGCGGTGCCCGGCCGCGTGCGGCTGTTGCTGGAGGCCCTCTTTTTCGGCGGGGCCGTGGTGCTCCTGGTCCGGGCGGGGCAGCCGCTGGCCGCCGGCATCCTGGCAGCTCTCCTCGTCATCCACTACGTGGCAGCCCACCAGCGCGTCGTCCGGCTGGGGAGGATGAGGTGATTCACGTGCAAGTGAGCACCCGTGAGGTGCCAGGACGAGAGGCCAAAGGAGGGAGCAGGTGAGGGGAAACCGGCTCAAGGTGGCCGTCATTGGCGGGGGCTCGAGCTACACCCCCGAGCTGGTGAGCGGCTTTCTGCGGCGAGTGGGGAGCCTGCCGCTGGGCGAGCTGTGGCTCATGGACCCCGCGCCCCTGAGGCTGGAGGTCGTCGGCGGCTTTGCGGAGCGCATGGTGGACGCCCGGGGCGGCCCCTTTGTCGTGCGCCGGACGACAGAGCGGCGAGAGGCCATCGAGGGGGCCGATTACGTCATCACCCAACTGCGCGTGGGGGGCATGGAGGCCCGGCGCGGCGACGAGTACCTGGGCCGCCGCCACGGCCTCGTCGGGCAAGAGACGACGGGCGTGGGCGGCATGGCCAAGGCGCTGCGCACCATCCCCGTGATCCTGGAAGTGGCCCGGGAGATGGAATCCCTGGCCCCCGGCGCCCTGCTGGTCAACTTTGCCAATCCCGCCGGGCTCGTCACCGAGGCCCTGGCCCGCCACGCGCCCCGGGTGCCGGCGGTCGGCGTCTGCAACGCGCCCATCACCTTTACCATGCACGTCCTGGACGCCCTGGCGGAGCCGATGGGGTTGCCGCGCATCGGCCTCGAACAGGCGGCCCTGGACACCCTGGGCTTGAACCACCTTTCCTGGCACCGGGGCCTGACCGTCGACGGCCGCGACGTCTGGCCCCTGGTCCTGGAGGGTTTCCTGGCGCGCATCGAGGCCGACACGGTCCCGGAGCGAAGCGGAGCGGGTCCGGCGGGCATGGGCTGGGACCGGCGTACCATCGAGGCGCTGGGCATGATCCCCAACGACTACCTGCAATACTATTACTACACCCCGCGCAAGCTGGCCGGCCAGGAGCGGTGGCCGCCATCACGGGCCGAGGAGGTGATGGTCATCGAGGAGCGGCTGCTGCGCCAGTACGCCGATCCCGAGCGCTCGGAACTGCCCGACGACCTGCTAAAGCGGGGCGGGGCCTACTACTCGACCGTCGCCACGCAGCTCCTGAATGCCCACTACAACGATCTGGGCGAGAGGCACGTCCTCAACGTGCCCCATGGCGGCGCCGTGGCCGGCTGGCCGGAGGATTGGGTCCTGGAGATGCCCTGCCTGGTGGGCAGGGCGGGCATCCGGCCGCTGCCGGCCGAGCCTTTGCCGCCCGCCTGTTCTGGCCTCCTGGCCCACGTGAAGGCCTTCGAGATCCTGACCGTGGAGGCCGCGGTGACGGGCGACCGGGACGCCGCTTATCGGGCGCTGCTGGCCCATCCCCTGGGCCCACCGGCCGATCAGGTGCAGGCCGTCCTCGACGACCTGCTGGAGACCAACCGGGCGCACCTGCCCCAGTTCTGGGCCTGAGGGCCGGGCCCCGGCAGAGAGGCGTGGCATGAGCCGATACTTTCTGGGAGTGGACGTGGGCGGAACCAAGTGCCACGCCCTGGTGGCCGGCGAGGACGGCGAGGCCCTGGCGCTCGGCCACGCGGGGCCGGGCAACTACGAGGTCGTGGGCTGGGATGGGCTGAAGGCGGCGCTCCAGGCCTGCGTGGGCCAGGCCCTGGCGGCTGCCGGCCTGGGCGCGGAGCAGGTTGCCGCCGCCGGTTTCGGGGTAGCGGGCTACGACTGGCCCGGCGAGCGCGGGCCGACGCTGGAGGCCATCGCCTCGCTGGGGCTGACCTGCCCCATCGAGCTGGTCAACGACGCCGTCATCGCCCTGGTGGCCGGGGCGTCCGAGGGCTGGGGGGTGGCCGTGGTGGCGGGCACGAGCAACAACTGCCGCGGCCGCGACCGGCAGGGAAGGGAGGGCCGCACCACCGGTTGCGGCTCGGGCTTTGGCGAGAACGGGGGCGCCGCCGAGCTGCTGGCCCAGGCGGTCAAGGTCGTGGCCGCGGCCTGGACCCGGCGCGGCCCCGAAACCGCCCTGACGGACGCCTTTTGCAGGCTCGCCGGCGCGGCCGATGCCGGCGACTTTTTGGAGGGGCTCTACCTGCGCCGCTACCACCTGACCGCCGCGGCGGCCCCCGTCATCTTCCAGACCGCGGAGGCCGGCGACGAGGTGGCCCGCGAGCTGCTTCGCTGGAACGGGCACGAGCTGGCCAGCCTGGCAGTGGGCGTCATCCGCCAGCTTGGGCTGGAGGAGGAGACCTTTGAGCTGATCCTGGCGGGCAGCCTGTACGCCGGCAGTCCGGCCATGGTCCAGGCCATGGAGGAAGCCGTGCACGCCGTGGCCCCCGGCGCGCGCCTCGTGCGCCTCGACGCCCCGCCCGTCGTCGGGGGCGTTCTCCTGGCCATGGAGCGGGCGGGCATCCGGCCGGCCGGGATGCGCCGGCGCCTCGTCGAGTCCAGCCGCGTGCTGGAGGGCAGCCCCAACCAGGCGTGAAATTTCGTTTCCCATTCGTTGACAACTCGTCGTCGCAGGGTGCATTTCAGTTTTCTGGATAACATAAGGAAGAGGCCAGATTTGCCATAGTTGCGCGGA
>MTKX01022484.1_pt1 | contig 71579 bp, 62 predicted proteins | sample 1042771 | NCBI WGS metagenome assembly MTKX01 (sample SAMN06212183, study PRJNA360534) | anaerobic digester metagenome | biome: Wastewater treatment plant; material: sludge; isolation source: anaerobic digester fed with sludge from wastewater treatment plant | place: Denmark: WWTP Randers ...
CCCCGCCCCCCCCACTTCCGCAGAGGTTGATCTTGGACGGCCAGCAGCGACTCACAGCTCTCTACCGCGTGCTCCGTTCCGGTCAGCCCGTAGCCACTCGGGACGCCCGCAACAACGTAATCCGGCGCTGGTACTATCTGGACATCCAACAAGCACTTGACCCAACGGCCGACCGTGAGGACGCCATCGTCTCGATTTCGGAGGACCGCCAGGTCCGCAACTTCCGGAACGAGGTGCTTGCCGACTACACCGATAGCGCAAAGGAATGCGAAGCCGGCCTGTTTCCCCTCGCGCTGGCGTTTGACATCGCCGCCCTCTTTGCCTGGCTCGATCTCTATACACAACCCACCGACCCCGTCCTGGCGGCCTCTCGCCGCGCTCTAAGGGATCGCTTTGTGGCGGAGGTGATCTCCCGCGTCCAGCAGTATCAGGTCCCGGTCATCGAACTCCGTAGCGACACGCCCAAGCCCGCCGTCTGCCAGGTCTTTGAGAAGGTCAACACCGGCGGCGTCTCGCTCACGGTCTTCGAGTTGGTCACGGCCAGCTTCTCCGCCGAAGGCTATCAACTCAGGAGAGACTGGGAAGCTCGGGAGAGGCGATTCCGCACAGACCAAAACCTGAAAACCATCGGTGACCTAACCTCCAGTGACTTTCTCACGGCCGTTGCCCTCCTGTCCACCTACGAACGGCGCCAGCAAACCCCAGATGCTGCTGTCAGCTGCAAGCGCCGCGACATACTGCAGCTTCGGGCGTCCGAGTATCTCGCTGTTGCCGATCGGCTCAGCGACGGATTCGCGCTGGCTGCTCGCTTCCTCATCCGCCAGAAGATCTTCCAGGCTCGGGATGTCCCGTACCACACCCAACTGATTCCGCTTGCCGCGATCCTCACCGCGCTAGGATCGAACGCTGAGCCCGATACTGCCAAGGCACGCATCGCCCGCTGGCTCTGGTGTGGGGTACTCGGTGAGCTCTACGGCGGGGCCATTGAAACTCGCTTCTCCAGGGACCTCCCAGAAGTTGTCGATTGGATCCGCGGCGGACCTGAGCCTTCCACAATCCGCGACGCCTCCTTCCCGCCGCAACGCCTCCTCAGCCTGCGGTCCCGCGGGAGCGCCGCCTACAAAGGGCTGCACGCTCTCCTCATGCGCGAAGGTGGTTTGGACTTTCGCACTGGCGACCCAATCGACCTTCAGACGTACTTCGACGACAGCATCGATATCCACCATATCTTTCCTCGCCGCGTCTGCGAGTCCATGGCCATACCCGCTACAACCTACAACAGCATCGTCAACAAGGCGCCCCTCTCCGCTCGCACCAATCGGATCATAGGGGGGGAAAAGCCCAGCGTCTACCTGCCTCAGCTTCAGCGGGTGGGTAGCATGGACCAGGCACGCATGGATAGCATACTCCGTTCCCATCTCATCCTCCCAGCTCACCTACGACACGATCGCTTCCAGCCCTTCTTTGACGCCCGCCTCCAAGCCATCCTTGGCCTCATTGCGAATGCCACCGGCAAGCCACTTCAGGCAATCACCGCCGCCGGCCTTGAGGAGCCCGGCGACGGAGATGATCTGGACGAGTGAAGAAGAAGCCACCCCAATGGCCCATCTTTGCCTCCACGGCGACGTCGTCCCCCCCAATCACCGACCCCGTCGTCGACCGCCTGAGCGCGCTCCGCGACCTCTACCCCGAAGCCTTCACCGAGGGCCTCCTCTACCTCGAAAAGCTCCGCGCCGAAGTCGCGGCCCTCGCCGCCAAGCGCAGGGGATGATCAAGGCCTACGAGGAGGCTACTGTGGAAGAACTCGAGGTCCTTGCGGCCCTGATCCACGACCGCAACAAGATCGACGACTCCATCTCTAGCCTGATCGGACGACCTGCCATCGTCGGGCACATTGGAGAGTACATAGCCTCGATGGTCTTCGATATCCGGCTCGAGGTCGCGGCCACCCACAGGCATTCGGACGGCCATTTTGCCTCGGGTCCGCTGGCTGGTTGCACCGTCAATATCAAGTTCTACGCAAAGCAAGAAGGCGTGCTTGATGTGGCCGAAGACGACCAACCGGACTACTTCCTCGTTCTCGCCGGTCCCGTAGCCGCAGCATCCTCCTCAAGGGGAGGCGCTCGCCCGCTGACGATTGAGCACGTCTACCTCTTCGACGGAAAGGCACTCGCCGCTGCCATTCGCCGGAGGGGCGTCAAATTCGGGGTGGCTGTAAGCATTCCGAAGGCTCAGTGGCAGCAGGCGGAGATATTCCCGAATCCAGCGACCCCGGAACTCCCAGTCACACAGCAGCAGAGGCGTCTACTGGCGCTGTTCTCGCCAGCGGCTCTCATGTAGCCGCGCTCGGCAGCCCGCTCGCCAAGTCACACCCTCCGGGCGCCGCGGAGCCTGTGGTGAGCACAGCGAATCCAGCGGGCTCAAGGGCGGCCTCCGGCGGGCCGAAGCGCGCTCACTTGACGCCTCCCGTCTTCGCAAGTACAATGGAGGAGACACCGGCAGAACGTTCGGGAGGGACCATGCGGCTATTCAAACCCAACATCGACAAACTGGTGGGGCGGCGAGATGTGCGCGGACTGCTGGACGCCGTGCGATCGGGCCTGAAGGATGAAGACTTTGACTTGGCCAAGCGTGCCCTCTTCGGGCTGAGCGACCTGCATGACCCGCGCGCCGTTCAGCCGCTGATCGACATCGCGCTGGGTTTTGCCCGGGGCGTTCCCTATGAGGCGGCGGCGCTCCCCCTCTTCTCGACCATCACCCAGAGCGGTGGCACAGCGGCGATTCGGCCCATGCTGGAGGCGTGGTCCGAGTTTCGTGGTCTCAATGGGCGATATCGCGGCGAGGTGCTCAAGGGGCACCAGGAACGTGAGATTGAGCAGGACGTCATGTTTGCGCTGGGCATATTCTCTGAAGCAGAGCTCCTTCAGGCAGTGTACGGCGCCCCGAGCCTGGCCGAGCACAAGAAGCGGGCCACCAGGGGCGACGAGCCAGGCGTCGTGTACTTGCAGAGGCCGGCCGACTTGGCGCTGGTCGAGATTCTGGGCGTGTTTGGCGGTGCCGAAACCTTGCGGTTCCTGGAGCAAGGACCGAGCTTTGCCGTTGGGTGGGGCGCACGGGGTTCCTGGGAGTATGCTGGGCCTGATCCCTATGAATTGGCCAGGCTGAGGATCAAGGAACGGCTTGCCACGAAGAAAGCTGGAGGCCGAAGCAGCACAAAGCAATAGGGCCGCCCTTCCACTCCCGCGTGCGCCACGATTCAGGCGCCCGTTCCCCTCCCCTCCCGGAACCTCCCCACCCTTCCCCAGGCGTAGTGTAGCCCCTTGTGGGCGTCGAATGCCCCCACGCCCGGGACCGCCCGGCCGGACTACCGGCCCGGCCCCGCGCACGGCCAAGCCCGCCCAGGCGCGCTTGACATTATCCCCACCTGCGGTATACTCCCGCCAGACCCAAGCTCAGGCTCGCGATGCCGAGCCCTCAGAGCGATGACCCGGAGAGTACCGTCACGGGAGGCCGGCCACTTTCGGGCGGCGCACAGCCGCTCCTTCCCGGAGATGCACGAAGGTTGGTGGACTACCATATCCGGAAGGGAGACACACCATGAGACGAGGCATCTTCCATCTGGCCATCTGCATGGTCCTCGCTGCGAGCCTCGGCACGGCCTGGGCGCAGGAAGGGCCTGGCACCGCGCCGCTTCGGGCGCCAGGGGGGCCTGGCGAGTCGACGGGCGTGCCGCTTCCGGGCGGGCGAGCCGTTCCCGCCGTTCCCCACGAGGACACCCTGTCCCCCCTGCACTGGCACCTGGAGACGGTCGACAGTGGCGGGGACGTGGGCGAGTACACCTCCCTGGCGCTGGACGCTGCCGGCCGGCCGCACATCAGCTACTACGATTTCAGCAACGGCGACCTGAAGTACGCCCGCTATGACGGGGCGGCCTGGCAGGTCGAGGTGGTCGACAGTGGCGGGGACGTGGGCGAGTACACCTCCCTGGCGCTGGACGCCGCCGGCCGGCCGCACATCAGCTACTTCGATGGGTATCTCAACTACGACCTGAAGTACGCCCGCTATGACGGGGCAGCCTGGCAGGTCGAGGTGGTCGACGGCGGCGGGGGCGGATTCACCTCCCTGGCTCTGGACGCCGCCGGTCGGCCGCACATCAGCTACTTGGGCAACGGCGACCTGAAGTACGCCCGCTATGACGGGGCCGCCTGGCAGGTCGAGGTGGTCGACAGCGGCGGGTCCGTGGGCAAAGACACCTCCCTTGCGCTGGACGCCGTCGGCCGGCCGCACATCAGCTACCTCGATTCCACCAACTACGACCTGAAGTACGCCCGCTATGACGGGGCGGCCTGGCAGGTCGAGGTGGTCGACAGCGCCGGGTGGGTGGGCTGGTACACCTCTCTGGCGCTGGACGCCGCCGGCCGGCCGCACATCAGCTACTTCGATTCCACCAACATCGACCTGAAGTACGCCCACTATGACGGGGCAGCCTGGCAGGTCGAGGTGGTCGACAGCGACTGGTACGTGGGCTTGCACACCTCCCTGGTGCTGGACGCCGCCGGCCGGCCGCACATCAGCTACTACGGCGACAGCCACCTGAAGTACGCCCGCTATGACGGGGCCGCCTGGCAGGTCGAGGTGGCCGACAGCGGCGCAGAGGTGGGCCTGTTCACCTCCCTGGTGCTGGACGCCGCCGGCCGGCCGCACATCAGCCACTTCGATTCCCCCAACGGCGACCTGAAGTACGCCTTCGGCATGGAGCTGGCCCATCGCATCTACCTCCCGCTCAGCCTCCGCGCCTACTCGGAGCAGCCTCCGCCTGGGATGGTCGAGGTCACCGCCGGCGAGTTCCAGATGGGATGCGACCCGTCCAACCCCAACGAGTACTGCTTCTCCAACGAGCAGCCCCTGCACCCCGTGTACCTCGACGCCTACTACATCGACACCACCGAGGTGACCAACGCCCAGTACGCCGAGTGCGTGGCAGACGGCGCCTGCGACCCACCATCCGATTACCGCTCCCACACCCGCCCCTCCTACTACGACAACCCGCTCTACGCCGACTACCCGGTGATCTACGTCTCGTGGTACAACGCGGGCGACTATTGCGCGTGGGCCGGCAAGAGGCTGCCGACAGAAGCCGAGTGGGAAAAGGCGGCGCGGGGCAGCGTCGACACGCGAATGTACCCTTGGGGCGATGAGGAACCCAGCTGTGAGCGGCTGAACTACCGGCACTACGATGGCGGCAACTACGTGCACTGCGTGGGCGACACCAGCCGGGTGGGGGATTATCCGATGGGTGCCAGCCCCTACGGTGCGCTGGACATGGCCGGCAACGTCTGGGAGTGGGTCAACGACTGGTACGGCAGCGATTACTACGACGAATCGCCCTACGAGAACCCGCAGGGTCCGCCTTCCGGGTCGTATAAGGTGCTGCGCGGCGGCAGTTGGGACTTTGCCTGGTCCGGCGTTCGCGTCGCCATCCGCTACTACGGCTCTCCGGTCAATCGTGGAGACTCCGTCGGCTTCCGGTGTGCGGTTTCGCCAGGAGAGTGATCTTCTGGGCTTCTGGATTCTGGACTTTTGGGGGGAGTCTGAGGGGGGCGTCGCTCGGCGACGCCGAGCACGCCGGCTGGCGCCGCGACCGGCGCTGGCTCCTCCGCGCCGAGGTCAAGGCCCTCGCCGCCAAGCGCAGGAGCTAAGCAACACCCTTACGCCCTTCGCGCCGCCGCGGAGCCTCCGCGAGCGCAGCGAATCCAGCGGGCGCACCCACCTGCGCGAGGGTCACTCGCGGAGAGGGCTCAACGACACAACTCCGAGCCCTCCGGGGCGGAGGAGGCGAAGCGCGGTCCGGCCTGCGGCCTCGCGGCCCTCAGGGACTCGCGCGCTCGCCACATCGGGCCTCCGCGTGCTCCCGCGCAACGCAGACGCCACGAGCCCGGGTCTACGGCCTAGCCGCGCGCATCTGCAGCCTTGGCTTGCCCCTATTGCCCGACCGACACGGTCCTGCAGCTTGGTTTTTCATTCGCCGAGCTATCGTAGAGGAAACCCGCCTTCGAGACGTCGATGACGCAAAAGCTCCACGTACCTGCCCGCCTAGTTTGCACTCCGAACCTGGCTGCACCGTTGGCGTTAGTCGCCCTCGTCTGATCCCTGCTAGTGCCGTTCGGCGCGGACCATTCGCCAAGGACCGTCACGTCCGGCGCCGCTGCGTGGCTTCCATCGTGGATCCGTACGACGGCACGGACCGTGTATGTGCCCGGCTCGAGTCCGTTGCTCCAAGCGAGCTGCAGCGCGCTCAGGTGCAGTGTGAGCGGAGCAAACACGTAGGCGGCACCCTGATCTACGTTTCCATCGATGTCCGCGCCGGGTGCTAGGACGATAGCGGTGTCGCCACTGATCGACGGGTTGCCGAAGTTGTCGTCTGTCGCGCCGTCCCCTGCGGTCAGCTTCTCGACTAGGCCCCAAGCATCCGGCCCCCCGGCGTTGCGATAGAAGGCGTAGGCAGCGCCCTGACTGAGATTGCCACCCACGCTGGCATACCTTGCACCAACTATGGCCGTGTCGCCTCCCAGGGAGAGGTGGTCGCCGAAACGATCCCCAGCCGCGCCATCCGGAGCCGTGAGCTTGGCCACCTGGCCCCACGCCCCAGGCCCGCCCTGGTCACGCTGGAAAACATAAGCTGCACCCTGGTAGAGATTGCCGCCAATATTGGCGTGCGCTCCGACGACGGCCGTGTCGTCACTCAGTGACACCGATATGCCAAAGTAGTCCCGGGACTGCCCGTCGAGCGCAGTCAACTTCGCGGTCTGGCCCCAGGCGTCCGGCCCGCCCTGGTCCCGATTGAACACGTAGGCAGCGCCCTGCCCGTCGTTGCCTCCAGGTGCGGCGCTGTAGGCTCCGACGATCGCGGTGTCGCCACTTACGGCCGACTGCCCGAAGCCGTCCATCTCAGCCCCATCGGCGGCGATCAGTTTCGCGATCTGCCCCCAGGCGTCCGGGCCGCCTTGATCTCGGTAGAAGACATAGGCCGCGCCTTGTGAGCCGTTGCCACCTACCTCGGCATAGGGTGCGCCGATCACTGCAGTGTCGCCGCCCAGGGACACGTAGCCAAAACTGTCGCCCCCAACTCCGTCGGCCGCCGTCAACTTGGCAACTTGACCCCAAGCGTCCGGCCCGCCCTGGTTGCGATAGAAGACATAGGCAGCGCCCTGCAACCAATTGCCGCCCACCGTAGCCTCGGGCGCTCCGACCAGCACCGTATCGCCGCTGAGCGCCGTGAACATGCCAAAGCAGGGTTCATATCCTCCGTCCGTGACGGTCAACTTGGCGACCTGGCCCCAGGCCTGCGGTCCTCCCTGATTGCGATAGAAGATGTAGACTGCTCCCTGGTAAGAGTTGGCAAAAAGGTCCCCAACCACGGCCGTGTCTCCGTCCACCGATACCGACGAGCCGATATGCTCCCCATCGGCGGCTGTGAATTTGGCCAACTGCACCTGAATGGCACGCCAGTCCAAGGTACTGAGCCCGGCTGGCGCCTCTCCACTCACTGCGATGCTGCGGCTGGCGGGCTGCCAAGCCGCGCCGCCTAGAAAGAGCACGATCAGAACCAATCTCGGAACTACTCTGCGAAGCTTCATTTGCCCTCTCCTCTTCTAGGCCTCCGCGCTGAATCATTACCGTCGATGGGAGCGTCGCTTCCCCCTCCAGCGCAAGCCTAAGCGGCAGTAATCCATCATACCACTTCGATTGATCTCGGGTCGGTCACACCTGTTGACAGGAGACAATTCGCCCATGGAATGAGGCTACGACACCCCGGTCCTCTTGTCGTCGACAACCCAAGTCGCTCCTTCGAGGCCGCCATTCGCCCATCCGCACGCCCCTGGCGCGGCCCGACCGGACTACCGGAAGCGGAGGCGCATGCGACTCTCGCGCGCGTGCGCCGCGTCTCCCGCGCAAGGTGGGCCGAACGGTTGTCATCGTACCCGGAGCACCACCGGCAGATACAGCCTCTCGATCTGGCCGTGCCGTAGGATCAACATGCCTCCTTGGTAGTCAGCAACATAGGCCAAGCCCGCCGTGACCGCCAAGTCGTAGGCATCCCCCGCAAACTCGAAGAAGCCCACCTCAACTGGTTGCGTGGGATCCGACACATCGAGGACTCGCACCCCCGCCTCTCCGTCGGCGATGTACGCGAGCGACCCGTCAACGGCCACCCCATTAGCCCTGCCTGGAGTGTCATAGTAACCGACCTCCACGGGCAACGCCGGGTCTGACACGTCCAACACGCGAAGCCCGGCCTCACCGTCCGCTACCCAAGCCAACCCTCCAGTGATCGCCGCGCCGTACGCAAAGCCGGGCGTGTCGAAGAAGCCGATCTCCGTCGGATTCTCGGGATTGGACACATCGATTATCCTTACACCGGCTTCCCCATCGGAGACATAGGCATGCTGCTCTACCACAGCCACATCATGAGCATAACCCGGCGTGTCCCACGCGCCCAGAAGCACCGGCGTAGCCGGATCCGAAACGTCTACTACGCGCAAACCATGATCCCCACATGCGACAAGTGCCAGGTTCTCGCTCACCGCTACGTCCTTCGCTGCCGACCCGTAACTGCTGACGTACGCTGGATCCTTCGGATCCGTGACGTCCACCACCCACACCGCGTCGTCGGCCAGGTGGGCGTAGTTTCCCGCAAGTGCGACATTCCATCCGCCGAAGGATCCCGTGAAGCTGCCCAGTAGCTCTGGCTCCGTAGGGTCGGCAACGCTCAGTACTCCCAATCCGTGCTGTGAACCCGCGTCCGCCACGTACGCATATGCACCACGCACCTCAACATCCCTCGGCAACCACGGCCCGTAGTAGCGGTAGTCGCTCGCCCACGCGGGATCCTCAGGATGCGACACGTCCACGATGCGCAAGCCCCACCAGTAATCGGAGACGTACGCATGCGTTCCCAAGAGGGCCACGTGATTGGCGGACCACGTGTCGTAGGTCCCTGCCAACGTCGGATGACGAGGGTCTGACACGTCAATCACGCGTAGACCCTCCCCAGCACCCGCAACGTAGGCGTAGTCCCCCGAAAGCACGATGTCCCAGACCTCCCCGCACTCATCGCAAACACCCGCCACCACCGGCTCCTCTGGATTCGACACGTCAAGCACCCTGAACCCGCCGTCTCCGAGGTACACGTAGACACCGTCAACCGCGACGCCGTAAGCATTCCCGGGTCCGTCGTAAAAGCCCACCTCGATCGGATCTTCCGGGTCGACGACGCTCACCACTCTCAGCCCTGACTCGCCGGCCGCGACATAAGCATACGCCCCTTCCGCAACGACTCCAAGCGCGTATCCTGGCAAGTCGATGGACCCCACCTCGACAGGCTTGGTGGGCACCGAAATGTCCACCACTGCCAGCCCGGAGTCGGCATCGGCCACGTAGGCATACCCCGGCGCTACGAAAACGCCTTGGGCGGAGCCCGGAGTGTGCGCGACGCCGGCCACGACGGCGGCGCCCGGGTCGGACACATCCAGTATCCCCAGTCCCGCCTCAGAGGCCGCCACGTACACATAGTCACCGACAGCGACGGCGTCCTGAAGAACCCCGCCGACGGGCACCGATCTCCCCAAGCTCACTGGCATCCTGGGGTCCGTGACGTCCAGAATCGACAGACTTGGTCCCTCCCCCACATACACGGTCACACCCTCGGCAGCGACCGCTAGCATCGGGCCGCCAAGTTGCCCGACCAACTGCATGTTCCAAGACTGCCCGGCACTCAATCCTGGGCCTGTGTGCTTGGCTGGTCGGGGCGCAGCCACAGGTTCCATGATGCCGCTCACGAAGAAGATTAGCACGGCCCAACAGAGCTTGCGAGAAACCATGACCTCCTCCTCCAATCTGACGGCAGAGGGAGACCCAGCACCGCCCGCCCAAGGAAGCTCGATCCGCAGACCCGCTCTCATTATCTTCAGTCTGCGCGGCCTGTCAAGTCGCGCGTGCTGTTCCCTGCTCTGGTCCAACGCTCGGTGCACAACAACATTGCGCTAACCATGATTTGACACACCCGAACATCCGTGCTACACTCCCCCCGTGGCACAGACCACCTCGCACCTTGACTCGCGAGGAACGCCGGCAACGAAGCCTCCCTCGCTCGCAGACCGCCTCTTCCGGAGACGCCGGCAGGCCCTCACGTCCCTCCCCGTCCGGATCGACGACGACGCCCCCGGCTGGTCCCGCTTCTCCGCCGCCGCCTCCAACGAGCGCGACGCCGCCGAGATCCAGGACCTCTACCAGGACGCCCTCATCGCCTGGCGCAAGAACCCCATCGCCAAGCGCATCATTGACATAACCACCGACTACTGCCTCGGCGACGGCCCCCACGCTCCCGACAACCAATGGTCGGTGATTGTTTCTGCTAAAACGGGCATTTCGGGATAGTACATGCAGATTTTTGGCACAGTGGCAGAGCTCGCCCCGCGCCCCGTAGTGTAGGGCCTTGTGCCCGTCGTCCATGAGCCTTCCCCCGAGCCCCGTAGTGTAGGGCCTTGTGCCCGTCGTCCATCGTCCTTCGTCCACCGTCCATCGCGCGCCGCCCCCCGCTCACCCCACGCTTGCCAAGGCACCAAACCTGTTATGTAAGGAACTCGTATTTCACAGGGGCTGTCCCGGCTCTCTCCTACGCAGACTTTCAGGACACCCCTCGGTTGGAGGGCGGTGCGCAACTCGCCGGCACGCCCGGTGTTTTCTGTGGTAGGGAGTCGGTCCCAGCTCGCAGCCACGCCGGGCTGCCCGTGCCTCAGGAGGCCCCCGGTGTGGAGAGGAGGTGCCTTTCGCCAAACTCGCTTGAGCCCTGACGCCAGGCCGGGAAGGTCGCCCGGCCACCGCGTGCCGGCAGCCGATCGGGCACTCTGCCCGGAGGCCGGCGTTCCGGCGTGACTGCTTCCCTCGATGGGCGCGGCCCGCCGGGCGGAGAGGAAGGTTTTCCACCATGCGCAAGCTCTTCTTTCTTATCAGTTCCGTTGTGGCGCTCGTCTTCGGCCTGCTGTTGCTCATCATTCCCATCGGTTTTCTGAACAGTCTCCTCGCGTCGGCGCTTCCGGCCGCTGCCCAGCTGGATCAGATCGGCGCTGCGACGGGCGCTGTGGGCCTCTCAGGTCTCCTGGACCTGATCAAGCTCGGCTTTGGCCTCTTTGGCGCCACGCTCATCGGCATCGCGATCATCCGCTTCTTTGCCGCCAGCTCGCTGGCGGGGGCGCTGAAGAACAAGCTGATGCTCGGCCTGGGCGTCGCCGACCTTCTCGGCTTTGTCCTGACCCTGATCGCCGTCCTCAGCGGCAAGTTCAACGGCCTCGCCTGGATCAACCCCCTCATCTTCCTCGCCCTCTTCCTGTTCGAGGCGTATTTCTTCTTCCTGAAGCCGGAAGCCTAAGGGAGGCCCTCCGCGCCGAATGTAGATGGGTCGCCGTACGGTGTGCCAGGTCCTCGCGACCTGGGTCGCCGAGGTAGGTCTTGGGGCGGGCTTCAAACCCGCCCCTATTGACCCCCACACCGCCTACCCTGCGATGATTGTTTCTGGAAAAACGGGCATTTCGGGATAGTACATGCAGATTTTTGTCAGAGCGTCAGAGCTCGCCCGCGCCCCGTAGTGTAGGGCCTCGTGCCCGTAGTCGTAATGTAGCGCCTCGTGCCCGTCGTCGTAGTGTAGGGCCTTGTGCCCGTCGTCCATCGTCCATGGTCCGTCGTCCGTGCGCGTGAGCTGGGCATAGGGGCCGGGGCCAGCAATCGGGATCGCTGCGGCGCGCCTGGTCTTGCGCTGTTCTGGCATCCAGTGTATACTCCTGGGCGGAAATCGCGTTTTGTGACACATTCAGTCACAATACGCGACTATGGTAAGGGACTGCGGAAAGGCGGAGCCATCAATGTCCCGCTCTTTGTCCAACCTGGAAGCCAGGCTGATCCTGCATCTGGAATGGGAGAAGCAGTCGGTGGTGACCATCAAGGAAACCATGGGCATCCTGGGCTGCTCGTATGACCACGCCCGCCAGTTGCTCCATCGCCTTGCGCGCCGCCGCTGGCTGATGCCTCTCACTCCCGGCAAGTACGAGCTGATTCCGGCTGAGCGTGGCGAGCATGCCTTCCCAGATACCAATCCCCTCTTCGTCGGCAGTACGCTGGTACAGCCCTACTACTTCTCTTATGCCACCGCAGCCTTCTTTTACGGCCTCTCCACCCAGGCTTCTGCCGCCGTCTATCTGGCCACCACGGTACGCACCCGCAGCCGCACCTACCAGGTACGTGGAAAGGAGTACCGCCTGGTCCTTCAGCCCTCGGCCAAGTTCTTTGGCGCGGCCGAGGTCGATGCCTACGGCAGCCGCGTGTGGATGGCCGAACCAGAGAAGACGATCGTCGATGCCCTGGACCGGCCCGAATACGCAGGCGACATCCCCGAGATAGCCGGCATGCTTCGGCGCGGAGAAGGACGTCTCAATTGGCCCAAGCTGGCCGACTACGGCCTTCGCTGCAGGTCCCAGGCATTGATCCAGCGCCTGGGCTACATCCTCGACCTTCTCCAGGTACCGGCCGCGGCTCAGGTACGTGACTTGCTCCTGACCGCCGTCGGCAGGAGCACGCCCTACCTCGGCAGGCCGGGGAAATGGGGCACCGGCGGCCAGTACAATCCCACGTGGCATATCGTGGACAATGTGCCTCGCCGGGAACTGCTGGCCGAGGTCCAGGTGAGCTGATGATCGAGAAGCGACTTGTGCAGTGGTATGCCGCCGACGCCGGCGTGGACCTGGACATCGCCGAGCGCGAAATCGTCCTGACCTACGTGCTCTGCATCCTGGGCGACCAGGGTCTGCTCGAACGGTTGGCCTTCAAGGGAGGTACCGCGCTGCGCAAGATCCTCCTGGGTGTGCCGGGCCGCTTTAGCCTCGATCTCGACTTCACCGCTACCGGTGACGACTCCCCCGATAGCATGGCTCTGGATCTGGCAGCCTTACTGCACGCGCAGACTTATTACGGGCTCACCTTCACCACGCCAGACTCCGACTACTATGCCACGGCCGACTCGTGCGGCGTGGAGGTCGCCTACAGCCACGACTGGGTGACGGCCGGCCGGTTTGGCCTGCAGATTAGTTTCCGGGCCCGTCCATTGCTGCCCGTCAGGCCCAGGCCGCTGCGCCGTGAGCGCTACTTCGATTGGCTTGGGGTCGTGCCGCCCAACGTTCCCTCATTGGACTTGCACGAGCTGATCGGCGAGAAGCTGCGGGCAGCGGCCCAGCGCAGCCGGGTGCGTGACCTGTAGGACCTCTACCAGCTGGCCCGCCAACCGTATGACCGGAGCCTGGTGCGGCGCATTGCCGTGATCAAGTGTTGGGAAACGCGGTATGCCTTTGAGCCGGCCGCTTTTCTATCCAGCCTGTCTCAAGGCAAGTACGACTGGTTCGACCTCGCGCGGCTGGTTCGCCCGGACCGGCTTGTCAGTCTCGCCGAGCTTATCCGAGGCGTACAGCATGGCTTCCAGTTCCTGCTTGACCTGACCCCCGAGGAGATGCAGCTCGCCGCTGATCCCTACGGTCGCGAGGGGCGAGTGCATCAGGAGCTCGTAACCTCACTAGCGACCTGGGATGCACTGGGCGGATACGACACCTGAGCCATCACAGCTCGCCCGCGCCCCGTAGTGTAGGGCCTCGTGCCCGTCGCCCCTCCTCCGCCGCCCCCCACTCACCCCATTGACCTCCCCGCCCGACTGCGGTATAATGGATAGGTACCTCACAGGGTGAGAAAGGAGACCACCATGCCCAAGGCGTCCGGAACGCTCTACCGCCAGGGAAGCAAGGAGCGCATCGAGTACGCCTCCGTCAAGGCCGTCAAGGGCACCACCATCCTCCACACCACCAGCAACGGCGACGGCGATTTCGAGATCGGCCTCGAACCCGGCAAATGGGCCCTCGTCGCCCTCGACGAGTCGAGCCGCCCCTGCCGCGAAGAGGTCGACCTCGCCACCGACGACAAGACCGGCCTCCGCCTCTACCTCCAGCGCGCCCAGGACACGGAGGACGCCAAGCTCGGCCGCCGCACCTGGCTCGCCCTGCTCATCGCCCTCGGCGTCCTCATCGCGCTCTACATAACCGTGCACGCCTTCTTCCCACGCCCCCCCTCTCCCCTCGCCGCCGGCCTGCCCGCCCTCATCGACCAGGCCCAGGCGCAGGCGGGCACCGCCCAGCCGGGCGGCAGCGCCGAGCTGCGCGCCACCATCGCCCAGATCGAGTCGACCCTCGCCGCGCTCACCAAGGGCGGCGGCCTCGGCGACGCGGACCAGGTGGTGGCCGGCCTGGCCGAGGCGCTGCGCACAGCACTCGACCAGGACCGCCTGCCCGACCTCCTCGCCGGCCTCGCCACGCTGGAGCAGCTGGTGCTGCCCGCCTCCCGCGCCTCGGCCGGCATCTGGGACCAGGGCGCCTGGCGCTTCCTGGAGGTCATCCTCTGGGGCCTCGCCGGCGTCCTCGTCAACAAGATCATCACCATCGCCTGGTGGCTGCGCTCGGCCCGCTTTTACCGCGAGGGGATCGTCATGCACATCGCCCACATCCTGACCACGCCGCTCCTCGTCCTCGTCGCCGTGCTCCTCCTCTCCCTGGCGACGCTCAGCATCACGCTCGCCGGCGGCAACCAGCTCACCATCGACCTCTCCGACCCGCGCATCCTGGCCGCCGTCTCTTTCCTGTTGGGCAGCAGCCCCTGGCCGCTCTGGGATTTCATCGAGGGCACAGCCAAGCGCATCACCGGCAAAGTGGAATAGGCCGCAGGGCCGGGAGGGGGTGGGGGTGACGCCGATCGGGCCACAGGACGCCAAGCAGCCGGGGGCCAAGGGGGACCTCGGCTCCTACTCCGGCGGGATCGAGGTGCACATCGCCGGGTCCGTGCCGCGCTCCACCTGGAAGGAGGTGGCATCCCTCGAATTGCCGGGCCTCGACAGGCCTGCGCCGGTGCGCCCCGGCGAGAAAGAGCCCTTCAAGCCGGCCGCCAAGGCCGCCGCGCGCCCGTCCGCCCCATCGGCCTCCGCCACCGAGGACAAGCCAAAGCAGACGGCCGAGGCCGACGCGGGCGACACGCTGCGCGTAATGGCCTACCTCCAGGACCCGAGCATGAGCGACCCGCTGGGCATGCTCTACTTTGCCCACCGCGCGCTGGGCCTCGCCGATGGCCCCACCAGCGCCCGCATCGCCGTCGTCGATTGGGACGCCGACAAGGGCCGGCTGGAGGAGCCGGCGGGCTGGGACGCGCAGCGCCGCCGCTTTTTCTTCTGGGCCGGGCCGGAGCAGGTGCCGCTCACGGTCGAGCAGTGCGACAGGCCGCAGTACCACCAGGTCAACGCCTGGGCCGTCATCCAGACGGTCCTCCAGCTCTACGAGGAGCCCTGGGTGCTCGGGCGCGCCGCCCCGTGGGCCTTTGAGGGCAACCGCCTCATCGTCGTGCCCCACGCCGGCTACCTCGACAACGCCTTCTATGACCGGCAGAGCAAGTCGATCCAGTTCTACTACTTTGACGGCGGCGGCCGCCGCTGCTTCACCTGCCTCTCCCACGACATCATCGCCCACGAGACGGGCCACGCCATCCTGGACGGCATGCGCCCCCTCTACCACGAGGACAGCTCGCTGGAGACGACGGCCTTTCACGAGTTCGTGGCCGACCTGACGGCCATCATGGCCGCCCTCCTCAACAACCAGGTCCGCTGGAAAGTCGCCCAGGAGACGGGCGGGCACCTCTCGCGCGACAGGACGCTCTCTTTCCTGGCCGAAGAGTTCGGCTGGTCCGCCGCCGGCCGCCCCTACCTGCGCAGCGCGCAGCAGCACCTGTCGCTCGGCGACGTGGCCGGCAGCCTCAGCCCGCACGACCGCTCGCAGGTGCTGACGGGCGCCATGTTCGAGATCCTGAAGGGCATGGCCTCCCGCTACCTGCGCCGCGAGCCGGGCCGCCGCGATGCCACGCCGGAGCAGAAGGACGCGGGCAGCGACCCGCAGCTCATCGAGCGCGTCCTGCGGCGAGCGGCCGACCGCTTCCGCCGCACGGCGCTCCAGCCTCTCGACTACCTGCCGCCCGTCGACGTCGACTTTGGCGACTACTGCCGGGCCGTGCTGCGCGCGGACGAGGTCGCCGACCCGGCCGACCGCGACCGCTTCCGCCCGCTGATGGAAAAGGTCTTTGCCGGGCGGGGCATCGCCCTGCCCGAGGCCGTCGTGCCCGAAGCGCTGCGCTGTGTCCCGGACGATATCGACACCATCTCCCGCTCGCGCACCGACGCCTACCTCTTCCTGAACCGGCACCGCGCCGCCCTGCGCATCCCGGCGGAGCACGACATCTCGGTGACCGACCTCTACCAGACCGACAAGGGCGACCGTGCGTCGGGCATGCGGCTGCCGCGCGAGGTTGTCCTGCAGTACACGTGGCGCGAGGACGTCGAGCTGCGCGGACCGGCCTATGGCGCGCTGGATGGCGAGACGACGGCGCTCCTCTGCGGCGGGACGCTGGTCTTTGACGGCCGCGGCAACCTGCTCCACTGGGCGCGCAAGCCGGGCACCGGGCAGCAGGGCGCGGCGGGCGGCCCGGACCAGGCGCTCGGCTGCGAGCGGCGCGCCCAGCTGCTGGAGTATGTCAAGAGCCGCGTGGCCTGCGGCCAGGTCGGGCTGGTCGAGGGCAGCGGGCAGGGCGAGGTCGACACGCGCCGGCCCGTGGTGGCCCGCCGCGCGCCGGATGGGGTGCTCGCCTTCGAGGTGCCGCCCCACCTGCGCGACGGCCGGAGAGGGTGAGGCAGGCTCCATGGATGACAGGCCCATCCTGGTGCGCAGCTACGACGTCGGATTCGGCGACTGCATCTACGTCCAGATCCCGGACGGCGAGGGCACAGCCTTCCACATGCTGATCGACTGCGGCACGTCGTCGCCCGCCGCCATCCTCAAGCCTGCCCTGGACGACGCCCTCTCGCTCCTGCCGCTGGAAGAGGGCAAGCGGCAGCTCGACCTGCTGGTCGTCACCCATCCCCACGCCGACCACATCAAGGGCTTTAACCCCAGCTGGCTCGAAGGCGTCCAGATCCGCCGCATCTGGCTGCCCGTCTTTATGGACGCCGACCACCCCCAGGCCGAGCAGGCGCACGCGCTGCAGGAGATGGCCGCCGCCTGCGCGCTGGCTGCCGTGCACTATGGCGCCGCCCTCTCACCCGCCGCCCAGGCGCTGATGGAGAGGTCCACCTGGAGCATCAACAACCCCGGCGCCCTGCGCGCACTGCGCGAGGAGCTGGCGCAGACGAGCGGCATCCACCCCGCCTACCCGCTCTATGTGGCGCGCGACCTGGCCCCCAAGCTGACCCAGGCCAAGCGCCGCGACTATGCGCTCGACCGGGAGCAGGACACCACCCGCTTCCGCGGCTTTCGGGAGGAGGACACCTGCCTGCGCGTGCTGGCGCCCGAGTGGAACATCGACAAGTACTACCTGGGCCGGGACCTCCTGCCTGGCAGCGCGCTGGCGGAGCGGCAGCCGCCCGCGGCCGGGTCCGCCCCCGCCGCAGGCAGCGGCCTGGCTGCGGCCGCGCCCGACGCCGCCGAGCTGCCGCATCCGGCCAACATCAGCGAGCGCGATTTTCGGGTCCTGCGCAGCCGGCTGGCGACGATGGCGCTCGCCTTTTCGCAGGAGGATGACGCGCTGAAGAACAACACCAGCCTGGTGCTGCTGCTGGAGTGGCGCGGCAGGCGCCTCCTCTTCGCGGGGGATGCCGAGTGGCAGGGCAGCGGCGTGGAGGTGGGGCGCCGCAACTCTACCTGGGACGTGATGCTCCACCGCCCCGGCGTGGCGGGCATCCTGCTCCGGCCGCTCGATTTCCTCAAGGTGGCGCACCATGGCAGCCACAACGGCACGCCCTTCCGGGAGGGCGGCGAGGAGAAGCTGCGCGCGATGATCACGCCCGACCGGACGCAGGTGGTGGTCTCCACGGTGCCCGGCAAGCACGGCGACGAGTTCCCGGTGCCCTACCCCCCGCTCCTGAAGGCGCTCGGGGCGCTGGCGAGCAATGCCCGCCTCTACCCGAATGCGCCGGAGGAGGAGCTGCGCGGGGTGAGCCAGCCGCAGCGCACCGACCTGGAGCCCCAGGCGCCCGGGGCAACCGCCCGCTACGTGGAAGTAAAGGTCCCGCCCTACCCGGCGTAGCAGTAGGCGCAGCGGTGGCAGCGCGCCCACTGGCCATACTGCCCGACGTCGAAGTAGGCCGCGCAGCCGCAGCCCCGGCGGCTGGCGGAACCCCGTGCGCGGCCCGGGTCGCAGCCCGACAGCGCGGCAAACCAGCCATGGTCGCCGCACGCGGCCGCGCCCAGCCCCGGCACCAGGGCGGGCAGGCCGGATGACTCGGCACAGGCTGCCACCTCGATCCCCACCTCCCCGGCTGCGCGGACCATCTTGTCCGCCGTCGCCGCCTGCCAGGCGAGGTCGTAGCCGGGCATGCCCTCGCTCCAGCCCGGCAGCAGCCCGGCCAATCGCGCATCCACCCGCGTGTAGCGCCCCGGCGGCGCCAGGAAGTTGACCACGCAGTGCCGGATGCCAAGCCCCGCCGCGCGCCCGGCCAGCCCCTCAAAGACAGCCAGGCGGCTGACCCCCGGGATGACCGGGTCAAAGCGCCACCGCACGTGCTCCGGCCCGCCGGTAACCGCCATCAGCTCCGCCACCCCGGCAAACGGCTCGGGCGGCGCCAGCGGCTCCCAGGCCGTGCCGCCCAGTCCGGTCACCGTCACCTGGGCGGCGAGCGTGGTCCCCGCGCCCGCCAGGCGCTCCAGCAGCCGGCCTCCCCGCGCGAGCGCCCCGGCCGCGTCCTTGGTCCAGATCTGCACGATCCACGGCGCGCCGAAGGCGTCGACGACGGCCTCCAGGTTGGCCCACACCTGGGCGATGCGTGCCGGGTCGGTGCGCCGCGTCACGTCGATGTACGCCGCGCCGCCCACCCGCTCCAGGTATCGACCGTACTCCTCCAGCTTGAAGACCAGGCCCATGGCGCTGCTGCTTGCCCTCCTCCTGTTGAGATGGTATACTCATCCCCGTGAATGCGCAAGACATGCCTGCGCTGCCCCGGGCCGCCGCCTGGCAGCGATGCGCGGGCGGGGGGACCGGGCCGGGCGGCGGCCCCCGGCAGCTGCCCCGCCCCTTCCTGAAGTGGGCAGGCGGCAAGGCCGGCCTGGCCGAGGAGCTGCTGCGGCGTGCCCCGGCCGCCTTCGGCAGCTACTTTGAGCCCTTTGTCGGCAGCGGGGCGCTCTTCTTCCGGCTCCTGCGCAGGGGGCTGCCGGGCAGCGCCCACCTCTCCGACGCGAACGCCGAGCTGGTCGATGCCTACCTCGCCGTCCGCGACCACCTGGAGCCGCTGGTGGGGCTGCTGGAGCGCTACCCCCACAGCGCCGAGTTCTACTACGCGCTGCGTGCCCAGGACCCGGCGGCGCTCGACCTGCCGGCACGCGCCGCGCGCACGATCTATCTCAACAAGACCGGCTACAACGGCCTCTACCGCGTGAACCGGCGCGGGCAGTTCAACGTGCCCTTCGGGCGCTACGAGTCGCCCCGCTACTGCGACACGGAGAACCTGCGCGCGGTATCGGCCGCGCTGCGCGGGATCGACATCCGCTGCGCGCCCTTCGAGTCGGTCCTGGAGCGGGCTGTGCCCGGCGACCTGGTCTACTTCGACCCGCCCTACGCGCCCCTGTCGGCCACCGCCTGCTTCACCGCCTACCAGGCGGGCGGCTTTTCCGCCGCCGACCAGGCGCGCCTGCGCGACGTCTGCGCCGAGCTGGCCCGCCGTGGCGTGCACGTCATGCTCTCGAACTCGGACACCGAGCTGGTCCACGCGCTCTACGGGGCACCCCCCTTCCGGCTCGACCGCGTGCAGGCCGGCCGTGCCATCAACTCCAACGCGGCGCGGCGAGGCAGGATCACCGAGCTGATCGTCACCGGCGATGCTCCGGCTTAGCGGCGTCTCCAAGTCGCTCGGCGGGGAGCTCCTCTTCGAGCGCGTCTCCTTTGTCCTCAACGCGGGCGAGCGGGCCGGCCTGGTCGGCCCCAACGGCTGCGGCAAGACCACGCTGCTGCGCATCATCGCTGGCCTGCTCGCGCCCGACGGCGGCAGCGTCTCCTTCACGCCGCCCGACCTCGCCGTGGGCTACCTGGCGCAGTCGCTCGAATTCGGGCCGGGCGAGACGGTGGGGCAGGTGCTGGCGGCGGCCGTCGCCGGCCTGGCAGAGGCCGAGCAGCGGCTGGAGCTGCTCACGGCTCGCATGGCGGCCGCGGGCGGCGAGGAGCTGGAGCGGCTGCTGGCCGGCTATGGCCGGGCGCTGGAGGAGTACGAGCGCCTGGGCGGCTACGGCGCGCAGGCGCGCGGCGAGGAGGTGCTCGACGGGCTGGGCCTGGGCCGCCTGGAGCGGGAGATGCCGGTGGACCGCCTGTCGGGCGGCGAAAAGACCCGGCTGGGGCTGGCCCGGCTCCTGCTTTCTGCCTACGGCACGGCCGGCCGCACGCAGCCCTCCCTCCTGCTGCTGGACGAACCGACCAACCACCTCGACATCGAGGCGCTGGAGTGGCTGGAGCGTTTCCTGCAGCGCTACGCCGGGGCGGTGCTGGTGGTGTCGCACGACCGCACCTTCCTCGACCGCACCGCCGGCACCATCCTGGAGATGGACGTGCACAGCCACGCCGTCACCCTCTACGCCGGGGACTACTCCTCCTACGCCGAGGCGAAGGAGCGCGAGCGGCGCCGCCGCTGGGCGGCCTACACCGACCAGCAGGCGTTCATCGGCCGGCTGGAAAGCACCATCGGCGCCAAGAAGCGCTACGCCAAGTCGATCGAGCTGGGCACCATCGACTTTGCCACCCGCAAGGTCGCCAAGGGCATCGCCCGCCGGGCCGTCGTCCAGCAGAAGCGGCTGCAGCGGCTGCTCGACTCCGAAGAGCGGATCGACAAGCCGGATCGCAGCTGGGAGATGCGGCTCGAGTTCGGCGACACGCCCACCAGCGGCCGCATGGTGCTCCAGCTGGAGGGCATCGGCATGGGCTTTGGCGGGCGCACCCTGTTCGAGGATGTGAGCCTGACGCTGTCGGCCGGCGAGCGGATCGCGCTCGTCGGCCCCAACGGCTCGGGCAAGACCACGCTGGCGCGCCTGATCCTGGGCGAGATGGAGCCGCTGGCGGGCAGCGTGCGGCTCGGCGCCGGGGTCCGGCCGGGCTACTACGCCCAGGAGCAGGAGCAGCTCGACCCGGACGCCACCCCCTACGACGTGATCCGCTCCGTGGCCCCCATGGACCAGACCGCCGCGCGCAGCTTTCTGCACTACTTTCTCTTTGCCGGGGACGATGCCCTGCGCCCGGTCGGCAGCCTGAGCCTGGGCGAGCGAGCCCGCCTGGGCCTGGCGCGGCTGGTGGCGATGGGCTGCAACCTGCTCATCCTCGACGAGCCGATCAACCACCTGGACCTGCCGTCCCGCGAGCACTTTGAGCAGGCGATGATGGCGTACCGCGGGACGGTGCTGGCGATCCTGCACGATCGCTACTTCATCGAGCGCTTTGCCACCGGCCTGTGGGCGATCGGCGGCGGCACGATTGCGCCCCTCCCCGACCTGGCCGGCCTGTCCAGGCTCCGCCAGGCAGCTGCGAAATGACAAACGCGGGACTCGGTGGTACAATCACCCGAAGCTTGACAAGGAGCCCATAAGCCGAATGGATATTCAGAAGATACTCGCCCAGATCCAGCCCTTCCTGGCTCTCTTTGTGGCGATCACGGCGGCGTTCATGACCGCGGCATGGATCAGCGCCGTCCTCTGGGCGTTCCGCGACATCCGTGCCCGCACGCGTGACATCTTTGCGCAGGTGCTGGCGACCCTGCTGGTGCTGGTCTTTTTCCCGCTCTTTCCTATCCCGGGCCTGATCCTCTACATGATCCTGCGGCCGCGCGAGACGCTGGCCGAGACCTACGAGCGGACCCTGGAAGAGGAGGCGCTTCTGCAGGGGATCGAGGAGCGGCTGGCATGCCCCGGCTGCAACCGCAGCATCCAGGAGGAGTATCTCTACTGCCCCACCTGCCACACCCGCCTGAAAAAGCCGTGCCTGGAGTGCGGGCGCCAGCTGCACCTGAAGTGGAGCCTGTGTCCCTACTGCGGCGCGACCCAGACCCAGCCGGCCACGGTCCTGCCCGCCTTCGAGGTGGAGGAGATGCCCCGCCTGGAAGAGGCGGGCCGCGCAGCGCTCCCCGAGCCGGTGGCCAAGTTCCTCGCCCCCGACGAGCCTGACGCAGAGGACGACGGCCTTCCCCTCGAAGAGCCGGCCGCCTAGCGCAGCGCGCAGCGCCCCTCTATCGCGCCGCGGCCTGCACCTGGACGCCGGCCCCCGGCACGACGTCACCCACGCGCCATACCGGCTCGCCGGCTTCGCGCATCAGGCCCTCGTAGACCTCCGCGTCGGCCGGCGGCAGGGCGATGAGGAGTCCGCCGCTGGTTTCGGGCGTGAAAAGGAGCGCCTGCTTCTCGTCGTCCAACCCGTCGAAGGCGACCTCCCCGGCGAAAGCGCGCTGGTTGTTGAAGGTACCCCCCGGGAAGAGCCACTCCCCGGCGTAGCGGTCGACGCCCGGCAGGAAGGGCAGCGCGTCGAGCCGGAAGCGCAGCCCGGCGCCGCTCTGGCCCGCCATCTCGCAGGCGTGGCCCAGCAGCGAGAAACCCGTCACATCGGTCATGGCGTGCACCTGCACGCGGCGGGCCAGCTCGGCAGCGCGCCGGTTGAGGCGCAGCATCGAATCGATCGCTGCCTGGAGATCGGCCGCGTCGGCCGCGTCGCCTTTGGCCGCCGTCGTGATCAGCCCGGTGCCCAGCGGCTTGGTCAGGAGCAGGACGTCGCCGGGGCGGGCGCCCCCCTTGCGGGCGATCCGGTCCGGATGGGCCGTGCCCACCACCGCCAGCCCGAATTTGGGTTCCTTGTCGTCGATGGTGTGCCCGCCGGCAATCACCCCACCGGCCTCGGCAACCTTCTCGGCCGCGCCGCGCAGGATCTCACTCACGGCCTCCGCCGGCAGCTGCGGCGGGAAGGCGGCAATCGACAGCGCCAGCACCACGTCGCCGCCCATCGCATACACGTCGCTCATCGAGTTGGCCGCCGCCACCGCACCGTAGGTGCGCGGGTCGTCCACCACCGGGGTGAAAAAGTCGAGCGTGAAGATGAGCGCCCGGTCCTCGCTCACCCGCAGCACGGCCGCATCGTCAGGCGAGCCGAGCCCGACGAGCAGGTCGGGGAATTGCTCCTCGCGAAAGATCTCCTTCAGGGGGCGCAGCACCTGCGCCAGGTCGCCGGCCGACCTCTTGGACGCTCAGCCTGCGCAGCTGGACAGCGACGTCAGCCGGACATGGGCCCAGTCGATGGACATATGTTTCCTCCCCTCGTCGTAGCATTGCCGCAGTGAGACCCAGAAACAGCGCTGCCATGATACGCGGCTTTTGCGCGCGGGCCAAATGGGGGGTATTCCATCCCGGAATAGAGGCCGCGGGGTACGGCCCAGTAGGGCGGGTGGGATTCGAACCCACATGGGGTACCCCAGCGGATTTTAAGTCCGCAGCGTCTGCCGTTTCGCCACCGCCCCGCACTATGAAAAGCGGCTGATAGCGCCTGCTACCAGCCGGTTCGTCGAAAGGCGACGACGGGATTTGAACCCGTGAATCGCGGTTTTGCAGACCGCTGCCTTGCCACTTGGCTACGTCGCCGCCAAAAAACAGAGCGGGCGATGGGATTCGAACCCACGACTCTCTCCTTGGCAAGGAGATGCTCTACCACTGAGCCACGCCCGCAGACTGCCGATCGGTTGTTACCAGGTGCCGCAGCCCAGACTTGAACTGGGGACCCATTGATTTTCAGTCAATTGCTCTACCAACTGAGCTACCGCGGCACTGGGCCCAGTGTACCGCAGCTCGCGGGGCTTGTCAAAATCTCGCCAGCGCAGGACGCACCTACCCCTGGGTCAGCTGCTCATATTCCTGGCGGAACTCGAGCTCCATGGCTGCTTTGCGCTCGGCCGGCAGGAAGCTGGCCCGCACGGCGTTCAGGCTGATCTGCTCAAGCTCGGCGATAGTGAACCCCATGTGGTCGACCAGCACCTGGTACTCGCTCACCAGGTCGGTATCGAACATGGGCGGATCATCCGAGTTGACCGTCACCAAGAGCCCGGCCTCGCAGAGGAGGTGGAGAGGATGCTCCTCGTAGGTGGGGTAGACACCCAGGCACAGGTTGCTCGTCGGGCAGACTTCGAGGGGGACCTGGCGGTCGCGCAAATAGTGCAGGAGCGAGATGTCCTCGACGCTCCGTACGCCATGCCCGATCCGCTCTGCCCTCAGCGACCGCAGGGCACCCCACACCGAATCGGGCCCTGCCACCTCTCCGGCGTGGGGCACGCTGTGCAGCCCAGCCGCCCGCGCGGTGGCAAAGGCATCGGCGTACCCCTCGGGCGGGTGGCCCGCCTCCGGCCCGCCCAGCCCAAAGGCGACCACCCCGCGGTCCATCCCGGCGACGGCCCATTCGGCCACCTGGTGGCGCGAATCAGGCACGTCACGGCTGATGTCGAGTACCCAGGCGAACTCGACGCCGAAGTCGGCCTGCGCACGTGCCCGCCCGGCGTTGAGCCCGGCCAGGACCTCGTCAAAAGGCAGGCCGGTGTTGGTCACATTCGTAAAGGGCGTGAAGGTCACTTCGGCGTAGCGGATGGCCTGGCGGTGCATGTCGGCGCCGAACTCGTAGGCGATCAGGTCAAAGTCGTCGGGCGTCTTGAGGCAGCGCGAGATTGCGAAATAGACCCGGATGAAGTGGGGGAAATCGGTAAAGTGGTAAAAGCGGCGCAGCCCCTCGACGTCCGTAGCCGGCAGGATCACGCCGTTGCGCTCGGCCAGCGCCAAGAGCGTGGCCGGGCGAATACTGCCCTCGAGGTGGACGTGCAGCTCCACCTTGGGCATGCGGCAGATCTGGTTGCGAAGGTCCATCGACATACATTCTACCACCAAACAGCACAGTGCAAAATCCCGTGCGGGTGTGTGAAGGTTGTGTGAGATCCGTGCGCGGCCCCTCGCCGCGGCCTGCCCCTCAGGAACGGGGCACCCGCGGAGCAGGTTGACGTGGCCCTCTGCCTGCGCTATAATCGTCCGCGGAGCCACCCATGCAGCCCGAATCCGTCAACGTCTCCCTTGGCACCGCCGTGGTGCTCGGCCTGGCCGACGCGCCCGCGGCCTGCCTGCCGACGACGGCCTACCTGATGCTCGGCGGGCGCTGCCGGCTTGACTGCGCCTTCTGCGCGCAGGCGCGCGACAGCCGCGCCGGCGCACTGCAGCTGTCGCGGGTCACCTGGCCCGAGTTCCCGCTGCACTCCGTGGTCGAGCGGCTGTGCCGGGCGGTGGGCCGGGGCGCCCTCCGCCGCGCCTGCCTGCAGGCGACGGCCTCCGCCGCAGCCCCGCAGGAGGCGCTCGCCCTCCTGCGCGCGGTCAAGGCCGCGTGCGACGTCCCTTTCGACCTGGCGATCCTCCCGCGCGACCTGGACCAGGTTCGGGAGCTGGTGGAGGCAGGCGCCGATCACATCGGCTTTGGGCTGGATGCCGCGTGCGAGCGCGTCTTCCGCCAAGTCAAAGGGGGCAGCTGGGCGCGCAGCCTGGCCCTGATCGAGCAGACCGCCGGGGCCTTTCCGGGCCGCGCCGCCGTGCACCTGATCGTCGGGCTCGGCGAGACGGAGCGCGAACTGGTCGAGCGCATCCAGTGGGCGCACGATCGGGGTGTGACCAGCGGCCTCTTTGCCTTCACCCCCGTGCCGGGCACCCGGCTGGCCAAAGAGCCGGCGCCGCCGCTGGCCTCCTACCGGCGCATGCAGGCGGCACACTGGCTGATTGCGCACGGCGTGTCGCGCTCCGAGCAGATGCACTTCTACGCCGATGGGCGCCTGGCTCCGCTCGGCGCGCCCCTGCCAGCGGATGGCAGCCCCTTCCGGACCTCGGGCTGCCCCGACTGCAACCGGCCCTACTACAACGAGCGGCCGGGCGGCACCCTCTACAACTACCCGCGCCCGCTGACGCCGGACGAGGCCGAGCGGGCGCGGGCAGAGATGGGGTGGGCGGACGACGAGCCACGGACCAGGGACGATGGATGAGGCCGGCGTGTATCCCCGGTCCGAGTGGAGGTTGATCGTCCACGGCGAGGCGGACGGCGCCTTCAACATGGCGGTCGATGAAGCGATCCTCCTGGCCGTGGCCGAGGGACAGGCCCTGCCGACGCTGCGCCTCTACGCCTGGGCGCCGCCCTGCTTGAGCCTGGGGCGCAACCAGCCCCTTGCAGACATTGATCTGGACGCGTGCCGCTCCGCGGGTATCGGCGTCGTGCGCCGGCCCACCGGCGGGCGGGCCATCCTGCACACGGACGAGCTGACCTACTCCGTTGCCCTGCCGGCAGGCGACCCGCGGGCCGCCGCGGACGTGCTGGAGGGCTACCGGCGGCTGAGCGAGGGCCTGCTGGCGGGGCTGCGCCGCTTGGGCGTGGACGCCGGGCCGGCCGGGATGCAGGGGCACCGGCAGGGCGAAGCGGGCCCCGCCTGCTTCGAGGTGCCTTCTACCCACGAGATCACGGCCGGCGGCCGCAAGCTGGCCGGCAGCGCCCAGTGGCGGGCGCGGGGCGGCGTGCTCCAGCATGGCAGCCTGCCGCTGTGGGGCGACCTGGGCCGCATCGCCGGCCTGCTGGCGCTGCCCCAGGCCGAGCGCGAGGCGCTGCGGCAGGCGGTCCGGTCGCGCGGCATCACCCTGGAGCAGGCGCTGGGGCGGGCGGTGCCCCTGGCCGAGGCGGCCGATGCCCTGGCGGCAGGGTTCGCCGAGGCGCTCAACCTGTCGTGGGTGGCGGGCGCTCTGACCGCAGCCGAGCTCGCCCGGGCCGCCGAGCTGCGCGCCGGGCGCTACGCCGGCGCGGGCAGCCCCGGGGGCTGCTGAGGGAATCGCTATGCACGTCGGCGTCTGCACAATCGAGCTGCACCTGCCCGGGAATGGATCGCTCAAGGGCAAGCGGAGCATCGTCAAATCGGTCCTCGCCCGAGCCGGGCGCGAGTTCAACGTCTCCATCGCCGAGGTCGGCGCCCAGGACTCGTGGCAGCGCGCCGTGTTGGGGGCCGCCTGCGTCTCGTCCAGCGCGGCCTACGCGCACGGCCTCCTGGAGCAGGTCGTGCGCTGGATCGAGGAGAAGGGCGGCGACCTTGTCCTCGTCTCCTACGAGATCGAGATGCTCTGATGCCCTTTGCCCACCTGCACGTGCACTCCTACTACAGCCTGCTGGACGGCTGCGCCGCGCCCGCCGAGGTGGCGCGGGCCGCCGACCGCGCAGGCATGCCGGCGCTGGCCCTCACCGACCACGATGCCCTCTACGGTGCGGTCGAGTTCTACGATGCCTGCCGGGAGGCGGGTATCCAGCCGGTCCTCGGCATGGAGCTGACGCTGGACGCCGGGCCCGCCGGGCACGATTCCCTCGTGCTGCTTGCCCGGGACCTCCTGGGATACGCCAACCTCTGCCGCCTTTCGAGCGCGCTGCAGACGCGCCCTGACCGGGAAGCGGCGCTCCAGCGCGGCCTGCCCCTGGCTGGGCTGGAGGGGCACACCGCCGGCCTGATCGCCCTCAGCGGCGGGAAGCGCGGCCGGATCGACCGCCTGGTCCGCTCCGGCGAGGGGCCCGAGGCGGGTGCCGTCGCTGCCGGCTACGCCGAGCGCTTTGGGCGCGACTGCTTTTTCCTGGAGCTGCAGCTCCAGGCTCCGGGCGACGTTGAGGTGGCCCACAGCCTATCCGGCCTGGCCGCCGGCCTGGGACTTGGCACCGTGGCAACCAACAACGTGCACTACCCGGAGCCGGCGCAGGCGCTCCGCTGCCGCCTGCTGAGTGCCATGGGACGCCTGCAGGCGCTGGACGAGATGCCGCCCCGGCCCGGCCTGCACCTGGCCGGCCCCGGTGAGATGGCAGCGGCCTTTGCCGCCTTCCCCGAGGCGCTGTCCAACACTACCGAGGTCGCGGCCCGCTGTGCCCTCGAGCTGCCGCTGGGGCGCCCCGTCTTTCCCGAGATGGACCTGCCGCCGGGCCAGCGCGCCGGCGATGTCCTGCGCGCCCGATCGCTGGCTGGCGCCGAGAAGCGCTACGGGCGCTTATCAGAGGCGGTGCGTGCGCGTCTCGACCATGAGCTGGCGGTCATAGACGGCATGGGCTATGCTCCCCTCTTCCTGATCGTCGCCGACGTGGTCGCCTATGCCCATGAGCACGACGTGCCGGTCAACCTGCGCGGATCGGCCGGGAGCAGCCTGGTCGCCTACTGCCTCGACATCTCCGCCGTCGATCCTGTCGCGCTTGACCTCTACTTCGAGCGCTTCCTCAACCCTGAGCGCCGCGACCCACCCGACATCGACATCGACCTCTGCTCCCGCCGCCGCGAAGAGGTCATCCGCTACATCTACCACCGCTTCGGCGAGGAGCGCGTCGCCACCATCTGCACCTACTCGCGCGTGCGGGCACGATCGGCCTGGCGTGATGTCGCCAAGGCCTACCGCCTGCCGCAGGAGCGGATCGAGGCGATCGCGCGTGACATCCCGCCTTTCTGGCACCCCGGGATGGGCGACGAGATCGAGCGCTCCAAAGAGCGGCTGCTCGCCGCGGCCGCGGACGGCCGAGAGCGGGAGGCGCTGACCGAGGCCTGGGCGTTGGACGGCTACCCGCACCACCTGTCGGTGCACCCCGGCGGAATGGTGATCGCGCCCGGGCCGCTCACCGACCGCGTGCCCCTCCAGCTCGCGACCAAGGGGGTGGTGATTACGCAGTACGACCTGCACGGCATCGAGCGCCTTGGGCTGGTCAAGTTCGACATGCTGGGCATCCGCGCGCTGACGGTGGTCGCCGAGGCGGTTGCCTTGGTGCGGAGGCGCGAGCCGGCCTTTGCCCGCGACTCGATCCGCGACGGCGACCGGGCCACCGGCGACCTGCTGGAGCATGCCGACTCGATCGGCTGCTTCCAGACCGAGTCCCCCGGCATGCGCCGCACCCTGCGCGAGCTGGGCGCGCGCGGCATCGAGGATGTGACGGTGGCGCTGGCCCTCTTCAAGCCCGGCCCGCTGCAGGGTGGGCTCAAGGATGCCTTCGTCCGGCGCCACCGCGGGCTGGAGGCCACGCGCTATCTCCACCCTGCCCTGGAGGCGATCCTGCGCTCCACCCATGGCGTCGTGCTCTACCAGGAGCAGGTGCTGCGCATCGCCCATGAGCTGGCCGGCTTCTCGCTGGGCGAGGCCGACCGCCTCCGGCGCGGCATCGCCCACCTGGGGCGCGGAAGGGAGCTCGCGCCGCTGCGGGAGGGGTTCATCCGCCGTGCCGGCGAGGTGAGCGGGATGCCGGCGGATGCTGCGGCGCGCCTCTGGGAGCTGATGGAGTCGTTTGCCGGCTACGGATTCCTGAAAGCGCACGCGGCCAGCTATGCCGGCGTGGCTTACCAGACGGCCTACCTGAAAACGCACTATACGCCCGAGTTCATGACGGCGCTCCTGCGCAATTGGGGAGGCTACTACCCGCAGCATGTCTACCTGGAAGAGGCGCGCCGGCTCGGCCTGGAGGTGCACCCGCCGCACGTCAACCACAGCGGCACCCGCTTCGACCTGGCCCGCGGCCCCGGCAGCGTCCCTGTCCTCTGGATGGGGCTCGGCCAGGTGCGCGAGCTGACGCGCCGGACCACGGCCGCCATCCTGGAGGCCCGGCGGGAGCGGCCCTTTGAGTCGCTGGACGATCTCCTGCGGCGGGCAGGCCCTCGCCCCGGGGAGGCCGAGAACCTGGTCAAGGCCGGGGCGCTCGACGGGCTCGCGCCGAGCCGCCGGGCGCTCCTCTCGGAGCTCAGGGGCCGGTCGCCCGGCGCGCCGCTCCAGCTGGCGCTGCCCCTGTGGGGCGAGGCGCCCGCCGAGCCGGACGACACTCTCCTGGAGCGGCTGGCCTTCGAGCTGGAGATGCTCGGCTGGCCGGTCAGCGCGCATCCGCTGGCGCCCTTTGCTGCTGACCTGGCCGCCCACGGCGTGGTCGGCAGCCAGGCCCTTGCGCGGCACGCCGGCGAGCGCGTCGCCGTGGCGGGCGCGCGCCTCAGCGTGTGGGGCGAGCGCCGCGGGCAGCTCCTCCTGGGCGACGAGGCCGGCCTCTTTTCTCTGAACCAGCCGCCCGGCCGCCGCCTCCGCCCCGGCCCGTTGGGCCGGCTCGGGCCCTACTGGGCCAGCGGCCGTGTCCAGGTCGACCGCACCGGCGAGCTATTCGTCCAGGCCGAGGAGGTCAGCCCGCTGTGAGTGGAGGAGGCCTCACGCCTGGCGCGCGTGCACCCGGCCGCCCAGCCGCAGCCAGGCGATGCTGCCGTCGGCGCTCCGCAGGAACTCGCCGCGGTCCCCCTTGAAGGGCTCTTCCACCAGGACCAGCCGGTCCTCCGCGTAGAGTGCCGCGCGCACCGGCGGGGGCGCCGACAGAGGAGGGCAGTCAGGCGTTGGAAAGCCCCCCTTGTTCGTGACCTGCAGGACCAGCCCGCCGTCGCGCAGGACCAGCTCCAGGGCATCCGCCGCCGAGTCGTACCGCCCGACGTAGGGCCGGAGCGCCTCCTCCGGCAGGTCGAGGGGCACTGCCTCGGGCAGCGCCAGCCCCAGGTATTCCTTCGTCGCCCAGTTGGCGGTGCCGTAGGTCAGCGGGTCGCCCTCCTCGCTGTTCGTCAGGACCACCACCGCGAATCCGCGCGATGGAACGATCCGCAGGTAGCTCACCTGGCCCTTTGTCCCTCCACCGTGGCCGATCATCCTGACCCCATCGACTGTCATGATGCTCCAGCTCAGGCCGCACTCGCTGACGCCCGTGGAAGGCAGCAGCGGCGTCTGCATCGCGGCCAGCGACTGGGGGGAGAGCAGGCGCGCCCCGTCGGGCGCCGTCCCGTCCCCCATGTGAAAGCGCGCGTAGCGCAGCAGATCGGCCGCCGTGCAGACCAGGCCGCCGGCCGGGTGTACGGCACGCCCGACGGCCCAGGGGCGGGCCACCTGCGGCTGCTTGTCGACCACCTCGTGGCCCACGACGAAGCGGTGCGTGATGACGTCCTGAGGAAAGAAGAAGGAGTGCTTCAGGTCCAGCGGGTCGAGCACCAACTCCTGGATCGCGCGCTCGAAGGCGGTTCCAGTCACGACCTCCAGCACGCGCCCAGCCAGGTAAAAGCCCGCGTTGTTGTAGGACCAGATCTCGCCCAAGGGCGTGAGCTGAGGCAGGCCGGCCAGTGCGGCCACCATTCGGGCGAGGGCGTCATCCCCCATCCCGAAATCGTTGAAATAGTCTCCCACCCACCCGCCGGTGTGGGTCAGCAGGTGGCGCATCGTCACCCGGGCCGCGACCGATGCGTCCTTCAGCTGCAGATCGGGCAGGTAGGTGCGGATGGGCGTGTCCAGCTCAATCTGGCCCCTCTCCGCCAACCGCATGACTGCTGTGGCAACGAACGTCTTGGTGATCGATCCCACCTGGAAGAGCGTGTGCTCCGTCACCGGGAGTGGGTGTTCGACGCTCGTCGTGCCAAAGGCGGCGACCAGCGCCCGGCCCTCGTGCAGAACGCCCACCACCGCCCCCGGGATGGGCTGTCGGGCCATCTCCTGCTGCGCCCGCTCTTGAACGGCGCGGAAGTGGGCGTCGGGGATAGCTTCGGGGTCTTTCTGATCAAGCATGGGTCTCTCCTTGGTCTCTGGCCTGGTATTGTGCACCCGAAGTCTCTCCAGGGCAAACCGAGCGTACGCCCCTCGGGGTACCGTGCGACGGCTTTTACTTGACGCCTTCCGATTCTGCGTTAGGATGAGCCATGGCGCCGGCGGCTATCGCACGTGGGGAGGGAATCGCCTGCCCTCGCCGCCAATGAAAAAGCACCAGCCTGGGCTGGTGCTCTTACCGTGGTGGTAGCGGATACGGGATTCGAACCCGTGTCTCTGCCTTGAGAGGGCGGTATCCTAGGCCTCTAGACGAATCCGCCACGGCGAAAGGCATTCTACCATGCCGCCCGGGGCTTGTCAAACCGGGAGCCCAAAAAGGAGGGGACCATGAGAATCGGCTTTGTCCAGCTCGCGCCGGTCCTGGGCGACCTGCCGGCGACCTTGAGTACCATCGACCGCCTGCTGGCCGGCGTCGAGGCCGACCTCCTCGTCCTGCCTGAGCTGTGCAACTCGGGCTACAACTTTCGCTCGAACCGCGAAGCCTGGGAAACCTCCGAATCGATCGCAGACAGCCCTTTCCTCCGCCATCTCGAGGTCCTCTGCCGGCAGCGCCGCATGCACATGGTCTCCGGCTTCAACGAGCGGGACGGCACCCGCCTTTACAACGCAGCCGTCCTCGTCGGTCCACAGGGCGTGATCGGCCGCTACCGGAAGCTGCACCTCTTTCTCAATGAGAAGGACCACTTTCAGCCGGGCGATGCCGGCCTGCCCCTCTTTGACATCGGCCTCTGCCGGGTTGGCATCCTGGTCTGCTTCGATTGGATCTTTCCCGAGACCTGGCGTGTCCTGGCGCTGAAGGGAGCCGACGTCATCTGCCATCCCTCCAACCTGGTGCTGCCCGGCCTGGCGCAGCGCGGCGTGCCCATCCACGCCCTGATGAACCGCATCTACGTCGTCACCGGCAACCGGGTTGGCACCGAGGGCGACCTCACTTACACCGGCCGCTCGCTGGTGGCCGATCCGTTGGGGGGTGTGCTGGTGGAGGCCTCAGCAGGGGGGGAAGAGGTGGGCATCGCCGAGATTGACGTGGCCGTGGCGCGCAACAAGCAGGTGACCCCACGCAACGACATCCTGGCCGACCGGCGGCCAGAGGAGTACGCCAGACTCTGCAGACCCGTGGACGCTCCTCTCCCTTGAGGGAGAGCCTGGGTGGGGGTGAACGTGACGGGCCAAAGGCATCCGACCCTCACCCCAACCCTCTCCCTAGAAGGGAGAGGGAACCCCATCCCTCCCCCCAGCCCTCTCCCTGCGAGGGAGAGGGAGACGGACCCTCACCCCAACCCTCTCCCTAGAAGGGAGAGGGAACCCCATCCCTCCCCCCAGCCCTCTCCCTGCGAGGGAGAGGGAGTCCTACTCCTCAGATCTCCTGCGGGAGAGGGCGACGAGGGCGGCTACTCCGCCGCTGCGGTGTACTCCAGCACCACTACCTGCGTCTCGTCCGGCAGCGCGGACTTGGTAATCGAGAAGCTGGCCTGGGGCGCCACCGGGGCCAGCCCCATCTGCTTGAAGAACCTGTCGAGTCCCTCCAGCTTGGCCTGTTCCATCGGCGTCTGGTAGTGCATGGGGATGACAATCTCCGGCTCGACCAGGCTGATGACCTCTGCCGCCTTGGCGGCATCGAGCGTGTGCGCGCCGCCGATGGGAACCAGGAGCACATCGACGTCGCTCAGCGCCTCGATCTGCTTCTGGTCGGGGATGTGCCCCAGGTCGCCCAGGTGGCAGACGCCCAGCCCGCCAAAGTCAAAGAGAAAGACCAGGTTCCGCCCGCGGACGGTGCCGTGCTTGGCATCGTGGTAGGTGGCGATGCCGGTGATGAAGACGTCCTTCACCTCGTACTCGCCGGGGCTGTCGAAAAAGCGCGGGCCGCCGCGAAAGCCGATGCGGTGGTTGTGCCCGGGATGGTCGTGGCTTACCGTCACTACGTCTGCGCGGATGCGCGGCCGGGCATACCCCAGCTCCTCCGAGAAGGGGTCGGTGACGATCGCGACGCCGCGCTCGCTCAGCCGGAAGCAGGAATGGCCAAACCAGGTGATCTCCATTTGGGCGTCGGTCCTCTCTAGGCAGGGATGGCGCTATCCTAGCACAATCGCGCACCCAGGGCAAGGCGGGTGGTGGGCTCCTCCCAATCCCCGCGCGGCAAGCCCGGCAGGTCCGCCTGCCGCAGCCGCTGCCTCAGGAGCGGATCATCAGCACGGCGGCCGCGACGGCGAGGACGACCAGCGCCGAGGGCAGCAGGTAGCGGTACACCCCTCCCCACGACGCCTTGAAGTAGACGCGGCTGAGGGCCAGGCAGACGTGCACCGGCGAAAGGAGCAGCCCCAGGAAGCCCCCGGCATAGGCCAGCTGGCTGTAGCCGGTCCCGATCAGATCTGGTGGGCAGAGGGGGAGCACGATCGGCAGCCCGATGGCAAAGCCGGCCGCGGCGATCCCCGTCAGGAGCCCGGAGAGGAGCGGCACGCCAAAGACGACGACCGGCACCGGGATGCCCAGAGCCGCGATGCCCTTGGATGCCACCTCGACGGCGCTGCTGGCCGTCAGGATTCGCTGGAGGATCATGGCCCCGAAGATGATCGGCACGACGTCGAAGGGCATCTTCTTGATCAGCTCCCAGAGCCGGCGCGGTGCCAGCCGGTGTGCAAGGATCAGCACCAGCACGGTGATGCCCAGGGCCAGGACCAGGTCGAGGTGAACCACGAGCGCCAGGGTCAGCACCAGCGCGATGGGCCAGATGGATCTGGCCAGAAGGAGCCAGGTGGCCCGGCGGTTGGGGCGCGCGCCGCCGTCCGGCTCGATGCGCCGGACGCCTGCCAGGCCCAGGGCGATGCCGGTGGCGAGCACCGCCACGAGGAGCGGCCAATTGCTGAGTGCAAGCGCCTGGGTGGACACCCCCATCAGCCCGGCCGCCACCACCAGCGAGGGATAGAGGGGGAAGGCCGTCTCGCAGGCATGCCGGAACCAGTAGTTGACGTAGGTCTTGCGCTCAGGGCTGACGTTCAGCCCCCGTGAGGCTTCCTCCACCATGGGTGCCGAGAACATGGCGCCGCCCACCATCGGCAGCAGGCCGATCAGAAGCGGCAGCAGGCCCAGAAGCCAGCGCCTGTCGAGGAAGAGGTCGCTCAGCGAGCGCACCATGCCCTCCAGCTGCAGCGTGCTGCGCAGGATCTCGCCCATGTAGGTGATCAGCAGGACGATGGCCACCAGGCGAAGCGTCGTCGTGTCGATCGCGGCTGCAAGCACCTCGCGTGCCAGGTCCGGCAGCGGCATGGCAAAGAGCAGCCCGGTCAGCCCCGAGGCCAGGAGCAGCACCAAGCCCAGGTTCCACTTTATCCGGATGAGCAGGATGATGAAGGCCAGGATTCCGAGCAGCTTGAGTGCGTCAATCATGGCCGGCACCCTCCGTCTCGGCGATGGTCCGCTCGAGCTGGTGGATGGCCTCTTCGAGCTCCTCGACCAGCGGCACCGGCCCCAGCCGCTCTCGGGCAACCTCGGCCACGCTCCGGTAGTACCAGAGCGCCTCCTCCGGCCCGCAGGCAAAGTAGTGCCAGGCGGCGGCGCCGGTCTCCCGGAGCTGCGCCGCGAGCGAGTGGGCGTTGTGCAGCACATCGGCCGCCTTGAGGACAGCCACGCCGAGGCTGCCCTCGCGCATGTGGGCGAGGGCCTCGTCCTTGCGCGTTCGCCAGCGGCGCTTGGTGCCTCCCTCCAGCTTTTGCTCGGTGACGGCGAGCACCATCTCCGCCACGCTGCCGCCGAACTCGCTCTCTATGCTGCCGATCGGGACATCCTGGTCTTCTACGACATCGTGCAGCAGGCCGGCGATGGCAAGGTCCTCCGAGTAGCCATGCTTCTGGAGGATGACGGAGACGTGGATGGGATGGCTGGCATAGGGGATATCGGTCCCCTTGCGGACCTGGGCCTGGTGCGCGCGGATGGCAAGGACCAGCGCGGCTTCGTAGCGTGTGGAATAGGCTGCCATGCACTCCTCTGGTGAGTCCCGGATCGCGGGTGGGCCGGGCCTGCGCCCACGTGCGGGGGCGGATTATAGCACCGGGGCAGGCAGACCGCAAGCAGGAACGACAGGGGCACCAGGCCGGCTAGGCCTGGTGCCCCGAATGGACAGGCGCAGGGCGCTCCCGGCCGAGCCTCACGGTCCGGCCGGGCGGGCAGCCTCTACCGCTTCACCCACTTGACCGCGTCAAAGGCGATCAACCTGGAAAGATAGGGCTCGTAGGTGACGTCGGACAGCGATACATAGTCCATGTTCGTGCCCCGGAACCAGTAGGTCCCGAGCGATACCCACTTGTCGCCATTGGCCGACTGGTTGACTGTGCGCAGGGTCATGCCGTCGCGGTGCGATACCCAATAGCGGGCCTTGGCCGTGGTGGTGTACTTGAATGGGATGTAGACATACACCTCGTACTTGCCTGCGGTCAGGCTGGGGTACCAGCGTGCCCAGTTGTAGTTGGTGCGGACATAGTCGTTGTTCTTGGTCCAGTACAGCCGGCCGTTGTAGCCCTCGTAGGCGATGCGCCAGCTCGAAGGCGAGCCGCCCTTCTGGAAGCCGGCCGACTTGTCGTCCACGATCACCTCGCCCGGGCCACCGCCCTGGCTCCAGGAGAGCCTCGCCTCGGCCGTTCCGGTGTTCTCGTAGTACTCCATCTTGACCGGGATGCTGCCCGCGGGCAGGTAGATGGTGCCGGTAAAGGTCGTGCGGGCGTGATCGCTCCACTTGTCGATCAGGAGGTGGTTGTTGACCCACAGCCGGACCCCGTCATCGACCGTTGCCGAGAAGGTGTAGCTGCCGGCCGCAAAGCTCACCGTGCGTGTCCAGCGGACCGAGAAGAGGTCGGCGTTGATTCCCCCACCGGGCGAGCCGGTTCCCCAGTCGAAGTTGATGCTGGCATCGTCACGGACGATAACGGGCGAGCCGCTCAGGTTCTTGTTGTTGTAGTACTCCCCGCGCCAGTTGCTGATCGGGACGACCTGGGTCCAGGAGAACTGGCAGACGGCTGTGCCGGCGCGCTCGTAGAACTCGACGCGCACCAGGTGATGCCCCACGCCGAGGGCGCGGTCCGCCGTAAAGGTCTGGGCAGAATGGTCCCACCAGCCGTTTATGATCTGGGCGTCGTCGACAAAGACGCGGACGCCGTCATCGCTGGTGACCGTGAACCGGTAGGTGCCGGACTGCTCCATGTAGAGGTAGCGAGTCCAGCGTGCTGAGAAGTAATCGCTCACGACCGAGGGGTCTGGAGAGCCATATCCCCAGTTGTAACTGAGGTCGGGCTCTTCCCTCTGAAAGACAGCTGCGCCCGATAGGTCCACGTTGTTCCAGTAGGAAGCCTGCCAGGTTGGATCGGAATGGAGCGGGCTGATGGGACCCTGAGCTAGGGCCGCGCCGGGCAAGACCAGCGCGGCAATCATTGCCAATGAGAAAAGGAACCGCTTGGACATTTCACACCTCCGTCTACTTCTTCTCAGAAAGAACGTCCGCGCCGGCCCCCGCCGGGCCGGCCCTGTTGTCCTATAGACGCCGGCTGTCGAGAAATGGTTCCGCGAGCTCTGACGCTCTGACAAGATTCTTCATATACTATCCCAAAATGCCCAAAAAACCAGAAACAATCATCGACTATGCCGAGGGCATCTGCCCCTGATCGACGAGTGTGTGGACATGTCGCGCGGAGATGTGCCCGGTGGGGAGATGCCATAGGCCCGGGCTGGGAGATGTCCGCCTTGACTTTTTCTCGCCGTCGAGCTATGCTACCGCACGACCAAAGAAGAGGAGGCCATCCCTTGGCGACCGCAACCTGTCCCGACTGCGACGCGCAGCTCGGCTTGAGCCACCCCAGGCTGGGCCAGAAGCTGCTCTGCCCCTACTGCGACACCCAGCTCGAGGTCATTTCGCTCGAGCCGTTGGAGCTCGACTGGGCCATAGACTGGCCCGACGAGGACGACTGGTACGAGGAGCGGGAAGCCGAGGAGGAAGGGTAAGCCGCGCTCTGCTCAGCGCCAGCGGAACTCGGCCCGCCCGCGGTTTCGCCTCCGCCACAGCCGCCCCACCGGATAGCCGATCATCTTGGCGCAGTCCCCCACGACGCGGATAACCGGGACCAAAAGGAGGGCTTTGAGCCGGTCGGGCCAGGCGTAGGCGGCCAGGCTCCCCCACAGCCGCCGGTAGGGCGTCGCCGTGTAGGCGGCAGCGCCCAGCGCCAGCGCCAGCCACCAGAGCGGCGAATGGCGTAGTGCGAGCGCCACGAGCCCTGGAAGCAGCACCAGGTAGGTCAGGTAGCGGATGGCGTGGCGCCTACGCCAGAGGTCGGCCTTGCCATCGCCCCGCGCATAGCGGTAGTACTGTTTCCAGAAGGCGCCCAGGCTGCCGCGCGGGCGAAAGTGCACCCGGGCTGTCGGCTCGAAGGGGAAGGTCCCATACAGCTCGCGCAGCTTTAGGTCAAAGACAAGGTCCTCGCAATAGTCGAGCCACTCCGGATAACCTCCTGCCGCCGCCCATGCGGACCTGCGGAACGCGAAGGAGCGGCTGGAGGGCAGGAAGGTGGCGACCCTGACCTCTCGCCGGCGTGGCAGCACGGTGGCTCCCATCACCGTCTCGAAGAGGGTCTGCGGATCGGCCACGAACCAGCCGGAGACCACCCGCACGCGTGCCCCTTCCTCGCCCTCGAAGGGGGCCACCAGCGCCTCCAGCCAGCCCGGCTCGAGGCGCACGCCCGCATCGGTCGAGGCGATCACGTCGCCCGACGCGGCTGCCACCGCGGCGTTGCGCCCCTGGGAGATGTTTGCCCCCGGCCGCACGACGATCTTGACAGGCAGCCGGCCGGACGCAGCCCACGAATGCAGCGTGGGGAGTGTGTCGTCGGTCGAGCCGCCATCGACGATCACGACCTCGTCGGGCGGGCGGCTCTGGCCCGCCAGCGATTCCAGCAGCCGCTCGATGGAAGGGCCCTCGTTCAGCACGGTGGCGATGACAGAAACCTTCATGCTTCGCTCCGCAGGCTCATTTGGGTGCCTCGATCCGCACTTCATCCGTCAGAAAGGGCTCGGCAGGCCTGCCGCGAGGCGGCGAGGCCGCGATCGCGAGCCGGTACCGCCCCGGCTGCAGCTCCACGGCGAGCGGCAGGTCGACCTGGCCGCGCCAGATGTCGCCGGCCTGCCACCGGCCGGTCGGGAACCCGGCCGCCGGCGGGGTGGAGATGACCCCGATCTCTGCTCCACTGCCGTCTATCAGCGCGACCCGCACCAGCCAGTCACCCCCAGGCTGCCCGTCGGCCCGCCAATAGAGGTCCAGGTGCAGCACGTCCCCCGGGCGCAGGGGGTCCTGGCTGCCCGCCGAAGAGCCGAGCCTGTAGACGTCGTAGCTCAGCAGCCGGAGCGCCCCGAAGTCGGCCTCGTCTGCGGCCTGCTTCCCCAGCGCCGCAGCGGGCGCAGGTGCCGCCGGGCGCGATACCTCGAGGGGCTCGAGCCACACCTGCGTGGCGCCGTCCGGCGCCGCCAGGCGGCGGCCCGTCTCGGCGTCGTACATCCCCACCTCGACGCGGTACACGCCCGGTGGCGTGGCGGGGTGAATGGCCACACCCAGGTGGTCGGCCACGAGGCTGCCCGGCGACCAGAGCGTCGTCAGCAGCGCCCCGCCGCCCGGCTCGCCGTCGTACTGGCCGGCGATGTGGCTCGCCTCGTCCAGCACATGGACAAAGACCTTGTAGCGGCGCGCCGGAGTTCGGGCTGCCTGCCAGAAGAGGCTGAGCTGGGCGATGTCGCCCGCTGCCAGCGTCTCCTGGAGCAGGCTGTAGCCCACCAGCGCGATCTCATCGCCGGATGCGGGCTCGGACAGGGGGACGTCAAGCCGCACGCCGGGCGCAGAGGGCGTCTGCTCCGGCACCGCATAGACCGCCAGGCGCACGTTCCCGTACCAGGAGTCGAGCGCTTTGTAGGTGTGGCCATCCAGCCAACCCTCGACAAGGTGACCGGGGTCCGATTCGCCGGTGGCCCACAGTACGGCGAAAATGCGGCCGCCCGGCCCGGCCATGGCTGCCAGCGCGGCCTCGGTCGCCGATGGGTCCGGCGGCCGGCTCGCGGGCAGGGGATGCACGGGCAGGTCACCGCGGTAGTAGTAGCCGAACACCTCCTGCTGGCCTGGCGCATTGAGCAGGATGGCATCCCCGGGGCGGCCCATCGCGCCGATGTAGGCGGCGATGCCCCGGTAATCGTCCCGGGCATAGGCGGGCTCGACGAAGTAGTTCCGCAGTGCCACGGCGCTCAAGGCGGCGATGCCCACGCCCAGGAGCAGCTGCACACCGCGCAGCAGTGCTCTGCCCCTCACGGCAGGCGGCCGGCCGGCCCATGGCCATGTCAGGGCCGCCGCCAACAGGAGGCAGACCGCCGGTGAGCAGACGAGCAGGAACTTACCATATGCTTCGCGGTAGAGCCCGAGCGCAAAGATCAGTGCCAACGGCACGCCCAGCCAGAGCAGCAGGAGAAACGCGGGCCATCGCGCTGCCCACGGGCTGCGGGCAGGGCTGGGCTGGGGGTGTTCCGCCCGGCCGAGCTGCCGCCCGATCAGACCCCATCCGGCGAGCGCCAGGGCTGCTGAGAGGATCAGCCACGCCAGAACTGCCCGGGTCTCGATCGCCTGTCCAAAGACCAGCCAGCGCCAGGCATCCACGAGGGCCGGCAAGAAGGCTGCTTTGGCAGGGCTGGGCCACCCCCCGGCCTGGCGCAGCGCGACCGGCAGCCAGGGGGCGAAGAGAAGAAGGGCCGCTGCCTGCGAGGCGGCCCACGGCAGCAACCGCCGCAGCGTGCTGCGCTGCAGCGAAGCAAGGAAGGCCAAGTTGAGCGCCAGGGCGACAAAGACAAAGGAGTAGTGCGTCCACAGCCCGGCTGCCTCCAACAGCACGAGCGCTGCCCATGCCTGCCAGCCAGGCTGCCGGATCCAGCGGGCAAGCGCGAGTACCGCGCCGGCCGAGAGGAGCGCCAGCAGCGCGTACATGCGCGCTTCCTGCGAGTAGTAGACCTGGAATGGGCTGATGGCCGACAGGAACCCGGCTGCCAACCCAGGCCGGCGCCCCAGCAATAGCCGTCCGAGCGCGTAGGTGAGCGCCACGAGCCCCACGCCCAGGAAAGCCGACAGCGAGCGCACGGCCGCCTCTCCGGTACCGAGCACCCGAACCCACCGGCTGAGCAGCACGTAGTAGAGCGGCGGGTGGATGTCCGCTGCCGCATCGCGGGCGATGGTCCCGAGATCGCGCTGGGCTACGGCTACACTGGTGCCCTCGTCGTTCCACAGGCTCTGGCGACCGAGCCCGCAGAAGCGCAGCCCGGCCGCCAGGAGGAGGATCGACGCGAGGAGGAGCGGGTGGAGCAGCCCGCGGCGGCTCATCGCTGCACCCGGCGGAAGGGGCCTGCCTTGGGCGCATCCCTCCGCCCTGACCAAAGGAACCGCGCGAGCGCGGTCACCAGCAGCAGTGCGGCCGCAGCCAGAAGCCAGGGGATGAGCCGCGACCGGCTGTAGACTGTGAGGCTGTCGACCGACAAGCGGCTGCTGCTTGCACGCAGGGTGAGGGTGTGCTGCCCCCGCGCCAGCCGGCGTGCCAACCAGACAGGGGCGCCGGACGTCACCTCTACGCTCTTTTCGCCCGCCCCGTCCAGTGCGACGCTCCAGGTGCCCGAGGCCGCGCGATCGGGCCGGAGCTGCAGATCGGTCCCCTCGAAGGCGAAACTCAGCGCAGCCTCGGCCGACCCGGCGACCCGGTAGGCCCCCAGCTCGGCGGACGCGTCGGCCTGCTCGGCCCAGGCTCCCTCGTAGTGCAGCGCCCAGTGATCCTCCTGGTGCACGCCCCGGTAGAGCAGCGGTGGCTCGTGCATGAGATCGCTCAGCGCGCCGTAGACCGGCAGTGGCGTAAAGTCGGGCTCTGCCAGCCGGAAGTAGTACATCGGCTGGTCCACCTCTGTGTCGGTGGCGCGCTTGAAGTACCAGGTGCAGACCACCCCCACCCAGGGCCACTCCTGCTGAGCGCGCCGGTAGGCCAGGACGGCGTAGCGCGCCTGCTGCTCCAGGGTGACCGAGCCGAAGGGCTTGTTGGGCATCTCCTCCGGTGAGGCGTTCCAGTTCATCTCGGTGATCCAGATCGGCTTCTCGGCATCGCCATTCTGGACCATAATGTCCCGGATGTAGAGGGGCCTGGAGAAGTTGAGGACGCGCGGCCTCATCCGGCGGTCTGTCGGCCCCGACCAGAGCCCGTAGCCCTGGATGGACAGGACGTCGAAGTAGTCCGCCGCGCCCGCGTCGTACATCCGCTGAAGAAAGATAAAGTCGTTCAGGTCGCGCGGGCCGAGTGGAATGGTCTGCGCGAGCGCACCCGAAATGACCGTGCAATCGGGGCAGGCGCTCTTGACACGGGTATAGCCCACCTTCAGAAGCTCGGTATAGCCCTCGGGGCTGACGGGCTGCTCGCCCCACTCGGGGTAGATATTGGGCTCGTTCCAGATCTGATAGGTGTGGATGCGCCCCTGGTAGCGGCGGACCACCTGCTCGACGAAGTCGCCATAGTCGTCGAGGCTGTCGGGTGGGCCGAAGGTGCCTGCCTCGTCGCCGGCGGCCCGGCTCCAGGCGGGCGGGTTGCTCAGGCGGGCGATGATCTCGAGGCCATACTGGTCCGCCAAATCGACGATGTTGTCGTACTTTTCCCAGGCCGACCGGTATGGCTCGTGGCGGCGATCCTCAAAGTCGCCCTTGCCGTGGATCTCGATGTCCTCCCAGGGGAACTCCTGGCGGAGCCAGTGGAAGCCGGCCTCGGCGACCATCCTCACGGACTGCTCACGCTTGGCCGGCTCGACTTCCTGCTCCAGGAAGACGTTGACGCCATAGGGGTTCATGCCGGTATGGTCTACCGGGACCATGTCCTGCGTCTCGGGCCGGGGGCGCGCCAGGTTCCCCAGCCACTCAAAGCCGCCGCGCAGCTGGGCAGGCAGCGACTCTTCCCCGGTCACGCCGAAGAGGAAGGCCCGCCAGGACGATTGGGTGAGGAGCAGGAGGACTGCCAGCCCGAGCAGAGCCAGCGCCCACCCCAAGGCCCTTGCCGTCCGGCGCGGGATTGGCCGCTTAGCCCTCACGACCCTCTCCGTCTCTGCCCAGGGATGGGCCGGGCTGAGGGAAGTGGCGCTCGTAGAGGCACATCTCGCCATGCCACTCGCCAAAGGCGTAGCCGGCCTGGGCGAACGCCTCACGCAGCCAGGCTACCTCGGGCAGCCAGGCGTAGGCCCACTTGGCCCCGCGCTGCGCCGCGTAGGCGCGCAAGGCCATCGCCAGCTCCTGCACCGCGGCCGGCTCGCCGTCTGCAAAACCGCAAGAGAGCGCCTCGTCGTCCTTGTCTTCGGTGAGCAGCGCCACGGCAGCCGGCGGAGCGCCCGGCTCTCCCACTGCCACCACGTTCCCCTGCTGTAGCAGGGGGGGCAGCTGATCGGGCGTCAGCTCGAGGCTTTCCCAGCCGGACTGGTAGACGCCGCGGCAGGCTTCCAGGACCGTGCTGGTCCGAAGGAGTGCTTCCAGGGCCGGCTGCTCGCCGGGGGAGAGCACACGGGGCTGCGGGCCGCCGGGCAGCGCCTCCGCCACCCAGAAGACGTGGACGGCGATGCGCTCCATGCCCGCCCGAGCCGTCATGGCGTGCACCGGCGTGTTGCGGATACTCGTGCTCAGGCGGGCAACCCGCGCGCCGTGCCGTTCGGCATACGCCAGGCTATAATCGAGGAACTGCCGCCCGATTCCGCGCGCGCGCCGGTCCGGGTCCACTCGCATGCCCTGCAGCCAGACCTGACCGGCGGTCGGGAAGGAGATCTTGCAGAGAGCGACGACCTGCCCATCGATTTCGCCGACAATGAGCGGCCCCTGCTCGTCTGCCAGCCAGCGGTCCCAGACATAGGGGATATAGTCTCCGTCGTCCCATGTGTGGGCGCAGATGCGCTCCATGGCTGCCCGGTCATCGGCGCGGGCAGGGCGGATGGTCAAGCCAAGCTCAGACATGGTGCACCTGCCCATCCCTACCGGGTCCGCTGAAAGGTGACGCGATAGCTGAAGTGGATGGGTCCCAGCGCACGGCAGGCTGCTTCGTCGGCACAGATGCCGCCCCGGATCAGGTCCTCCCAGACCGCATGCCCGAAGGCGACAGCGAGGACGTGCGTGGTCTCGCTGCTGTAAGGCTGCCCGTCCGTACCGCTCAGCACCTTGAACCGATAGTCGGAGCCCCACATGGTATACTCGGCCTTGCCGGGGCCCTTCGAGCCACTGACCACTTGCTCGGGTGGCTGGTTGTTCACCTCTCCCAGCACGATCCCGTCGATGGGGGCGCCGGCGGCGTTCAGCACGGTGAAGTAGACGTTGTGGCCTCCGCCCGCGCTGAGGTCAGGGTCGGGGAAGGCGACAATATCCGCTACCCGAAAGTCCACCTGGGGAGCGGGTGTGCTGGTGGGAGGGGCGGGGGTCTTGGTGGCGGGCGGCTTGGATGTCCGGGTGGGTGCAGCCGTCGCGCTGGGTGGGAGTGGTGTCTCCGTGGGCGGGGGCGCCTCGGTCGCCGGCGGTGGGGTATCGGTGGGCGCCGATGCCTCGGTTGCCGCCACGGGCGTGCTGGTGGGCGGTATCGTGGTCGGGCTCGGCACCGGTGTGTCTGTGGGCACGACCTCCGGAAGCGGCGTGTGGGTGGCGGTGACCAGCGGCCGGGGCGTCTTGGTCGGCGTGGGCGTGACCCGCGACGTGCGGCCGGCACCGGTGCCGCAGCTCACCAGCACGACTGCCAGCAGGGCCGCCAGGCAGGTGAGCAGGACCAGGAAACGTTCTTTGCGGGACAAGAATGCTGCCTCCTTTGGCGCTCGGGATATGGGCGCATTCTACCCCACAAGAAGGGCCGTGTCAACGGCCTGCGGGGAATTTGACGGGAGAGGGCGGGGGCGGGCACCAAGATGAGGTTGACAGACGCCGCCTTGGGCATACGCCAGTTTGACAGGTCCCTGCACCATGGTATAATCGCGCTTTGCCAGTACGGCGGCGGGAGCTGGTGTCCGCCGCCGGTTGATGTCAAGTGTTTGGAGGACAGCCCTGATGTACGCAGTCATTAGGACAGGCGGCAAGCAATACCGGGTCGCTCCGGGGGACTCGATCGATGTCGAAGCACTGCCCCACGCGGTGGGTGAGCAGATTGAGCTGGACGAGGTGCTGTTGGTTGCAGACGGCGCCAAGTCCGAGATTGGCCAGCCTCTGGTAGCCGGTGCCAAAGTCAAGGCAACCGTGACCCGCCAGGCGATGGCCCGCAAGGTGATCATCTTCAAGTTCCGGCGGAACAACCGGTACCGGCGCAAGAAGGGACACAGGCAGCAGTTTACCCGCCTGCGCATCGACGAAATCGCGGCATAGCTGGATCTGAGGGAGTAGGGAAAGATGGCACACAAGAAAGCTGGTGGAAGCTCGCGCAACGGGCGCGACAGTGCCGGGCAGCGCTTGGGCGTCAAGGCGTATGATGGAGAGCTCGTCAGCGCCGGCAGCATCATCGTCCGGCAGCACGGCTCGCGCGTCAAGCCGGGCGAGAACGTCGGCCTGGGCCGCGACTATACGCTCTTTGCGACGGTGGACGGCTACGTCAAGTTCGAGACGATCCGCGATGGGCGGAAGCGGGTAAAGATCGTGGCGCTGGCGGCACCGGAGACCCAACCGGAGCCGGCGCTGGCATAGTGAGGGGAAGATGAAGGAAAAGATCCATCCCAAGTACTTTTCGGAGGCCACCGTGGTCTGCGCCTGTGGCAACACCTGGAAGACCGGGGCGACGGTCGAGCTGATTCATACTGATGTCTGCTCCAAGTGCCACCCGTTCTTCACGGGCGAGCAGCGCATTGTGGACACGGCCGGCCAAGTCGACCGCTTCATGCGGCGCCTCGAGAAGAAGCTGGGCCGGCCGGACGAAGAGAAGGCCTAGAACGCCGACGGCGAGCAGAGGGGCAGAGTGAGAACTTTGCCCCTTTTTCTTTGATGGAGGGAGCCGGCCCGTCCCCAAGGGCCGCGCCGGGAAGGAGCGAGCGAGTTGATGCCTCACAGCTACAACGGTGGGTGGATCGAAGTCGTCTGTGGCAGCATGTTCAGCGGCAAGACCGAAGAGATGATCCGCCGTGTCCGCCGGGCCCGCATCGCCAAGCAAAAGGTCCAGGTGTTCAAGCCGACCATCGACAACCGCTACCACTCCGTCCAGGTCGCCTCGCACAACGGCCTCCAGTGGGAAGCCACGGCGGTTACAGCGGCCCACGAGATACTCGAGAGGCTGGAGCCCGATACTACCGTGGTGGCTGTGGATGAGGCGCAGTTCTTCGATTGGGAGATCTCAGCCGTCTGCACCGAGCTTGCCGGGCGCGGCCTGCGCGTCATCTTGGCCGGGCTGGACGTGGACTTTCGCGGCGAGCCTTTTGGCCCGATGCCACTCCTGATGGCTGAGGCGGAAGAGGTGACCAAGCTGCAGGCGATCTGCGTCGTCTGCGGCGCACCGGCCAGTCGCACTCAGCGGCTGATCGACGGCGAGCCCGCTGCCTACGACGACCCGGTTATCCTGGTGGGGGGCAGCGAGTCGTACGAGGCCCGCTGCCGGCAGTGCCACCAAGTCCCTCGCCGAGTGGCTCTGTAGTCTCCGGCGCACTCGCGTGGGGGCGCCGGGCGGACCCGGCCTCTAGAGCCGTCTGACCCGCAGCCGGAACCCCTCGACGGCGACGACCTGCACCCTGGCCCCCTTCTCGATGGGGCCATCGTCGGCCACCGCGTCCCACAGCTCGCCCTTCAGAAAGACCGTGCCCTCGGGGTCGATCGGGGTCTGTGCCTCGGCCGCCTGGCCGACCAGCGCTTCGCGCCCGGTGGTGACCGGGTTGCGCTGCGCCCGCACCGCCTTGGCCACCACGAAGGCGAAAAAGAGGCCGGTCGCCGTCGCCACGCCTGCGATCACGGCAACCGAGACCCGGTAGAGGGGCGAGTTGAAGAGGATGAGGCCACCGGCCGCCAGGGATGCGATCCCGCCCACCGTGAGCGCTCCGTGCGTCGGCGCCTTGACGTCCACGATGAAGAGGGTAAAGGCCAGCCCGATGAAGAGGAGGCCGGCGTAGTTCACCGGCAGCACCCCCAGTGCGTAGAACGCCAGCACCAGGCAGACGATCCCCACGATGCCGGCTGCATACCCGCCGGGACTTGATAGCTCGTACAGGATGGCGTTGAGGCCCAGCGTCAGCAGGATGTAGGCGACGGTCGGGTTGGTGACCGTGTGCAGCAGCCGCTCGGCCAGGTTCATCGGCACGTCCTGGGTCGCGGCGCCCTCGGTCTCGAGCATCCCCTCGCGGCCGTTGACCGTGACCGGAAGGCCATTCAGCTTGGCCAAGAGCTCGTCGAGGTCCGTGGCGATCAAGTCGATCACGCCCATCTCGAGTGCCTCCTCGGCGGTGGCGGCCTTGGCCTCCCGGATGGCCGATTCGGCCCACTCCATCGCCTTCTCCCCGCGCCGCTTGGTGAGGGCGCGTGCCTGGGCGCTCATGTCCTCTTTGACCTTGGCTTCCATCGTCTCGCCCAGGTCCTGGCCCTCACTGCCCACCGGGCTGGCGGCCCCGATCGTCGTTCCCGGCGCCATGGCTGCCACGTGGGCCGCCAGGGTGATCAGCGTGCCGGCCGATGCCGCGTAGGCCCCGCTTGGATAGACATAAACCACAACAGGAACCTCTGAGGCGAGGAGTGCCTGGACGATCTTGCTCATCAGGTCGATCCCGCCGCCGGGGGTGTTGAGCTGGAGGATGAGGGCCTCGGCGCCGTCGTCGCCGGCGGTGCGGATTCCGCGCTCGATGTAGCTGAGCATGATCGGCGTCACTGCGCCGTCGATCTGCAGCACGTCGACGTGGCGAGCGCCCTGACCCTGGGCGCCCAGGGGAGCCAGCAGCCACAGCGCCAGCCAGGCAAGGCCGAGGACCTTCTTCAGCCGTTTCTTGTCCATTTCATTCTGACTCGCTCGTTGGGTCCATTGTACCGCAGGGCCGGCCGGATGGCAACCGCCCTGTCCTGGCACCGCACTTCACAGCCGGCTCTGCACCAGCAGTCGCTTCACTTCCCCGATTGCCTTCGTCACCTCGATCTCGCGCGGGCAGGACAGCGTGCAGTTGAACACCGTCCGGCAGCGCCACACGCCCTCGCTCCTGTTGAGGACCTCCAGCCGCTCTTCGGAGCCCCGGTCGCGGCTGTCGAAGAGGAAGCGGTGCGCCTGCACGATCGCTGCCGGCCCAAGGTACTCCGGGTCGGCCCAGAAGGAGGGGCAGGCGCCGGTGCAGCATCCGCAGAGGATGCACTTGGTGGTCATGTCGAAGCGGGCGCGCTCCACCGGGCTTTGGTGCCGCTCTTCTGGCGGCGCCGGCTCATCGTTGATCAGGAAAGGCTTGACCAGCCGGTATTTGTCGAAGAAGGGATCCATATCCACGACCAGGTCCTTGATGACCTTGAATCCGCGGAGCGGCTCAATGGTCACGCGCCGGCCCAGGTTGCGCATCAGCGTCTTGCATGCCAGGCGGTTGCGGCTGTCGATCGTCATCGCGTCCGACCCACACACCCCGTGCGCGCACGAGCGCCGGTAGGTGAGGGTGCCGTCCTGGGTGTCCTTCACCTGGTTCAAGGCATCCAGCAGCCGGTCGGTGGGCTCCACCTCGACGCTGTAGACTTTCCAGCGCGGCTTCCGGTCGGTCTCTGGGTTGAATCGCAGGATCTTGAGTGTTCTTTGCATCTCTTACCCTCGAAGTGGAGCGGCGCCGGCGCCAAGCGCCGTGCCGCACCGCGCAGGATCAATAGGTCCTCGGCTTGGGCTGGAAGCGGGTGATCGTCACCGGCTTGTAGCGCAGCTCCACGCCCTCGCCGGTCCGGTACGCCAGGGTGTGCTTGAGCCAGCTCACGTCATCGCGCTGCGGATAGTCCTCTCGCGAGTGGGCACCGCGGCTCTCCCTGCGGGCCAGCGCGCTGACGGCCGTCACCTCCGCCAGCTCCAGAAGGCCGCCCAATTCGATGGCTTCCAGCAGCTCTGTGTTGAACTGCTTGCCCCGGTCCTGGAGCGCTACGTGCCGGTAGCGCTCCCGCAGGGCTCGCACTCGGTCCACTGCCTGCCGGATCTGAGATTCGACCCGGAAGACGCCGACGTTGTCCATCATTTCCGACTGGAGCTCGGAGCGGATGGCTGCCAGCTGCTCCGAGCCTCGGCTCCCGAGAAGGCCTTCCACCAGCGCACGGCCCGGCCCGTCCGCCCCGGCCGGGAGCGGAGGCATGCCGTGGTCGCGGACGTAACTTGCCATGCTGCGCCCTGCGCGCCGGCCAAAGACCACCAGATCGACGAGCGAGTTGGTGCCCAGCCGGTTGGCGCCATGTACCGAGACGCAGGCACACTCGCCGGCGGCATAAAAGCCGGGCATGGGCGTGTTCTGCTCGTCGATCACGACGCGGCCGTCGATATCCGTGGGGATGCCGCCCATGGCATAGTGCGCGGTCGGCTGCACGAGCATCGGCTCCACCGCGGGGTCGATGCCCATGTAGGTCCGGCAAAAGTCGGCGATATCGGGGATCTTGCTCTCCACTACCTTGCGCCCCAGGTGGCTGGCGTCCAGGTGCACATAGTCCTTGCCGCCGATGCCGCGCCCTTCGCGGATCTCCAGGTAGATGGAGCGCGAGACGATGTCGCGCGGCGCCAGGTCCTTCATGGTCGGGGAGTAGCGCTCCATGAAGCGCTCGCCGTCCTTGTTGAAGAGGATGCCGCCTTCGCCGCGCACCGCCTCGGTGATCAGGATACCCATCTTGTAGATGCCGGTCGGGTGGAACTGGAAGAACTCCATGTCCTGGAGGGGAACGCCATGGTGCAGCGCGATGGCCGGCCCGTCCCCGGTGAGGGCGTGGGCGTTCGACGAGATCTTGAACATGCGCCCCATGCCGCCCGTCGCAAAGAGGACGGACTTGGCCCGGAAAATGTGGACCTCGCCCGTCCTGACCTGGTAGGCCGTAACACCGGCGACGGCGCCGCCCTCCACCAGCAGGTCGAGGACGTGGTACTCGTCAAAGAACTGGACGCTGTGGCGGACGCACTGCTGGTACAGGGTCTGGAGGATCATGTGGCCGGTCCGGTCGGCGGCAAAGCAGGAGCGGCGCACCGGGCCCTGGCCGAAGTGGTGGGTGTGGCCTCCGAAGGGACGCTGGGCGATGCGGCCTTCGGGCGTGCGGTCGAAAGGCAACCCCCAGTGCTCCAGCTCGTAGACGGAGTCGATCGCCTCGCGGGCCAGCACCTCGGCGGCGTCCTGGTCCACCAGGTAGTCGCCGCCCTTGACGGTGTCGAACATGTGCCATTCCCACGAGTCCTCTTCGGAGTTGCCCAGGGCCGCGCTGATGCCTCCCTGCGCCGCCCCTGTGTGGGAGCGGGTTGGGTAAAGCTTGGAGAGCACCGCTACCCGGCACAGCGGGCCCAGCTCAAGCGCCGCGCGCAGCCCGGCCCCGCCGGCGCCGACAATGACTGCATCAAAGGTGTAGATCATGGTCCCTCACCCCCTACCCCTCTCCCGCCGGGAGAGGGGGGCAAGGCGGACGCCTATGCCTTGAACGTAAAGATGACGTACGCTCCCAAAACAATCAGAGCAAAGGTCAGGAGAAGGAGCAGGGCCTTGGCGGCGATGCGCCAGCCCTTGGGCCGGACATAGTCTTCAATCACGATGCGCATGCCGTTGGCGCCGTGCAGCCATCCGAAGATGAGCAGGAAGAGGTCAAAGACCCGCCACACCGGGTTCTGCCAGCGCCAGGCGACCAGCTGCCAGCTGACCGCCTCCACTCCCATGCCGAGGTGCATGTACAAGAGGTGGAATATCGCCATCCCGGCGAGCACGACGGCCGAGATGCGGGTAAAGAGCCAGGCATAAAGCTCAAAACTGCCTGACGGGCGCGAGCGTGCATAGGGCCTGGTTTGCATGGTCTTTTCCCTCAAAACATCCGTGCGAGCAAGATTGCGGCCGTCGGCAGGTAGACGGCCAGGAAGATCACCACCTGGATGCGCCAAAGCGGCGCTTGGTAGCGCGCTGCCCCGGGGACAAAATCGACGAGGATCACGCGGATGCCGTTGAGGGCGTGATAGAGGAGCCCCAGGTAGAGCCCAAAGACGATGACGAGCTTGAAAAGAAAGGCGTGGTAAAAGACCAAGACCGAGTTAAAGACGTGGGCCGGAAAGACCATGAGAAAGGTGTTGGCTATGTGGAGGGCGAGGAAGAGGAAGACGCCCACGCCGGTTGCTCGGTGCAACATGAAGGCGATCTGTCCCTCGCGCCCACGGTAGGTCACGTCTCGAAAGAGCTGGGAGACCACTGCCATATGCCACCCTCCTTGTGTTAGGTAGTCGAAACGACCCCCACCCAGCCTCCAGGCGGCCACAAGGGCCGCCCCTACCTGTGGGGGAGGGGCAAGAGACCCTCACCCCAGCCCTCTCCCAGAGGGAGAGGGGGCCCTCTTCGCGCCTAGGGCGCCGGCGCGCCTGCCAGCAGCCAGTCGTAGATGATCCGCATGTCGGCATCGCTGAGCCGGTCCGTGCTGAAGGCCGGCATGCCGTTGTCGCCTTCGCGCACCTTGCGCACGTACTTTTCGTATTCCCAATCCTCGCCGGCCAACGTGGGGCCGCTGCCGCCCTCGGCCCTCGCGCCGTGGCAGCCGGCGCAGGGTGACTGGGGCCATGGGTTCTGGGGGCTGGCATCGGTTGGAGCTGGGCCAAAGCCCGCGCCCTCTGCTGTGGCTGGCGCGGCGCAGGCGTCCACACACACAGCCGGCTCGGTGCTCTGCGCGGCCGTGGGGCTCTGCCACCAGGCGTACATGTCCTGGAGGTCCTGGTCGCCCACCTGCTGCTCGGAGAAGGAAGGCATGTTGACCGTGCCGCGGCGAACGAGCCCGGTGACGTCGTGCAGGGTGAGGGGTGTATGGGCCAGGGCGGGTCCGCCTGTGGCGCCTTCTGCGCCGGCCCCGTGGCAGGTGGCGCAAGCCGACTGCGCCCAGAGCGCTTGCCCGCGCGCGGCGTCGCCGGCCGGGGGCTCGACGTGCGCCCGGCCGCAGGCGCCAGCCACGAGTAGCAAAACCAGCAGCGCCAGGGCGGCGGCGGTGCGCCTGCTCCACGATCCGTTCATGCACTCCTCCGAGATGTTGATGGGCAGTCCTGCGGCTGGCCGATTCTACCACAGGACGCGCTGGAGGCCCAAATCGACGAGTGGGGGCCTGCGCCGCCTGATCAGGGATGGCATTTGACCCTGGGAGGGCTTTGGGGTATAGTGTGGCCACTTCGGGGCGTAGCGCAGTCCGGTAGCGCACTTGAATGGGGTTCAAGTGGCCGTCCGTTCAAATCGGACCGCCCCGACTCGAGACAACTTGATTTCCGAAGTAGGCGAATCAAGTTGTCTGCGGTAGCCAAATAGCCTTCCCTCGCGATTCTGAACAACCTCGTGCTTGATCTGCTGCGACGACACGGGTTCGACAACGTGCCTGATGGGCGTAGGTACTACGCCGCCAATCTGGACCAGGCAGTTGCCCTTGTCATCCGCTCAAACCCGTGACTCTGCAACAGCCGTACAGCCGTACCCAATGGCTCAACCCCTGCTTGACACCCCAGTCGGATTGTCATACAGTAAACATGTCGCAGTCGCCGGCAACGAGCGGTCAACAGAGCAAACACGACAACCCCATCCGAGTGCAGCTCGAACGAACCGGGACCGCCGAGTCTTGGCCTACAGAACGTCTTGCCACTCGAGCCGAGCTCAAACAACTCTTTCTTCGATTCGGGCCGGCCCGACGGAGGATCGCGCAACGCGGTAGCGACGCGGAGGGAGGTAAACATGCGAACCACGATGTGGCGTGTTCTCAGCCTGTGGTCCATCCTGGCGTTTGTACTGGCTGCCCCGGCCCGGCCAGCAGCGCAGGTGCAGATCGTCGAGCCAGCAACCCCAACTTGGGGCGACTTGAGCCAGCCGGAAGACCTGATCGGCCAGGCGGCCATCGCGGCCGCGAAGCAATCTGCGGCACACCTCGACCTGGTACCAGGGGAGACAAACTGGGAGCAAGTGTACCCTTCGGGGCTGAAGGGTCACGCCATGGCCTACGACGACGAGCATGGGGTCGTCGTGCTTTTTGGCGGGCGTGATAGCAGCCGGCCCAGGGACGAAACCTGGACATGGGATGGTACAAGCTGGGTGGAGCGCAGCCCGGCGAGCCACCCTGCTGCGCGGCAAGGTCACGCCATGGCCTATGACAGCATCCGGCGGGTCGTCGTCCTCTTTGGCGGCCTGGATAGCAGCGGCACGCACAGGGACGACACCTGGGAGTGGGATGGAACGAACTGGATGCAGCGCGGCCCGGCCAGCCAGCCACCTGCGCGCGCCGGCCATGCCATGGCATATGATAGTCTGCGCCAGACGGTCGTACTTTTCGGCGGGAGGGGGGCCGGCGACACGTACTACGACGACACCTGGGAGTGGAATGGGACGAGCTGGGTGGAGCGCGGCCCGGCCAATCATCCGCCAGCTCGGGGGGATCACGCAGTGGCCTACGACGGTGCGCGGGGTGTGGTCGTCCTCTTTGGCGGATTCAGCCCGGGCGGCGCGCCATGGGGCACCTTCCACAATGATACGTGGGAGTGGGACGGGACCGACTGGGTACAGCGCAGCCCTTCCGGCCCGCCTTTCCAGAGGATGTACCACGCCATGGCTTACGACGGCGCGCGGGGGGTCACCGTCCTCTTCGGCGGTTGGGCTCTCCTCGATTCTTATCATGAGGTCTACATGCAGGACACCTGGGAGTGGGATGGGACGAGCTGGGTGGAGCGCAGCCCGTCCAATGATCCTCCGGCTCGGAGGAAGGATCACGCCATGGCCTACGACAGTGCGCGGGGTGTGGTCGTCCTCTTTGGGGGCTACTACACTGACTACCAGTGGGAGTACTACTGGGAGGACACCTGGGAGTGGGATGGAACGAGCTGGGTTCAGCCCGGTCCTGTCGGCCATCCCCTGCCGCGTACTTACCACGCCATGGCCTACGACAGCACGCAGGGCGTCGTCGTTCTTTTTGGCGGCAAAGACAGGGAGGACAATGCGCTGGACGACACCTGGGAATGGGATGGTACAAGCTGGGTCCAGCGCAGCCCAGCCAGCCATCCCCCCGCACGGTTCTATCACGCCATGGCCTACGACAGCACGCGGGGCGTCGTCGTCCTTTTTGGCGGAGGCGCATGGGGCGACTGGCTGGACGACACGTGGGAGTGGGACGGGACCGACTGGGTGGAGCGCAGCCCGGCCAGCCACCCTTCGGCGCGGTCCGTGCATGCCATGGCCTACGACAGTGCGCGGGGCGTCGTCGTCCTCTTTGGCGGAGAAGGATGGGACGGCCAGCTGGACGACACCTGGGAATGGAATGGGACGAACTGGACTCAGTTGAGCCCGCCCAACAGGCCTTCGGCGCGGTCCGTGCATGCCATGGCCTACGACAGCGCGCGGGGCGTCGTCGTCCTCTTTGGCGGCCTGGATGGCAGCGGCACGCACAGGGACGACACCTGGGAGTGGGATGGAACGAACTGGATGCAGCGCGGCCCGGCCAGCCAGCCACCTGCGCGCGCCGGCCATGCCATGGCCTACGACAGCGCTCGCGAGGTGACCGTCCTTTTTGGAGGTAGTGACCAGGGAGACACATGGGAATGGGACGGGACGGACTGGGTGGAGCGCAGCCCGGCCCGGCAACCTTCGGCTCGGTCCGGGCATGCCATGGCCTACGACAGCGTGCAGGAAGCCGTCGTCCTCTTCGGCGGATGGCAGACTCATGACACTTGGGTCTATGGATCCTCTGTGCCGCGGCCTCCCCTGTCTCCCATCGCCAATCCTGACGGCGATGGGGACTACCTGGTGGACTGGGGCGAAGTAGCAGGGGCGACGAGCTACCGCCTGGAGGAGGATGACGACCCCGAGTTCACGTCGCCGGCGGCGTGCTATGCCGGCACCGACAGCCAGCACGAGGTAAGTGGCCAGTCGCCTGGCTCCTGGTACTACCGAGCGGCGGCCAGCGTCGAGGGGGAGATCAGTCCCTGGTCAAACACCGAGTGGGTGCAGGTGCGCGCATGGCAGGTCTGGCTACCACTGGTGATGCGCAGCGATTGACCTGGCGTGTCTTTGCTGCCGTTCCCGCACAGCTCCGCAGCTCACTGACCACGCAGCAGCGGAAGTGCGGGCCGGGCGCAGGCGCCCACTGAGCGCAGCTTTCCTCGTGGTCTCGTTGGTCTCGTTCCCACGGTCCCCCGTGCGAACGCCTCTCCCGGCGCTCCGTGCCCAGTCCCCCTGCCAGTCCCCCAGCGCCGGTAATGGGCATTATCCGTACTGCAGTTCACTTGAATTCTTTCCCTGTCTCTGGGATGCTGTTATCCGTACAGTTGACGGGGTCTGGGACCTTACTAACAGATGTTCTTTGGGGTTTTGTGTGTGGTACCTCAGTTCACTTGATTGCATGTGCCTCAGTTCACTTGACGACGAAAAAGCCATCGTCAAAAGAACTGAGGTGGCCAATTCGGGCACTCAGATGGGGTTCAAGTGGCCGTCCGTTCAAATCGGACCGCCCCGACTGGAGGTCACTTGATTGTGCAATGGGCCTATTCAAGTGACCTCTGATTGTCAGAGAGCAGATCCCCCGCCGACCTCAGTGCACTTGATTCTTGGACCCTTCGGACAGAAGCCACAGTCCCCCATCCGGCCTGAAGGGCTGCCGTTTGACAGAAGCGCCGTCCTGCTGTATGATTGTGGGCAAGGAGATGTGAAGTGTACCGAACGGGCGGGCGTTATTCAGCCCCTCGATACCTGGTCTGGGGCACGGACAGCGTCGACCTCTCCGACCCCTTCCAGCGCAGATGGTTCATGCGCCAGGTGCTCCTGCACGGACGTTCCGAAGACATCCGTGAGCTGGACCTCGACGAGGTCGCTGCGTCGCTCGACGATCTGAGGCTTCCGGCACACCTCCACCGCCTGTGGAGGCAGTTCCTGGAGACACATGGATACGCTCCAGGGTAAGGGGCTTCTCACTCCGGTGCAGGAGGCGTTCCTACGCCTATTCTCGGGGCTCCCCGATCAGGAGCGGTTCTACCTGACGGGCGGCACGGCCCTGGCCGAGTTCTATCTGGGCCACCGCCTCTCATTTGACCTGGACCTTTTCACCGCCGAGGCTGACCTGATCCTTCCGTTCTCCTACGGCCTCGAGAGCGCTTGCCGCGCTGGCGGCCTGGGTGTCCAGGCCGTGCGCCGCTTTTCGAGCTTTGTCGAGCTGGTGGTGTCTTCTGAGGCCGAAAGCGTGCGTGTCGATCTCGCCATGGATTCGCCCTACCGCTTCGATGCCCCCGTTGCGTCTCGATATGGAGTATGGATCAACGGCTGGCAAGACCTAAGCGTGGACAAGCTGCTGGCTTACTACGGCCGCGCCGAGCCAAGAGACGCGATCGACCTCTATTTCATTTTGCAGTCCGAGCCCTTGGATCCCCTGCTCGCGCTGGCGGCTCAGAAGGATCCTGGATTCGATCTGTACTGGTTTGCCGTGGGGCTGAACCGGGCAGCCGATTTGCCGGACGAGGCCGAGCGCTGGCCGGTCAAGATGCTGGTGGAGTGGGAACCGACCCTGATCAAGGAGCGGTTCCAGCGCCTCGCCGACGACACGATGAGCCGGGCTGCCGGCTGGCCGTAGGCCCAGGTGATGCCTGCGCAGGAAGGCTTTGGCTTCTTCTTGCTAGGCGCGATGTGCCTGGTAGGTCTCGTGCTTCTTGCCCTCTACCTGGGCATTGGCGCGCTGGGCGTGCGCGGCCTGGCAGGCCTGCTGGTTTCGAGAGGCCACGGTCGCAGCGGTAGAGTATCTGTCGTGCTGGTCACGACCAGCCTGCTTCTGTTCCTCGGTCTCTCGATCGGGTTATGGCGGGCGCACGTTGGCTGGTATGGGCCAACCTACAGGGTGGGTGACCAGAGGCTCCGGCCGTATCTGTCGGCCATGGAAGTCGTGGACCGTGCCTCCCTCGGCTTCATGCCCATTCCCCGGGACGCCAAGATACGCGTCGTGCCCGTGTCTGGTGAGGAGGAGTACGATGTTCATCTGCAGGACAGTCTGGGCCAGAGGAACATCCTCTTCCGCGAGAGTGCAGAAGGCTCCTAGGAGTGGGTTGGGGAGAGCTAGGCATTCATGGGGCCGCGCCGCTACGACACGGGGGCAGGCATCAGGAACGAGCAGCTCGTGATCGCTTACTATAGAGTGCCCATCTCCGGGGCTGCGCTCAATCAAGTCCGGGTCTACTATTCGGGCGACGATCCCAGGCTGAAGTACGAACCCCTCCTCACGCTCAAAGAGGCGAGGGCGATCCTGCAGGAGTGGAGCAAGCTGCGCGCCTCCCCAGCGCCGTAGGTGACCACCGAGCGGGCCGGTCTCCTTGTTCCCAGGGTCCGGAGCGGGAGCGCCGCCTTCCTGTGGTATTCGACACGCGCCACAGCCGCTGGTGCGCATCTTTGCTCCGGCTCACTTGACATGGCGGCCTGTGCGTGGGAGACTCTCAGGCAGGTAGTAGGACGCAGCGCGGAATTATGCGACCTGCCGCAGGTTGTATAAGTACCGAACGAACGTAAGCTAGATGGGGCTGTGAAACCGAACTGGAAACCACTTAGTTGCTTGAACTGGCGACCACTTGACGAGCCGGAAAGGCACCAAATGTGGTTTCCAGTGGGCCATTTCGGTAACATAAATGGGGTTCAAGTGGCCGTCCGTTCAAATCGGACCGCCCCGACCAGAGTGAGACCTGACAGGTCCGGTAGACCTGTCAGGTCTTGCGCATGTGGGCGGCAGATCAAGTGGTTTCTTGTTGTGTGATCATGGGTCCCCCGGCGAAGCCGAAACCACTTGATTCGATGGTCCCTTCCGGTCGCAAGTGCTCCTTGAAAACCGGCGTTGCCTTCCCGACCGTTCCATGGTAAACTGGATCCTGCGAGAGAGGATATCAGCATGAGTGAAGCGATTGCGATCGATTGGGAGGTCCGGCAGTTGGTCAAGGCCCGGCTCTTTCCCGATGAGGAGTCGGTACTGCGCAGCGCCCTGCGTGCCCTCTTCCAGGCTCGTCCCGAGATGCGGCTGCAGATGCTGGTGCGGGCCTACGCAGCCGGCGAGATCAGCCTTGGCAAGGCGGCCGAACTGATGGGCGTGTCTCACGAAGAGATGAAGGAGATCCTGGTCGAGAACGGAGCCATGATCCACCTGGGTCCCTGCACGAGCGAGGAGCTGGTGCAGGACGCTGCCGATGCCTGAGTACATCTTTGATACGACGGTCCTCTCCAACCTGGCGGCTGTGGGCCGGCTGGACTTGCTCGAGAGGCGGTACGCCGGCATTGCGTTCACGACGGTCGAGGTCTGCGACGAACTGCGGAAGGGTATCAACGCCGGGTATCCTCACCTGGCTCAGGTCCTCGATTCTGTCGGCGCTGCCAGCGCGGGCGGCTGGCTGGAAGTCCTGGTCCCGCAAGCGCCACCTGAACCACAGTTCCGGGCGGAGTTCGACCTTGTGCTGGACATGGGCGAGGCTGCTTGTTTGGCGCTGGCCCTTGCACGCGGCCTGGTCCTCGTCACAGACGACCTCGCAGCAAGGCGTATAGCTAAGGCACGGGGAGTGGCCGTCACCGGTACCTTGGGTATCCTCATCGCGTCGGTGCGGGATGGCACGCTGGCTCTGGCCGAGGCGAATGCCCTGCTCGCCGGGATGATCGAGGCTCGCTACCGGTCCCCTGTGGTGCGACTGGACGAGTTCGTCTAGCACACCGCTGCACACCCCTTTTCCGAATTATGCAAACTGTAGACAGGGTTCTGGAACGTTCCCAACCAGTGCCAACAAGGACTGGCGAAAGCGAACCCCAGTTCACTTGATTGCATGTACCGGAGTTCACTTGACGAGGGATACGGCTCAGTCAAGTGAACTGAGGTAGCCAGATCTGCAACATGAATGGGGTTCAAGTGGCCGTCCGTTCAAATCGGACCGCCCCGAGCTGAGTGAGACCTGACAGGTCCACAAGACCTGTCAGGTCTCGTGCGTAGCGAACCCCTGGTCCGGTGTCACGACTCGTCGTTTGATACGAGAGCCAGTACGATGGCTCACTTCCCTTTGAGAGCCATCGGCAGGAAGATGGCGTGGCCGATTAGGACCTTGGCATGGGCCACGTTGTTTAGTGCCTCGAGCTCCAAGGATGCGCTCCCGATGGTCACCTCGTTGGTCAGGGTCGTCCCCTGCGGCAGGTCGGGCGAGGCCAGGGCCCGGAGGGCGACCGTGAAGGTTCCCGCCCGCGCTTGGAGGTCGCCCACCTGCCAGGTTAGGAAGGGCTGTGTGGTCGCCGGCGGGGGTTCGGCAGACACGAAGGCCAGCCCGGCGGGCAGCGTGTCGGTCAGCACGGCCCCGTAGGCCGGCGCCCCTCCGGTGTTGCCGTAGGCCAAGGTAAAGGCGGCAAGACCGCCGGGCGGCACGATGGGCAGCGCGCTCTTGGTGACCCAGACGTCGGGATAGGCGTTGCCCAGGGTTACCTCGTCGAGCGCCAGCTCAACCGGAAGCCTGCCGGCCTCCTGGCTCAGTGTCAGGCTGAGCGTCACGGGCTGGCCCGCCCATGGCACGAGGTTCAAGCTGGCGTGGGTCCAGTCCGGCGTCCTGTCTGCCGCCGCCAGCAGCTCCACGGGCCCGCTGCCATTGTCCAGGGTGACGCGCAGCCCGGCGGGGCCTTCGGGCCAGGCCTTGTTGAGCCGATATAGGAAGGACAGCCATGGCTGCCCGCCCGCCGGTACCACGACGGCCTGCTCCAGCACCGAGTCCTCCGGCTGCCTGACCAGGCCGGTCGCGATATAGTGGAGGTCGGAGTCTTCGTGACCGGCGAGCTGTGTCGCACATACGATGTGCGTCCGCAGTTGTGGGCCGAGGGTGTGCACCGCCTCGCTGAGCATCTGCTGCCCGGGCTCGGGTTGGTAGACAGCCTCGGTCTCGGACCAGTCTCCGTCCTGCCAGCGTGCGGTCCATACGCCATAGTAGTCCACCCAGACCAAGCGCACCGCCCCGCCCGGCTCGATCGCGATCTGAGGCCGGAGCAGCCAGGAGACTTGGTCGGAGACGAGCGCCGGCTCGGTCCAAGAGCCGTCGGCCTGCAGCCAGGCGTGATAGAGCACTGCGGGGTCTCGCCACACAGAATGCGCGGTGCCCTGCTGGCTTACGGCCAAGGAGGTGCCGTTGACCACCATGTCGCCGGAGATCGTGGCTGTGCCCGACCAGTCGCCGGCCTGGCTGCGCTGCCGGTGGAGGATCGGGCTGGCGCCGAAGTCTACCCAGGTCACGTGCGCAGTGCCCGACCCATCGACAGCGACGTTCAGGTCGTCGAGCAATGTTCCGGCCGGCGCAACTGCGGCTACGCCGCTCCAGCTGCCGCTGGCATCGCGCCGCGCATGCCCGATGCCTGTGGTCGACTTGTACCAGACGACGTGGAGCGAGCCATCGCCGCCGGGCGCCATGTTCCAGCGGGTGGCACCGGACTGGCCGGGGATCGCCGTCGGATCCGTCCAAGTCCCATCCGGATGGCGCTGCACGAGGCGAACGGTCGCTTCGTTGACGGCCCATGCGACGTTCAAGACGCCGTCTGCGGTGAACGCGGTGTTTGGGACCCCGATGCGGTCGGCGTCGTTCGATAGGTTGAGGGGCGTGGACCAGATCCCGCCGTTGCTGCGACTGGAGTAGAAGATGTCGTCCGAGAAGCCGGGTCCGTCTACCCAAACGACGTGCGGGGTTCCCGCCGGGTCCACGGCCAAACGCCCCTGCTCCGGGATATAATCTGTGGAGCTCACCGTTTCAACGGCGGACCAGGTCCCATCGGGCCTGCGCTGCCGGTACAGGTAGACCCGTTCGTTGGGGGGCGACCAGAGGATGTGCACGGTGTCCTGCGCATCCACCGCGAGGACGGGTAGGTGGCGATTGTAGCTGTGGCTGCTCACCGTCTCGGCCGGCGCCCACGTGATGGGCCGTCCAAGCGCGGCACCAAAGGCGCCGGTATGCCGCGCATCGCCGGACACTGCCGGTGGGTGGGAGCCGCCCGGAAGCCAGGCGGGCAGGAGGTCGCCGCTCTCAAAGCCCCAGTCGACCACCCCGTTGTCTGCCGGGGGAAGGACCACGTTGAAGGGAGCATCGGCCATGGCACCAAAGCTGGCCGGCGGCAAGTCGCCGTAGCCGGTCTTTTCCCAGGCTGCGCTGTAGGTGCCCTCCAACAGCGCAATGTAGGCAGAGTAGGCGCCGTCGCGGCCGCTGGGGTAGGAGGCCAACGGCTCGGGCACGACCGTGACGCTGGCCCCTCCCACCGGCGTGCCCGTGTGGTCGCGCACGGTGCCCGACAGGCGGGAGGAATAGGCCGTGGTCCAGGCATCGCCGGGGCCGGCGGGCCACTCCTCGAGGTTGCCCGCGCGATCCCTGCCCCGCGAGCGAAAGTAGTAGGTCTCGCCCGGAAGCACGCCCAGCACTCCTGAGGTGTCCGGCGTATCCGACAGCCAGTCGGAATAGCCACCGGGACTCATGGCGAACTGGACATCGTAGGTGGCGACGCCCGATCCCCCTGGGTCGGTGCCTCCCCACGTCAGGGGGAGGTGATAGGGCGACAGCTCGGGCAGGGGGTCCACTGCCGTCTCTGGGGGGAGTGTCTCCACGGTGGTATAGGCATCGTATCCTTCCTGCCATGCTTCGCCGTTTCCGCCCCTGTCCCAGGCGCGGCTGCGGAAGTAATAGGTATGCCCAGCGGCCGCAGGGTAGGCCCCGGACGCTTCCGGCGTCCTGATCAGCCAGTCTGACCACGCGCCGCCCTCCCCGTCTCGCACCTGCACGTCGTAGCTGGAAATCCCCGAGCCGTCGGGGTCGCTGCCAGACCAGTGCACCGGGATGGGGGCAGGCGAGGTGGCAGGGAGCGCCGCCACACCGGAGCTGGGCGGTACGAGGTCGGGCGATTGCACGTCGGGACTCCAGTCGAGGCCGCTGGTGCTGAGCAAGGTGAGCGACGAGCCCTCTTGGTCGACGGCGTACAGGTAGCCGGAGATCCAATACCACTGGCCCTGGTAATAGACCCAGGAGATCTGGCTGAAGCCGGCGTACATGCCATCGGGAGTCCAGCTACGGGCGAGGGCATCGGTGTAGGCACCGGTCGGGTTGTAGAGCTGTGTGTGGCCGGTGCCGGCAGGGCCCATTCGCATCAACTCCTGGAACCCATCCCCGCCCAAGTCTGCGTCGTAGGCGATCCAGAGCCCGCTCGGCGCCCAGGCCGGGTTCTCGCTCGAGGCCTGGTTGGAGCGCAGGACCGGGTTAGAGCCGTCAGCATTCATGGTCCAGATGCTGTAGGCGCCGCTGCGGTTCGACGTGAAGGCGATTTGGCTGCCGTCAGGTGACCAGGACGGCTCGCCGTCGTAGGCGTCGTTGGCAGTCAGGCGGACCCGGTTTGAGCCGTCGGCGTTCATGACATACACCTCGGCCTGGCCGTCCCGATAGGACTGGAAGGCGATGCGCGAGCCGTCATACGACCAGGCAGGCATCACGTCGTCGGCGCCGTGATCTGTCACCCTGGCAAGGTCGGATCCGTCGAGGTTCATGGTCCAGATCTCATAGTCTCCGCCGCGTTTGGAGGCAAAGGCTATCCTGGTGCAACCGCGGTTCAGGCGTGGGTGGATGTCGTTTGCCGGGTCATCGGTGAGGCGGGTATGGTAGGCACCGCTCCCATCGGTCAGGTAGATCTCCCAGTTGTTGTTGCGATAGGATTGGTAGACGATGGTCCACCAGTCGGTGAGGGCGGCCTGAGTGCCGGCTGAACGCTCGGGCGGAGCCTGGATGGCGCCGGCCAATGGCTCCGGCTCACTCCATCCGGTGCCCAGGTCGCCCGGCCGGGCAGGAGGCCCAGGGGGGACAACAGCCGCTCCGAGCAGGGGCGTTGCCTGGATGGCAGCCACCAGCAGAGCGGCCAAGAAGAGGAGCAGCATCCTTCGGCTCATTGGATTCTCCCAAGGGCATCCCATCGGGACAGTGCCCGGCACGGCGGGAAACACCCGCGCTCTAGGCAGGCTCTGAGAATAGTGTACGGGGTGGCCGGCTCTGTGTCAAGTGGCCGTCGTCTGCCAAGGCCCGCTCCTTCTGCTGCTATCCCCCCTGGCGCCATGCCTCGATCTGGGCGGAGGCCTCTTCTCGCAGGACGGTCACCTGGCGCCCTCCGACGAGGTCGCGCAGGGTGACGCGGCCGCCAGCTACTTCGTCGGGCCCGAGGATGGCCACGTAGGGAATGCCCCGCCGGTCGGCGTAGCGCACCTGCCGGGCCAGCGACTCGTCCTCGAAGTAAAGCTCTACGTTCAGCCCCGTCCCGCGCAGCGCAGCGGCTACCTTGAGCGAGTCGACCACCAGCTCCGGGTTGAAGCGCGTGACCAGGAGCTGGGTCACCGTCCTGCCCACGCCGGGCGGGAACATTTCCAGCTCTTCCATCACATCGATGATGCGCTCGATCCCGATCGTCGTGCCCGTGGCCGGCAGAGTGCGGCCGGTGAACATCCCGATCATCTTGTCGTAGCGCCCACCGCCGGTGATGCTGCCGATCTTGGGCTCCTCCACGATCGTCTCAAAGACCGGCCCGGTGTAGTACTCCAGCCCGCGCACCATGGCCGGCGATACGCGAATGAAGCGCTCGGGGATGCCGAGGGCATCCAGGTAGCCCACAATCTCCTCCAGCTCCGACAGCCCCTCCATGGCATCGGGAAGGCCGGCCAGAACGACCCGCAGGCGCGCCAGGATGGCGCGGTTGTCGCCTTCCACCTGGAGAAGCTCCCCCATGCGCCCAATCGCCTCATCCGGGATCGAGTTCCTGCGCAGCTCCTCCTCGACGCCCGGCAGGCCGATCTTGTCCAGCTTGTCGATCGACCGGTAGAGCCCGGCCCTCTGCTCCTCACCCACGCCGGCGTAGCGGCCTATGCCGTTGAGCAGCTTGCGGTCGTTCAGGAGGATCGCGAACTGCCGGAAGCCGAGGCGGGATAGGATCTCGTAGGTGAGGCTGAGGATCTCGGCATCGGCCAGCATCGAGGCCGGTCCCACGCAGTCGGCGTCGCACTGGTAGAACTCGCGGTAGCGGCCCTTTTGCGGGCGCTCGGCACGCCAGACGGGCGCGATCTGGTAGCGCTTGAGCGGCTTGATCAGCTCCGGGTATTGGGCAACCACGCGGGCCAGCGGGACTGAGAGGTCGTAGCGCAGCGCGAGCTGCTCCTTGCCCCCGACATGACCCGCCTCGTAGATGAGCTTTTCCGCGTCCGGGCCGTACTTGCCCATCAGCGTCTCGCGCAGCTCAAGAGCCGGCGTCTGGAGCGGCTCGAAGCCAAACTCCTCGAACACCCGCCGGATGGCGCCGATCACGTACTCGCGCTGGATCATTTTCTGCGGAAGGATATCGCGCATGCCCCGGGGCAGGCGGGGCTCTACCCTCTGTGCCTTTGTGTCCTGCATGATCCTCTCCTCCATGGCATCGTTCCGATGGACAGACCAACAAGAGAGCGTGGCTCTTGATGGAGCCACGCTCTGGCTTTGCGGCCGGGCCGACCCAGCGACAGGTCAGGCAACGGCCTCCGGCTTGTGGCTCAATGGCCGGTGGGGATGGTGTGCGTGTGGGCGCAGCGGCGCGAGCGAGCGGGCAGACTGCGGCACATCCCAGCACATTGTCCTTCCCCATCCCCTCCTGGAGCCGATGTGTACCACGAAAGTGGGAAAATGGCAAATCGGGGAATGGTTTCCCGGCACGTGGAAGTGATGGCCCCCGCACTTGCCGGCTGCGGCGGGTGGTGGTACGATGCGAATCTGTCACTCGGGGAGTGGAAATCTGATCATAGGGGAGGGGTTTATGCTCAAGACAAGATGGTTCAGAGCGGCCGGGGGCGCATTGGCGATCCTGCTGGCCTTGTCGGCCGTCGTGTGGGTCGTGGTGCCCAACGGGGCCAACTCGGCCCAAGCCGGCCTCGTGTCGTACGCGGGGAGCGCGCCGGTGGGAGCCACGAGGAACGAACAGGCTGCCGCGGAGCCGGCGCAGGCAGGCGCCGGGCCGCTGGTGATCCAACCGGAGAAGTTTGACGTGTCGCCGCCCCTGCGGGACATCCCGCCGATCGTGACGCCGCCGGCGGACGAGGAGCTGATCCGCTTCCACGAGGGACCGCTGCCCGGTCACGACCGGGGGGCCACTGGTTCCGATGCGACCCTGCAGGATTGGCACGGGGAGAGCGCGATGCCGTCGCCGATCATGAACTGGGAAGGGGTCAACAACCGGAACGGGCTGCACCCGCCCGACACGAATGGGGACGTCGGCCCGAACCACTATGTCCAGTGGGTGAACGTGTCGTTCCAGGTGTGGGACAAGAACGGCACGTCGCTCTACGGTCCGGCCAACGGGAACACCATCTGGAGCGGCTTTGGTGGGAGCTGCGAGACGTCGAACAGCGGCGACCCGGTCGTGGTGTACGATCACTGGGCCGACCGGTGGGTGATGCTGCAGTTTGGGCTTACCACGACCCCAGATTACCTGTGCATCGCGGTGTCGCAGACGGCGGACCCGACGGGCAGCTGGCACCGCTACGCCTACGCGTGGCCCAACAACCTGATGCCGGACTATCCGAAGATCACGCTGTGGCCGGACGGCTACTATGTCGCGGTCAACCAGTTCAGCTCATCGGGGTCGTGGCGCGGGCAGGGGGCGGCCGCCTTCGAGCGGGACAAGATGCTTCTGGGCCAGTCGGCGCAGACGATCTACTATGACCTGTACGCGCACAACCCCAACTATGGGGCCATGCAGCCGGCCGACTGGGAGGGGACGTCCCAGCCGCCGGCCGGCGCGCCCTGCCCCTTCATGGAGTGGGACGACTCGAGCTGGATTGGGCCGAACGACGCGCTGAGGATCTGGAACTTTCACGTCGATTGGGTCACGCCAGGCAACTCCACGTTCGGCGCCGGGCTGGAGCCGAACCAAACCCTCAACACAGCGGACGTCAACCCCACCATCTGCAGTCAGAACTTTTGCATCGACCAGCCGGGGACGACCCAGAACCTGGACGAGATCTCGGACCGACTGATGCACCGGCTCCAGTACCGCAACTTTGGCAGCTATCAGTCGATGGTGACGAACCACACGGTGAGCATTGGGAGCAACCTGGCCGGCATCCACTGGTACGAGCTGCGCAACACGGGCGGGGGGTGGTCGATCTACCAGGAGGGGACGTATGGTCCGAACGACGGGGCGAGCCGCTGGATGGGCAGCATTGCGCAGGACCAAGCCGGCAACATGTCGCTCGGGTTCAGCGTATCGAGTGGCAGCCTCTATCCGACGATTCGCTACGTGGGCCGGCTGGCGGGGGACGCGCCGGGGACGATGCCGCAGTCCGAGACGACGCTGATCACCGGCGCCGGCTACCAATCCAGCACGTACGGACGCTGGGGGGACTATAGCGCGATGCAGGTGGACCCCACGGACAGCTGTACTTTCTGGTACACGCAGGAGTACATCGTGAACAGCGGCTATGCCAACTGGCAGACCCGCATCGGCTCGTTTGTGTTCCCCGACTGCGGCCTGACCAAGGCGTTCATCGGGAACATTGCCATGAAGTACAAGGTGACGGTGCCCAACACCTACATGGTCCAGGCCAAGGTGCCGGTGTGGGATGAGGCGGGCAACCGTGTCGTGGGCGCGAACGTGACCGCGCAGTGGACGCTGCCCGACGGCCGGACCTTTACGCAGACGCGGGCGACCGGGGCCGCTGGGGCTGCCGCCTTCGCGCGCGCGTCCAAGCAGACCGGGCTCTACACGATCACGATCTTGAACGTTCAGGCGCCCGGCTACGAGTACGATCCCGCCATGAACCAGGAGACAAGCGAAGACATCACGGTGCCGTAGACAGGCTGCCGGCCTGTCCTTTGGGTGGAACGGGAGAGACTGACCCCAGTCTCTCCCGTTTTTCGATCGGAGGGCGGGCGGCGGGATGGCTCCCTGTCAGCCCAGGCCCTGCGGCGAGGATGGGGCTCGGGCCGGGCCGGCCCGAGGCCAGGCGCCGGCTACAGCTCGCCCAGCGGATAGGTCCGGCACTGCTGAAAGGCCTCAAACATGGCGAGCACGTTCTCGACGGGTGTCTGGGCCTGGACGTTGTGGATGGTGTTGAAGACGAAACCGCCGCCTCGACCGAAGATGCGCACTTTTTCTTGGACCTCGCGGCGAACTTCGTCGGGTGTCCCAAAGGGCAATGTCCGCTGGCAGTTGATGCCGCCTCCCCAGAAGACCAGTTGATCTCCGAAGCGGTCCTTTAGCATCTGGGCATCCATGTTCACGGCGGTCCACTGCACCGGGTTGAGGATATCGATCCCGGCCTCGATGAAGCTTGGGATCAGGGGAAGGTTGGAGCCACAGCTGTGCATAAAGGTCTTCCATGCCGTGTGCTGGTGGATCCAGTCGCAGAGCGTCTTGTGGAATGGGAAGTACATCTGGCGGTAGGTCTTGACTGACATGAAGGGCGCGTTCTGGGTCCCAAAGTCGGTTCCCGTCAGAAACACGACGGCCACACGGTCGCCCACGGCGCGGTACATCTTTTCCAGGTTGGCCAGCCCGACCTCGCACTGCCGCTCGAACACCTTGAGGACAAAGTCCTTGCGCTTGACCGTGCTAACGTACCACTCTTCGATGTCGCGGATGCCCCTCGGGTGCTTGAGCTGCGTCGCCGGCACCATGCTGATATCGCCAAACGCCGTGCCGCCAAAGTTGAGGACAATCGCCTTGTCGGTCTGCTCATGGAGGCGCGTCACCTCGCGCTCGAAGTGGTGCACTTCGTCGTCGGTGAGGAGCGTGAACTCTTCCATGTTGTCTTCGGGGTCCAGTTTTCCCTCGTCGATCGGCTCCTGCCGGACGATGGCGTCGAAGTAGAACCCACCGGCGGGCATGCGGCCGCTGGGCGGCGCCGATCGATCGCCGTCGGGGTACTGGTATAGGTTCCCGTCGGCGGAAGGCTCGGTATTGAATTGGCCGGGGACGAGCACGGGGGTGCCGTCGCCCAGCTGCCACGGTTTCCAGCCCTGGCTCTCGAGGCCAAAGAAGCCTTTCGCCGGATTGACACCCACGATATCCACGCCGAAGGCATCCAGCAGGTCGGGGCCGATTTCGCCAAGCATCTGGTACGGCTCGATCACCTTGACGGGTGTGCCGGGAGGGTCAAGGTGCATGGCCTGGCGGAGGGCGTAGACGACGCTCACGTTCATGCCTGTGACCAGGGTGCCTCCCAGGTCGAGGGGCACTCGGTCCGGCTCTTGGTGGTTGAGGGCCGCTTGTACGCGTTCTCTGGATGTCCGCATTGCATCCTCCCTGGATGGTGAGCTAGGGCAAAGCCCAGACATCTCTACCACACAGTGGAAGGCGCGTCAAGTTGGGGAGGCGCGGGCAAGGTTGTTTCACTTCTTGTAGCTCGTGCGTGCCTCTCCGCAGGCAGGCGGCTTGCTCAGTAGCTCCGCATCACAAGCGGCAGGTAGAGCAGAAAGCCGTCCGGCTGTGCCACCACCCCGCCGCCCCAGAACCCGCCGCCCAGGGCGTACACCCCGCCCGCTGCCACGCCCGCGTCGGGCTGGCCCGCCGTCCCGCCGAGGGAGTAGACGCCGCCGGTGCTGAAGGTACCGCCCCCACCGTCCACCGTGCTCCAGGAGAGGTCATAGACGCCGCCGGATTGGGCGAGAACCGGGACGGCCGCCAGCAGGACGAGGAAGGCGAGCAGGCTTCTTGGGTGGAACGCACGTCGAAGGCGCGTTGCACCTGGGAAATAGATCCCCTTCATTTCCCTCTCCCCCTAGTCCAGCGTGACAAAGACGGCGATGAGCCCGGCGCCCGAGTCGAGCGGCTCCAGGGCGGTGCCCACGCCCGGGGCCGCTTCGGCCACCGTCAGCCCGTCGACCATCACCGTGCGCAGAGCGCGGGCGTGCCCCGGCTGCCCGCCGGCGGCCAACCGCATGCCGGCGGCGATGGGTCCCGAGGACGCGTCGGCCTTGACCTGCGCCGGGCCGTAGACAACCAGGAAGAGATGGTCGCCTGCCTGAATCTCGCCCTCCGCCAGATCCACGGACTCTATGGTCTGGCCGTCGCGCTGAGCCTGGGCTCGTACGCCGCGCGCCTGCACAACGCCGATGACTGCCTCGCCGGGGGCGGCGCGGTGGACGCGCAGGATGGGTTGGTTGGTCCCGGCGAGCGGCTCGCCCAGGCCGGAGACGGCCGCCAGGTCGCCCGGCTCGAGCGCGCCCGCGCCGTCGCTCTGCCCGAGCTGGATCAGCACGCAGCCGACGCAGCCCCCGGTAAAGATCTGGCCGGCAAAGACACCGGCATAGGTGCCTGCGCTCTCCGCGTAGATGCCGGGGCTGGTGCCCGTGTTGTAGGTATAGACGCCGCCGTAGGCGTAGCCGCTCGACACGTTGGCGTAGGCCTCGATGGACCCGCCGGCGTCGTTGTCGACCTTTAGACCGTAGCCGCTGTTCGCGGCGTCGATGTTCGCTCCGTTCTGTGCGCGCACGTTGAAGGTGTTGGCGCCCGTGGCGATATAGTCCGACTCCTGCTTGTCGGCCCAGACAAAGCTGCCGGAGGTGGGGGCCTTGGCGCGGTAGCCGGCCGCGAAGCTGGAGAGGCCCCCCGCAGAGTTGAGGAACCCGCCCGGCACGGTGGCGTAGTCGCCGCTGGCGGCGTTGCCCCAGCCCCCGCCAACGGTGGAACGCGAACCGCCCGCGCTGTTGTCGTCGCCGCCGCCCACAGTGGCGCAGTAGGCACCTGCCTCGTTCGAGTATCCCCCGCCGACCGTGGCCGATATGTCGCCAGCGATGTTGCTCCATCCACCGCCGACGGTCGAGTGGGGTCCCGAGGCGTTGTTGCTGATGCCCCCGCCAACGGTCGCGTAGTTCGCGTCGGCGACGGTGCCCGTGTTGTCCCCCGCCTGGTTGTTCGCACCGCCGCCGACCGTGCTGAGGTTGTCGGTGACCCGGTTGAGGTAACTAGCCTCCCCGCCACCCCCGATCGTCGCCCCGTAGACCCCGCTCGTCAGCCAGTTGCCGCTGTAGCCGCCGACCAGGTTGGGGCTGGAGGCGTTCGGCTCGAACCGCAGCACGCGCGCCGCGTTCACCTTGATCTCTAGCGCTTCGCTGTCGCTGGTGCCCAGGTAGTTTGTCCCCGGCGTCGTCCCGGCATTGCCGGTCAGCGACCAGCCGCCTCCGCTCACCGCTTGGCAGGTGACCGTGCCGTCGGCGTTGACCACCCGGATGGCGCTGCCGGTCGTGCACGACCCGCTCACGCGGCGCTGCAGGTAGGTCGTGTTGGCCGAGAAGGTGGTGCCGGAGAGGGTCAGCCCCGTCCCGGCGGAGTAGGTGGTGTCGTTGTCGGTCCCGTCGGCGAACCCTGCCGGCACGCCGCTCAGCCCCGACCAGGGCGCCCCCTTGGAGTGGAGGGCATACGGCGCCGCGGTGAGCGCCTGCCGCGGGGAGAGGATCTGGTAGGTGCCGGATCCGGACGGGCAGCGCACCGACATCTCGAGCCAGCGCGCGTCGCCCTCAAACTTGCCCGTGCCATAGTCCAGCTGCACGGTGAAGAGCCCCTCCGCCACCGGCATAGCAGTCTTGGTCAGGATGCCCACCTGGGTGCCGCCGGTCAGGGCGTCGTACAGGCCGAACTTGACGTCGCAGGTGCCGGTGTAGGGGGCGTCGCTGACTTTGAGTTGCCCCTGGTAGGTGAACGCCGTGCCCAGGGGTGCCGACTGGGGTTCCTGGGCCAGCGCGAGGCCGGCCATGAGGAGAAACGCCAACGCTGCCGCTGCAACCCTTGCAGCCGTTCCGAGTGCCCGCTTGCCTTCCATGGGATTACCTCCTCTGGTGGTTTGGTGCGGCGCACCCCGCAGGTGCGCTGCACCTGGCGTGAACGACACGACTCCTCGCGCCGGCAAACCGGCGGGTGGGTTGGAGTGTTGGGAGTCGGGTGCAGCTGCCGGAATGCCTTACCCAGCGTTCGCCTCGCGCCGGATTGCGGCCCTGAGGCGCGGTCAGCTAGAACGATCTCATTATGCCACGATTGGAGTGGGCGTCAAGCGGAGCGACGGCGGCCCAGCGAAGGGCGAGGATTGAGGCGTGCTGCCGCGTGCAGGAGTGCAGCACATCCCAATGGCTCGGGCAAGCTGAATCCGCCCGCGCTGAGTTGCCCAAAGTCAAAGACTTCTGGCAGCAATTGTGCCATACTCAACATGGCGAGTCGGCCTGCTCGCGGCTCGCAGGTGCGCTGTCTCCGTCGCTGAACCAGGGTGCGAAATCCTGCTGAAGACGATCCACCCGCTCATGGCCGACCTGGGACTCTTTGGTGGCGTGCTATTTGCCGTCAGCACCTATGGATTCCTGACCCGCAGGAACTGGGCGTTCTTCCTGTCTGTTGTGGCGCTGGTCCTGGTGCTGCTGGGCAGTTGGTTTGTCAACCCCTACCCACACCCTGACCTCTTCCATGAAGTACCGCGAGGATAATGCCCGGGCCGGCGTGCCGACTTTTCCCTCTACCCATGGCGACACTCTCACCCAGGCCGTGATTGCCATCTCGTCCATGCTGGCCTCGCTCCCCACGTGTTGCCTCACGGGTAAATGTTACCGAAAAGGGCTCGTTGCCTCACGAGTGAATGTTACC
>MTKX01002313.1_pt6 | contig 70667 bp, 54 predicted proteins | sample 1042771 | NCBI WGS metagenome assembly MTKX01 (sample SAMN06212183, study PRJNA360534) | anaerobic digester metagenome | biome: Wastewater treatment plant; material: sludge; isolation source: anaerobic digester fed with sludge from wastewater treatment plant | place: Denmark: WWTP Randers ...
GTAGGCGTCGAGCTGGACGGCGTCGCCGGCCGTGCTGACGGCGCCCTCGCGGCTGGAGCCGTAGACCATGGCCGTCCCGTCCAGGGCCCAGCGGGCGTTGAAGGCCCCGAAACCGTTCTTGGTCAGGTCGACGACGCGGCCCTTGCCGTCGCTCGAGACGAGGCCGACCTGGGGCGTGAACAGCCGGGTGAAGGCGAACTGGACCAGGAACCATTTGCCGTCAGGGCTCCAGCGGTAGGTCTGGTCGCCGTCGGCATAGGAATAGTTGTAGTCGGCGGGCAGGATGGTCCGGGCGGCCTTGGTGGCCAGGTCGACGACCCTGAGGACGACGCGGTCCTCGAGGTAGGCGACCTCCTTGCCGTCCGGGGAGAACTCGGGCTGGAACTCCTCGGCCGCCGTGGCGACGACGGGTTCCTCCTTGAGGACGGTCGAAGCGTAGAAGTAGGGCTCCTCGGCCCGCGCGATCGAGGTCCTGTAGACGTTCCAATTGTTGTCGCGCTCGGCCGCGTAGACGAGGGACCGGCCGTCGGGGCTGAAGGACACGCCGCGCTCCTGGCCGGGGGTGTTCGTGACTCGCTTGGCCAGGCCGCCCTCGACGCTGCCGGCGAAGACCTCGCCGCGGAAGACGTAGGCCAGCTCCTTGCCGTTCGGCGACAGGCGCATCTCGGTGATGCCGCCGCCGACGGGCAGGGGCCGCTCGAGGACCTGGCGCCCGTCCTGGGCGATGCGGACCTCGACCCGCCGGGGCTCGCCCGCGCCGGGGGCCAGGGTGTAGATCTCGCCGTCGTACCCGAAGCAGAGCGCGCCGTTCGAGGCCCTGGTCAGGAAGCGGACCGGGTTCTTGGTGAAGCGCGTCACGGCGACCGCCTCGCCGGGCCGGCCGAGCGAGCTCTTGAAGACGTTGAAGGAGCCGCCGCGCTCGCTCAGGAAGTAGAACCCGTCGCCGTCGCCGTCAAAGACGGGATTGCGGTCCTCGCCCTCGTAGGTCGTCAGCTGCCGGTTCTTCCCGGTCTTGAGGTCGTAGACCCAGACGTCGCGGGCGATGGCCGAGGTGTGGTGCTTGCGCCACTCGCTCTCGTAGCCCTTCTGGTCGTGGTAGAGGACCTTGGTGCCGGCGCCGTCGACGACGGCCGCGATGGCCGGTTGGGTCATGACGAGCGCGGCCTCGCCGCCGGCGACCGGGGCGCTGTAGAACTCCGGCAGGGCGCCCATCGGGAACTGGACGTTGGCCGCCGCGTCCTGGCGGGTCGCGCTGAAGAGGACGGCTCTGTCGTCCGCAGTGAAGCCGCTGGGGATGTCGGCCCCGGAGTGGAAGGTCAGGCGCTTGGCTTCGCCGCCGCCCGCCGGCATGAGGAAGACGTCGAAATTGCCGTAGCGGTCGGACGCGAAGGCGATCGACTTCCCGTCGTGGCTCCAGACGGGGGCGTAGTCGTAGGCCTCGCTGAGGGTCAGGGGCAGGGCCTGGCCGCCGGCGGCCGGGACCCGGTAGATATCGCCCTGGTAGCAGAACAGGATGGTCGAGCCGTCGGGGGAGACGGCCGGATACCTCAGCCAGAGCGGCCGGTCCTGGGCGGCCAACGGGGTGGCCGCGGCCATGAGGGCGGCGGCGAGGATGAGCGTCAGGCAGGCGGTCTTCACGACGGGACGGCGGGAGAGCGGCATGGGTTCCTCCGTGGATATAGAAACATCCATGGGTTTAGACGTAACGGGACGCTTTTTGGTTTCCTTCGGCTCGTTGACAGTCTTTCGAGACCCGGCGTATAGTGGCCTTCCGCCCATGACGCGCCCGAGGAGAGACGACATGACCCGTTCCTTCGACCGGACCGCCCTGCCCGTCGCACTTCTTCTTGTTCTTGTGGTTGGCATGGCTTTGCCCGCCGCGGCCCAGCCGGACCCGCCCGATCTGGAGTTGGCGGACGAGGCCCCGGCCGTCCGCGCCGTGGCCATCCCCGTCGGAAAGACCGAAGCCGTCAGCGACGATCCCACGCGGTTCACTCGGGTCCTGTTCGCCCCTCCCGACGAGGCCCGGCTCGTGCCCGGGCGGACGTGGGACATCGACATGGCCCTGGCCCTCCGCTTGGGGCGCATGGAGCCGGCCGAGCGTTGGCGGGCCATCCGCCGCAATCTGGGCCTGGCCCCGGACGACAAGCGGGCCCTGGTCGTCTGGACCGAGGTCGTGGACGCCCTCCTGTCCCAACTCGGGACCCTGCCCGACCTGAAGGACCCCGCGGCGCCCGGCTTCGGCCTGCGCGTCGCCTTCCCCGGGACCGACCCGGAAAACAAGAGGCGGGCCGAAGTGGCTCTGACCTTCGAGGCCGGGAAGACCGGCTTCGAGGACCGCCTGAACGAGCGCGTGGCCGCGGCCATGACCGGGGTCGAGGGCTTCGTCAGCCTGGTCTTTGCCGACGGCACCCCCGTCGAGGGGGATTGGCTCAAGGACCATCCCGGATTGTCCGTCCGTCTCAAGGACGGCGAGGGGAAAGAGGTCGCGGCCTTCGCGCTCAAGGACCATCCCTTCTACTGCTTCCCGTCCCTTCCGGCCGACAAGGACCTCGGCGGGGACTATCGCCTGGAGATCGCCCAGGCCGATAGGCCGGGCGGGGAAAACGGCCCGGCCGGTAAAGTCATCATGGAGCCCCAATACGTCCCTGTCCGCTACGGCGTCCGCAGCCGCCAGGACCTGACGCTCATGAGGGACGAAACGCGCCTGAAAGACGAGATGGCGGAGCTCGCCGATAGGCCCAAAATGCTCGACCTCGACGACGCCTTCGCCGGGCTCGCGAACCTCCAGGGAGCGCCCGCCTCGGTCGTGTCCCTGTTCCAGCAGCTCGCGGAGACCGTGCCCGTCGTCAATATCGTCGCCGGCATACTGCCGGCCAATCCGGGCCTGCACTTCGGCGCGGTCATGACCAAGGACGCCGGGCCCCAGATCTTCTATTCCGTGCGCTTCAAGTTCCGGGCCGACCTCCCGGACCGCGCTCCCCGCTTCGTGACCCGGGGAACGATCCGCCTCCAGGTTCTGACCGCCGCGGACGCCGCGCTGCCCGTCAGTCCGGCCTACGTCAAGGTCGTCTGGCTGGCCCAGACCGACGCGGCCGGGCTGTCGCTCGACTCCCGCCCCGTCCGGACCTTTCCGTTGGGGCTCGGCATCGGGGTCGTGCCGTCCATGAGTCCGGCCCTCTTTTCGGCCGGGCTGAGCTACAAGATGTTCAACGTGGCCGAGGTCTACGCCGGCGTGGGCTTCCGGTCCGACAAGAACGTCCCGGAAGATCCCGAAGAGCCCTTCTCCAAGACCTCCTTCGTCTACGGACTGACCGTCGACGTCGAGCACGTCCTGGGGGCCATCTTCAAGGCCGTCAACCGGGACGGGAACTAGGGAGGTTCCGATGACCGCCGGACCCTCCGCCGCCGCCGCGCTCGAGGCTCTGGCCGTCCCCAAGGTCGACCGGTTCGACCTGGTCACGGTCCGCCTGCCGTTCGTGGCCCCGTTCGGGACCAGCGTCTACACCTGGACCGACAAGGAGGCCATGCTGATGCGCCTCGAATCCGGGGGCGCCGTGGCCTGGAGCGAATGCGTCTCCGATCCCGATCCGTTCTATTTTTACGAGACCAACGCCACGGCCCGCCACATCATCAAGGACTTCCTGCTCGGGATGGTCGAACCGGGGCTGACGATGGGCGAGCTCGACGGCCGGTTCCGCCGCGTCCGCGGCCACGGCATGGCCAAAGCCACCCTCGAGAACGGGCTCCTGATCCTCATCGCCATGCAGAAGGGTGTGCCGCTCCACGAGCTGATGGGGCGCCCCGTCCGGCGCATCCCGTCCGGCCTGAGCATCGGGCTCAAGGAGACGAAGGAGGAGCTCTTGGCCGCGGTCAAGGGGGCCGTGGCCCGCAAGTATCACCGCGTCAAGATGAAGGTCAAGAAGGGCCAGGACGTCGACTGGGTCGCGGCCGTCCGCGAGCGCTTCCCGGACCTGCCCCTCATGGTCGACGCCAACGGCGACTATACCCTGGCCGATGCCGCCCACCTCCGGCGGCTCGACGACTTCGGCCTGATGATGGTCGAGCAGCCGCTGTCCTACAGCGACATCTTCGAACACGCCCTGCTCCAGCGGGAGATGAAGACCGCCCTCTGTCTCGACGAATCCATCCACGGCCTGGCCGACGCGGCCGCGGCCGTCGGGCTCGGCGCCTGCCGCATCGTCAACATCAAGCAGGGGCGGGTCGGCGGACTGATGGAATCCATGCGCATCGCCCATTACTGCGCCGACCGCGGCATCGGGGTCTGGTCGGGCGGCATGGACGAGACCGGCGTCGGCCGCGCCGTCAACATCCATCTCCAGACGGCCGAGGGTTTCAGCCTGCCCGGGGACACCTCGGAGACCGCCAACTATTTCGACGAGGACATCGCCGACCCGCCGGTCGTCCTCGACGCCGACGGCTTCATCGCCGTCCCGGCCGGGCCGGGGCTCGGCGTCCGGGTCGTTCCCGAGAGGATCCTCAAGCGGGCCCTCGGCTGGGAACGCCTGCGCTGAGGCGGCCTCGGAGGTCGTCGCGGCGGGCGTTGCGGACGGCCGGCCGTTTGTGGAACAATGCCGGCATGGACGCTCGCAGGATCATCACGGTCGTCTCTTTCGCAGGGATCCTCCATCTCGCGGGGGGCCCCGCATCCGGGCAGGCGACGGGCCTGCGGTCGGTCGAGCTGACGGGCCCGGCCGGGGCTGGCACGGCCGTCAAGGGCCTGACGCTCGCGAACGGCGCGAGGATCGCTCTGCCCGCGCCTCTGCCACTCTTCTCGCTCCTCGTCGACGGCAAACCCGCGCTGGCTTCGAGATTGCCCGCGGGCCTGTCGCTCTCGGTCGCCGCGGACCCCGGCTTCGCGCCGGGCGTCAAGCTCACCGTCATCTTCCGCAACGGGACGAAAGGCAAGATCACGCTCGAGAACCTCGTCCCGCTCGGCCAGGCGGACGACCGGGCCTTCATCACCGCCGGGCTTCCGAACGAGGAGCCGCACACGCTCGACCGGACCCAGCTCTTCCGCCCGGGGCTGCGCCCGGTCGGGGTCCTGCTGCCCGACAACGCCTGGTCCATGGGCTTCGCCTCCCTCGACCTCGCCGCGGGGCCGACCCTCTCGGCCATCGCCCGGCGGATCAAGACGGACAAGGCCCAACGGACCCGCTGGGCCGCGACCCTCGAGCCGGGCGGATCGGCCGAGTACGCCCTCCATCTCGAGGCCCACGACGGCGGCTGGCGGCGCGGCCTCGAGATCATGTTCCGCGAGCGCTACCTCTACGACCTCGACAGGTTCGACGACGCCCTGTTCCGGCGCGCCGACCTGGCCTGGGTCCGGCGGGCCTATCTCATGGTCCTGCGGTTCGCCTGGGACCGGGCCTATTACGACGGCGACGCCGCGAAATACGCCTACGACGGGACCCTGACGGCCTGGGACAAGACGCTCGGCCCCGTCGACATCTTCACCATCTGGCCGACCTGGCCGCGCCTGGGCCTCGACGAGCGCAACCAGTGGGACATGTACCGCGACCTGCCGGGCGGGCTGGCCGAGCTCCGGCGCCAGGCCGACCTGGCCCACAGCCTGGGCAAGAAGTATTTCATCTCCTACAATCCCTGGGACTCCAGCACCCGGCACGAGGACCACATCGCCGGCATGGAGGACATGCTGCGGACGCTCGACGCCGACGGCGTCGTCCTCGACACGCGCGGCGAGTCGAGCCGCGAGTTCCAGGCCGCGGCCGACCGGGTCAAGCCGGGCATCATCATGTACAGCGAGGGCATGGCCGTGCCGCGGGACATGCCCGGCATCGTCTCGGGCCGCGTCCACGACGCCCTGTACATGCCGCCGCCGCTCAACATGAACAAGTTCATGCGGCCCGATTTCGCCATCTTCCGGGTGCTCCAACTGGCCGAGGGGCCGCTCCACCGCGAGGCGGCCGTGGCCTTCTTCAACGGCTACGGCTCCGAGATCAACACCATGCGTCCCGGCCGGCCCGACTGGATCGAGGAGGACCTCCGCTATCTCGGCCGGACGACCAAGCTCCTGCGCGAGAGCTCGTCGGCCTTCCTCGACCCGGCCTGGGAGCCGCTCGTGCCCACGGTCGAGGATGGCCTATGGGCCAACCGCTGGCGCGACGGCGCCAAGACCGTCTGGACCGTCTACAGCCTGAGGCCCGAGGGCTACAAGGGGCCGCTTTTCGAGGCTGAGCTCCCGAAGGGCGCCCACTTGGTGGGTCTCTGGAACCACGAGGAGCTCGAGCCGGTCGTCCGCGACGGGAAGACCTACGCGCCCGTCGAGGCGGCCGCCTTCGACGCCGCCTGGCTCGGGACCCGCCGCGAGGGGAGCGTGGACTGCGTCGCCGTCTTGCCCGCCCTGCTGCGTGTCGAGGCCGACGGCGAGCTCGTGACCTTCGAAGCCCCGTCCGCTCCGGCCGGCAGCCGCGTGGCCGTCTCGGCGGGGAACCCGTCCTACGGCGAGACCGCGGCCGTGTTCGGGACGGAGAAGCGGACGATCGCCCTGCACGACCACTTCGGCTTCCGCGAGGAAAAGTTCGTCGTCCAGCTCTTCGATCCGCGCGGCGAGATCCTCGACGAGCGCGTCGTCCGGCTGCCGTTAGCCTATCCGCGCCTCGTGACTCGCGTCAAGCGAACGGTTGCGGCCTCGAAGGCGCCGGCCGGCATGGTCGAGGTCCCGGCCGGGACGTTCGTCTTCAAGACGGCCGGCAATCCCGACGACGCCAATCCGGTCATCCCGTATCCCGACACCCAAAAACCCCGGACGCTCGTCATGCGCCGGTTCTTCATGGACCGGACGCCGGTGACAAACGCCGGGTTCGCCGAATTCCTCGAAACTTCGCATTATGGGCCCACCGACAGGTCGAACTTCCTCAAACACTGGGTCGACGGAAAACCTCCGGCCGGCCAAGGCGACCACCCCGTGCGCTGGGTTTCGCTCGAGGATGCCCGGGCCTATGCGATGTGGGCCGGCAAGCGCCTGCCGACCGAGGCCGAGTGGCAGTACGCCGCGCAGGGTCGCGACGGACGGCCTTTCCCCTGGGGCGCGAAGATGGAGTCCGGCCGCTGCAACGATAAGCTCAATAAGACGACCCCGGTCACGGCTTTCCCCAAGGGCGCCAGCCCCTTCGGCGTCCTCGACATGGTCGGCAATATCTGGCAGATGACGGACGACGTCTACGACAACGGCGTCTACCGCTACGGCATCATCCGGGGCGGCAGCTTCTACGCCCCCGAGACGAGCGAGTGGTACGTCAAGAGCGGGCCCCTCGCCGCCGACCGGGTCCAGATCCTGCTCCTCGTCGCCCCCGGCCTCGACCGCGTGGCCACGGTCGGCTTCCGCTGCGTCAAGGACGCCGACTAGGTCCTTGGCCCTGCCGGGCCCGCAGCGCGGCCCCGGTATGGGAGCCGGTGCTGGCCGCCACCTCCTCAGGCGTTCCCTGGACCACGACCCGGCCGCCCTCGTCCCCGGCTTCCGGGCCGAGATCGACGATGTGCCCCGCCCGGGCGATGAGGTCGAGGTCGTGCTCGACGGCGACGATCGTGTGCCCCGCCTCGAGGAGCCGTCCGAAGAGCCCGAGCAAGCGGTCGACGTCCGAGGGATGGAGGCCGGTCGTCGGTTCGTCGAAAAGGTAGAGGACCGGGCCCCGAACGGGGACGGTCAGCTCCGCGGCCAGCTTCAGCCGCTGCCGCTCGCCGCCCGAGAGAGTATCGAGGGCTTGGCCGAGCCGCAGGTAGTCGAGCCCGATCTCCGCCAGGAGCGCGAGGCCGGACGCGAGCCTGGGCCGGTCGGCGAAGGCGGCCGCGCCATCGGCCGCGGTCAGATCGAGGACCTCGGCGATCGTCCGCCCGTCGACGCGGACCTCGAGCACGCCCGGCGCGTAGCGGGCGCCGCCACAGGCCTCGCAGGGCACCGTGACGTCGGCCAGGTGGTCGAGGCCGACCGTGCGGCGGCCGGTCCCGCCGCACGCCTCGCAGCGCCCCTCGGGCGTCAGGAACGAGAAGTGAGCCTTCTTGAAGCCCTTGGCCCGCGCCTCCTCGGACGCGGCGAACAGGTCGCGCACGCCGTCGAAAAGGCCGAGGGCGGTCAGGGGGATGCTGGCGACGCTGGCGGCCGGGGCCTCGAGGCCCGCGGCGACCACTTTGCCGAAGCGCTCGAGGCCGCGGACCGCCGAGCAGGCGACGGGGCGGCCGGCCCGGCTCGAGGCCAGCAAAACGTCGAAGACCAGGCTCGACTTGCCGCTCCCGGAAACGCCGGTCACGGCCGTCAGGACGCCTGTCGGGACGGACACGTCGACGCCGCGGAGGTTGTTGGCCCGGGCCCCGGCGATCTCGATAGGCGGCCCGGGCGTTCCCGGCAGGGGACCGGGCCGAACGGCCCGGCCGGCGAGATAGGGACCGGTCACCGATGAGGCCGAGGCCTCGACCTCCCCGGGCGTCCCTTCGGCGACGACTCGGCCGCCCCGGCGTCCCGCGCCGGGGCCGATGTCGACGACATGGTCGGCGGCCCGGACGACGTCGAGATCGTGCTCCACGGCGACGACCGTGTTGCCCTCGGCGGCCAGGCCGCGGACGAGCCCGAGGAGCTTGCCGGTGTCGCGCGGGTGGAGGCCGAGGGTCGGCTCGTCGAGGACGAAGGTGACGCCCGTGAGCCGGACGCCGAGCAGGCCGGCCAGGCGCAACCGCTGGGCCTCGCCGCCGGAGAGCGTGGCCGCGGCGCGGTCGAGACGAAGATAGCCGAGGCCGACGTCGCGGACGAGCCCCAGCCGGCGCCCAATCTCCTCGCGGACGGCGGCCGTCACGGCCGCGGCCCGGGGCTCGAGGCCGTCCCCGCCGCCGTCGCCGCCGAAGACGACGAGGCTCTCGGCCACGGTCAGGGCCGAGAGGGCGGCGATGTCGAGGCCTCGCCAGGTCACGGCGAGAGAGTCCGGCTTGAGCCGCCGGCCGCCGCAGGCCGGGCAGGGGTCGTCCCGCATCAGGACCCGCATGGCCTCGCCGCGGCGATCGGCGTGTTTGCGCCCGTACTCCTCGGCGACGAGGGCGGCCAGGCCTTTCCACGGCCCGCGGAACGTGAAGTCGCCGGCGCGCCGCCCCCGCTTGTACGACCAGACGATGTCGTAGACGCGGTCGCCCGTGCCGCTCCAGGCCAGGGCCCGTTCGGCGTCCGTGAGCGCCGCGTACGGCTTCTCGAAGTCCATTCCGGCCGCCGCGCCGGCGGCCCGGAGGGCGGCGACGAACTGGCCGTGGGGGTCGCCGTAGAAGCGGCCGGTCTTCGTCCCGTCCATGGCCCCGGCCGTGAGCGGCCGGGACGGGTCCGTGATGAGCCGTTCGGGGTCGGCCACGGTCACCGTGCCCAGGCCCTTGCAGGCCGGACAGGCGCCCTGCTCGTGGTTGAACGAGAACATCGAGGCCGTCAGCGCGCGGCCGCCAAGGCCGGGCGGGGCCGTCCCGGCCCGCGAATAGAGCAGCCGGTAGTAGTCGTGGATCTCGGTCATCGTCCCGACGGTCGAGCGCGGATTCCCCGCCGAGGCCGGCCCGGCGACCGCGACCGGCGGCGTCAGGCCGCGGGCGGCGGCGAAGTCGGCCCGGCCGCCCTTGTCGATGAGGGCCCGGACGTAGGCCGAAAAGCTCTCGATGGTGCGCTGGCGGGAAGCGGCGAAGAGGGTGTCGAAGACGAGCGAGGACTTGCCGCCGCCGGAGGGGCCGCAGACGACCGTGAACTCGCCGAAGGGGATGCGTACGTCGACGTCCCGGAGGTTGTGGGTCGAGACGCCTTCGAGGACGATGGGCCCGTCCGCCGCCGCCCTCCCCATCGCTCCGCCCGCGGCCGCCGCTTCGCCGGCGAACTCGCCCCGCAGGGCCCGGCCGGTGAGGGACTCGGAGCAAGCGGCGATCTCGCCGGGCGTGCCGGCGGCGACGACCCGGCCGCCGTCCTCGCCGCTCCCGGGGCCGAGGTCGACGACGCGGTCGGCGGCCCGGATGACGTCGGGGTGGTGCTCGACGGCGACGACGGTCCGGCCGAGCTCGACCAGGCCCTGGAGCGCGGCGACGAGGTTCTCCACGTCGGCCCGATGGAGGCCGGTCGTCGGTTCCTCGAGGATGTAAAGAACAGGCCCTTTGGCCGTCCGGCCCATTTCGGCCGCCAACTTGACGCGCTGGGCCTCGCCGCCCGAGAGCGTGGCCGAGCTCTGGCCGAGCTTGAGGTAACCGAGCCCGAGCCGCTTCAGGACCTCGAGACCGGAGGCCAGGCGCGGCTCGCCGGCGTAGAACACGGCGGCCTCGTCGACGCTCATCTCCAGGACGTCGTGGATCGACCGCCCGCGGTCGCGCACGGCCAGCGTCTCTTCGTTGAAGCGGCGGCCGTCGCAGTCGGGGCAGACGACTTCTACGTCGCCGAGGAAATGCATGCCGATCCGGAGCAGCCCGGCGCCCTGGCAGGTCTCGCAGCGGCCGCCGGCGACGTTGAAGGAGAAGCGGCCTTTGCCGAAGCCTCGCGCCTCGGCCTCGGGCAGCGCGGCGAAGAGGTCACGGACGCGGTCGGCGAGGCCGGTGTAGGTGGCCGGGTTGGAGCGCGGCGTCCGGCCGATGGGGGACTGGTCGACCTCGACGACGCGGCCGAAGGCGCCCTCGACCTCGATGCCGCCGGCGTCCGGGCCGGGACCGAGACGGCCGGCGCGCAGGCGCTCGGCCAGGACGCGACGGACGAGCGTGGATTTGCCCGCCCCCGAGACGCCGGTGACGACGTTGAGGGCGCCGAGCCGGAACTCGGCGTCGATCCCTTTGAGGTTGTGGAGGCGGGCGCCGCGGACGGTGATCCGGCCCGTCCCGGCGCGGCCGCGGGAAGGGACGACGGGGGCGCGGTCGCCGGCCAGGAAGTCGCGGGTCGGGCTGAGGCCTTTCGCCAAGTCGACGATCCCGGCGGCCGGGCCCTGGTAAAGGACGCGGCCTCCGGCCGCTCCGGGCCCGGGCCCCAGGTCGACGACGTGGTCGGCCGCCCGCATGACGTCCTCGTCGTGCTCCACGACGAGGACCGTGTTGCCGTTGTCGCGGAGCTCGGCCAGGAGCGCGAGCAGCCGGGCCGTGTCGGCCGGGTGGAGCCCGGCCGTCGGCTCGTCGAGGACGTAGAGGACGCCCCGCAGGCCGTTGCCGGCTTGCGAGGCCAGCCGGATGCGCTGGGTCTCGCCGCCGGAGAGCGTGTCGGCGGCCCGGTCGAGGCGCAAATAGCCGAGGCCGAGCCGCTCGAGGAGGCCCGTCTTCTTCAGGACCGAGGACCGGATGGCCTCTCCGGCCTCCCGTCGCCGGGGCTCGAAGGTCACGGCCCGCATGTCCGCGGCCAGCCCGCCGACGCTCAGCGCGGACAGGCCGTCGATCGTCCGCCCTTCGACCGTGACGCGCAGGCTCTCGGGCCGCAGGCGACGGCCCCCGCAGGCGCGGCAGGGGAGGGTCCGGGCGAAGCGCAGGATGTTGTCGTTGCGCTTCGTCCTCAGGATGGTCTCCATGACCGGCAGGATGCCCTTGTAGACGCCCTCCTCGCGCGGCTTGGCCACGATGCCCTTCCAGCGCAGCCGCGATTCGAGGGGGTGCTTGCCGTAGCGGATGAGGATCCTGTCGCTGCCGTCGAGGACGATGCCCCGCTGGGCGTCGGTCAGGTCGCGCCAGGGGATGTCGACCGAGAAGCCGTGGGCCCGGCAGACCTCGTCCAGGACCTCCATGGTCACCTGGGAGTAGATGATGTAACCGTTCGGCGTCGTCAGGGCCAGGGCGCCCTGGCGCAGGGTCCGGGCCGGGTCGGCGACGAGGAGGTCGGGGTCGATGCGGTCCTCGACGCCGAGGCCGCGGCAGGCCGGGCAGGCGCCCTCCGGCGCGTTGAAAGAGAACAGCCGCCGCGAGAGCCGCAGGCCGTCGGGCGACTCGCCCAGCCGGGCGAAGAGCAGGCGCAGGTCGTCGTGGATCTCCGTCAGGGTGCCGACGGTCGAGCGCGGTCCCGGCGAGCCCGTCCGCTGGCTCACCGCCACGGCCGGGGCCAGGCCGGAGATGTGGGCGACCTCGGGCTGCCGCAGCTTGCCCATGAACTGGCGGGCATAGGACGAGAAGGTCTCGAGATAGCGCCGTTGGGCTTCCCGATAGACGACGTCGAAGACGAGCGAGGACTTGCCGGAGCCCGAGACGCCGGTGACGACCGTGATGCGGCCGTGCGGGATGTCGACGTCGACGTCCCGCAGGTTGTTCTCGGCGGCGTGGCGGACGGAGAGGACGCGCATGGGGGCCCATTATCCCAAGCGGGGGGAGCGGGGTCAAACCGGGGCCGTCGGGGGGAGCCGGTGTCGGCCGAAGGTCAGAGGTAGGACCGGGCGCCGGCGAAACGGGCCCGGAAATAGGCGGCGCCGAGGGATTCGCGGCGGACGGTCTTGCCGCGGCCGGGAGCGTGGATGAAGACGCCGCCGCCGACGTAGATGCCGACGTGGGTCAGAGGTCCTCCCGGGGAAGCGGCGAAGAAGACGAGGTCGCCGGCCGTCAGTCGGTCCGTGCCGACCGCCGTCCCCGCGGCGTGCTGCTCGCCGACGGAGCGGGGCATGTCCAGCCCGTTCAACCGGTAGACGGCGCTCGTCAGGCCGCTGCAGTCGAAGCCGGACTCGCTCGAAGTCCCGCCCCAGACGTATTCGATCCCGAGGAAGCTCTCGGCCGTGGCGGCCAGTCGTCCGCGGAGCTCGGCGGCGGCGGGGGAGGGCGCGGCCGCGGGCGGCGCCGGCCCGCCGGTCCGGGCCAGGGCGTAGTCGGCCGGGCCGACGATGAAGAACTCGCCGATGCGGCCCCCGGCTCGGAGGGCCGCGCCCCTCTCTCGGGCGGCCTCCCGCGACGCAAAATCCCCGAACCGGACCTTGAACAGTCCCCCGCCGGCCGGGAAGTAGAAGGCGTCGAGACCGGCCGCGGTCAGGGTCGCGGCGAAGGCCCGGGCGTTGGATTCGACGGCGAAGGCGCCGACCTGGACGGTGTAGCCGAGCCGGGCCAGCGCGGGGCCGGGAGTGGCGGGGAGGCCGGGCCTCGCGGCCGAGACCGTCGCCGCGGGCGCCGCGGGAGCGGGCGGGGGGGCGGTCCGGACCTCCGTCCGGCAACCGGCAAGAAGGGACAGAATGACGACCGTAACGCAGACCGCGAAGGCCGCCTTCGTGCCATAGACCAGCCCGTGCCTGTTCATCATGGATTTGGTCGGCGCAGGGCCCGAAAAACGGACAAGCGGGGCTTTCGCGCGCCGGTCCAGTCGGCCGGGAACGGTCTTGACGGCGCCCCGGGCCGGGGCTAGCATGGATGAAAGCGGTGATGAGAGGTCGGCCATGAAGATCATAACGTCCGCGCTTGCCCTGGCGTTGGCCCTGCCGTTCGCGGCCCAAGCGCAGTCTTTCCGCGTCGAACACAAGGACGGCCTGACGATCGTCCGGAACGGCGCCAAACCGGCCCATGTCCCCGGCGCTCCGAAGGGGGTCCGCCTGGTCCCCGAGCTCGTCATCGGCAGCGAGAGCGACCCCGAAGAAGCGATGATCTTCGAGATCCGTTCGGTCCAGGCCGGCGCCGGGGGCGAGATCTTCGTCCTGGACGGGAAGATCAGACAGATCAAGGTCTACGGCCCCGACGGCCGCCATCTCAGGACCATCGGCAAGACGGGCCAGGGCCCCGGCGAGATCCAATCCCCCGTGAGGATGGCCATGACCGCGGCCGGCGACCTCTGCGTTCTCGATATCGGCAACAGCCGTGTTTCCTACCATTCCCAGGAAGGACGATGCGTCAAGGAGACCCCGTTCAAGGGCTGGCGGCCGTACCGGTTCGTGCCCGACTCCCGGGGCTCCGGATACGGCGACACCCTCGATTTCGAGGGCGGGGCCAAGGACGTCCTCCTGAAGTTCGACGCCAAGCTCGACAAGGTCGCCACCGTCGCGACCCTGGTGATCATCGAGAATCCGAGCGAACAGACGTCCCCGATGGAGATGTTCCGGCTCATCTATCAGGTCGACCGGGAAGACCGCCTCGTCTGGGGCTCGACGGGGGGGTACGAGCTCAACGTCCTCGACGCGGACGGGAAGGCGGTCCGCAGGATCGAGCGGGCTTTCGACAAGAAGTCCTACAGCGGCGCCGACAAGGACCGCCTCGTCAAGGACTTCTTGCGGGGGCAGGCCCCGCCCGCCGGTTTCGATCCCTACTTCCCCCCGCACAAGCCCGTCCTCTATCATTTCGTCCTGGACGACGAGGGGCGGTACTACGTCCGCACCTTCGAGCAGGACGGCGCGGGGAGGTTCTTCTACGACATCTTCGACCCCGAGGGCCGGTTCTTCGCCCGCTTCGCCCTCCCCGAGGGCGAGCTCCTCTACGTCGTCAAGAAGGGCAAGGCCTACACGGCCGTCGAAGAGAACGAGGCCGGCGTCCCCCAGGTCAAGCGCTACGCCCTGATCTGGGAGTGACCTCCCCGTCCCTCACTTGATCCCCTTCAGGATCTCGATCTCCTGAAGGGCCAGGTCGGCTTTCGCCTGCGCGGCGCTCAGCCCGAGCTCCCCTGCCTTGAGCTCGTCGACCGTGACCAGCCCGGCGGCGGCCTTGACCCGGAGATCGTCGACACGCGGACGGATGCTCTCGATCGCAGACCGCGATTCTTTCAATTCTTTCTCGGCCGCACTCATGCGGACCCGGACCTCCATATCGCCGGCCGAGATCTCGCCGGCGAGGAACCGCCGTCGCAACGCCAGCCGATTCTCGATGTCCTCCAGGGCGGCTTCCTGGCCCGCGAGCGACGCTTCGAGTTCTTTCAAGGCGCTTCTATGAACGAGGCCCAGTTCGACTCTCTGACGCAAGGCCCGCTCGGTCCTGGCGCGGCGGAGCTCAAGGTCGGTCCGGATGACGTTCTTTTCGATCTCCAACCGCTCCCCGACGAAATCCCGGCCGCCGACGAGGGGGGCGTAGAGCTCGTCGCGCGGAGCCAGGCCGGATGACCGGACCTCGGCGAGATCTAGGGAAGACCGTTCGAGGTCGGCCCCGGCCCTGTCGGCCCGGAGCTTCGCGACGAGGACTTCGTCCTCGCCGACGAGGCCCAGGGAAAACTGGTTTTCGGCCTGGGCGGCCCTGTCCTTCTTGAGGCCCAGGAAGGCCGTCTTGATCTTGACCTCTGTCTCCAGGCGAGCGATCTCGACTTTCCGGCGCCAGGAGTCCTTGATGAGGTCGGCGGCCTTGGTCGCGGCGACGCCGATGAGGAGGACGCCGGCGGCCAGGCTGAGCGCGACGACGCTCCGCGGCACGGCCACCCGGCCCGGGGCCGGCTTCAGCCGCTCCCGGCGGCGGAGCTCCGAGGCCAGCTGCCATTCCAAACGGTCCACGAACCGGTCGTCGGGTTCGAATCGGCTAGACATGGGTCCCTCCTTCGGCCCGCGCTTCGGGGAGCACGGCCCGCAACGATCCCCGGGCCCGTCTCAGCAGGCCCTCGACGGCCCTCTCGGACACGGCCATCTCCGCGGCGATCTCCCGGACGCTCAGGCCGTCGAAATAGAACGCCTCGAGGGCCCGGGCCTTCTTCCTACCCAGGGCGGCGACGGCCATGAACAGCTCCAGGGATTCAAACTCGTCGGCGGGCGTCCGCGGTTCGATGCCCTCGGCGCGGCCCGGCCCGGCGTCGGCGTCCCATTTCCGGCGCCTTAAGCAGTCGATCAGGATATTGCGGGCCACCTGTTTCAGCCAGGCCAGCGGCGCCTCGGGAACGGCCCGGCCCTTCCAGCTGTCCAGGGCCCTCAGATAGGACTCCTGGACGATGTCCTCCGTCAGGGCCCGGTTCCCGCCCGTCCGCTTGGCCATGTAGCCGTAGAGGGGGCGGACCGTCTCACGGTAGATCCTCAGCCACTGCTCTTCTCTCACCGCCTCGGGCTCCTTTCTCGGGTCGACCACCATTATGACGAACGGGCGGCCCGAAATCCCACGAAAAACCAGGCCGGAACGATAAAAAGGGTTCCCGCGCTTCGCCTCACGTTGACTTCCCCCGGCCGCGCTGTTATCCTTTGACGCAATAAGACGACAGGACGAGGAGGGGGACCGTGGCCGTCAAATGCCCCCGGTGTCGGCACGACAATCCCGCCGACACGCGCTTCTGCGGCAAGTGCGCCGCGCCGCTCGACGCCGCGGCCCTGCCCACGGAAACGCTCCAGGCCCCCGTCCGGGAGCTCGAGACGGGATCGCTCTTCGCCGGGCGCTACCAGGTCATCGAGGAGATCGGCCGCGGCGGCATGGGCCGTGTCTACAAGGTCCAGGACACCGAGCTCAACGAGAAGATCGCCCTCAAGCTCCTCCGCCCCGAGCTGGCCGCCGACGCCGACACGGTCGAGCGCTTCCGCCACGAGCTGAAGTCGGCCCGGACGGTCGTCCACAAGAACGTCTGCCGGATGTTCGACATCGGCCGGGCCGAGGGCGCGCCCTTCATCACCATGGAGTACGTCGCCGGCGAGGACCTCAAGCGGCTCATCCGCAAGATCGGGCAGCTGCCGGCCGGGCGGGCCGTGTCGATCGCCGGCCAGATCGCCGCGGGCCTGGCCGAGGCCCACGGGCACGGCATCGTCCACCGCGACCTCAAGCCCCAGAACATCATGGTCGACGAGGGCGGCAGCGTCCGTATCATGGACTTCGGCATCGCCCGGTCGCTCGAGAGGAAGGGCCTCACGGGGGCCGGGGTCATGATCGGCACGCCCGAGTACATGAGCCCGGAACAGGTCGAGGGCAAGCCCGTCGACGCCCGGTCCGACATCTACTCGCTCGGCGTCATCCTCTACGAGATGACGACGGGGCGCGTGCCGTTCGAGGGCGACACGCCCTTCACGGTCGGCGTCAAGCACAAGAGCGAAACGCCCCGGGACCCTCGAGAGCACAACCCGGCCCTTCCCGACGATCTGGCCGCGCTCATCCTCCGCTGCCTCGAGAAGGACAGGGGCAAGAGGCTCGCGAGCGCCGGAGAGCTGGCCGGCGAGCTCGACCGGATCGAGGCGGTCCTGCCGACGACCCAGCGCGTCGTCCCCAAACGGCGGACGCCCTCCTCGAAGCCGGTCACGGTCACGTTCGACGCGCGGAAGGCGGCCGTCCCGGCGATCGCGGCCGTCCTCGTCGTGGCCGCGGCCCTGGTCCTGTTCCTGGTCGTCCTGAAGAAGCGGATCGCCGTGTCCGCGACGGGCAAGCCGTCCCTGGCCGTGCTCTATTTCAAGAACAACACCGGAGACGCGAGCCTCGACGAATGGCGGACGGCGCTGCCGACGCTCATCATCTCCGACCTTTACCAGTCCCGCTATCTCGACGTCGTCAGCGACACCCGGATCTACGGCGCGCTGCGGGAGCTGAACCTCCTCGAAGCCCGGGCTTACGCGCCCGAGGACCTCAAGCGCGTGGCCGAGAAGACCTACGCCACCCATATCCTCGAGGGGGCCCTGACCCGGGCCGGGACGAGCTTCCGCATCAACACCACGCTCGAGGACGCCGCCACGGGCAAGGTCCTCAGCGCCGAGTCGGTCCAGGGGGACGGCGAGGCCAGCTTCCACGCCATGGTCGACGAGCTCGGCCGCAAGATCAAGGCGGGACTGCGCCTGACCTCGAGCGAGATCGCCTCCGACATCGACCTCGATGTCGGCAGGATCACCAGCGCTTCCCCGGAAGCCTACAAGCTCTATGCCCAAGGCCGGATCTATCATATGGACAGGAAGTACAGGGACTCCATCGCGCTGATGGAGAAGGCCGTGGCCATCGATCCCGGGTTCGCCATGGCCTACCGGAGCCTCGGCACGGCCTACGGCAACCTGGGCTTCCGGGCCAAGGCCGAGGACTACCGCCAAAAGGCCATGGCCCTGGTCGACCGGGTCTCGGTCCGGGAGCGCGGGCTGATCGAAGGCAGCTACTACCTGAGGTCGGAGAAGACATACGGCCAGGCCATCGACGCCATCCGGAACGTCGTCGAGCTCTACCCCGACGATCCCGTCGCCAACAATCAGCTCGGCCTCGTCTACGGCTATATCGAAGAGCTGGAAAAGTCGACGGCCCGCTACGAGCTCTGCGTCAGGCAGCCCGGGGCGCCCTATCTCTACTACGGGAACCTCGTCTCGGCCTTAACGAGGATGGGACGCTACGACGAGGCCCGGAAGCTCCTGGAGGATTATCTCAGGACGACGCCGGATTCGGCGGCCGCCCATGACGACTTGGCCAGCATCCACCTCTTCGAAGGCCGGTACGACCAGGCGCTGGCCGAGGCGGACAAGGCCTTCTCGCTCGATCCGGACAGCCTGCCCGCCATGGCGACGCTGGGCCAGGCGGCGCTGCTCAAGGGCGATTTCGTCAGGGCCGAGGCCGAATTCGAGAGGCTCGCCGAGGCCGGCCAGCGGACCCGGCAGGCTTATGTGAGACGCGGGCTCATGATGCTTTACTCGGCCCAAGGGAAGTACGGCAAGGCCATCGAGCAGATCGCCCTCGTCGAGGAGGAGGCCCGGAAAGTCGGAGAGCCGGACTGGCTGGGCCAGTTCAACTTCTTCGCGTCCCTCGTCTACGACACGGCCGGACGCTACCGGGAATGCCTCGAAGCCTCCGAAAAAGCCTACCAGATCGCCGCCGGAAGCGAGAACTTCGGCTTGATGCGTAACACGCTCATGACCAAGGCCTCCTCTTTGTTGGGCCTGAAACGGATGGACGAGGCCCGGCGGGTGGCCGAGGAGGCCAAGGCCCTGGCCGAAGCTTCCCCCAACAAGAAGGCCATCTTCGGCTACAAGGGCATCAGAGCCCAGATCGAGACGGCCGACGGCGACCATGGCCGGGCCATCGCGGACGCCAAGGCGGTCGTGGATTCGCTCGGCCCCCAGAGCGCCTATTCGAATCCGGACGTCTACGTCTTCCAGGTCCTGGCGGACGCTTACGAAGCGGCCGGCGACGGGGCCAATGCCAAAAGAACATACGAAAGACTGCAGGGCTTGACGTCCGGACGGATCTACGGCGGCAACGTCTATGCCCTGAGCTTCTATCGCGTCGGCCTCATCGACGAGAAGCTCGGCGACAGGGCCGGAGCGCGGCGGGCTTACGAAAAGTTCCTCGAGCTGTGGGAGGACGCCGATCCCCACCTGCCCGAGCCGGCCGACGCCCGCCGCCGCCTCGCCTCCCTCACTTCCATGGAGGGTCGTTAAGGGCCCGCTCCGGACCGCTTATTTGACCCACTGGTCGAGCCAGCCGATGACCGTGTTGTGCCAGAGGATGGAGTTGGCCGGCTTGAGGACCCAGTGGTTCTCGTCGGGGAAGTACAGGAACTTGCTCGGGATGCCGCGCCGCTGCAGGACGTTGAACGCGCCGATGCCCTGGGTCTCGACGACCCGGAAGTCCTGCCCGCCGTGGACGACGAGGGTGGGCGTCTTCCAGTTCTTGATGAAGTTGGACGGATTGTGCTTCTCGTAGCTCTGCGGGTTGTCCCAGGGCGTGCCCAGGTGGTCCCACTCGGGGAACCACAGCTCCTCGGTCTCGAAGTAGGCGGCCCGCTCGTCGATATTGCCGTCGTGGACGATGAGGCACTTGAAGCGGTCGGACCAGTTGCCGGCGATCCAGTTGATCATGTAGCCGCCGTAGGAGGCGCCCAGGGCGCCGACCTTCGTCCCGTCCATCCAGGGATATCTGGCCAGCGCCGCGGCCAGGCCCTTCTTGAGGTCCTCGAGGGGCTTGCCGCCCCAGTCGCCGCGGATGGAGTCGCAGAAGGCCTGTCCGTATCCGGTCGAGCCGTGGAAGTCGACCATGACCGCGGCATAGCCGGCCCCGGCGTAGGCCTGGGGGTTCCAGCGGTAGTGGAAGTCGTTGCCGAACGAGCCCTGCGGCCCGCCGTGGATCATGAAGGCGACCGGGTACTTCTTGGAGGCGTCGAAGTCGACCGGCTTGACGATGTAGCCGTAGACGGTCTCGTTGTTCCAGCCCTTGAAGCTGAACTGCTCGGGCTCGCCCAGCCGCACGGCCGCGAGCTTGGCGGCGTTGACCGAGGTCAGCGCCTTCTCGCCGGCGCCGGGGGCGATGACATAGATCTCCGTCGGCGAGGTCAGGGTGTTGCGCTCGAAGACGACGCCGTTGCCGGCGGGGGCGAAGCCCGCCACGGTGCCCTTCCCGACGAGCGCATCCGCCTGGCCGGTCTTGGCGTCGACGGCGAAAAGCGAGGTCTGGCCGATGTCGGGGGCGGAGGCGAGGAGCTTCGTCCCGTCGGGCGTCCAGGCGAACGAGCCGACCGAGCGGTCCCAGGCCTCGGTCAGGACGCGGGCCGGGCCGTCCGGCCAGGCCATGAGCACGATGCGGTAGCGGTCGGCCTCGTAGCGGGGCCGGGCCATGGCCAGGTAAGCCAGGGTCTTGCCGTCCGGCGAGAAGGCCGGGGCCGTGTCCCAGGCCTGATTGGCTTCGGTCAGGCAGCGCGGCGCGGCCGAGCCGTCGACGGGGACGTAATAGAGGTCGAAGTCCGTCGACCAGGCCTCCTCGCGGCCGACGTCCTTGGCCGTGAAGACGAGGCCTTTCCCGTCGGGCGTGAAGGCGATCTCCTCGGGCCCGCCGAAGGGCTTGCTGGGCGTGTCGGCGTCCATGGCCGGCATGAGGTCCTTGGCCTCGCCGCCGTGCGCGGGGACGACGAACACGTGGGAGCGGCGGCCGTCCCCCCAGGTGTCCCAATGGCGGACGAAGAGCTTCTCGTAGAGGCGGCCCGTGACCGGGCTCTTTGCGACGGCCTCGAGCTTCGCGGCCGTGGCTTCGGGGGTCGTCCCGGGGAAGACCTCCATGGTCACGGCCAGCGAGCCTTGGCCGACGACCAGGGCGCCGACGTCGAGGGGCAGGCGTGTGACCTGTTCGGCTTCGCCGCCGTCGACCTTGATGCGCCAGACCTGGGAGGAGCCGGAGCGCGTCGACAGGAAAACGATCCACTTGCCGCAGGGCGACCAGCGGCCGTTGAAGTCGGCGGCCGGGTGATTGGTCAGGCGACGCAGGCCCTGGCCGTCCGTGCCGACCAGCCAGATATCGGTCCGGCCGCGGTTGGCGGCCAGGTCCGTCTCGCGGACGTTGAAGACGACCCACTTGCCGTCGGGCGAGACCTTGGCGTCCGAGATGCGGTCCATGGCCAGCATGTCGTGGACCGTCAGGGGATGGGTCTTGTCCGGCGCCTGGGCCGGGGCCAGGGCCGGCAGGCCGGCCAGGAGGACGAGGGCGAGGACGGCGACGGGGACGCGACGCATGGGCCACCTCTTTCGCGGTCGGGATGACGGGGCCCCCGGCGGGGACCCGAACCCAGCATATAGCACACCGCTCCCGAGCCCGTCAATCGGTCGGGCGGGCGGATGCGCAGTGAGCTGTCCGGGTTCCCGTCCGGGGCTCGCTGGCCGGCGCTGACGAGGGTCTAGTCGACCTTGGTGATCTTGGGGATGATGGCGTCGATCCAGGCCATGGCGGCTTCTTTGTTCCCGTACAGGAACGTGACGCCGACCCCGACGATACCGTCCTTGCCCTTGCCCGTCCAGCCGACGTCCCAGGTCACGAGCGGATCGGCGTTGCCCGTTCCGATATAGGGCCTCGTGTTCTTGACGCACTTGAGGATCCCGCCCTGATAGGCCTGCTTGCCGCACGGCTCCGTCCAGATCCCCGTGCCCGGGGATTGAGCGGCCGGATCTTCGGGCTGTTTGGCCACCATGTCCAGGATCATGTCGACCATAGGGCTGTTCTGCCACATGATCTGCAGTTTGATGCCCTCGTCCTGGTGGCCTTTAGGGAAGCTTTCGTTGGGTTTCGTGGCCTCGATGATCTTGGTCCCGCCCGTGTCCGTTTCCGCGAGGAGCTTGAATCCGGCGGGAAGGACCTCGGCCGCCGGCGGCAACTGGGCGTAGGCCATGGTGGCGAGAGCGAACATCCCCGCGACGAATAGAAATCCCTGCGATCTTCTCATCGATCCCTCCTCTGTGTCGTTTAGCCCGGTCCGAGCTTCGAGCGGCGATTATGTCCCAGACCCCAGGCCGGGTCAAGCCCCGGGGACCCCGCGCCTCGAGAAGAGCGAATGGGTTTGACAGGGCCGCCCCGCCGGGCCTATCATCGCTGGGCAGAGCCGGTACATCGAGGAGGTCACCGACATGGCCAAGCTCCCAGCCTATTGCGGGATCGATTGCGGAGAGTGCGAAGCCTACGTCGCCACCCAGGCCGACGACCGGGCCGGGCTCGAGGCGACGGCCAAGAAATGGGCCCAGCAATACGGCGGGAAGGACATGGGCCCGGAGATCTGCGTCTGCGACGGCTGCGCTTCGGGCAAGAGGATCAGCACGGCCCACGCCGCGACCTGCGCCGTCCGGCTCTGCGCGTCCAAGCGGGGCGTCGTCACCTGCGCCCACTGCGACGACTACGGGTGCGCGATCCTGCAGCAGTTCTTCGCCTTCGCGCCCGTCCTCAAGGACAAGCTCGAGGCCGTCCGGAAGGAGATCGGGAAGGCATGACCGAAGACCGTCAGGACCACGAGCCGCCGGCCGCCGTGGCCCGGCGCGGCTGGCGCTACCATCACCTGGGCATCCCCACGGCCGAGCCCCACCCCGACGAAGTTTATCTCCCCGAGCTCAAGCTCTACGTCCGGGGCTTCCCGACCAGCCCGTACGGCATCGAGTGGATGAGGTTCGAGCCGGGCTGCCCGGTGTCCGACCTCGTCCGCCGCGTGCCCCACCTCGCCTTCGAGGTCGACGACCTCGAGTCCGCCCTGGCGGAGATCGGCGCCGCGGCGGAGATCATGAGCCCGTCCGAGGGGGTCCGGGTGGCCATGATCGAGGACGGCGGGGCGCCCGTCGAGCTGATCGAGTTCCGGAAGCGCTAGCCCCGTTCCCAGGGGCTTGACGCCCCCCGAGAGTGCCGATATGATGCCCTCACCAAGGAGGGACTACCCATGGTCGACTCAAAGATCGTCCTCTTCGGCCAAACCCTGGGCTACACGATCTATGCCATCGTCATCATCCTGCTCGTCGGCTGGTTCGGCTGGCGGCTGACCCACGCCGGGAAGGGCAGGGGGATGAAGCCCGGGCTGTTCTACGCCTTCGTGGCCGCGCTGGCCGTCCTCGGCTTTTCGCTCCACATCACGACCTCCCTGACGATCCCGTGGGTCAAGCCGGACCTCGACCGGGACTCGGTCCAGGCCGACCGGACCTTCGCGATCAAGGTCGCGGACCATCGTTTCGAGCTCCCGGCCGAGCGCATGGTCGCCCGGGTCGGCGAGGCGGTCCGCTTCGAGGTGGATTCGGCCGACCTGACCTACGGCTTCGGCGTCTTCCGCCCCGACAACACCATGGTCTTCCAGATGCAGGTCGTGCCGGGCCACCGGAACGACGTCGTCTGGACGTTCACGGAGCCGGGCCTGTACACCGTCCGGTCGACCGAGTACTCGGGCCCCAAGGGCGTCGGCATGATCGTCAAGGACGCCCTCGAGGTCCTGGAAGCGAGATAGGGGGAACCCATGAGCCTCGTCCAAACCTTCCTCAACGGTGAGCAGGGGCTGTTCAAGCCCAAGACCCTGACCCCCATGCAGAAGCTGACCCTGCGGTTCGTCGTCGTCGGCCTCGTCTACTACGCCTTCGCCCTCATCGAGGGCATGCTCATGCGCATCTTCGAGGTCACGCCCGTGCCGTTCATCAAGACCGACCAGTTCTTCGCCATGATGACGGCCCACCCGCTCGTCGGCATCTTCGGTTCGAGCTACTCGATCGTCTTCGGGGCCTTCCTGTTCCTGGTGCCGTTCCTGATGAAGAAGCCCATCTGGAGCTACCGCCTGGCCCTGGCCACGTTCTGGCTCCTGGCCGGCGGCACGGCCGTCTTCTGGACGGCCGGCTTCTTCACCCACTACGCGCCGCTCTACACGCTCTACTGGCCCCTGCCGGCCGATTTCACCCAGTTCAGCGCCCTCGGCGGGGCCTTCTTCATCCTGGGCATCGCCCTGGTCATGCTGGGGACGGTCTTCTTCGTCGTCAACATCTTCAAGACCATCACCTACACGCCCAAGGGCTGGGACAAACAGCCGGCCGGCGCCCTCCTGGGCTCGGCCCTGGGCTTGACGGCGGTCAGGAACTTCTTCCGGAAGAAGAAGACCGAGCACCTCGTGCCCCTGCCCGTGGCCGCGGTGGCCCGGGGCACGGTCGACGTGGCCCTCAACTCGGGCATCATCCTGTTCACCGGCGTGCTCATCCTCGTCTACATGGTCGCCGAGCTCCTCGGCCACTCGCTCGAGCACACGGCCATCGACGCCCTGCTCTACAAGAACTGGTACTGGTGGGGCCTCGACCTGGTGGCCGACGGCCTGGTCCTCATCTTCGTCGCCGGGACCTGGTACCTCCTGGCCACCCTGATCACGGGCAAGAAGCTGTTCATGGAGAACGTGGCCCGGGCCGCCCTGCTCGTCGAGCTCGTCGTCTCCTGGACGGTCTGGTCGCACCACCTCCTGTCAGACCAGGCCCAGCCGTCCTTCCTCAAGGTCCTTTCGGGCGAGATGGTCACGGCCTTCGAGCTCATCACCCAGGGCCTGGCCTTCTTCATCACCCTGGTGACGCTCTGGAGCGCCCGGCCCCTCAAGATGTCCAACGAGCTGAAGTTCCTGCTCGGCGGCCTGCTCGGTTTCGGGCTCGGCGTGCCGGCCGGCATCATCCAGGCCGACGTCGGCCTCAACCGCATCCTCCACAACACCCAGTGGGTCATCGGGCCGCACGTCCACGTCGCCATCCTGGTCGGCCTGACCATGACCCTGTACTCGGCCATCTACATCCTCTTCCCCATCCTGACCAACGGGGCCAAGCTCTACAGCCAGAAGCTGGCCAACGTCCACTTCTGGGCCCATCTCGTCGGCGGCATCGGCATGGGGGCGTTCATGGGCATGGCCGGGCTGCAGGGCATGCTGCGCCGGACGATCTACACGAACGGCGAGTTCGACGTCTACATGATCCTGGCCGCGCTCTGCGGCGGGCTGTTGGCGGTCGGCTTCCTGGCCTTCTTCGTCAACATCGTCATGAGCGTCGGGTTGAAGGGCGTCCTGGGCATCTTCAGCCGGTCGTCCCTCGACAAGGACAAGCTCCTGCCGGCCCAGGACTGAATACGCACAAAGAGGTCACTATGAGAACATCCCGCGCCATCGTCCCCGGAGCCCTGCTCCTCCTCCTTCTGTCCCTGCTCACGGCGGGCCCGGCCCCGACGGCCCAGGACCCGGCCTGCCCGACCTGCGGCCCGGCCCGCGAGCTGGAGGGCTGCACCGTCATCATGGTCGGCAAGGCCGCCTCGACCGACGGCTCGGTCATGACCACGCACACCTGCGACTGCGGCGAGTGCGACTGGACCTGGCGCTTCATCCCCGCCGCCGACCACAAGCCCGGCGCGATGCGCAAGATCCACCACATCAGCCAGTTCGGCAACTGGGACCCCGACCAGGGCCTGAAGTGGGAGGACGTCAAGCGCACGGTCGTCATGGAGATCCCGGAGCCCGCGCACACCCGGGCCTATATCCACGGCGACTTCGGCTACATGAACGACGCCCAGGTGGCCATCGGCGAGTCGACGATCGGCTGCCGGGCCAAGATGGAGAACCCGACCCCGTCGGCCAAGTTCGACATCACCATGCTGACGCTCATCGCCATGGAGCGGGCTTCGACGGCCCGCGAGGCCATCCGGATCATGGGCGAGCTCGGCGAGAAGTACGGCTACGGGCACACCGACACCGGCGAGATGCTGGCCGTGGCCGACCCCAACGAGGTCTGGACCTTCGAGATCATGCCCGTCGGCCCGCTGTGGACGCCGGAGAGCGGCAAGCCCGGCGCGGTCTGGTGCGCCCAGCGCGTCCCCGACGACCACGTCGCCGTCACCCCGAACGAGTCGCGCATCGGCGAGATCGACCTCGAGAAGCCCGATTATTTCATGGCCTCGCCGAACGTCGTCCAGCTGGCCGTCGACATGAGGTTCTTCGATCCCAAGGCCGGCCGGCCCTTCAACTGGAAGAAGGCCTACAATCCGACAGCGGTCAGCGCGGCCAACACCGACGGGGCCCGGGTCCGGCTGTGGCGGTTCCTGGACCTCGTCGCCCCCTCCCGGAAGTTCAATCCCGAGACCCCTAACGAGGACTTCCCCTTCTCGGTCAAGCCGGAAAAGAAGCTCTCGGTCCGCGACGTCATGTGGCTGACCAGGGACAAGACCGAGGGCACGCCGTACTGGCCGGGCCGCGGCATCCAGGGCGGACCGTTCCAGAACCCCAACTACCTGCCCTACGGCTTCGAGCTCGAGGGCAAGCGCTACAGCACGCCGCGCGTCATCGGCGTCAACCGGGCCGAATACGTCACCGTGACCCAGAGCCGCGGAGGACTGCCCGACGCCGTCGGCGGGCTGGTCTGGCTGGCCTGGGGGGCCCAGGACACGTCCTGCTTCATGCCCCTCTACGCGGCCTCCCTCGACCGCATCCCGCGCTCCTTCGAGATCGGCGACCACTGGCATTTCGACCGGGCTTCGGCCCGCTGGGCCTTCGACTACGTCGACTTCCACACCCAGGTCGCCTACAACCTGGCCATCGAGGACGTCCGGGCCGCGCAGAAGATGTACGAGGACCCGGCCATCGAGCGGACGGAGACCATCGACAAGGCCGCCCTGGACCTGTACAAAAAGGACCCGGCCCTGGCCAGGAAGTTCCTGACCGATTATTCGCTGGCCAACGTCGACCACGTCCTGGCGGCCTGGTGGCAGCTCGGCGACGACCTCCTGGTCAAGTACAACCACATGTGGGTCTTCGACAAGGCCACCCGCAAGCGGGGCCCGCTGAAGTTCCCCGACTGGTGGCTCAAGCTCCTCGTCGAGTACAACGGGCTCAAGCCTCAGCCCGAGGCCAAGAAATAGGGACGGGCAACCTTTCGGGGGCGCCCCTCCGTAGATGAGGGAAAGAGGCGCGGAAGAGGTGCGCCGGCCATGCTCGAGATCAAGAACCTGACCAAGGCCTACGGCGACGTCCTGGCCCTGGACCGCTTCTCCCTGGACCTCGGGAAGGGGGAGGTCCTGGGCCTGCTCGGCCCCAACGGGGCGGGCAAGACGACGCTCATCTCCATCCTCTCCGGGACGGTCGGCGGCTTCACGGGGACCGTCAACTTCCAGGGGCGGAACCTGTTCGCCGACCGGGAGATCAAGAACCGGCTGGGCATCGTGCCCCAGGACATGGCCTTCTACGACGAGCTCAGCGCCATGGACAACCTTCTGTTCTGGGGCGGCCTCTACGACGTCCCCCGGGCCGACCTCAAGAAGCGGGCCGCCGAGCTCCTCGAGCTCGTCGAGCTGGCCGCCCGGGCCAAGGAACCGGTCAAGAACTTCTCCGGCGGCATGAAGAGGCGGCTCAACACGGCCATCGGCCTGCTCCACAAGCCCGACCTGCTGCTCCTCGACGAGCCGACCGTCGGCATCGACGTCCAGGCCAAGGTCAGCATCCTCGACATCATCCGGAGCGTCGGCGCGGCCGGCACGGCGGTCGTCTTCACGACCCACCAGCTGGCCGAGGTCGAGACGACCTGCTCGCGGGTGGCCATCATGGACCGGGGCCGCGTCCTGGCCCAGGGCACGCTCGACGAGCTCGTCCGCATCGTCGGCGAGCGCGACGTCGTCGAGTTCACGGGGGATTTCGCCGCGGCCGCTTTTTCGGACGCCGTCCGGGACCTCGCGGGCGACAGGGTCGAGCTCCTGTCGGCCGCCGACGGCCTGGCCTCCCTGGCCGTCTCCGACACGTCCGAGGTCCCGCGGATCATGGACCGCCTGTTCCAGAGCAAGATCGCGGTCACCGACATGAAGATCAAGTCGCCGAACCTCGAGACCGTCTTCCTGAAGCTGACCGGGCGGACCCTGAGGGACTAGGGAACGGTCATGCGGCGGCTGCTCCTGATCCTCGGGACCGATGTGCGCCGGCACCTCAAGTCGCCGGTGGCCATCCTCATCTACACGGCCATCCCCATGGTCATGACCGCCCTCATCGGCATCATCTTCGCCCCCGACGAGGAGGGCAACACCCTGCCCCGCATCCCGGTCGCGCTCGTCGACCACGACAAGAGCGTGGCCTCGAAGCTCCTGCTGGGGATGTTCGACGCCGACCAGATGAAGAAGATGTTCGAGGTCACCGTGACCGACGAGGCCGACGGCCGCAAGCGGATGGAGAANNGTGGTCAAGAACCCGGCCGAGCAGTTCCTGCCCGACGTCGTCGAGGAGCTCGTCAACACCGTGGCCGTGATGCTCTCGGCCGCCGTCCAGGCCTTCGCCGCGGAGGCCAAGGGCATCCGGGCCCTGCTCGAGGCCCCCGTCGAGGCCGTCCCTTGGGACCGGCTGGGCCCGGAGCTCGGCCGGGCCCAAAAGAAGGTCTCCGCCGCCGCCAAGTACCTGAACCCCCTGCTCGTCGGCATCGCGGCCGAGGAGGTCAAGCCGGCCAACGCCAAGCCCTCGTTCACCCGGACGGACCTGTTCTCCCTCATGCTCCCCGGCATGGCCGTCATGTTCCTCCTGTTCATCGTCCAGACGCTCATGCGGGACATCATCTCCGAACGCGAGGACGGCAAGCTCCGGCGGATGATGACGACGCCGCTCCGGCCGATGGAGCTCGTCGGGGCCCGGCTCCTCGGCGGCTGGGTCATGGGCGTGGCCGTGCTCCTGGTCATGGTCGCCGTCGGCACCCTCATTTTCAAGGCCTACTGGGGGAACTTCGGCGTCTTCCTGCTCCTCGGGGCGGCGGCCTCGTTCTGGACGGCCGCCTTTTTCGGCCTGTTCAGCGCCCTGGTCAGGAACCGCAACCAAGCCGGCGCGCTCGGCGCTCCCATCATCCTCGCCTTCAGCCTGTTCGGCGGCTCGATGATGAACCCGGAGGCCATGCCCAAGGCGTTCAAGGCCGTCGGCGTCGCCACTCCCAACCGCTGGTTCATCGACGGGGCCCGCATCGTCCGGGAGGGCGGGTTCCCCCTCGTCCCGATCCTCGTCCTCGTCGCGAGCGGCCTCGCCCTGGCGGCCCTGGCCGTGCCGGCCCTGCGGCGGAAGACCGCGGTGTGACCATGGGACGGATACAGCGCGTCCTCCACGTCGCCTGGAACGATCTGCGCCTCATGGTCGGGGACAAGGTCTTCTTCTTCTGGTCGCTCGTCTTCCCGATGCTGTTCATCGTCCTCTTCGGGCTGCTCTTCAAGGCCTCCGACAGCGCCCCCGCGGTGGCCGAGCTGACCGTGGTCAACCTCGACCAGGGCCGGTGGGGGGCCTATTTCCTGGAGAAGGTGCGCTCGCCCGGCGTCGAGCTCAAGGTCGTCCCGGACGAGCCGGCCGAATACAGCCGTCTGCTCATCTTGCCCGCCGACTTCTCGTCCAAGATCGAGGCCAAGGCGGCGCAGAAGCTGGCCTTCAAGAAACGCGAGGACGCCTCGACCAAGGCGGCCGCCCGGGTCGAGACCCGGCTCTACCAGGCCGTGGCCCGGATGCTCGGCGAGCTCGTCCTCTACGGCGACGGGGACCTGGCCAGGTTCCTCGACGGCCACCCCGAGTTCCGGGACGTCGTCCGGGTCGAGGCCGTGTTCCCCGAAAAGACCGTCCGGGTCGTCCCGAGCGGCTTCGACCACTCCATCCCCGGCACGACCATCCAGTTCATCATGATGATGGTCATCATCTACGGCGGCATCACGGTCATGGAGGATCGCAAGAAGGGCGTCCTGGCCCGGATGCTGTTCTCGCCGCTCTCCAAAGGCGAGGTCTTCCAGGCCAAGCTCCTGGGCCGCTGGATGATGGGGCTCATCCAGGCCCTCATCCTCATCGTCGTCGGCAAGATCTTCTTCAAGCTGGACCTGGGGGATCCCGTCCTGTCGCTCGTGGTCATCGCCGTCTTCGCCCTGGCCATGGCCGCCCTGAGCGTCTTCATCGGCTCGCTCTGCACGAAGGAGGACATGATCATCGGCCTGGCCGTGCTCCTGGCCAACATCTTCGCCGGGCTGGGGGGGTGCTGGTGGCCGAGCGAGATCGTGCCGCTCGGCTTCCGCAAGGTGGCCATGATCTCCCCGGCCTACTGGGCCATGGACGCCCTGCACAAGCTCCGTTTCTTCCAGGGCGGGCTGGCCGAGATCGTCCTGAACCTGGCCGTGCTGTCCGGGCTGGCGATCGTCCTGGGCGTCGTCGCCGCCCGCGTCTTCAAGGTCCGGGACTAGCTAGTCCCACCGGTAGTAGCGGACGTAGTCGATCTCGTAGCGCAGCGGGAAGATGGCGTCGTCGATGCCGTGGGCCCCGCCCCAGGTCCCCCCGATGGCCAGGTTGAGGAGCAGGTAGAACGGGCGGTCGAAGCGCCAGTACGACGGATAGCTCGCGCTCCTGCGGTAGGTGAAGTACTTTGTCCCGTCGCAGAAGAAGTCCAGCCGGTCCTCGGACCAGTCGACGGCATAGACGTGGAAGCCGGCGAAGGGAGAGGGGATGTCGATGTGCCCGCCGCGCTCGACCCGGCCCGGGTCGTCGACCGAGCCCGGCGTGTGGACCGTGGCGTAGATCGTGTCCGGCTCGTAGCCGACGTTCTCCATGATGTCGATCTCGCCGCACTCCGGCCAGCCGACGCCGGTGATGTTCGTGCCCATCATCCAGATGGCCGGCCAGGAGCCGGTCCCGGTCGGGATCTTGGCCCGGACCTCGACGCGGCCGCGGAAGAACTCGCGCTTGCCCAGTGTGTTGACGCTTCCCGAGGTGTAGTGCGCGCCGGCGTACTCCTCCTTGCGGGCTTCGATGACGAGAGAGCCGTTCTCGACGCGGACGTTCTCCGGCCGGCCCTCGGTGTAGTATTGGGCCTCCTGGTTCCGGATGAGGCCCGTCTCGTAACCCCAGGTCGACGGATCGGGCGGCCCGTCGACGGCGAATTCCTCCGACCAGACGAGGGTCGGCTGCGGGACGGGCTCGGGCTCCCCGCACGAGGCGACCAGCCCGGCCGCCGCCAGTCCGATCAGGGCCGTCGCCCGCAGCGTCCCCGCGATCCGTCCTGTCATCGGCGTCCTCCCTTCCCCCATGTTCCCAGAGTCCGGCCGGCGAGGCAACCGAAATTTCGAGGGCGCTTGTCTTTTCCCCTCGGGGCGTCATATCATCGCCCCTGCGGAGACCGCCCATCATGGCCGAACATGTTTGCCCGCCCTGGCTTTCGTTCACGCTGACGAACGCCTTTCGTTGCCGGGCCCAGGACCCGGACCGGATCGTCGGTCCGTTCGTGCGGACGGGGGATGTCGTCCTCGACATCGGCTGCGGACCCGGCTTCTTCGCCGTCCCCATGGCCCGCATGGTCGGGGCGAGCGGCCGGGTCGTGGCCGTGGACATCCATCCCGGCATGCTCGAGCGGACGAGGCGGCGGGCCGTCCGCGCGGGACTCGGGGACAGGGTCACGCTCCATCTGGCAGGCCGGACGGCGCTCGGCCTGGACTCGGCCGAACGGGCCGACCTGGCCCTGGTTTTCTGGATGGCCCACGAGGTCCCCGATCCCGGGCGGCTGTTCGCCGAGATCGGGGCCACCCTGAAGCCGGGCGGCCGCCTGCTCCTCGTCGAGCCCAAGCTCCACGTCCCCGCGGCCGCATTCGCGGCCCTCGTCGCCCAGGCCGGGAGCGCGGGCTTCGTCCCCGAGGGCGAGCCGCGGGTCCGGCTCAGCCGGGCGGCCGTCCTCGGCCTCCGGCCCGAGGTCTCCCTGGATCCCCCCGTGGCCGATCGCGATCGAACGTGAACAGGAGGTCCGACATGAAACGCAGGGACGCGCTGATGACCCTCGGCGCCGCGGCCGGCACCGCGGCTTCCTATAAACTCGTCCGGGCCCAGGCCGGCCGACCCCATCCGCTGGGAGCGCCCGTCCCGTTCGAATGGCAGAAGCCCGCCCGGCCGGTCACGGCGGCCGTCATGGGCGCCGGCGGCCGCGGCCGCGTCTATGCCGCCTACGCCAAAGCCTTCCCGGAGGAACTCCGGATCGTCGGCGTGGCCGAGCCCATCCCGTACCGGAACGCCTTCCTGGCCGAGGGCCACGGCATCCCGCCGGAGCGCCGTTGGCCGACTTGGGAGCGGGCCTTCGACGGACCCAGGTTCTGCGACGCCATCATCGTCACGACGCCCGACCGCCTCCATTACGGCCCGGCCATGGCCGCCCTGGAGAAGGGCTACGACCTCCTTCTCGAGAAGGCCATCGCCCCGTCCTGGTCCCAGTGCCGCGACATCCTCGACCGGGCCACGGCGCGGCGGGCCATCGTCGGCGTCTGCCACGTCCTGCGCTACACGCCCTACTTCCGGATGATGCGGCACATCGTGGCCTCCGGGCGCCTCGGCCGCGTGGTCAGCATCCAGCACCTGGAGCCGGTCGAGCACATCCACATGTCCCATTCGTTCGTCCGCGGCAACTGGCGCAACAGCCGCGAGTCGACGCCCATGCTCCTGTCGAAGTGCTGCCACGACCTCGACATCCTGCGCTGGCTCGCGGACCGGCCCTGCACCAAGGTCCAGTCGTTCGGCTCCCTGCGGCTCTTCCGCCGCGAGATGGCCCCGCCGGGCGCGCCGGCCCGCTGCGCCGACGGCTGTCCCGTCGAGGCCTCGTGCCCGTTCTCGGCCGTCGAGATCTACCTCCGCCGTAAGAGCTGGCTCGGCCACAAGGACACGCCAGGCGACGACGACGCCTCCATCCGGGAGTGGCTGGCCCGGACCAACTACGGCCGCTGCGTCTTCCGCCTCGACAACGATGTCGTCGACAACCAGGTCGTCAACCTCGAGTTCGGGGACATCACGGCCACCTTGGCCATGGAGGGCTTGACCTCCTACGCCGGGCGGCGGACGCGCGTCATGGGCACCCGGGGCGACCTCGTCGGAGACGAGGAGCGGCTCGAGGTCTTCGACTTCCACGAGAAGAAGCGCTTCCTGTGGACGGTCGCGGAGCACGGCCGCGTCGATTCGGGGCACGGCGGCGGCGACAACGGCCTCGTTCGGGACTGGGTCCAGGCCGTCGGCCGGCGCGACCCGGCCCTGCTGGCCACGACGCTCCAGGAGTCCATGGACAGCCACCTCATCGGGTTCACCGCGGAGAAGAGCCGCCTGGAGGGCGGCACGCTGCGCGCCGTCGACGAAAAGGACCTGGGAAAGGGATCGGCGTGAACGGCCGTCTCCGCATCAAGGCCGTCCTCGAGGGCCGGCGCCCCGACCGCGTTCCCGTCATGCTCCACAACTTCCTCATGGCCGCGCGCGAGGCCGGTTTCACCCAGCGCCGGTTCCGGATGGACCCCGGGGCCATCGCGGAGAGCTTCATCCGGGCCGTCGAGACGTACGGCTACGACGGCGTCCTCGTCGACGTCGACACGGTCGTCCTGGCGGAGGCGCTGGGCGTGCCGGTCGACCATCCCGAGGACCTGCCGGCCCGGCCGGCCGGGGCCATGCTCGGGAGCTTGGCCGAGGCCCGGGACCTCCCGCCCGCCGACGTCGGAGGCCATCCGCGGATCCAGGTCTGGCTCGAGGCCGTGCGCCGGCTCGTCGCCCACTTCCGCGGCGAGGTCTGCGTCCGCGGCAACTGCGACCAGGCGGCCTTCTCGCTGGCCTCCATGGTCCGCGGCCCGGCCGAATGGATGATGGACCTCGTCGATCCGGCCAACCGGGAGGACGCCCACGCCCTCCTCCGGCACTGCGCGGAGGCCTCGGCCGCGTTCCTCCGGCTCATGGCCGCGACGGGCGCCGATATGGTCTCGAACGGAGACAGCCCGGCCGGGCCCGACCTCGTCTCGCCGGCCTTCTACGCCGAGTTCGCCCAGCCCTACGAGCGCCGCCTCGTCGAGGCGGCCCACGGTCTGGGCCTGCCTTACGCCCTCCACATCTGCGGCGATACGACGCGCATCCTGGAACCGATGCTCGCGACCGGGGCGGACGCCCTCGAGCTCGACTACAAGACCGACGTCCGGGCCGCCCGGCAAGTCCTGAGGGGGAAGGCCGTCTTCATCGGCAACATCGATCCGAGCGGCGTGCTCGCCCTCGGCACGCCGGCCCTGGTCGAAGCCAGGACGCGGGAGCTGCTCGACGTCTGGGCCGGCGTCCCCGGCTTCATCCTCAACGCCGGCTGCGCCATCCCGGCCGAGACTCCGCCGGAGAACCTGAAAGCCATGATCGACGCGGCCCGCGGCTGGGCGCCGCGGAAGTAGGCGGATGTACGGAGCGGCGGGTCAGCGGCCGGCGAACTCGCGGGCCCAGACGGCCTCGGCGGCGATGAACCCGAACGAAACCCATCCCTCGCCCTCGAGGATGTTGGCTAAGATCTCCCGGGCTCCCTCCCTGTCGCCGTTGTAAAGGCGCCAGTTCCCCAGGCCGAAGGCGGCGGCGTCGTTGGTGGTCGCCGCCTCGTCGTCGGCCGTGACGGCGTCGGCGACGAGCTCGCCCTTGTAGAAGAGAAGGAGGCGGTGGTAGACCGTGTTCTCGATGACGTCCATGTCCGGCCGTATGGCCTCGAGGACCCGGCGGGCTTCGCCCTCCCGGTCGAGCTGGCGCAGGGTCATATAAAGCCAATGGGCCGTGGCCACGCGCATGTCGTCGTTGGGCGCGGTGTCGAGGCCCTTGCGATAGACGGGCAGGGCCTTGTCCAGGTCGTTCTTCAGGAAGTGGGCCAGCCCGAGATGGTAATAGATGTTCGAGTGCAGGGTGCTGACGGGGATCCCTTGGGGATTGGGGGCGCCGTCGGGCTCGATCTCGTCGGGCCGGCCCTCGACGAGCGCGGCGGCCTTCTCGAGGTCGCGGACGGCCCGGTCGAACTCCCGGATGGAGATGTAGCGGTGGCCGCGGTGGCGCAGGAACCGGGCGTCGCCGGGGAACGCGGCCGCGCCGCGGCTGAAGACGCGGATGGCCTCGCGGGTGTCGCCGGCATAGGCCGCCCGGCGCCCCAGCCAGACGAGGGCGTCGGCGTTCCGGGGCTCGGCCGCGACCGTCCGTTTGGCCGACTCGTACTCCTCGCGCGCCTTGGCCGACGGCGGGGCCGGGACGAGCGCCTGTCCGGACAACGACACGGCCTGCGCGCCCTTCGGCACGGGGGGCAGGATCGCGGCGTCGTCCGGTGTCCTCGCGCACCCGGCCAGAAGGGCCAATCCGGCCAGCCAGACGGCCGCTTTCCTCATGCCTCCTCCTCCCGTTCTTCGCCGTTCTCGGGCCGGCCCCGCAGGGCCAGGATCTCCGTGGCGATCTCCTCGATGGGCTTGTTGGTCACGTTGACGACGGACCAGCCGGGATGCCGGCCGTAGTACTGGCGGGCGTGCATGAGCTCGATGCGCACGTATTCCGGGTCGTCGTAGCCGTCGATCCCGCCCTTGAGGTATTCGGCGCGCGTCCGCCGCAGCTCGGCCAGCTGGCGGGCGTTGGTGTCGAGGCAGAACACCCGGGTCGGATCGATCCCGTCGAGGACGTCCGGCGGCGGCTGTTCCAGGGTGATGGGGACGTTGGCCACGAACCAGCCCTTGAAGGCCAGGTAGATGCTGAGGGGCGTCTTGAAGGTCCGCGACACGCCGAGCAGGACGAGCTCGGCCTGCTTCAGGTCCTGGACGCGCTGGCCGTCGTCGTGGCGCAGGGCGAACTCCATGGTCTCGATGCGCCGGAAATAGGCCTTGCCGAGCTGTCCGAACAGGCCCGGCTTCTCCGTCGGGGAGGTGGCCAGGGTCTCCGTCAGGCGGGCGATGAGCGGCCCCATGAGGTCGATGGTCTCGACGTTGAGCTCCCGGCCGGCCCGGATGAGGTCGGCGTGGACCTCGTCCCGGACGATGGTGTGGACGACGAAGCCGCCGGCTTCGGCGGCCTCGCGGACGACCCCCTCGGCGCGCTCCTTCGTGGTGATGTCCGGCCGGACGACGATGCGGACTTTGGCCCCCGGGAACTGGGCCAGGGCGGCGTTGACGGCCAGGTAGGCCGTCCGTCCGGTCCCGTCGGAGGCCACGAAGATCTTGTTCGTCACGCCGCGACCCCGTCCTTCCCGATGTCGCGGAGGAGGGGATACTGGGTCTTGAAGCCCAAGATGGCCAGGTAGAGCCCGTAGTCGGGATAGTTGCGGCGGAGCTCCCGGAGGTTCTCCATGGGGTCGTAGGGCGTGCCCTCGGGGATGTCGTGGCCGACGCACTCGGAGAGCAGGTGGAGCTTCTTGGACATCCAGGCGTCCAGGGTCACGGGCAGGCGGAAGGGCGCCAGGCCGGCCAGGCGGTCGTCCCGGCCGATGATGGGCTGGGTGATGATGAAAGCGGCGCCCGCGTCGACCTTCCTCTTCATCTTCTCGAGCTCGGCGTCCTGCGGTTCGTAGGGATTGAAGGCCACGCCGCAGGTGAAGCGCCCGGGGAACTCGCGGTCGATGTAGCGGAGGAGCTCGACCGAGGTCACGGTCGGGCCGGGCGTCCCGATCTCGGCCGGCTCGAGACGGTGGAGCTTCTGGCTGCCGTCGCCCGAGACGACGAGGAGGTCGCGGCCGCCGGCGTCGCCGAAGACCGCCAGGATATCGTCGAGCTCCCGGCGCGGATGGAAGGTGTTGAGGTGGACCATGAGTTGTCCCGGCCGGACGGGCAGCTCCATGAGCTCGATCGTCTCCATGGCCCCGTAGCTCAGCAGGCCCATGGGGTTGTCCGTGACGCAGACGGTCCAGCCGGCCTCGACGACCTTGCGGTACTTGTCGGCGAAGGTCGCGAGGTCCTTGTCGATGTCCTCGGAGGCGCGCTTGGGGGTCTGGAGCTCGACGTGGAAGGCGAGGTCAGCCATAGAACTCCTTCAGCCGGACGAGCGTGTCGTAGCCCTCGAGCCGGAGGATGTCCTCGAGGCAGGCCCGGGCCGGGTGGCCCGGAGGCAGCAGCTCGTACTTGCGGACGGTCGAGCCGATGATGAAGTCGAGGCCGAGGGGCATGGCCAGGGTCAGGAAGGCGCTCTCGAGCGGTCCCTTGACCGGCGAGCCGTCCCCGCGTTTGGACGGCAGCATGACCGTGAAGTTGCTCAGGCCGACCGAGGCGTGGACGCCGGCGAGGGCGGGGTCGTCGCGGAGGAGGGCCAGGGTCTCGAGGACCCGCTTGAGATGGCCCTCGCAGTCCGTGCCGATGGGCGCGATGCCCGGGTCCACGATGGCCCCGGAGTTGGCGAAGCCCGGGACCCGGCGGCGGCCCTCCTCGAGGAGCGAGCGGGCCGTGAGCCAGGTCTCCTCGGCGGTCCGGTTGGCGCTGGCGCAGGCGGCGCCGGCCTCGAAGCGCTCGCAGGCGAGGAGGATGGGCATGAACGGCCGGATCCGCCAGAGGTCGAACATCTCCAGGCGCAGGGGCGACACGGAGTTGAGGATGGGCGGGCGCCCGTCCGCCAGGGCCGGGTCGTAGGCCTCGAGGGCGGCCCGGGCGACGGCCGGGTCGGGCGTGTCGATGGACAGGGGCTTGCGGGTGACCGTCTGGAGCTTGCGGACGAGATCGGCCATGAACGCGGGCGGCCTCAGCCCGACGTTGACGTCGATCCAGGCGGCGCCCTTCTCGTCCTGGCTCCGGGCCAGCTCGAGCAGGCCGGCGACGTCGTTCGCGTCGAAGAGCTTCTTCGTCGAGGGCACAGAGTCGTTGATGGACTCGCCGATGAGGGTCAGCCCCGGGATCGCCATCGTCAGATGACCAGCCCTTCGTGGCGGTCGAAGGCCCGGTCGAGGGCATAGGCGCCGAGGTCGACCGGGCCGAGCCCGTCCGGGAGCTCGAACGAGCCGACGTCGGCGCCGCGGGCCGCGAGCTCGGCCACGATGAGGGCCGAGAACGGGGCGTGCATCAGCCCGTGGCCGCTGAAGCCCACGGCGTGGATGAGGTTGGCGACGCCGCCGTCGTAGCCGAAGAGGGGATTGTGGTCGGGGGTCGTGTCGTAGAACCCGGTGGTGACGGCGGCCAGGCGGCCCATGTCCTGGGCGGCCGGCAGGAACTGGGTGACCTCCTTGCGCAGGGCCGCGCCGTACTCGCCCATGCCCAGGCCGAAGCCGGGCTCGATCTCGTCCTGGTTGTCCAGGGTGGCCTCGACCGGCCGGGGGAACTGCAGCCAGCCCATCATGAGCTGCTTGTTCTCGGGCCGGCCGTAGGCCCCGGACGGCGTGATGATCATCGGCAGGGACGGGAACTCGTCCACGCCGAGTCCCCAGTCGCTGTCGGCGGCGAGGCCGGCCAGGAAGTAGAGGTAGCGCCGCTCGGCCTTGATCGGCAGCTCGCGGCCCCCGAAGAGCCGCGACACGGAGTTGGCCATGAACCCGGTGGCGTTGACGAACAGGTCGGCTTCGATCCTGCGGCCCGAGCCCAGGACGACGGCCGAGGCCCGCGGACCGGACCGTTCCGCCCCGACGACGGGGTCGTTCTGGACGACCGTGGCGCCCAAGGCCCGGGTGCCCTCGGCCCCGTCCTGGTAGACGATGGCCGGGAAGAGGAACCCGTCCCGGGGGCACCAGGTGGCGGCCGTGACCCCCGTCGTGTCCAGGAAGGGCATGCGCTCGTCGAGAGCGGCCTTGTCGAGGAATTCGACCTCGGCCAGCCCGGCCTCGCGCTGCATGCGGACGAGCTCCCGGACGGCGTCGAGGTCGGCCTGGTAGTTCTTGAGGAAAAGATACCCGTTCTGCCTTAAAGGGGACTGACTCCCCGGGAAGCGGGCCGTCCAGCCCTCGTAGAACCTCTCGCAATAGACCAGGCCCCGGACGGTCGAGGGCACCCCGAACTGGGCCCGGATGCCCGCCGCCGAGCGGGAGCTGGCCCCGTTCCCCAGGGCCCGGGCCTCGACCAGGACGACCTCGTGCCCGGCCCCGGCCAGCTGCCAGGCGGACAGGACCCCGGTGACCCCGCCGCCGATGACGACGATCTTTTTCATGGCCCTATTAAAACAAATATTGACTTTACGCGCGAGGTTTTTTTTGGTATGCTAGCCGGCGTAATTCCCCCATAATGGGGGCGCGGGTCGGATAAAGGCACGGAGGCCTGTGGCCCAAACAGCCGGCGTACTCCTCTCCTTTATTGCGATCGAATTTTTTGTAGGAGATGAGTATGAACATCTACGTCGGCAACCTGTCTTTCGGTGTGACTGAGGACGAGCTCCGCACGGCCTTCTCGGCTTTCGGAACCGTCGAGAAAGCGGCCGTCATCACGGATAAGATGAGCGGCCAGTCGCGCGGCTTCGGCTTCGTCGAGATGCCCAACAAGGACGAGGCCATCAAGGCCATCGAAGGCCTCAACGGCAAGGACCTCAAGGGCCGTAACCTGAAGGTCAACGAGGCCCAGCCCCGGCCCGCGGGCGGCGGCGGCGGCAGAGGCGGATTCGGCGGCGGCCGCGGCCGTTACTGATCGCCGGTCTCGCAGACTCCCGGAACGGCTCCCGTGAGGGGCCGTCCCTGAGTGGGGATCGCGGCTTTATGGCGCGTTCTCCCGGGTGACTTAGTCCGCAACGAAAACCGTGGGCGGACGCCTCGCAAGGGGCGTCCGCCCTTTTTTTATCGCCTTCGGCCCGGGGGCCCCGTGACCGCGGGATCTCCCCGGTCCCCCTTGGCCGGCTTCTCCTCTTGAGGTATGATGACGGCATATCCGCCCGAGGAGGTCCGTCATGGCCGAACATCCGCTGTCGACCCTCAGGAAGCTCGACCCCGATCTCCTGAGGCGCGTCGACGACCTCGACGCCCTCGTCTACGCCGACGGCGCCCTGCCTCGACGCGTCAAGCTCATGATGGCCATGGCCTTCGACGCGGCCGACGGCGCGCCCGGCGGGGTCCGCCACCTGGCCGAAGAGGCCCTGAAAGCGGGCGCCACCAAGGAGGAGATCGCCGAGGCCCTCCGGGTCGCATTCCACCTGTCGGGCGCCGGGTCCCTGTACACGGCCTCGTTCGCGCTCAAGGACCTTCTGGGCTGAAGGGGAGGGAGACCATGACCATCCGTACGATGTCCGCTTCCGTTCTTCTGTGCGCGGTCCTGCTCGCGGTCACGCCGGTCGCGGGCGCCCAGGAAAAGAACGCCGAGAACGCCAAGGCCTTCCAGGCCGAGCTTGAGGGCATGAAGGGCCGGCCCGTCGCCGACGTCCTGGTCAAGCTTGAGGGCTGGAAGTTCGAGCCCCTGGCCGCCTGGGTGACCAAAGACCCCGCGTCCAAGGACTTCAAGCGCTTCAACACGGGCAAGACCAAGTTCTCCAAGAAGGAGATCGAGGCGGTCTTCCAGAAGGCCGGAGAGTACAAGATCGCCGTCTACGGGCTCCTGGTCGGGACGGAGACGGCTACGTCGGGCGGCATCGACGAGTACGGCCGGGGCGTGGACAAGGACGCTTCCTACTTGCTCCAGATCTACACGGCCGTCCGGGTCGTCTTCCTGGACGGGAACCTCGTCGACGTCCGGACCTGGCCCAAGATCGAGAGCACCGAAGTTTCGGGCGGCAAGTGGCGCATCCGCTGAGCGCCCTGGCGGCGCCCGTTCAGGTCATCTGACAGCGGCAGGCCCGCAAGCCCGCCAGTCGTAGGCGACGGCCTTTCCCATCAGCTTCCAGCGCCGGGGAGCGGCGCCGCCCTCGAGATGAGAGATGGCCTCGAGGCCCCGGGTCGGATTGAGCGCTTCGAACCAGTCGAGCGGTTCGGCCAGGGGCTGGGGCCGGGCGGCCAGCGCCAGCGCCCCGGCCACCGCCTTCTCCTGCCCTTCCGTGAGCGCGCCCCGCTTGAACGAGACGAACAGGGGCGTGCCGGAGCGGGCCAGGAGGTCCAGCCACTGCCGGTTGCAGGCCCAGGGGATGGCCTCGGCCTCGGTCAGGCCGACGCAGTCGGCGTCGACCGCGAAGAAGGCGCCGTGCTGGGGCGCCCGGAAGCCGAGGGTGTTGACGCCCCGATTGCGGACCCGCTCCCAGTCCCGGCCGCTGGTATCGTCGCCGATCCGTTGGAGTTCGAAGAGACCCGCGGCCAGGTGGCCGACGGTGTTGCAGCCGATGACGATCCCGTCCTCGCCGGCCGCTTCGCGGATGTCGCGGTAGTGATCGAGGACGATCTCCGCGGCCGTCCGGCTCCGGTCGGCGTAGGCCCAGGCCGCGTCCGGCCGGGGGGCGGCCCTGGTGTAACCGGCGAGATCGCTGACCGAATAGTCGTGCTTGACGAGCTCGTAGCCCCAGGCGCGGAGACGGGCGACGGTCTCCCTGACGTAGGCCCGGACTTCGGGGACGGAGGGATCGAGGATCCTCGGATCGTGGGCCAACCTCCAGGCGTCCGGCTGGCCCGCCTGAGCCGTGAGGAGATGGATCCAGATGCCGGGCCGGGCGCCGGCCGCGCGGATGCCGGCGGCCAATGCGGACATCGAGGGGAAGCCGGCCTGGCCGCGGTCCCACGGGCCGCCGTAGCCGGTGCCGCCTCCGGCCTGCCAGCCGTCGTCGACGACCATGAACGGGCGGTTGGCACGGTCCGGGGCCAGTCGCGACACCCACGCGGCGTAATAGAGAACGCTCTCCGCGCTGTTCTTGCCGTAATCGCAATACCAGTCGTTGAAGCCGTAGACCGGGTCCTTGGGCAGGCGCGGTGAGGGGCACATCTGGCGACAGAAGGCCCGGGCCGCTTCGAACGGCGTCTCCCCGGGCCGGCCGCGGCGGGCCGTCACCGCGCAGACGGTCAGGCGCCGCGGGCCGAGCCTGACCCCGGCGCCGCCGCAGCGGACGTCGGCCGTGAGCGTGACGGCCGTCCCGCCGGCCCGCCAGGCGCACATGGCCGAGGGCTGGGTCATGACGCCGTAGCCGTGGGTCGTCCGGCCGTCGCTGGCGAGGAAATACCAGGGCATCTCCCGGGCCTCGTCGGGAGGCTGCCACTCGAGTTCGCCATAGGAGCGCTCCCAGGCGTCGCCGAGGTACTTCCAGCCGGCGGGCGGGGCCGCGTCCCAACGGGCTTCGATGTATTTCACGGCGGCCTCCGGCGCGGCCAGCTCGAGCAGCAGGCGCCCGTTCGCGAGGCCGGCGGCGACCTCGATCCCGCCGGCCCTCCAGACGCCGCCGGCCGGGGCTAAAGCCAACGGTCCCGTCTCGGTGACGACGGTCACGGCGTCCGGCGCCCGGACCAGGTCCAGGAAGAGATCGCCGGCCCGGGCTTGGCGGCCGGTCCCGCACGAGCCGGAGAGGGCCGTGACGACGACTCCGACGACCGCGACGGCGAGGCGGGGTGTGCTCTTCATGGCCCCCATGATACCCGTTCCCCGAGGCGGAAAGGAAGCCCCCGCCGGACGGCGCCGGCGGGGACGTCAGGCGGCCGGCCGGCCGCGGTTCGCGAGCAGGACGGCGACGCCGCAGAGGTAGCCCGCGGTCAGGGACGGGCCGATGGCGACGGCCCCGACGACCTTCAGGACGAGCACCGTCAACGCGAAGACCGCCGCGGTCACCGTGAGTTGGACGGCCACGGCGACGCTGATGGGGGGCGTCCGGTGGGCCAGGACGAGGAGGCCGCGCTCGTACGACAGGACGGACTCGATGAAGGGCAGGAGCACGAGCAGGGCGCCGGGAAGCAGGGCGAACGAGGCCAGGTCCGGCGCCAGGCCCGAGACCGTCGCGTACCAGACGGTGGCCAGGGGCGTGAACACGACCAGGGCGAAGAGGGCCGAGGAGACCGCGCCCAGCCGAAGGCTGAAACGCCCGAGCAGGCGCCGGTTGGCCGGCCCGTCGCCGGCCGTGGCGATGACGACCTCCTGCATGGCGATGCCGGCGGTGCGGAAGACGAAGGCCAGCCCGGTGATGACCGGCAGGACGGCCAGGGACTCGAGGGGCATGCGGCCGCGGGCCAGGAAGAAGGTCGTCAGCGGGTTGATGAAGAACGACATGACCGAGGTCAGGGCGAGGGGGACGTAGAACCGCAGGACCCGGCCTTGGGTCAGTTCGCGGCCGAAAACGCACTCGGCCTCGGGCTGGCGGCGCAGGCGCCGGACCGTCGGCCGGGCCATGGCCCAGCTGGCCGCGGCTTCGGCGATGACGCCGGCGCCGAGAGCCCCGGCGCCGACGCTGGCGCCGGGCAGGCGGAGGACCAGGGCGAAGACGAGCCCGGTCGCGGCCATGGTCGCCAGCCGGATGACGGTCCCCCAGGTCACGGCCTGCGGACGGCCGTGGCTGATGAGGATGCCCTGGTAGAAGCGGCGGAAGCCGATGGCCCCCGGCCAGAGGAGGAGGAAGATCATCGACCGGCCGGCCAGTCCCGCCACCTCGGGCGTCAGACCCATGGCCCCCCGGGCGACGAGGTCGAAGACGGGCGGCACGATGAGAACGGCCATGACGGCCGTGACCGCCGCGTTGAGGGCCATCGAGAAGCGGCGCAGCTTGCGGTAGGCGAGGCCGTCCCGGACCAGGGCATTGGAGGCCGAGAGCATCATGATGATGGGCGACTCGACGATCCAGGCCAGGGCCGAGGCCACGGCGAAGGCGGCCAGGTTCTCCTTGGGTTCGGCCAGGCGGGCGATGACCGCGGCCACGAACGGGCCCTCGGCGGCCATCATCAGCCAGGTCGCCTCGAGGGGCAGCCAGAAGCGGGCGACGCGTCCCGCGGTCAGGGTCCCTTTGGAGATGTCGTGGGGGCGCATGTTCGGCGAGCTAGGATAGCACGGCCCGGCCCGGCTGACAAACGGGCCGGATCTGTGCTATACAGCCTCTTGACCGCAGGACGCCCATGAGCAAGCCCATTCCCGAGGGCGGCATTCCCGCCCGGCCGCCCGGCGAGACGCTGGCCGCGCTCGCCGGCGAATACCGCGGCCGGACCGGCGCGACCGCCCGGGCCCGGTTCGAGGCCCGCTGCCTCGCGCTCGGCCTTCGTTTCGCGGCCGACGAGATCGACATCCTGGCCGCCCTCGACACCCCGGACAAGGTCCAGGCCTTTCTCGACACCGAGGTCTATTACAACGACGACCACGCCTCGGTCGACCAGGAGGAGACGGCCATGCCGCCCCGCCTCGTCCTGCGGACGGGGATGGCCCATTGCTTCGAGGGGGCGATGTTCGCCTACGCCGCGAACTTCCTCCACGGTCATGAGCCGCGCCTGCTCATGCTCGAGGCCAGCCAGGACGCCGACCACAATCTCGTCGTCTGCCGCGACCCGCGGACGGGCCTCTTCGGGGCCAACGCCCAGTCCCGCTACCCGGGGCTCGTGGGGCGCCGGGCCGAGTACCCGACGGTGCGGGCCTTGGCCGATTCCTACGTGCCGTTCTATTTCAGCGACCGGACCCTCGATCCGGACGACCTGACCCTGGTCGGCCTGTCCGAGCCCGTCGATCTCGCGGCCAAGTACGGCACGGCCTGGATGGCCTCCGAAGCGCCGCTCTGGGACATCTATTACACGTACATCGACGCGAACGTCGCGTTCCGTTATTTCTTCGACGATCCCGGCCGGCCGCACCTCTATCCCTCGGTCCGGGCCCTGCGCGACAACTGGATCCGGCTCGACGGGGCCGGCGAGCCCTTCGTCAGCCTGGACGACCTGCCGCCCGGGGCCCGCGCCGAGTGGGACGCGTTCTGGGGCGCCTTCGATCCGGAGCGGGACGGTCCGCGGCCCCGGGGCGAGGCCCGCGAGATCGAGAGGCGCTTCTTCCGGCTGACGGGCACGACGCCCATCGACCTCGACGACAACGCCTTCGACCTGACGTTCTTCCTGGCGGCCGGCTACCGGATCGACGAGCTCCTGTCCGGCCGCCCCTAGCCCCGCTCCGGGCTATTTCTTCTTCTGATAGTCCGGATAGGCCGGCTTGGTGTGCTTGGGGGGCGGGTCCTTGCGCAGAAGCTCCAAGGCGACTTGGACCGCCTTCTCCAGCTGCGGGTCGCGCCCGGCCTTGACCGCGGCCGGGTCCATCTCGACCTCGAAGTCGGGATCGACGCCGTGGTTCTCGACGTCCCAGGTCCCGTTGGGGTTCCAGAAGCCGCTCTGCGGCGCGCCGGTGAAGCCGCCGTCCATGAGCGGCGCCGCACCGGCCATGCCGACCAGGCCGCCCCAGGTCCGCTTGCCGACCAGCGGGCCGATGCCGGCCGCCCGGAACAGCCACGGCATCATGTCGCCGCCCGAGCCGGCGTACTCGTTGATGATCATGACCTTGGGCCCGTAGATCGAGCCGACCGGGGTGATGTAGTCCGCTCCGTCGCGCGAGGCGAAATAGCCCATGAGCGGCCGCCGCATGTAGTCGATGATGTAGTCGGCGATGAGGCCGCCCTGGTTGAAGCGCTCGTCGACGACCGCGCCGTCCTTGCCGATCTGGGCGAAGTAGTAGCGGTTGAAGTTGGTGTAGCCGCCGTCGGCCGTGTCCGGCAGCCAGACATAGGCCAGCCGCCCGCCGCTCATCTCGTCGACCTTGCGGCGGTTGGCCTCGACCCAGGCCAGGTTGCGCAGCCCGTACTCGCTGCCGGCCGGCACGACCGTGACCTCGCGGGCGCCCTTGCCGTCGGGCGACGGGCCGACCTTAATCAGCGTCTGCTTGCCGGCCGTGGCCTCGAACGGCGCGTAGACGTCCTCGGCCGCCGCGACCTCGCGGCCGTTCACGGCCAGCAGGTATTCGCCGGCCTTGACGTTGACGCCCGGCTGGGTCAGCGGGGCCCGCAGCCGCGGGTTCCAGTTCTCGCCGTCGTAGACGCGGGCGAAGCGGTAGCGGCCGTTCTCGATCGCGTAGTCCGCGCCGAGCAGTCCGACGCCGACCCGCTTGACCTCGGGCAGGTCGCCGCCGCCGACGAAGACGTGGCCGCAGGTCAGCTCGCCGAGCATCTCCTCGAACAGGTAGTTCAGGTCCTGCCGGCTGGACACCGCCTCGAGATAGGGGAGATAGCGTTTCTCGATCGCCGCCAGGTCCAGGCCGTGGAGCCCGGCGTCGTAGAAGAAGTCGCGCTCGATCCGCCAGGTCTCGTGGTACATCTGCTTCCACTCGACGAGCGGCTCGACGCGGACCTCCATGGCGCCCGTGTCGAGGGCGCCCTTGCCGGGCTCGGCCGGCCCGGCCGTGCCGGCGATCGTCCACTGCCCGCTCCGGCTGAACAGGATCTTCTCGCCGGTCGCCGACAGGACGAACGAACCGATGCCCTCGAGGAACTTGTCGAGCTTGCGGGTCGTCAGGTCGAATTTGTGCAGGACGGGCGGCTGCGAGACGCCGGAGGTCGCCGCCGGCACCTGCGAGCCTTCCAGGATGAACAGGAGGCCCTCCTTGCCGGCCGCCATGGCGACGTAGTTCCTGGCCGGGATGGGCAGGGCCAGGATGCGCTGGCCGAGGCCGTCGAAGTCGATGACGACCTTCTCGGCCTCCTTGGGCTTTTCGGCGGCCTTGTCCTTCTCGCCGCCCTTCTTGGCCTCGGCCTTGGGCGCCTCGGCCTTTTTCTCCTCTTCCTTGGGCTTTTCGTCGTCGCTTTCCGGCGCGAGAGGGGAGGGCAGGTCCTTCCTGAGGACGGCGACGTAGACGCTCCGGGTGTACGGCCTGTCCATGCTGGCCATGTTGAGCCAGCCGGGGGTCAACCCGACGTCCGTGCTGGCGGCGAAGAAGAGGTGCTTGCCGCTCTTGTCGAAGACCGGGAAACGGGCGTCGCTCATGCCGTCGGTGACCTGCGTCGCCTTGCCGGTCTCGAGCGAGTAGACCATGACCACGAACATATGGCTCTTGACCTGCTTCGAGTAGGTCAGCCAACGGCTGTCGGGCGACCACTCGAACTCGAAGGCGACCTGCGGATTGAAATAATAGGTCGTGTCGACCTTGACCGGGACGCCCTTGTCGAGATCGACGTACCACAGGTTCAGGCGCTTGTCGTTGTAGGCGATCTTCTTGCCGTCGGGCGACCACAGCGGCCGGTAGAAGAACGACGGCGGCAGTCCCAGCCCGATCTTCCTGACCGGGCCCTGGCCGGACTGGTCGCGGACGTGCAGGGCGTATTCGCCCGACTCGTCGGAGAAATAGGCCACCGACCTGCCGTCCGGCGACCAGGACGGGTCGCGCTCCATGACGCCCGTCGTCCGGGTCAGGTTGCGGACGTCGCCCTTCTCGGCCGGCACGGTCAGGATCTCGCCGCGGGCCTCGAAGACGGCCCGGGCGCCGTTCGGCGACAGGCCGGCCGCCGCGATGCGGCCGCCGACCTTGACGTAGTGCGGCCGGACCTCGGGCAGGTCGCCTTCCAGCGTGACCGGCACCGGAGACGCTTGGCCGGTGGCCGGGTCGAAGAGGTGCAGGGCGCCGAACTGCTCGATGACGATGCCGCCGGGGCCGGCCGCGGCCGACTTGAAGTCCAGGCCGCCGTTCGGCAGGGCCCGGTCGACCTTCTTCGTGGCCGTGTCGTAGACGAAGAGCGACACGGGTCCCCGGCGATCGGACAGGAAATAGATCTTGTCGCCGATCCAGAGGGGGTTCGAGTCGTTGGAGTTCTCGCGCGGCAGCTTCTCGACCTTGAGGTCGGCGAGCGTCACGAGCCAGACGGGAGTCGTCTGGCCGCCCCGGTACCGTTTCCAGGACGGTTGCCACTGCTGGGTCGGGACGTAGGCCAGCCGCGTGCCGTCGGCGGAATAGGAGCCCTCGACCGCGGTGGGCAGAGGCAGGGCTTCGGGGAAGCCGCCCTCGAGCCCGACGGTGTAGAGGGCTGGCAGGCCCACGGTCCCGCTGGCCCGCCCCGAGCGGAACAGGACGCGCCGGCCGTCGGGCGTCCAGCCCACGACCTCGTCCGCGTCGGGATGGTGGGTCAGGCGCCGCGGGATGCCCCCGGCGGCCGGGACCACGAAGACGTCGGTGTTGCCGTCGTACTGGCCGGAGAAGGCCACGAGGGTCCCGTCCGGCGAGAAGCACGGCCGGCTCTCGTCTCCCGCGTCCCTCGTCAGGCGGGCGGCCCGGCCTCCCTCGCGCCCGACGACCCAGAGGTCGCCGGCGCTGGCGAAGACGATGTGCGTCCGGCTGAGGGACGGATGCTGGGCCAGGACCGGCTTCGGGGCCGCGGCGGCGGCCGGCGCGGCCGCGAGGAGCGCGGCGGTGAGGGCCAGGGCGAGAACGGCGGTCAGGGCGCGTTGCGACATGGGTGCCTCCGGGTTTCAGATGGTTGTCGGAATGATACCGCAGGAGCCGGCAAAAGAACAGACGGGGACGATTGACACGCGGGGGGCGTTCCGGCTACGCTCGGACTCAGCAAGTCAAGGGGAGGTCCCGTATGCCTCGCTACCGTCCCGCGTTTTTGGTCCCGCTCGTCGTCCTCGCCGCCGTCGTCCTGTCGGTCCCCGTGCCCGCCCGGGCCTGGAAGGTGGATACGCACGTCTATGCCGCCAATTTGGTCCTCGAGGAGGCCCGGGCCACGCTGACCTTCCAGGAGGTCCCGGTCACCGACGCCGCGCTCGGGGACAGGGTCAGGAACGAGATCAGGCGCGTCTTCGGGAACGGGGCCGCCGGCCAGACCCGCCTCGACTACCTCGACAACGCCCTCGTCCAGTACGTCTGGTACCTGGTCGACGACCGCCTGGTCCGGCTGCGCCCCGTCATGCACGTCCAGATCCCGCCCTTCGGCTGGCTGAGGGTCGACGAGGACGCGGCCCGGGCCCTGCTCTGGTTCCCCCAGCTCTTCCGGGCCGGCGCGGTCGGGCCCGACCTCTTCCCCGACCTGATCACCGGCCAGACCGTCATCCACCCCGGCCAGGGACCGGCGTCCGGGCGATGGGCGGCTTTCCTCGAATCCGAGGTCCGCCGGGTGGCCGGCCTCTACCACGGCCAGCCCGGGGAGTTCGACGGCTCGTCCATCATCCGGTCCCATTACTTCGGCTGGCTGGCCCACATGTCCGGGGACCTCTTCGGCCACGCCTGGGTCAACGACTACGCCGGCGGGGTCTGGCCCGAGATCACGGACGGCTTCACGGACGAGGAACGCAAGAACATCATCCGCCACCTCATCGTCGAGGCCTACGTCTCGAAGAAGATCGGCCCCGCCTATCTTTCCGGCGACCGCGTCGCCCTGGACGTCCCGGCCGGGGCCCACCTCACGGACCGCTATCTCATGACCTGGGTGACCGGCAACGGCGGCCGCATCGACCACGACGACAGCGAGGACGACCGGTTCGAGGTCAACCCCATCATCACCGGCTACGCCGGCGGGACGCCCTATCACCTGAGCCTGCTCTTCGACATCCGCGACGACCTGCGGAGGGTGACCCGGAACATCGATTGGGACGCCCTGTGGGCCGGCTTCATCGTGCAGATGCTCGTCGGCTACTTCGACTTCGGCCAGGCCAGCCTGCTCTACGACCACCAGTGGTTCCACGACGTCGACACGGCCCTCGACCGGCTGGTCGATTCCCAGGTCGCCGTGGCCCGCCGGATGTCGGCCGGGGAGGGCTTCGGGGCCTGGTTCGACGAGATCGAGCGCTGGATGCTGAGGTACGGCCTGTCGGCCCTCGGCCTGCCCGACGCCGTCGGCCGGGGCATCGAGATGTCGGGCGAGGTCCAGGAGCGGATCGCCGACGCCATCCTGCCGGACGAGGTCGAAGCGGCCATGAGCGACCTCAAGCGCTGGTTCGTCGACAAGGTCATGGAGGAGGCCTTCGGCGTCACCCTGACCGAGGTCGAGAACTACCTGCGCGATCCCGGGTCCTATCTCGAGGACCGCAGCCTGTTCCCCGCGGGGACCAAGGCCAGGATCGACGGCGAGCTCGGCAACTTCGGCCAGGTCTTCCCGGTCGACGAGTGCTACCGGAACAGTTTCGGGCCGTTCCTCGACACCCTGAACATGATCAAGCTCCAGTTGGTGGAGCCGGCCGAGCTGGCCCGGATCATGTTCGCCGAGCGGGCCCTGCCCTGGAACGATCCGGCCGGCCAGACGACCGAAGCGGGGCTGACCCAGTTCGTGGCCGGGGCCTTCCCCCGCGGCATCCAGATGCAGTTCATGCGCAGCCTCGACGCCGGATACGACTACGATCGCCCCGATTTCGCCGGCTGTCTCCTTTGGGACAACGCCACGATCCGGCAGAAGATCTTCCATCGCATCTTCCACGTCGAGCGGCCCGCGACCGGCCTGAAACCGGTCTTCTCGACCGCGGCCCGGAAGCTCGAGATCGGCCATCCCCCGTCGATGTTCCGGCCGCGGTTCGTCTGGCGGGCGGCGGCCCCGTCGGGGGCGTCCGGCACGGGCTCCGCGGGGACGTCCGGCGGCACGGTGGCCATGCCGCGGCCGGGTTCGGGCGGGACGGTCGACGCGACCGGGCAACTGCCCGGCTCGAGCCAGGTCGATCTCGGAGGGCTGCCGGAGCGGGACGTCCCCGACTTCGGCGTGGTCCTGAAGCCGCGGCCGTTCGGCCGCGCGGTGGCCCTGCCCGCCGGCGTCCACGTGCACGCGGCGACGCTGGCCTCGTTCGAGGCCGCCCCGCCGCCGCCCGTCGTCATGCGGTTCTTCGCCGACGCCGGGAAGTACGTCGTCGACGGCCGTATGAAGGACGCCGCCTCGGTCGCCAAGCTCGGCGCGGGAGGCGTGCTCGTGCCGCTCGACCTCGTCGCCAGGGAGCTCGGGGCGGGCCTGGCCTACGATGCGGCCAAGGGCGTCGCGACGCTCGAGACCCCGGACGGGACGTTCGTGCTCGCGGCCGGGAAGGCCGGGGTCACGGCCGGCGGGCTGACCAAGCCCCTGACCCGGGACGCCAAGGCCGTGCCCGTGGCCACGGCGACGACCCTGCTCGTGCCGCCCGGATTCTTCGAAGACCATCTCGGCTGCCGCGTCGTCTCGCTCGAGAAGGACAAGACGGCCGTCGTCGAGCGGAGGAAGTTTGCGGACGACGCCCCGGCGACGGTCACGGGAGAGCCGGCCGCCGCCGAGGAGACCAAGCCCGCCGCCGCGTCCGCTGCGTCGCCTTGGGCGGGCAAGTGGGAGACGACCATCGGCGCTATGGACATCGACGTGGCGGCCGACGGGGCGGTCGACTTCGCCTACGACGGCGAGTTCGGCCGGCTGACGGGGCGGGTGGACGGCGGGCGGCTCGCCGGGCGCTTCGCCGAGGACAACGGGGCCCGTGGCGACATCGTCCTGACCCTCGGCCGGGAGAACCGGACGTTCTCCGGGCAATGGCGGCGCACGGACATCGACGGCGACTATTGGCACGGCTGCGAGGGCTGGCGGCCGTTCGAGGCCGGGGCCGCCGGTGTCGCGCCGGGAGAAAGCCCCGCTGTGGGCGCGGCCGACGCGGCCGCGTCGGCTTGGGCGGGCGAATGGGACACGACGATCGGGGACCTGGTCCTCCGCGCGGCCGGGGCCGGGCTCGTCGCGGGCGGCTACGACGGGACCTTCGGCCGCATCGAAGCCAAGGTCGAGGGCGGCCGGCTCACCGGCCGCTTCACCGAGGACACGGGGAGCTGGGGCGAGATCGAACTCTTCCTGGAGCCGGGCGGCGGCGCGTTCAAGGGCCGGTGGCGGCGGCTGAACGTCGAAGCCGACGACTGGCACCCCTGCGAAGGCGTGAAGCTCAGAAGATGAACCCGACGCCGACTCCGGCGACCCAGCGCTTGGCGCCGTAGGTCAGATCGAGCTCTTCGAGGCCCGAGACGCTCTCGTCGGCGACGGCATAGCGGACGAAGAACTCGATAGACAGGCGGCTGACCGTCGTCTCCTCGTCCCAGATGGAGTAGAGCGGTCCCTCGTACCCGCCGCCGAGCGTGAACAGGGAGAAGGCCGGGTCGGGATAGAGGGGCGTCCGTCCGGCGGCCGCCACGGAGCTCTCGTGGCGGGCGTAGCCGCCGCGCAGGGCGAACCAGCGGCCGAGCTGATACTCGAGGCCGGCCTTGAGCTTCTTCGAATCCCGCAGGGCCAGGTCGACGCTCTGGACGCCGTAGTCCGGGGCGATGCCGTAGAACTCCTCGTAGACGGGAGTGAACTCGGGGGCCAGGGTGCCGCCGGCGTCGACCGACGTGAACTCCCAGGCGCCGAACTCGCTCCACTTGTCCCATTCGGCCTCGAGGCTGAGGGAGAGCCGGCGGAAGGGGCGCAGGAGGACGCCGCCGGCGATCTCGCGGGGCATGGTCAGCCGGCCCGTCGTGTCCTGGGGCCAATAGTACTTGTTGAGCAACTGCAGGACCGAAATGTAAGGGGCGTAGGGATCGGGCACGAAATCGGAGTAGATCCGCAGGCTGTTCGGGAAGTGGAAGGTGTTCCGGCCCTCGAGCGAGACCGTCGCGCTCTTCTGGTACCGGGCCCCGACCTGCAGGCCGGAGAAGACCTTCCACAGGGCCCCCGCGGCGAAGCCCGTGCCGTGGCCCTTGGCTTCGTGACGGCTCAAGACCATGACCTCGTTGGGGAGCTCGTAATTCACGAGCTCGAAGGGCCGGCGGACATCCCAGCTCGCGCTCGTCGAGACGATGTCGACGGCCGCGGCCAGGGCCAGGCCTTTGACGGGCTCGACGGCCAGGACGGGGCGGAAGGTCCGGGTCTGGAGCTTGGCGGCCATCGAAACCGACTCGCCGGTCCAGGATTCGGGCCAGATCGAGTTGAAGTTATAGGGGGTGTAGAATCCCGCGCCGAGGACGATGCCCTTGACCGGGCGCCAGGAGAGGAAGAAGTTGCCCAGCAGCTCGTGGGGAGCCGTGCGGTAGGTTCGCGGCGCGCCGGGCGCGACGGCGGTCAGCTCGCGGGTGGAGAAGGCCAGGCTGGCCTTGACCCGGAGGCCGTCGAGGAAGGCCAGGCCGGCGGGATTGTAGTAGATGGCCGTGAGGTCGTCGGCCTGGGCCGCGAAGGCCCCGCCGAGCGAGGCCGCGCGGGCCCCGACGTCGTGGAAGGCGAAGTCCTGGGCCGCCAGGCGGTCCGGGCCGGGGAGGAGGAAGGCGGCGACGAGGATGAGGGCGGGCGGGAGGAGGGATGAGGCCCGGCGTTCGGGTCGTGTTGTCATGACGGGTGTCCTTTCGATCGAAGGGGTATTATAAACCCGTCAGTTCCGGACTTCGACCTCGACGGTGAAAAATTTGAAATCCTTGTAGACGACGTCCGTACGGGAACGGACGAAGGCCTTGCCCGAGGGCTTGAGATAAGCCTCCTCGACCGTGAGGCGACTGGGGAAGCGGATGCCGTTCTTCTCGGCGCTGAACTCCGAGCGGATGACGAGGCGGGGGGTGCGCTTGTAGAGTTGGCCGCGCTTCTCGAAGACGTCGAACCGGCCGACGCGGCTATCGCTCCACTCGACGCGCAGGATGTCCCCGGTCGCGGCGTCGATCCAGGCCTTGCCGTAGAGGTTGCGGGCCGGCGGAGCGCCGGGTTTGGGCTTGGCCTCGACGAGGACGACGGGGGTGGCGCCGACGCGGTCTTCCCCGGCGACCGTGAAGTCGTAGTCCGGCTGGAAGCGCTCGCCGAAGAGGCCGACGGGGGCCAACAGGGCGGTGCCCCAGACGACCACGGAGGTCTTGAGGGCGGCGTTCGGAACGGAGACGGGCTTCCCGTTCTCCTCGACCTGGTTCCTGACCTCGCGCAGCCGGCCGCCGGCCCGGACACACTGGTAGTCGTAGACGTAGGAGGAGCGCACCTTGCGGGCCCGGTAGATGACGAAGGTCGGGCCGAGGAACTCGGTCTGGCGGCCTTCCGCGGGAGGCGCTTTGCGGTCGAGATCGAGGTTCGGGTCGAGCGTCTCGGAGATTTCTTCGCGGCAGACGAAGTCAAATGCGGCGGCCTCGAGACGCCGGCAATATTCGGCGGCTCTGGCGAGAAGCGCGGCGAGAGAGGCCGGGTCCTGGGAGACTGCGGACGCGGGTAAGGGATGACCGGCCGGCTGGGGACCCATGGACGGCGGGAGGGCCCCATGGCCCATCACGGGCCAGAGCAAGGCGAGGGCCAGCGCGGCGGCCACGGGGGCGGGCGGTGCGGCTCTGAGCTTAGACATCTCGGACGAACGTCCTTTCATCCCGGTCGATGTGAGCCCGGCACCTAAGATAGGCGCACGGCCGGACAAAAGCAAATCCCTGAGCGGGCGCGGCGCCCGGAGTTGAGCGGCCGCCGGATTCAGGTTATAAAGGGAGCGTGGAGGAACCCATGGATCCCAAGACCCGGTACGGATGCGACGAGAGCGAGCTGGCCCGCTACACCTGCCGTCGGGCGCCACACCGGATGGCCGTCGACGGCCGCCTGGACCGCCCGGGCTGGCGGGAGGCGGAGAGGTCGAGGCGGTTCGTGGACCTGGTGAGCGGCGTCCCCGGTTTCATGGAGACGCGGATGGCCTCTCTGTGGGACGACGAGTTCCTCTACGTCGCCTTTTGGGTGAGCGAGCCGAACGTCCGGGCCAAGCTCGCCGAACGCGATGCCCTGGTCTGGACGGAGAACGACGTCGAGATCTTCATCGGCGGCGAAGACTGCTATTACGAGTTCGAGATCAACGCCCTGGGCACGGTCTACGAGGTCTTCTACATCTGGCAGGACGCGCTGAAGACGGGGAGCCGGTTCGACACGCCGGAGTTCGACCCGGTGAAGCGCCGGGTCGACATCCTGGGTGGTTTCCAGGACGGACTTCGTTGGGGCAAGCATCCCCGGGGGGCGCGTTGGGCGTTCATGGACTACGACCTGCCCGGACTGCGGGCGGCCGTCCAGGTGCAGGGGACGCTCAACGACGCGACCGACGTCGACCAGGGCTGGACGGCCGAGATCGCCTTCCCCTGGAGCGGGCTGAGGACGCTGGCCGGCGGGCGGCCCGTACCGCCGCGGCCGGGCGACGTCTGGCGGATGGACTTCTCGCGGTTCGAGTTCCTCGAATTCTGCGGCGTCAAGGCCGAGCCCCATCCCGGATGGGCGCTCAACAAGCACGGCGTCTACGACTCCCATATCCCCGAATGCTTCTCGTTCGTCCGTTTCTCGGACGAGCCGGCCGGGGCGCGCTGAGGCGGCGGCCCGGTCAGGCGGACGTCCCCTCGAGCGCGTCCAGGAAGACGCGGCGGACGCGGTCGACGAGCTCGCCGACGGTCTCCCTGGTGTAGCCGGCGACGGGGAGCGCGGGCTCCACCGTCACCGTGAGCCGTCCCGGCCGGATGTTCAGGCTGCCCTTGCGGGCGATGGCGAAGGCGCCCTTCTGGACGACGGGCAGGATGTCGAGGCCGGCATCGAGAGCGAGCATGAAGGCGCCGCGCTTGAAGGGGCCCAGCCGCCCGTCGAGGGTCCGTGTGCCCTCGGGCAGGATGCCGAAGGAAAAGCCGGGCTTCTCGCGGAGCCAGACCGCGGCCCGCTTGAGGCTTTCGACGGCCCGGGCGGGGTCCTTGCGGTCGATCGGGAACTGGCCGATGCGGCGCAGGACCGCTCCGTAGACCGGCCAGCGGAAGTGGCTCTCCTCCTCGGCGCCGCGGATGGGCCCGGGGAAGACGGCCTGGACGACGAGGGGGTCGAAGAAGTTGACGTGGTTCATGACCACGACGTACGGCCGGCCGGGCGCGATGCGCTCGAGGCCCTCGAGCCGGAGCCGGACGCCGGCGGCGAAGAGCACGGCCCGCGAAGAGGCCTTGACGAGTCGTTCGAGGGCCCGGCCGCGCAGGACGAACGAGCCCAGGGCGACCGCGGCGCAGGCGAGCAGGAAGACCGGCAGAGCGACGGCCCAGACGAGGACGGAGCGCAGGCGGTCGAGGATCTTCCTCATGGACGGGCCCTCAGACCAGGATGTCGAGCTCGGCCGGCAGGACGCGGAGCCGCAGCGGCGTGAAGCCGATGAGCTCGCCGTCCACCATCAGGCGGAGCGGCGGGTCGGATTCGACCGAGAACGAGGCCGCCTGGATGTGGCCGACGCGGGGATGGGCCAGGTGCTTGCCGGAAAAGACGCCGGCGAAGATGCCGACCGTCTGTCGCCGGGTCGGCCGGTCGAAGAGCACGGCGTCGGCCCGTCCGTCGGCGGTATCGGCCTTGGGCGCGATCATCATCTTGCCGCCGGTGTATTTGGAGTTGGAGAGGACGAGGGCCGAATCGACGAGCTCGACGCGCCGGCCGTCGGCCTCGACCGTGATGCGGTTGCGCATGCCGCGGACGAGGCGGACGAGGACGGCCAGGCTGTAGCCCGCCGCGCCGAGGAATTTCAGGCGCTCGTTGGTCAATTGGAGGATGTCGGCGATGAGCCCGACGCCGATGATGTTGAGNNGCCGAAGTCGCGCAGGAAGGAATTGCCGGTGCCGGCCGGGATCTGGCCCAGGACGGGCAGGGGAGACGGGCGGCCCGCGGCGTAGAGGCCGTTGATGACCTCGTAGGGCGTGCCGTCGCCGCCGAGGCAGAGGACGCGGTCGTAGGCGGCCTGGGCCGCCTCGCGGCCGAGGTCGACAGAATGGCCGGGATGCTCCGAGAAGCGGACCTCGAGGCCCGGGATCTCGGCCCGGAGGCGGGACTCGAGCCGGGCGAAGGTCTTGCGGCCCAGGCCGTGCCCGGCGGCCGGATTGACGATGAGAAGGGTTTTCATGGTGTCGCCGCTAGGGACTTATAGCACAGGGCCCGGGAAATAAAAAGGTGCTTCTCCAGATTCCGGGGAGGCTCTCTCTCGGGCTTCGGCCCGGGGACGCTTTCCGGCTCCTCGGGCGGGCGTGTCCTGAAAATGGACAATCTTGATCTTCCTTTCGGGCCGGTCCCGGATAACGGCGACTAAACTTGTCGGACAAGGTATAATTGTCGTGGTGGGAGTTTCGCCAATAAAGAAGAGAGGGTGAAATGATCGATATGAAAAAGATCGGACGGCTCGGGCTCGTCATGGCCTTGGCCCTCTTCGCCGGCTGTCAGGCGACGGGCGGGGACGACGACGATCCGCCGCCGCAGACGGACGCCGTCATCATCGACCACAATTCTATCAACATCGACGATATCCCCTCGACCTGGATCGATCGGGCGAAGCAGACCCTCCATATCGCCTATGGCCACACCTCGCACGGCAGCCAGTTGACGACGGGCATGACGGGGCTCGTCGGATTCAAGGGCACGCAGTATTCCTGGAACGCCGGCGGGACAGGGGGCGCGCTCGATCTTCGGGATTATTATGGAAACTTCGGCAATCTGGGGATCGCCAATGACCTCGGCAATCCCGACCGCACGGCTTGGGCGAGCGCGACCCGCACCTACCTGGATCAGAATCCGACGGTCAACGTCATCATCTGGTCCTGGTGCTGGCAGGTCGACGGAACGCAGGCCGAGATCCAGATGTACCTCGACCTTATGGACGGCCTGGAAAGGGATTATCCGAACGTCCGGTTCGTCTACATGACCGGTCATACCAGCGGGACCGGGCTGACCGGCAACGTCCACATCCGCAACAACCAGATCCGGGATCATTGCCTGGCCAACAACAAGATCCTCTACGATTTCGAGGACATCGAGAGCTACGACCCGGACGGCGATTATTTCGGGGACAAGCTGGTCGACGACGCCTGCGATTACGACAGCAACGGCGACGGCACCCGGGACAGCAATTGGGCCGTCATCTGGCAGAATGCCCATCCCGGGGAATGGTACGCCTGCGAATCCGCTCATTCCCAGCCGTTGAACGCCAACCTGAAGGCCTACGCGGCCTGGCATCTCTGGACCCGCCTGGCCGGTTGGGACGGGCGCTGACAGGCGGCATCTCTCCGCGCCCGTCGACGGCGCCGAGAACGCTCCCGATGCGGATCACGCTCATCTGCGCCGACGACGATCACTGGGCCCTTGGCCTGCGCAGCATCTCTTCGGTCCTCATAGAGGCGGGGCACCGGACGCGGATCATCTTGACCTCGTCGTTGCGCGACCCTTTGACCGGCCGCGCCGCCGAAGGCCTCCGGGAGGCCTGCCGGGATTCCGGGCTCATCGGCATCAGTTCCATGTCGAGAGGTTCCGCGCGGGCCAAATCCCTGATCCGCGCGCTACGGCCCCTGGACCGGCCGATCGTCTGGGGGGGGATGCATCCGACCCTGTTCCCCGAGGATTGCGTCGGCCACGCGGACCTCATTTGCCGGGGGGAGGGGGAGGCCTTCATGGCCGACCTGGCCGGGCGGCTCACGGATGGCCGCGGCTATCTCGATATCCCCGGGGGCGGCTATCTCCGGGAGGGACGGACCGTCCTGAACGACGTCGGCCCGACGCCGTCCGATCTCGAGGCCCTGCCGTTCCCCGATTTCACCTTTTCCGACGAGCATGTCGTGGGCGCCGAGGGCTCGGTCCGGCCGAATGCCGGCATGAGGGACGCCGCGTCCGTTCTCTTTTCGGGCTCCCGGGGTTGCGCCTTCAATTGCCACTATTGCTCCAACGCCCGGCTGAAGTCCCTCTATGACGGCAAGGGCAGGTATGTCCGCAAGATGTCCGTCCCGAAGTTCATCGCGTCGGTCAAGCGATGCCAGGAGATATTCCCCCGCGCCAAATACGTCTACTTCACCGACGAGGATTTTTTCGCCAGGCCCCTGGCTGAGTTCAGGGAATTCGCCGAGACCTATCCCAAGGAGGTCGGCCTGCCCTTCGAGTGCATGGCTTCCCCTCAGCAGATCTCCGAGGAGAAGATGGCCCTGCTTGTCCGGGCCGGGCTTTGGCGCGTCGACGTCGGCGTCGAGAGCGGCAGCGACCGGGTCAAGAAGGAGATCTTCAACCGCCTGGGCACGAACGATGTCGTCATGAAGGCCGCGGCCGCGGTCAACCGGCATCCCCAAGTCGTGGCCTACTATTTCTTCATCATCGGCAATCCGTACGAGGAGAGGGAGGATCTCCTGGGGACCGTCGGGCTCATCCGTCGCCTTCCCCCCCCGGCGTTCGTCAGGACCTACAATCTGGTCTTCCTCCCGGGCACGCATCTGTACGAGCGGGCCCTGCGGGACGGCATCATCCGGGGATTGGAGGACAGCGGATTCGACCTCGATTTCCTGGCCGGCTTCGACCACCGAAGGCACGCCTGGAAAGCGAGGCACCTCTACCTCAATGCCCTGCTCTCCCTGATGACCGGGAAGTCGACCCGTCGGCGGATCGGCTTCGTCCCGCGCTTCGCCCTGCCGTTCCTCACGGACGGGCGCTGGCTCGATCTCAACGAGCGGCGTCCCGGGCTGAGCAAGATCATGGTCGCCCTGGCCCGGGCCGGTCTCGTGGGGCGTCGAAAGGCGATGCTCTTCGTCTCGAGGCTCATGAGGGACCCGAGCTCCGCGTATCGGGCGTCGTCTCTCGTCAAGAAGGCCGTGACCAAGACCTAGGATCTGCCTCGCCGGCCTTGGCCGGCTGGGACGGGAACTCGCTATTTCGTAGCTAGGGCCGCTTTGATCCTCGCCGGCGTCATCGGCAGCGTGCCGAGCCGCACGCCGACGGCGTCGTGGACGGCGTTGGCGATGACGGCCCCCATGGTCGTCACGGCCGGCTCGCCGCACCCCTGAGGCGCCAAGTCGGGATCGTCGACCAGGACGACCTCGAGCTTGGGCAGCCACGAGAACCGGGGCGTCTCGTAGGTGTCGAAGTTCTCCGTCAGGACGCGGCCGTCCTTGAAGCGGATCTCCTCGGTCAGGGCGTAGCCCAGACCCATCGTCAGGCAGCCCTCGATCTGCATGCGGGCGCCCTCGGGATTGATGACCTCGCCGGTATCTTGGGCACAGACGACACGGACGACCCGCACGGCGCCCTTGGCCTTGTCGACCTCGACTTCGGCGCACGTGGCGACGTAGGTGCCGAGGTAATCGGTGATGGCGATGCCGTAGCCGCGTCCCGACGGCGCCTTGACGAACGGGTGCCCGAACCGCTCGGCGGCCGCCGCGACGACCTTCTTCATCCGCGCGTCGGCCAGGTTGTGGAGCCGGAACGAGACCGGGTCCATGCCGGCCGCCTGCGCCAGGACGTCGATGTGGGACTCCGTGGCGAAGATGTTGGTGTTGCTGCCGGGGCCGCGCCAGGCTCCCGTCGCGAACGGGTGGGCCCGGACGGCGCCCTCTCCGCCGCCCCAGCCGCCGCCGATGGACAGGACGCGCTTGTGGGGTATGTCGTAGGCGGGCTGGGAGCTGCGGCTGCCGGCCTGGCAGTTGCGGTAATCCCAGAGGACGATGCGGTTGCCCGCGTCGAGCCCGGCCTTGATGTCGTAGACCGCGGCCGGCCGGAACGAGTCGTTGAAGAACTCCTCGGCCCGCGACCAGGCCACCTGGACGGGACGCCCCGCGAGCTTGGCCAGCCGGGCCGCCTCGACGATCTGCCCGCCCTGGTTCTTGCCGCCCAGGCCGCAGCCCACGAAGGGCGTCCGGACGCGGACGTCGGCCTCCGGCAGGCCGAGAGCCCGGGCGACCTCCTGCTTGGCCCGGAAGGGCGACTGCGTCGAGGCCCAGACCTCCGCCTTGCCGCCCTCGAGGCGGACGACGGCCGTGTGGGGCTCGGATGGGGCGTGGGCCACGTAGTGGGCGTAATAGGACCGCTCGACCGTCTGGGCGGCCAGCCGGGCCCCTGCCGCGAGATCCCCCGACTCGACCACGACTTCTTCCCGCCCGCCTGTCGACCGGATATGGGCGAAGATGTTGGCGTTGTCGAGCTTCGAGGGCGACGGCGCCCACTCGGCTTCGACCAGGGCCAGCGCCTCGGCGGCCAGGTCGGGCTTGTCGTGGAGGACGGCGACAAGGTCGCCGTCGCGGACGATGCGGGCGCCGGGGACCTTGGCCGCTTCGGCGGTATCGACCGTCGCGAGGGTCGCGCCGTGGGCCGGCGGCCTCAGGACGGCGGCGTAGAGCATCCCCGGCAGGCGGATGTCGCCGGCGAACTCGGCCTCGCCCGTGACCTTGGCCCGGGCGTCCGTGCGCGGGATCGGCTTCCCGGACACGGTGTGGGAGGAGCGGGACTTGATGGCGGGCTTGCGGTCCGAACGGACCTCGATGCGCCGGCCGCCGATGAGCTCGGCATAGGTCGCCCGGCGGGCCGGCTCCTTGGCGACGCGGACGGCGCCGTCCGCGGTCTCCAGGTCCTCTTCGGCCGCGCCCAGCCGGGCCGCGGCCAGCTTGACCAGGACGCCGCGGGCCTCGGCCGCCGCCTGCCGCAGGGGCGGCCCGAAGTACTTGGTGCTGCGCGAGCCGAACGTGCCCGCGTCGTAGGGGCAGAGGTCCGTGTCGCCCATGACCATGTCCACGGCCTCGAGCGGGACGTCGAGCTCCTCGGCCAGCATCATGGCCAGAGACGTCACGATACCCTGGCCCATCTCGATCTTGCCGGTGAAACAGGTCACCCGGCCGTCCGCGCCGACCGCGAGGTAGGCGTTGAGGTCCTCGGGATAGCCGCCGTCGGCGCCGCGGGCCCCGCCGACCTGGGCCTCGAGGCCGTCCCCGACGGCGAAGAGGACGACCAGTCCGCCGCCGGCGAGCTTGAGGAAGTCCCGCCGCTCGAGGGCCGCGCCGTCCGCGCGGTCGCCGAACATCGTGAATTCGTCGTCCCCGGCGGGGAGCGTCCTATCGCGCTTCATGGCCGGTCACCTTCATCTTCATTTTCTGGGAGGCCGCCCGCACGGCCTTGACGATGCGGTCGTAGGCGCCGCAGCGGCAGAGATGGGTCTCCAGGGCGTCGGCGATCTCGGCCTCGGTCGGATCGGGCTTGCGCAGCAGCAAGGCGTAGGCCTCCAGGATCATGCCCGGCGTGCAATAGCCGCACTGCAGGGCGCCCGCGGCGGCGAAAGCCTCCTGGAGCGGGTGGAGCCGGCCGCCCCGGGCCAGGCCCTCGATGGTCAGGACGCTCTTGCCCTCGGCCATGGCCAGCGGATACTGGCACGAGAGCGTCGGCTTGCCGTCGACGAGGACGGTACAGACCCCGCAATATCCCTCGCCGCAGCCGTACTTCGTTCCCGTATGCCCGAGGTCGGTCCGCAGGACCCACAGGAGCATGCGCTCCGGCGGGGTCTCGACGGCGACCTCCTTCCCGTTGAGCTTGAAGCGGACCGTCTTGTCCATGCGCCCTCCCCGGCAAAATCTTAGCACAAGTCTGCCGCGGCCCGGTAGGTGTCGGCGTCAGAGGCGGGGCGATTGAGGCGGGAGGGCGTTTTGGGGTAATGTGGACGGNNCCGCCGGGCTCATCCCCGCCGGGAACGGCGGGGGAGGCGCCGGAGGGGAGGCGGCCTGAAGCCCGTTGGCCCGAGGAGAAGAGCCATGACGACATCGACCGATCGCATGTTGTGGGTAGTGCTCTTGACCGGCGTGGGGGTGGCGCTCGTCGTGGGCGCGGCCTGCGGACCGGGGGGAGAGCGGCCGGAGGGCCAAGCGCGAGCAGGGAAGGCGCCCGAGGCGGCTTTCCGGCTCGAGGAGGCGACCATCGCCGGCCTCCAGGAGCTGATGGCCTCGGGGAAGGAAACGTCGGAGAGCATCACCGCCCTCTATCTCGGGCGCATCGCCGCCGTCGACCAGGCCGGTCCGGGGCTGAACGCGGTCATCGAGGTCAATCCCGAGGCCCTGGACGTCGCCCGCGCGCTCGACCGCGAGCGCCGGGAGAAGGGGCCGCGGGGGCCCATGCACGGCATCCCCGTCCTCATCAAGGACAACATCGACACGGCCGACCGCATGGAGACGACGGCGGGGTCGCTGGCCCTCCTCGGCTCCAAGCCGGCCAAGGACGCGGCGGTGGTCGAGCGCATGCGCGCCGCCGGGGCGGTCATCCTCGGCAAGACCAACCTCAGCGAATGGGCCAACTTCCGCTCGAGCCGGTCGACGAGCGGGTGGAGCGGCCGCGGCGGGCAGACCCACAATCCCTACGCCCTCGACCGCAATCCCTCGGGCTCGAGCTCGGGCTCTGGCGCGGCGGTCTCGGCCAACCTGGCGGCCGCGGCCGTGGGAACGGAAACCGACGGCTCGATCGTCTCGCCCGCGTCGTGCTGCGGCATCGTCGGGCTCAAGCCGACCGTCGGGCTGGTCAGCCGCTCGGGCATCGTGCCCATCGCCCATTCCCAGGATACGGCCGGGCCGATGGCCCGGACGGTGGCCGACGCGGCCACGCTGCTCGGCGCGATGACCGGGCCCGACCCGGCCGACGGGGCGACCATGGCCGCCGGGGCCCGCGTCTTCAAGGATTACCGGGAGTTCCTGGACCCCGACGGGTTGAGGGGCGCCCGGATCGGAGTCATGCGGTCGCGGGCCTTCAATTTCGGGAAGGCCCTCGATCCCATCCTCGACAACGCCGTCGAGGCCATGCGGAAAGCCGGGGCCGAGATCGTCGACCCGGTCGAGATCCCGACGCTCGGGCAGACGGACGACGCCGAGTACGAGGTCCTGCTCTACGAGTTCAAGGCCGATCTGGAGGCCTATTTCGCGGCCCGGCCGGGCGCGGCGGTGCGCACGCTCGACGAGCTGGCCGCCTGGAACCTCGAGAACGCCGACCGGGAGATGCCCTTCTTCGGGCAGGAGATCGTCGAGCGGGCGGCCAAGAAGGGACCGCTCACGGAGAAGGCCTACCTCGACGCCCTGGCCAAGTGCCGCGAGCTCATGCGCGACAAGGGCATCGACGCGGCGCTCGCGGCCCACAAGCTCGACGCGCTCGTCGTCCTGACGAACGGCCCGGCCCACATGACCGACCTCGTCAACGGCGATTCGTTCTCGGGCAGCTCGTCGTCGCCGGCCGCCGTGGCCGGGTACCCGACGATCACCCTGCCGGCCGGCTGGGTCCACGGGTTGCCGGTGGGCGTGTCGCTCATCGGCGGGGCCTGGCAGGAGCCCGAGCTCATCAAGCTGGCCTTCGGCCTGGAGCGGGCCCTCGGCGCCCGCCGCGCCCCCCGCCTCCTTCCGACTCTCGAGCTGGGGGTCAGACCCCAGCTTCTCGAATAGGATCAATGACTTAGTATGAAAAAGAGGCCTAAAAAGGGGCGAATTTCGATGTTTTTGGCCGGCAAAATATCAATTTCCGATCCAGGGATGAACGGAGGCGTGGCCATGAGATCGTGCATGAAGCGGGTGTTCGGCATCTTCGGCGCCTTGGTCTTCGGAGCCGCTCTGAGCTCCGCCCCGGCCTCGCCCCCTTCGACCCCGGCGGCGGGCTGGGACGCCGCCTCGGCCCACGATCGAGCTGCGCGCGACGCGTTCGCCTCCGCCCACCTGACGAAGTCCGCCTTGCCCCCGTTCGCGTTCACCTACGGCGGACGGCCGTCCTCCGGGCTCCTCGGCCGCTGGACCGCGACCTCGGAGGAGCGGACGGAAGGTCACCGGCTCGTCCGGACAGTCGTTTGGACCGACCCGTCGACCGGCCTTCGCGTCACCGCCGTCTACACGGTCTTCCGGGACTTCCCGGCCGCGGAGTGGGTAGTCCGCTTCAAGAACACGGGCCGCGCGCCGACCGCTCTCATCGAGCGTGTCCGGGCCTGCGCCGTCACTCTCCCGGACTTCGCCGCCGCCCCCGCCGCCGAGGTCATGATCCACCGGGCCCGCGGCAGCAGCGCCCAGCGCTCCGACTTCGGCCCCATCGACGAGACGATCGCGCCGAAGGCCGAAGTCCGCTTCGGCCCGACGGCCGGACGGTCCTCCGACACGAACGCCCTGCCCTTCTTCAACATCGCCTCGGGCGGGCACGGCGTGGTCGCCGCGATCGGCTGGAGTGGCCGCTGGGAGGCCGCTGTCTCGCGCGCAGGGACGACCCCTCGCGCCGTCGGCATCTCCGCCGGCATGCCCGAGACCCGCTTCCGGCTCCTCCCCGGCGAGGAAGTGCGGACGCCGTCCATGGCCCTTCTGTTCTGGCGGGCCGACGACCGTCTGGCCGGCCACAACCTCTTCCGCCGCTTCCTCCTCGCCCACCACATGCCGCAGGCGGACGGCCGGCCCGTGCCCCTGCCCATCAATCACGGCGTCGGCTTCGGCGGTCCCTTCCCCTGCAACGAGTACGTCTGCGCCACCGAGAGCTACGCCATCGGCATGATCGACCGCCTGCACCAATTCGGCATCGGCGTCGACGCCGGCTGGATCGACGCCGGCTGGTACGAGAACGCCACGACCCAGTGGTGGTCGGGCGTCGGCACCTGGACGGTCAACCGCAAGAACTTCCCCAACGGCCTCCGGCCGGTCACGGCCGCGGCCCGCAAGTACGGCCAGGGCTTCGTCGTCTGGTTCGAGCCCGAGCGCGTCTACGAAGGGACTTGGCTCGACCGCGAACGCCGGGACTGGCTGACGGTCCTCCCGGGCAATCCGAACCGCCTCCTCGATCTGGGGAACCCGCGGGCGCTGGCCTGGCTGACCGATCACATCGCCGGCTTCCTCCGCGACGAGGGCGTCACGGTCTACCGGCAGGATTTCAACTTCGATCCGGCGCCCTACTGGAAGGCGGCCGACGCCGCCGATCCCGGCGCGCCCGAACGCGTCGGCGTGGCCGAGATGAAGCACATCGCCGGGCTCTACGCCTTCTGGGACGCCCTGCGCGAGCGCCTGCCCGGGCTCCTCATCGACAACTGCGCCTCGGGCGGGCGGCGCCTCGACCTGGAGACGACGGGCCGCAGCATCCCGCTCTGGCGCACGGACTACACCTATTGGGAGCCGAACGGCTACCAGTGCCACACCTACGGCCTGCACTTCTGGCTGCCGGCCAGCGGCACTGGCAACGGCGACCCGCGCAAGTACTGGTTCCGGAGCGCGGCCATCGGCGGGGCCGTGGTCATGGGCTGGGAGCTCGGCGCGGGCTTCAACGTCCAGGCCGCGGTCGAGGACGTGGCCGAGTTCCGGGCCCTGCGCGACTATGCCTACGGCGATTACTACCCGCTGACACCCTACGCGACGGGCGACGACGTCTGGGCCGCGTTCCAGTGGGACCGGCCCGAAGCGGGCGACGGCCTCGTCGCCGCCTTCCGGCGGCCGCAGGCGCCGCGGGTGTCGATCGAAGTCCGCCTCAAAGGGCTCGACCCCGACGCGGATTACGAGGTCAGCTACGAGGACTACGGCATCGCCGTCGTGCGGAGCGGGCGGGAGCTGGCCGGCGAGGGCCTGACCCTCAAGATCGCCGAAGCCCCGGGATCGCTCGTCGTCCGCTACCGGCGCGTCAGATAAGGGAGAGCCGCATGATCGAGCTGAGCCGCGTGTCCAAGAGCTACAACAAGGGCAGGATCAAGGCCGTCGACGACTTGACGCTGACGGTGCGTCCGGGCGAGATCTTCGGTTTCCTCGGCCCCAACGGCGCGGGCAAGACGACGACCATCAAGATGCTGGTCGGGCTGCTGCGCCCGGACGCGGGACGGATCGCCGTCGAGGGCTTCGACCTGGCCACGGACGCCCTGCGGGCCAAGCAGGTGACGACCTTCGTCCCCGACACGCCGGCCGTCTACGAGCGCCTGACCGGGCTCGAGTACCTCAACTTCATCGGCGACGTCTACGGCGTGCCCAAGGCCGAGCGGCTCGAGCGCATCGGCAAATGGCTGGAGATCTTCGAGCTGGCGGCGGCCGTCGCCAATCCCATCCAGAGCTACTCCCACGGCATGAGGCAGAAGATCGTGCTCACGGCGGCGCTCCTGCCGGCGCCCCGGGTCATGATCCTCGACGAGCCGCTCGTCGGGCTCGACCCGCGGGCGGCCCATCAGATCAAGGAGATGTTCCGCGAGCACTGCGGCGCCGGCAAGACCCTGTTCTTCTCGACGCACATCATGGAGGTGGCCGAGAAGCTGTGCGACCGCATCGGCATCATCCACCGGGGGAGGCTGGTGGCCTGCGGGACCATGGCCGAGCTCAAGGCCATGGACCGGACCGAGGCCGGGCAGTCGCTCGAGGAGATCTTCCTGGAGCTGACGGAGGAATGACGATGGGCCGGCTGGCGACGGTCGTGCGGGCCGGGTTGAGGGCCAACTTCGGGCTGGCCACGCTCAAGTACCGGCTGTTCACGGAGAAGAAGGACCGCTGGCTGGTCCCGCTCGTCGGGCTGGCCGGGCTCGGCGTCGTGCCGATGTTCTACGGCGTCGTCCTGCTCATCCAGAACGTCTACTACGTGCTGAGGCCGATGGGCCAGGAACGGGCCCTGCTGTCGTTCGGGGTATTGGCGGGACAGCTCCTCATCCTGCTCTTCGGCGTCTACTACGTCATCGCGGCGTTCTATTTCGCGCGCGACCTCGACCTCCTCATCCCGCTGCCGCTGCGGCCGGGCGAGGTCATGGGCTCGAAGTTCGCGGTCGTGGTCATCAACGAGTGGCTGACGGTCGGCGCGGTCGTCCTGCCGGTGGTCGTCACGCTGGGCGCGGTGTCGCGGGCGGGGGTGGGGTACTGGGTCAACGCGGCGCTCGTCTATGCGGCGCTGCCGGTCATCCCGCTCGCGCTCGTGTCGCTGGCGGTCGTGGCCCTGATGCGGTTCGTCAACATCAGCCGGAAGAAGGACGCGCTCATCCTGGCCGGGAGCCTGCTCCTCATCGGCTTGTCCGTGGCCGTGCAGGTCGGGCTGGGGCGGTCGGGGGGAGGGGGGCTGGGCGAGGGCGGGGCGGAGGGCGTGCGGTCGACGGCGGAGAGCCTGGCCGCGTTCTTCACCTCCCCGAACAGCCTGCTCAACAGGGTCGGCGCCGTCTTCCCGCCGGCGATCTGGGCCACGAAGGCGATCGCGGGCGGGTTCAGCGGGGAGGGGCTGGGGCATCTGGCCTTGTTCCTGGGCGTGTCGGCGGGACTGTTCGCGGCCATGGTCGCGCTGGCGGAGAGGCTGTTCTATCGGGGCGTCATCGGGCTGGGCGAGACGACGGGCAAGAGACGGCGGCTGTCGCGCGTCGAGATGTCGCGGCGCGTGGCGGGAGGGCGGCGGGCCTTCGCGGCCGTGTTCGGGCGCGAGTGGAAGATCATGAACCGGACGCCGATCTTCCTGCTCAACGGGGTCCTCGTCAGCGTGCTGCTGCCGGCCCTCTTCGTGCTCATGGCGACGGTGGGGCCGGGGAGGAGCGAGGTGGCGGGGCCGGGCGGCGATACCATGACGATGCTGAAGCTGCTCATGGAGAAGGACCCGCTCGTGGTCGTGCTGGGCGCGGCCCTGTTCATGACGGTCTGCGGCAGCATCAACGGGACGGCGTCGTCGACGTTCTCGCGGGAGGGGGCGCAGTTCTGGATCTCGCAGGTCATCCCGGTCGCGCCGCGGGAGCAGGCGGCGGCCAAGTTCGCCCACTCGTACCTGGTGGCGACGCTGGGGGTGGCGACGGCCGCGGTGGTCGCGGGGGCGTTCCTTCATGTGGGCGCGGGGCGGCTGGCGGCGGGGGCGGCTCTGGCGCTGGCGGCGGGCGTGCCGCTGACGGCTGCGGGCATGGCTATCGATCTGGCTCGACCGCTGTTGGACTGGACGAACCCGCAGAAGGCCATCAAGCAGAATCTCAACGTGCTGCTGGCCCTGTTCGCCGACGCAGGCATCCTGACGGCGTTGTACTTCGGCGTGAAGGCTTTGATCAGGACCGGGCTGGCGCCGAACGCCGTACTGGGTGCCGTATTCGCAGGAATGGCGGGGTTGGGCGCGGTGAGCTACGTATTACTGCTGCGTTTCGCCGACAAGCGCTATCCCGAGATCTAGCCGGGGTCAGACCCCAGCTTCTCTAATATTTGCTTTATCTTAGCATCAAATGACCGGCCGAAAAGCCCGGAATTTTCATGTTTTTCGGCCAAAAAAGGCTCAGATTTTCTTAGGCGAAAGGATTTGCTTCTTTTTGGGCCTCAAAATCGTGAAATAGCCGGATCGTGACCTGTAGAAAACGACCGGTATTCCCTATCTTCGTGTTAATAATAGAGATGCTGGGGTCTGACCCCAACTCAAGGACGATCGGCGTGGAGTTTGACCGGCTGCTCCATACGCTTGCGGACCTTCAGGTTGAGGAACTCGACACCGACCGAGAAGCCCATGGCGAAGTAGATATAGCCCTTCGGGATGACGAGACCGAGTCCCTCGCCGAAGAGGGTGAAGCCGACCAGGAGCAGGAAGCTCAGGGCCAGCATTTTGATCGTCGGGTGGGTGTCCACGAACTCGCCGATCGGCTTAGCCGAGACCATCATCACGCCCACGGCGATGACGATGGCCAAGATCATGATGGTGACATGGTTGGCCAGGCCGATGGCCGTGATGACGGAGTCGAGGGAGAAGACGATATCCAGCACGGCGATCTGGGCCAGGACGCCGGCCATGCGCGAGACGGCCTTGGCCTTCATGTGGCCCTCGCTCCCCATCAGACTGTGGTGGATCTCGCGCGTGCTCTTGGCCAGGAGGAAGAGGCCGCCGGCGACGAGGATGAGGTCGCGGCCCGAGAACTCGTGCGAAAGGAGCGTGAACAGCGTCCGTTTGAGGCCCATGACCCAGGTCAGCGACAGGAGCAGCGCGATCCGGCTGATCATGGCCAGTGCCAGGCCGAGGACGCGGGCCCGGTTGCGCTGATCGTGAGGAAGGCGTCCGACGAGGACGGAGATGAAGATGATGTTGTCGATGCCCAGGACGATCTCGAGCGCGGTCAGCGTCGCCAGGGCGATCCAGGATTGAAAATGCGCCATCCACTCCATCGCGGCCTCCTCGTCAGGGGGAACGATACGCTTTTCCGATCCACTTGTCCATCGGGGTCAGACCCCGGGTTCTTCAATGATGACAGGTACTTGAGTTCGATCAAAAAGCATAATCGGCCCGAATTTTGATGTTTTCAGCCGTCGAAATCGCTTTCCGGAGTATGGGGGGCCGGGGCGATGGATCGGGGTTCTTTAAGTTTTCGAGGCTAAAAACAACGAAATCCAGGAATTCTTCCCTGGAGAACCTGGACGGAGAAATGCTATCTGATTAATATTAAACGAGAAGCTGGGGTCTGACCCCGATCAAGTGAAGATGATCTGGCCGCCGGCGGCGAGCTCGTAGAACTTGCCGACGTTGATGATCGAGTCGACCTGGGGACAGAAGTCCTCTTTCTTCAGCTTGAACATATCGACCGTGGCCTTGCAGGCGTAGAGCTTGCAGCCGGCGTCGGCCACCATCTCGACGAACTCGGGCACGGGCGGGATGTCGATCTTGTCCATGGTCTTCTTCATCATGGCCGTGGCCATGGCCGAGAAGCCCGGCAGGATGCCCACGAGCGACGGCATGTGCATGCCCGGGTTGCCGACCGTGGCCACCTTGATCTTGCCCATGCGCTTGATCGTGATGGCGTCCATGCCGAAGAAGGTGAAGAAGAGGTTGGCCTCGATGCCCTCCATGCGGGCGCCGTTGGCCATGATCAGGCCCGGGTAGACGCCGTCCAGGCCGCCCTTCGATATGATGATCGAGACTTTCTTGATCCTGTCGTCCATCGCGCGCTCCTCAGACGCAGCCCTCGGGCTTCTTCATGCCCGAGATCTTGGCCGCTTTCTTGGCCGGTCCGCCGGGGAACAGGTCGTAGAGCTCCTTGGTGCTGATGACGCCGCTCTTGTTGAGCTTGCGGATGCTCGGCACCTGCCCGTTCTCCTTGAAATCCTTGTGGATGTAGTCGATGACCTTCCAATGGGCGGGCGTCAGCTCGGCGATGCCCTCTTCCTTGGCGATGGCCGCGGCGACCTCGCGCGTCCACTGCGAGAAATCGGCCATGAAGCCTTCGCCGTCGACCTCGACCGTGGCCGGTCCGTACTGTTTCTGCGCCATGTGTCCCTCCTTCGTATCGGTTGAGCGTTCGTCGCGTCTTGCCGTATCTCCGTGACTTCCGTATCCCGTGTTCGCCGGCCGGCGCGTCTGGCGGAGGGCCCGCCGGGCGCCGTCACTTCGCCGTCGCCGTGCCTCCGCTGCCTTGGCCGCCCGCGCCCCCGTCCGGCCGCTTCTTGCCGGCCATCTTCATGCGCGAGGGCACGAACGGGATCGGCCGCCCCGGCAGGAGCATGTGCCAATAGATCCAGCGGAAGGCCGCCTTGCCGATGTG